>Ga0209562_1000244_pt1 | contig 21461 bp, 18 predicted proteins | sample WorMetvacBELIZE2_FD_187399 | JGI IMG/M metagenome (GOLD analysis project Ga0209562, IMG submission 187399) | Marine gutless worms symbiont microbial communities from Max Planck institute for Marine Microbiology, Germany - Olavius vacuus BELIZE.2... | ecosystem: Host-associated > Annelida >... | reverse complement strand
AGCACATCCGAAGCCTGCACGCGGAATTTGAGACCGGCAGCGTCTTCCGGCAGCAAAAGTGGCTTGTTGGCGGAAATCTGCTTCATGCCGTTGTGCCAGTAGGCCAGGCCCAACAGGCCGCGGCGGCGCATGGAATTGAGCAGTTTCTGTCCAGCCTTGGAACCCTGAAAACGCTCGACCGCCTTGATGTCGTTGAACAGGAAGGGAAGATCGAAAATACGGAACTTCTTGGTGAACTTCTCGAACTTCGACAGCGAGGGCGCCGCCAACTGCACATTGCCGGCAAGCATGGCTTCAAGCACCTTGTTATCGTTGTAGAGAGTCGAGTTGGGAAAAACTTCCATACAGGCCTTGCCGTTCATCTCTGCGTTGACCCGCTTGGCAAGTAGTGTGGCGGCAATCCCTTTGGGGTGTTTGTCCGTGTTGGTAACGTGACTGAACTTAATCACAATCTCGCCGTCCTGACACTCATCCGCCAGTACGGATGGAGCGGTAAGCGCAGTGGCAAGCACGGTTGTGAGCGTTACTAGAGTTGTTGCTATGAATTTGAGTGAAGTCATGATGTCCTCCAATGGTTCATGATTTTGCAGGGGAAAGGAGCTTATCGTCCAACTTGCTTCAGGCGACAAGTCATCCTTGTTTTTCATGCATTGCAGCACATAACCATCTCTGTTTATAGCTGATACGCATAGGCCCATGCTAACAAAACTATTAACATGTGGGTTGTTTATTGAATTGCTTTGGTTTCATCTTCTGACCGGACGTGGTAAAGGGGCGAATCTGCTATGCTCAATAGCATGCGAATGAGGAATAGGGGCAACCTGGCGCAACGACCGTTGTGGGTCGTCGGGTTGCTTTTGCTCTTGCTCATCGCCAATCCCACTTGGGCGCATCCGCACGCCTGGATAGATGTCGAGATTCAATTGCTGTGGAACGAACAGGGGCGGATAACCGGCTTCACCCAGCAGTGGCTGTTTGACAGCGCGGTTTCCGCCTATTTTCTGGGTGAGGATGAAAGCGACTCAGTCCGACATGCTCAACCGCATCATGAGTTGCATCAACTCGAAGATGACCTGCGCGCCAACGCTGCGATCAAACCGATCGTCGAGCGCCTGGGCTCGTTCAATTTTTTCACTGGTATTCGCCTGAACGAAGAAAGCTACAAGCTCCCCGGAGTGGATGAAATGCAAGGCTTTGTCGAACCCGACACCGGCAGGTTGGGGATGCGCTTTCTGGTTCCTTTTTCCCAACCGATAGATCCGGCCCGCGACTTGTTCAAACTGGCCGTTTTCGACCCAACCTATTACACGGCGATGATCTATAAAAAGGAGCACATCAGCCAGGCGCGTCCTTCGGGCATGCAAAACAACAGTGACTGCGCCGCCGAACTGGTGTTACCGAATCCGGACCCGGAATTTGTCGCCTATGTGACCGCACTGCCGCCAACCGTCAACAACGACGACACCATTGGCGACGCTTTTGCCGTGTGGTTGGAAGTGCGTTGTAATCCAACATGATTGAGTGGATCTACGTCTGGCAAACCAGGCTGCACCAATTACTGCTGACCCAAGTGGACTTGTTGAAAGACGGATTGAGTTTCGATCTTGTGCTGGTGCTGCTCGGTATGTGCTTTGCCTACGGCCTGTTCCATGCTGCGGGGCCGGGACACGGCAAGCTGGTGCTGGGCAGTTATGCGCTCGGTAGCCGCGCGCTACCTGGGAGGTTGGTGTGGCTGTCGCTGGCGTCCTCCATGACGCAGGGACTGACCGCCATAGCGTTGATCGGCGTGCTGGTGGTGATTGGCGGAATGTTGCCGCGCGAAACCGAGAGCAGCGTGGATTGGGCCGAGCGGCTTTCCTTCGTCGCTCTTGGCGGGGTGGGTCTGTGGTTGCTGATTCAGGCCGCTCGCCAGTGGATAAGCGGCGAGCGCCAATGCAGCCACAACCACTCCCGAATGGCGGATGCCGGGATTGTCACTTCCGTGGCCCTGCGCCCCTGCTCCGGGGCGATTCTGGTGCTGGTGCTCTGTCAGTCGCTGGGGCGGTTCTGGTTGGGCGCGGGCGGGGTGGTGGTCATGTCGGTCGGCACCGCGCTGGGCGTGTTGCTGGTCACCCTGGCTTCAATCACCGGGCGGAATCTGCTCTGGAAGGCTTCAGGGATACATCACAAAATGGTCAATCACCTGCTGGCGCTGATTCGCGCATTGCTTGGCCTGCTGCTCCTCTATATCGCTTGGCTGTTGTTGACGGCCTCTTTCGCCCCCAGGCACCCCCTGGCGCTGTAGCAGTTTGTCAACTACGCCGCTGTTCGCGCAGTGTGGTTACGGCCACGACCAGGCACACGGCGGGGATGGCGGCGTACAGCATGACGGACGCGAAGCTGGAGAGCAGCGGGCTGTTGGTTGCTGCGAACACCAAGTAGCAGCTATAGGCGATATAGAGCCCGACAAAGAGCGCCCCTTCCCAGCGCGCCATGGTTTTGCCGGTAAAAAAGAGCGGCAAGGCGAGTAGGGAGGCGCCAAGCATCACCGGCATATCCAGGCGCAACACCTGTGGATCCACTGCAACATCGCCTGGGGCCAGGCTGGCGGTTATGCCCAACACACACAGGATGTTGAAAATGTTGCTGCCGACTACATTGCCCACGGCTAAATCCCGCTCGCCGCGCAATGCGGCTATCAGGGCGGTGATCAACTCGGGGAGAGAGGTGCCAATGGCTACTATGGTCAGGCCGATGATTACTTCGCTCACCCCAAGGTGGCGGGCGAAGGTGACCGAGCTTTCCACCAGCCAGCGCGCACCGAGCACCAGCAACGCCAGTCCGGCGGCGATTAACACCAGGTTGAACAACCAGGAATGGCGTCGTGCAGATGTTTCGCCGGTTTCCCGTTCCTGTTTTTCTTTCATGCTCAGGTGTACTTGCAACCAGATATAGCCCGCCATCAGCGCAGCCAGCGCCAGCCCTTCCCATCGATTGACGCTGCCGCTCAGGGCGAACAGCCAGCCAAGCAGGGAAACGCCAATCATGATTGGCAGATCAAGCCGGATCAGTTGCAAGTGGATGGTCAGGGGGATGATCATGGCCGAAAGGCCAACCACCAACAGCAGATTGAGAATGTTGCTTCCGACTATGTTTCCCAAGGCAATGTCTGCTTCGTTGGCGTACACTGCTTGCAGGCTTACCGCCAGCTCGGGTGCGCTGGTGGCAAGGGCCACGATGGTAAGCCCTATCACCAAGGGTGAGACGCCTAGGGCGACGGCAAGGCGCGAGGCGCCGCGCACCAGCATTTCGGCGCCAAGCACCAGCAAAGCAAGGGAAAAAACAAAAAGGAGCGAGGTGAGCATTGGCAGGTTTTACACAAACCGCCTCGTTTCTCCTGTGCCCAGATTTTCTTCGCAACGCGCGCAGATGGCGGGGTGGTTGGCGCTTTGCCCAACACTGGGGACGCGGTGCCAGCAGCGTTCGCATTTTTGGTGGGTGCTGGGAGTGATAACGCACGCAATGTCGCTGAATTCCTCGTCACGCATGGCGTCGGGCGGCGCCTGTTCTAGCGGTTTCAGGCTCAGGCCGGAACAGAGCAGGGCAAAGCGCAGCTCTTCGCCGATTGGTGCGAGCGCTTGCAGAGCCTCGTCGTTCAGGTAGAGGGTGGCTTCTACTTCCAGTAGCGAACCGAAGGTCTTACCGTCCTTGTCCCGATTGCGCAACATTTCGCAGCAGCGGTTGAGGGCGTTTTTGCATTTCAGCGCCAGTTTCCAGTCCTTGTCTTCCAGTACGCCGTTTGCGGCCTGTGGCTGCTTCATCCAGGTGGCGAATAAAATACTAGAGCCGATATGCGCATCACTGAGTTCGGCCCAAACTTCCTCGGCGGTAAAGCTCAGGATGGGAGCGATGAGTCGCACCAGTGTGTGCGCCATGTGGCGTAGCACGGTTTGCGCCGAACGACGCGCGCGACTGTTGGTTGCGGCGGTGTAGAGGCGGTCCTTGAGCACATCCAGATAGAAAGCGCCCAAGTCAACGGTGCAGAAGTGGTGGATGAGCTGATAGACCCTCGCATAGTTATAACCAAGGTATTCGCGCACTACTTCCTGTTGCAAGCGGGCGGTTTGTTCAAGCATCCAGGCGTCCAGAGCCAGCATTTCGTTGGGGGGGATAGCCATGGAGGGCGCAAAATCGTGGGTGTTGCCGAGCAGAAAGCGCAGGGTGTTGCGTATCCGGCGGTAGGCGTCCGCTGTGTGGGAGAGGATTTCTTCCGAGAGACTCATCTCGCCCTTGAAGTCGGTGGAGGCGATCCACAGCCGGAGAATGTCCGCACCCCATTTGTTGATTACATCCTGCGGGTCGATGATGTTGCCCAGCGATTTCGACATTTTGCGCCCGTGCGAATCCACGGTAAAGCCATGGGTGAGGACGGTGCGATAGGGGGGGGTGTCGTTGATGCACATGCTGGTCAACAGGGCGGACTGGAACCAGCCTCGGTGTTGGTCCGACCCCTCAAGGTACATATCGGCGGGAAAGTGCAACTCCTCGCGTTGGCGCAGAATTGTCTGGTGGGTTGCGCCCGAATCAAACCAGACGTCCACTGTGTCGTTGGCCTTGATGTAATCCGCCGCTTCTTCGCCCAACAGCTCTTCGGCGCTGAGCGCGAACCAGGCTTCAATGCCGCCCCGCTCCACATGCTCTGCGATGGTTTCGATCAGCTCAACCGAGCGCGGATGCGGCTGCCCGGTTTCGCGGTGATAAAAAATGGTGATGGGCGTACCCCAGGAGCGTTGGCGCGACAGGCACCAGTCCGGCCGGTTTTCCACCATACCACGCATGCGTTGCTCGCCCCAGTGCGGCACCCAGCTTACCTGGTCGAGCTTTTGCAGGGTGCGTGCTCCCAGTTCGCCGGCTGTGAGGTCGATGAACCATTGCACCGTTGCGCGTTGAATGGTGGGGGTTTTATGACGCCAACAATGAGGATAGCTGTGCTGATAATCTTCGTGAAAAATCAGCATGTTGTTTTTAGTCAGCGCGTCGATTATCTGCGGATTGGCCTTGTAGATATGCATCCCGCCAAAGAGCGGCAGGCTTTTCTCATACACACCGTTACCCTGCACCGGGTTGTCCACCTTCAGCCCGTAGCGCGAGCCGATGATAAAGTCGTCCATGCCGTAGGCCGGGGCGCTGTGCACTATGCCGGTACCCGTATCCAGGCTGACAAAATCGCCGATCATGCACAGGGAGGCGCGTTGATAGAGCGGGTGTCGGCATTCCAGTTTCTCGAAGCGACTGCCGGGCGCTGCCTCGCCGACCACCCGCCAGTCGCTCAGGCCCCAGCGTTGCATGCAGCTTTCGATCGTGTCTTTGGCCAGCAACAGCAGACGCGTTTCGCCGGCATGGGCGCAGGTGACGGCCTGGTAGAGAAAATCCGGGTGAAACGCCAGGCCGCGATTGGCTGGAATGGTCCAGGGAGTGGTGGTCCAGATCACCGCATCCAGCGGCTCGGCGCCTTCGCCAAGCCCAAGCAGCGCCCTGGCCCGGGACTGATCGTTAAAACGAAAGGCGACATCCACCGCAGGAGAGGTTTTGTCCGTGTATTCAATCTCCGCCTCGGCCAGCGCCGAATGACAATCGAAACACCAGTGCACCGGCTTTTCACCCCGGCGGAAATTGCCCTTGGCGATGATCTTGCCCAGGGTGCGAATGGTCTCGGCCTCCACCGCGAAATCCATGGTGGTGTAAGGATTGTTCCAGTCGCCTATCACCCCCAGGCGTTTGAAGTCGGCCTTTTGTTTTTCGATTTCACCGGCGGCGAATTCGCGGCACAGACGGCGAAAGGCGGTGGGTTCGACTTTGACTCCCGCTCTGCCGTGTTTTTTCTCCACCTTCGCCTCAATCGGCAGGCCATGGCAGTCCCACCCCGGCACATAGGGAACATCCTTGCCCTCCATCAACTGTACCTTACAGATGATGTCTTTCACCACCTTGTTGACCGCGTGGCCAAGATGAATCTGTCCGTTGGCGTAGGGCGGGCCGTCGTGCAGCACATATTTTGGTTTGCCGTCGCGCGCGGCGCGCAGAGCGCTATAGATGTCCTCGCGCTCCCAACGCGCAAGCACAGCCGGCTCGCGCTGCGCCAGGTTGGCGCGCATAGGGAAATTGGTGTGGGGAAGGTTGAGCGTGTCTTTGTAATTCACCTATGCAGGCCATGCAAAAGGGCGGGATTGTATAGGAATGGCGGGAAATCGCCGCTTGAATCGGGCTTTCTCGCGCTGTTAAGCAGTAGCTTTTCGTATTCGGTTGGATGGCAACGCCCGGAGATTGACATGAAAGGTGAAGCTGTGCTCCCAGTGGAGCTGCCGGCGCTGAAATGTCATCAACTTGCCGCTATCACCCATTGCGCCACAGGCTTATCCAATGGCTCATTTGGTTGAAAAGTCAAGCGCGAACCGCCTCCGCAATCTTATCCGCCATTGTTGACCATCGCTCGTGATTCAGAGAGCTGGTTGTATGGCCATGCAACATTCGGTTTACCACAGGTACATGCTCGTTCTTTTGTTCATGATGGTCAGTTCGAACCAATCCCGGCAGGGCGCCTGCGCCGCGCCGTAGCACACATGCGGAGGCAGCAAATGCTCCTCTCGGGGGTGGCGGAAGCGCGCGCCCGGGGCAGGGGTAGCGAATCTCGTAGGATTCCTCCGGAAATCCGTAATAATCATAAATTAGCGCCGGATTTGCCCCGGAGGTAATGGTTGGAAGGCGTTCCTCCCAATGCGCGCTGACGACCACAAGCGCGTCGGGTTTTGGGATTGTCGAGGCAATGCGCTCCAGGCACGAGACCATTTCCTCATGCCCCGCATCCCCGAGCAGTGGCATGGGCCCGCCACCGTGCGAGAGGTAGAGTGCTTTACAGGCTTCTTTCATAAACCTTTTTCACCCGCAGCCCAGCGCATCTAGCTCAATAGCAGCGCATCGTCCTCGAGTTGTTCACCGCGCACTTTGCTGAACATTTGCAACAGTTTTTCGACGCTGGTGTTTTCGCGTTCCTTGCCTGTTATATCGAGCACGATTTCGCCCTGGTGCAGCATGATGGTGCGATTGCCGTGCGCCAGGGCGTCGCGCATGGAATGGGTGACCATGAGAATGGTGGGGTGGTATTCGTTGTAGATGCTGTCGGTCAGCTCAAGCACAAAGGCCGCCATGCGCGGGTCAAGCGCCGCAGTGTGCTCGTCAAGCAGCAGAATGTCGCTGCGCGCCAGGGTCGCCATCACCAGGCTTATCGCTTGCCTCTGCCCGCCTGAGAGCAGCCCCATTTGGTCGCTGAGGCGGTTTTCGAGCCCCAAGCCAAGTTGGGCCAGGCGCTCGCGCATTTGCTCGCGAATGCGCGCGTCCAAGGCGAGGGCAAGACCGCGTTTGCGCCCACGGCTCATGGCCAGGGACATGTTTTCCTCAATCGACAGGTCCCAGCAGGTGCCGGCAAGCGGATCCTGAAACACTCTTGCCGCCAGTCCGGCGCGCTTGTGCACCGGCAGGTTGGTGACCCGCTGTTCGCCCAGCCATATTTCGCCCTGGCTGGGTGTGAGTTCGCCGCTGAGCAGATTGAGCAGGGTGGTTTTGCCCGCGCCGTTGGAGCCGATCAGGGTGACGAATTCGTTGTTTTCAACCTGCATATTCACCCGCTTGAGCGCGTGGTGCTCCAGCACCGTGCCGGGGTTGAAAGTGACCCCGAGTTGTTCCAGCCGGATCACGCGTCTTCTCCTGCCTGTTCCCTGCGCAAGCGATGCTTGAGCCTGCTGCTACGCCCTTTGGCGGCGAGTTTGGGGGCGATCAGCGCCAAGGCGACCAGCAGGGCGGTCACCAGGTTGAGATCGGACGCCTCCATGCCGATCCAGTCGCTGTTAAGCGCCAGGGCTATGGCGATGCGATAGAGAATGGAGCCGAGCACACAGGCCAGCGCCATCACCCAGATGCGCCGCGAGCGCAGAATGGTCTCGCCCAGAATCACCGCCGCGAGCCCCACCACTATGGTGCCTACTCCGGTGGTGACATCTGCAAAGCCGTTGGTCTGCGAGAACATCGCCCCGCCCAAGGCGACCAATCCATTGGACAGCGCCAGCCCGAAGTAAATCAGCAAGTCCACCGGTACGCCGTTGGCGCGCGCCATGCGCGGGTTCATGCCGGCCGCGCGCAAGGCCAGGCCGTTTTGCGACAACAGGTAACGAATCAACAGATACGAGCAAAGCGCGAGTATCACTCCGGCTGCCAGGGGGCGTAGATAGAGGTCTTTGAGGCCGAGAAAGGCGAAGGGGGTGAGGATGGTGTCCACCCCCAGCAGGGCGATATTGGGCATGCCCATTACCCGGATGTTGATCGAAAACAACGCGATCATGGTGAGAATGCTCGCCAGCAGGTGCAATATGCCGCAGCGCACCGCTAAAAAGGCGGTCACCAACCCGGCCACGCCGCCGGCAAGGCAGGCGAGCAGGGTGGCGAGAAATGGATCGTACCCGGCGACTATCAGGGTGGCCGCTACCGCGCCGCCTAGGGGGAAGCTGCCGTCTACCGTCAGGTCAGGGAAATTGAGAATGCGAAAGGTGATGAACACACCCAGCGCAACCAGTCCATAGACAAGGCCAATCTCGATCGCACCCAGAAAGGCGATACCCGACATTGGCCCTGCTCAGGGAAAAAAGTTTGCGCGGCGGTGCGCTGCCGGAATTACTGGTTGTGAGAGCAACTGCGGCAATCCCCCGACAGCACGTACAAGTCGCCTAAAAACGTTTGGTCGCGCTGCTTACCAGGTCAGCCGGCAGGGTGACGCCCAGTTTGGCGGCCGAGCCTTCGTTGACATAGACCTCGGAGCCGTTGGCGATACGCGCCGGCAGTTCAGCTGGATTACGCCCGAGCATGATTTCAACCACATAGTCGGCGGTTTGATAGCCAATCTGGTAATAGTCAAAGCCGACTGCAGCTATTGCGCCTTTTTCCACATGCGAAATGGTGCTGCCGTACACGGGCGTGTCGACATCGTTGGCGGCGCTCATCAGCGCGTCGAATGCGCTGGTGGTGGTGTTATCCGTAAGGGCGAAGACGACATCGCTTTTGGAGGCGACATTGCGCGTGGCGCTCTGCACCTGCGCGGTATTGTTGGCGACCGCTTCGGCAACCGAAAAACCAAGTTTGCCAGCGTTGGCCTTCAGGGTGTTGACCAGAGATACGGAATTGGCCTCGCCCGGGTTGTAGACGGCGCCTATGGTTTTAGCGTTGGGCAAAATCTGCCGGATCATGCGCAACTGTTGCGGAATTGGCGACATATCGGACAGGCCGGTGATATTGCCGCCCGGCTCCGCCAGCGAGGCGACCAGTTTGGCGCCCACCGGGTCGGTAACGGCGGTAAAGACAATCGGGATTTCCTTAGTAGCCGCCGCCAGCGCCTGTGCCGTAGGTGTGGCTATGCCAACCAGCACATCCGGGTTGCGGCCGACAAAAGTACGCGCTATCTGCGCTGCGGTGGCCGGGTTGCCTTGGGCGGTTTGATAGGTGAAGCGCAGGTTTTTGCCTTTTTCGTAGCCTGCATCTTTCAGCCCTTCCAGCAGGCCGTTGCGCGCGGCGTCCAGCGCTGGATGCTCGACGATCTGCGACACCATGACCGTGTAGCTTCCCTGCTTTTCCGCTTTGGCGGGCAGGGCAAATGCCAGCGTCAACGCCAGCAGAGTGAACACGCGAGTGAACGGGAATGAAAAAGTCATAGCTATCCTCCTTGTTGAAAAAGAATGCGTCGCGGGTTACGACAGGAGGCGGAATGGTAGCCGGGAATGGAAATATGCGTAGCGTTTTGCGCCACGTACGAGAGCTTGAGAATTTCTCTTATAAATTTTCTTTCAGCAGGACTTCGATCCTGATCTGTTCCTGTGATGCCAAGGGCTGACGATTGTCCACCCTTGCACGCATGATGCGAATTGCGCTACGCACCGCGTGACCAGGGTTTTGGGCAATGATTGCATCTATCCGTTCCTGTTTGAGCGCTTTCTCGCTGAAAGGCGTTCGCTCGTGGACGACAATGGTCAAGTCGTTGACATCCTTGACTTTCATTACAGACAATAGTGGACATCTCGCATCCGAACTAATGACGTACACTGCAACAATGTCATTGTGAAACGCAAATGTGCGCCCAATCACCTTCTCGGCTCTCTCCCTGTCGCCGTAGGTTTCCAGTGATGGCAAAACGGTTAAGTGGCGAAATTTGCTGTTGATAATTTCATCAAAGCCGACTCTTCTTTCAATGCTGTCAAGCGCTTGCATGGTTTCCGCGATCACCATTATCTTGCCGGTAGCACCACCCAGAAACCGCCCGATAATGCGCCCTGCGGTGGCCCCGGCGGCAAAGTTGTCAATTCCAACATAATCAAGGTTCGACAGCTTTTCCTGACCTGAAAGAAACTGCACCACCTTGACCCCTCGCTCGTACAGTCGCCCCATCGCATCACGCACCTGCGGTGATTCAGGCGCCATAACGGCAATCCCGTCCACGTCCTTGCGCTCAAGCTTCGCCAGATAGTTAGCGATCAGGTGTGGATCGCCGGGTGGAACTTGTACGGCTTGCAACTGAATCAAATCAGACTGCATCGCAGCATGGGCTTCGGACACATGCACAAGCAATTCCTGTTGATACTGATCACTCGACTCAGGCAGGATAAATCTGAACTTATAAATTTTGCTCCGCGCCAGATTGACTGCCGCAATGTTGCGAACAAAGCCAATTCGACCAATAGCCTCATTGACTTTCTTGACTGTTTTGGCGCTGGTGTTGGGCCGTTCATTCAAAACCCGGTCAACCGTCGCCAGACTTACGCCGGCGGCCTTTGCGAGATCTTTGATAGTTGGACGCATTCCTTCCTCTTGGTGCACCAGATCCTGGATGCTATTGGTTGAGTTGCATAAAATCAAGAAAAGTGCGACTTGTGATAAAAAATTACTTGCATTGAGGTGCGCACCTCAGTTAGGATGCTCGCAGGTGGAACTTTGTCATATCACCAGATAGCTGGGGACAATGTTCGGCTGTAATCGTCCTGGAAATGCTTGACTGAGGTCCGCTCATCAAAAGCGTTTTCAGGTTCATTCGGCTTCGCCATGGCGCAAACTATGGCCTTGGCGCTGGTCGGGGAAAACATGGAGGTGTAACTATGAAAACGAAATTACTGAAGCTCATTGGAGTTTTTGGCGTCCTTGTCGGCGCCGGAACGTTCAGCGCTTCATCGGCGCAAGCGGAGGACCTGACGCTCTGCTGGGCGGCTTGGGATCCGGCGAACGCTCTTGTTGAGTTGAGCAAGGATTTTGAAGCTAAAACAGGCCATGATATGAACTTTGAGTTCGTTCCCTGGCCAAACTTCGCGGATCGCATGCTCAATGAGCTCAATTCGGGCGGCAAACTTTGCGACCTAATGATTGGCGACAGTCAATGGATTGGGGGTTCGGCTGAGAACGGACACTATGTGAAGCTGAATAGTTTCTTCGATAAAGAAGGCATCAGCATGAGCGACTTCATTCCCGCTACGGTTACGGGTTATGCGGAATGGCCCAAGGGTACGCCGAATTATTGGGCTTTGCCCGCATTCGGTGATGTTGTGGGTTGGACCTATCGCAAGGACTGGTTCGAACGTCCAGAACTACAAGCTGAATTCAAAAAACGATATGGCCGCAGGCTTGACGTCCCAAAAACCCTTGAGCAGCTTAAGCAGATTGGCGAGTTCTTTCAGGGGAGGGAAATCGACGGCAAAACTGTTTATGGCGCGTCAATCTATACCGAACGAGGTTCGGAAGGGATCACCATGGGGGTGACTAATGCGCTTTATAACTATGGTTTTGAATACGGCAACCCAAAAAAACCCTATGAACTCGAGGGGTTTGTGAATTCAGACCTGGCTGCGAAGGGTCTTGAATTCTACAAAGAACTCTATGAGTGCTGCACTCCTCCAGGATCATCCGACTGGTACATGTCGGAAAATATCGACGCCTACAAATCAGGACAGGTGGCCTTACAGATGAATTTCGCCTTCATCTGGCCAGGGGTTGAAACCGATCCAAATGTGGGTGGTGGGAAATCAGGATATTTCCCGAATCCGGCTGGTCCCGGCGGGCATTTCGCCCAGTTAGGCGGGCAGGGCATCTCGGTCGTTGCTTATTCAAACAAGCAGGATGCCGCCCTTGAATACATCAAATGGTTTGCACAGCCGAAGGTGCAGAAGAAATGGTGGGAAGCCGGTGGTTATTCCGCCTTGCGCGCCGTAGTGGAAGATCCGGGATTTGCCACCAGTCAACCCTATGCGCAAACCTTCCTTGATTCCATGGCCATAGTGAAAGACTTCTGGGCCGAACCGGCCTACGCCTCGCTTTTATTGGCCATGCAAGCCCGTGTCCACAATTATGTGGTTGCGGGACAGGGGACAGCCAAGCAAGCCTTGGACGGCTTGGTCAGGGATTGGAATGAAATTTTCGAAGACGAAGGCAAAAAATAGCATCCGCTCCTCATCCTCCAGATAGGGGATGCAAAGCCGGGGGGATATCTCCCCGGCTTTGCATTTGTAACTGAATCTGTAAAATCATTCAATGTTTGATGAAACCATCAATCGTTTAGCGCGTGCGACACCCCATGCAACGGCGCGGCGGATTAGAGGTTTTTCAGACACGTCGATAGCCTGGTTGTTTGTGGCGCCAACAATCGTGTTGCTGCTTGCCATCAATATCTTCCCGCTGCTTTGGACCATCTATCTCAGCTTTACCAACTACCGGGTAAATCGCCCCAACAAAGAAGTCGAGATGATCGGATTGCGCAACTACGAACGCATCCTTTCGGACCCGGACATCTGGGTTACCCTGCAGGCGACGGCCCATTTCCTGATATGGACTATCGTCATTCAGGTTCTTCTGGGTTTTACCCTAGCCTATCTGATCAATAAAAAATTCAAGGGTAACGACTTTTGGACGACCGTCATCGTTTTGCCGATGATGTTATCTCCCGCTGTAGTGGGGAATTTCTGGACTTTTCTCTACCAGCCGCAGATTGGGTTGTTCAATTATGTCGTTGGTTTTTTTACGGGAACGGATCCCTCCAGCTTCACCATGATCGGCGAGGTGCCTCTCGCCCCTTGGGCAATAGTGATTGTTGATACCTGGATGTGGACGCCTTTTGTCATGTTGATCTGCCTAGCCGGTCTGCGCTCGATACCGGACAGTATTTATGAGGCGGCTGAATGTGACCGGGCCAGCAAATGGCGACAATTCTGGACAATTACGGTTCCCCTTGTTTTGCCCTTTCTCATGCTCGCCGTTTTGTTCCGCGGGATTGAGAATTTCAAAATGTTCGATCTGGTTGTCCTCTTGACCGGTGGCGGGCCCGGCTCCACAACCGAACTTACCTCCATCAATCTCAAGCGCGAAGCTTTCGAAAAATGGCGCACCGGATACGCCTCGGCCTACGCCGTCATCCTCTTTGTCACGGTGTTTGGCCTGGCTTCCATCTATGTGAAGGCGCTTAAAAAGGTCAAGGAGCGATGACCTATTCCATCACAGAGCCGTCGAGAAGACAGAAATGGTTCGCCGGTATTTTAGTGGTTTGCTATGCGCTTATTACCCTAGCGCCGCTTTTATGGATTATCGCCACCAGCGTCAAATCTTCCCCTGATTCAATCGCTTACCCTCCAAAAGTGATCTTTGAACCGACTTTGGAAGGCTATGTCAATCTCTTCACTACTCAAACGCGACTGAGTGAGGCCGCGTTACAGGAGGATGTTGATAGCCTGCCCTGGTATGAACAGGTCGTCCGCAAGAAAAACAACACCATAGTTGGCCCATCGCGTTTCGCCGAGCGTTTTTTCAACTCCTTCATTATTGGGTTTGGCTCAACCTTATTCGCCATTGTTCTTGGGACGGTGGCGGCATATGCGTTTTCACGCTTTCGGGTTCCAATCAAGGACGATTTGATGTTTTTCATTCTCTCAACGAGAATGATGCCCCCGATTGCGGTTGCAATCCCAATCTTTTTGATGTTCAGGTATCTTGGCCTTGGCGATACGCATGCCGGCATGATCCTGCTCTATACGGCCGTGAATCTATCCCTGTCGGTGTGGTTGATTCACGGTTTTATCGACGAGATTCCGGTCGAATACGAAGAAGCGGCGCTCATTGATGGTTACACCCGCTTTCAGGCGTTCTACAAGGTGGTCTTGCCTCAAGCGGCGACGGGTATTGCGGCGACAGCAATTTTTTGCCTGATTTTCGCTTGGAATGAATACGCCTTCGCCGTTTTGTTGACTTCGGGCACGGCGCAGACTGCGCCCCCTTTTATTCCAACCATTATCGGCGTGGCCGGGCAGGATTGGCCGGCCGTTGCCGCAGGCGTCACCCTGTTTCTGCTGCCGGTGATGACATTCACTATCCTTCTGCGCAAGCACTTGTCGCGGGGCATTACATTTGGCGCGGTACGCAAATGAAAACCTTTATTCGTGGCTTGCTGAACTTGCGCCGTGGTCCCTGGGAGTTGCTTGCCTCCGCTCTGATTGCGTTGGGGGTGTTCATGCTCATGCAACCTTTTGCGTTGGGGTTATTCTCAAATTCGTTCGCCGTCGTTCTGGTTGGAACTCTGATGTTTATTGTCGTCAGCCATTTTCCGGAGTAGGCATTGGCGCAAGTAAGAATTGAAAATCTGCGCAAGGAGTTTGGCTCATTCACAGCAGTTGAATCTTCAACTTTTACCGTGGAGGACGGCGAATTTTTTATGTTGCTTGGTCCCTCGGGCTGTGGCAAGACCACAACTTTGCGCATGATGGCGGGACTTGAGTTGCCGACCAGTGGCCGGGTGTTTATTGATGGCGATGAGGTGGGCATGAAACCCGCTTCGCAACGGGACATTGCCTTTGTGTTTCAGTTGTTCGCGCTCTATCCGCACATGAATGTGGGCAAAAACATGTCCTACCCGCTACTCAGTCAGGGCATGTCAAAACGTGATGCGCGTAAAAAGGTTGTGGAGGTCGCTCGAATCCTGGGCATTGAAAATATTCTCAACAAACCGGTTGGTGGACTCTCGGGCGGTGATCGTCAACGCGTCGCCCTGGGCCGTGCGATTGTTCGTGAACCCAAGGCATTTCTGATGGATGAGCCGTTGGGCGCGCTTGATGCCGAGTTTCGCGAACACATGGCCGAGGAGTTGCGTGCGCTGCATGACAGAATGGGCGCAACCACCATTTACGTCACCCATGATCAGTTGGAGGCCATGCAAATGGGCGACAGGATTGTGGTCATGGACCAGGGCGTTATTCAGCAATTCGGCAAACCTCAGGATATTTACGATTGGCCGGCAACCAGGTTTGTCGCTGATTTCATCGGCTCTCCGGCGATGAATTTTCTTGACTTTGAGGGACAGGTAAAAGCCGGGAGTGATTATGTCGAAATGCATGGCCAAAAAGTCTCCGTCCCGGTTTTCAGAGAAAGCGTAACAGGACGGTTAAGCCTTGGTGTGAGGCCGGAGCACATCCGCTTTTCCAACCAATCAACCTATCGCGGTGAAGTCGTCGCAACCGAATACCTGGGCACCACGCGAATTATCACCCTCAACACGCCAAATGGAATGATCAAGGCGCGGACGCCCGCCGACTCCGCTGTACAGACCGGCGAGACAATCGGAATCGAATTCAATACCCAAACCCTTACGGTTTTTTCAGCTGATGGGGGAAGGGCGATTCTATCCGAGGGGAACGAGGGCGTGATCCATGGCTGAAGTCGTACTGCAAAACCTCACTAAAACATTTGGTGAAACAATAGCCCTCGACGATCTTTCCCTGATTGTTCCCGACGGGTCGTTTGTTGTTTTGCTAGGCCCTACCGGTGCGGGAAAAACGACGACATTGAGAATGGTCTCCGGGTTGGATATTCCGGATAAGGGAGAAATTCTTATTGACGGGCGATCTGTGCAGGGACTTACGCCGGCAATGCGCAACGTTGCCATGGTGTTTCAGCAGTATTCACTGTATCCACACATGACGGTGCGTCAAAACCTGGAGTTTCCGCTTAAATCGCCCCTGCTGAAAACACCAAAAAATGAAATTGATGAAAAAATCCAGGATGTGGCGAAAGTATTACGGATTAGCCACAAGCTGGAAAACAAGGTAACCGCCCTTTCGGGCGGCGAGATGCAGCGGGTATCCATTGGGCGGGCGCTGGTGCGCAATCCCACCATCTTCCTGATGGATGAACCGCTAAGCTCATTGGATGCAAAACTCCGCGCCGAGTTGCGTATTGAGTTGAAAAACATCCAGGCCAACCTGGGTGCGACATTTCTTTATGTAACCCATGACCAGATCGAGGCCATGACTATGGCCACGCATGTCGGGGTGTTGAATTCTGGAAAACTCGTTCAATTTGGCTCGCCACACGAGATTTATGAGAATCCGGTAAGCATTTATTCCGCCGGTCGCCTTGGACAGCCTCGAATCAATATTTTGCCAGCGGAAATTTTTCCCAATGCTCCACACGGCGCCAAATCCATTGGCTTGCGGCCGGAACAAATCCTGCAAGGCAAAGGGGAAGAAAGCAAGGTCACCCGAATTGAACATTTGGGTGCTCAAACCCGCTTACATCTTTCATTTAAAAATCATGATCTTATTACTGTTACTGATGCTCAAACCAGACTTAAAAGTGGGGACAGGGTAAAAATAAAACCCCTCAACCCATTTTATTTTGACGCGGCAGGCAACAGGCTGATATAGGAGGAAACCGCCATGGATCAATTTGTCAACAGCAAAGAGCAGGTCGTCGTCGAGGCAATTGATGGCCTCGTAGCGGCCTCGGGAGGAAAGCTGGCCCGTTTGGATGGTTACCCCCACATCCGGGTGGTTGTTCGTAATGACTGGGATAAGTCCAGGGTCGCTTTGGTTTCGGGGGGTGGTTCGGGGCATGAGCCGTCTCATGCAGGCTTCGTAGGTGATGGTATGCTAACGGCGGCTGTATGCGGTGACGTTTTTGCCTCACCAAGCGTGGATGCCGTTCTAGCCGGCATACTGGCTGTTACCGGACCATCCGGATGTTTGTTGATTGTCAAAAATTATACCGGAGACCGCCTGAATTTCGGCCTGGCTGCAGAACGCGCCAGGGCCTTTGGTTTGAATGTGACCATGGTCATAGTCAACGACGATATCGCCTTGCCCGATTCTCCACAGGCAAGAGGCATAGCCGGAACCCTGTTTGTACACAAGATAGCCGGCGCATTGGCGGAGCGAGGCGCCGATCTGCAAACTATTGCGTCAACCGCGAAGAAGATCATCTCCGGCGTAAAAAGCATCGGCATGTCGCTGGATACCTGCACCATCCCGGGTTCTCCAAAGGAAGACCGAATTCCCCCCGGCATGGCCGAGCTTGGCCTTGGGATTCATGGGGAGGCGGGCATTGAACAAGTGTCCTACACAGGCGCCAGTGGCGCGGTCGCCGCAATGACCGATAAACTCAGTGCGGTGATTGGACAGGGTCAAAACTACGTTGCATTGGTCAACAATCTAGGCGGCGCTTCCGTGCTTGAAATGTCAGTTATTCTGCACGAACTGCAAAAATCCGCTCTTGGTAAAAGCATAACGTACATGATCGGCCCGGCGCCCATGATGACATCATTGGACATGCGAGGCTTCTCGATATCTTTACTGCCGACCGATGAAAAGGAATTGAAGCTGCTGCAAGCGCCCACTCCGCTTTCCTCCTGGCCGGGCGTATCAGCCGTAACACCGATCAAGATTGTCTCGCTTCCGGATGGCTTAACGCCAATAACCCCGCTACCAAGCGACCACTCCCCCACGCGCGATTTTTTAACCGACTGTTGTAATTTACTGATTGCCGCGGAGGATGACTTGAATGCCCTGGATGCGAAATCCGGAGATGGTGATACCGGCTCAACCCTGGCGAGGGCCGCGCAGGCCCTGATTGACGCCATGGACAGACTTCCGCTTGCCGATCATACCCAACTCTACCGCGCCATTGGCCTTGAACTCAACCAGACCATGGGTGGATCTTCTGGCGTACTGTTGGCGATATTTTTTACCGCCACTGGTGATGGCGCTTCAGGCGGCCTGCCGACCAGAGAAGCTCTTAAAGCCGGGTTGGCGCGTATGCAGGAGATCGGCGGAGCGCATCTGGGAGATCGAACCATGGTGGATGCACTTGCCCCAGCATTGGACGCGTTGGAGCAGGGTTTGCCCCAAGCGGCAAAAGCAGCGCGGGATGGCGCCGATTACACCGCCACCTTGCGACGTGCAAAAGCAGGCAGGGCGGCTTACATCAGCGCCAAGCAGCTTGAAGGGCACATAGATCCTGGAGCGGAGGCCGTCGCGCGACTGTTTGCACATTTGGCGAAAAAATAGCGCAGGCGGTGCGCTGCGCCAGGTAAACAGGTAAACCAGCGCATGGCGCATTCACCCTGCGTTGAATATGGTTTTCTCGCCGGGCGTTTTTTGTTACCATGCAGGCGGTTATCAACTGAGGGAGCTTAGGTTGTACTACGCTCGCATCTTGCCCACCTTTACGTTGCAGGCTTTCTGCATCTGCCTTGGTCTGTTGTTTCTTGCCCAGTCGAAAAGTATTGACGCGAGCGAGGGCGCTATCGCATTCAAGCAATGCGCATCCTGTCACCAGGTTGGCAAAGGGGCGGTAAGCCTGGTTGGACCTCCGCTCAACGGCATTGTCGATGCGCCGATAGCGGCGCAGGATTTTAACTACACCCCAGGTTTGCGCGCTCTGGCAAGTAACCACGATGGGTGGAGCGAGGAGCTACTGCATGCATTTCTCGCCAATCCGCTCAAGCTTGCGTCGGGAACCAACATGGTGTTTGCCGGCGTTGCCAGCGTCGGGGAGCGAGACGCAATCATCCGCTATCTCAAAAGTTTTACCGACGCCGTGGGCAACACGGAGACGGCGGTAATCAACCCGCGTGACCCTGAGCCGCCGACTGCCCTGCTTGAGCAGAAGGGTGACCTGGCCTATGGGGAATACCTTGCCAGCGAATGCGCCACCTGCCATCAGGAGGATGGTTCCGTTCAGGGCATTCCATCCATCACCGGCTGGCCGCGCAAAGCTTTTATCACTGCTTTACATGCCTATAAAATCAAGGCGCGTGAAAACGAGGTGATGCAGCAGATTGCCGGCGCTCTGGGCGACGAGGAATTTGCATCGCTTGCCGACTATTTTGCCCAGCAATAACTTTTTCATCCTATGGAGTAATGCCATGACAACACAAGATCAAACATCAGTTCAATCATCAAGGCGCAAGTTTCTTGCGCATTCCGCCGCAGGTGTGGCGCTTGCCGGAGCGGCGTTCAGCGCGCCCAAAGTGCTGGGCGCGGCCAAACCCAGGGTGGTGATAATCGGCGGGGGCATTGGGGGCGCGACCGTGGCGCGCTATGTCGCCAAGGATTCCAAAGGCGCGGTGGATGTCACTCTGGTTGAACCCACCCGCACCTATTACACCTGCTTTTTCTCCAACCTCTACCTTGGCGGTTTTGTTGACTTCAGTTCGCTTGGTCACGGCTATGCAACCCTCGCCAGCGACTATGGCGTGAATGTGATTCACGATTTCGCCGTGGGTGTTGATCGGGGGGCAAGAACCGTAACCCTCGCCAATGGAGCCAGTCTTGGTTACGACAAGCTGGTGCTTTCGCCGGGTATAGACTTTGTGGAAGGATCGGTGCCGGGATGGGATCTCTCCAAGCAGGGCGTCATGCCCCATGCCTACAAGGGCGCCACCCAGGCGCAGTTGCTGAAAAGCCAAATTGCCGCCATGCCGCAAGGCGGGGTCTATTGCATGGTAGCGCCACCAAATCCATTTCGCTGCCCACCCGGGCCCTACGAGCGCATCTGCATGGTGGCCCATTACCTCAAGCAGCACAATCCCAGGGCGAAGATCATCATTGCCGATCCCAAGCCCAAATTCTCCAAACAGGCGTTGTTTGAAGAAGGTTGGGGGGACAACTACAGCGGCATGATTGATCGCATCGATTCGGAAGTCGGCGGCGGCGATGTGCAAGTACGTCCCGATCGTATGGAGGTAGTGATTGGCGGCGAAGTCACCAAGGTGGATGTGTGCAATGTCATTCCCGCGCAACGCGCCGGCACAATCGCCAGGGTGGCGGGTGTGACCGATTCGAGCGGCTGGGCGCCGGTCGAACCCACCGGTATGCGCAGCCGCAAGGATGCCAATGTGCATGTGCTTGGCGATGCAAGCGCGCAGGGTGATATGCCTAAATCGGGCTTTTCGGCTAACAGTCAGGCCAAGGTTTGCGCCAACGCCGTTACTGCCGAATTGACTGATTCGCGCAAGTTCCCGGCCAAGTTCAGCAACACCTGTTGGTCGCTGGTTTCTCCCGATAACGGCATCAAGGTGGGGGCAAGCTACGCCGCCAAGGACGACAAAATCAGCAAAACCAGCGGATTTGTCTCCAAAACGGGCGAGAGTGCCGCGCTGCGCAAGAAAACCTATCAGGAAAGCCTTGGCTGGTATGCCGGCATAACTTCCGATACTTTCGGATCGTAAAACGAAGAGGCGCCGCGTCTCCAGGCGCGGTTGATTTCCGCAAAGAGACGTATGCTGCGCGCATGCGTCTCTTTTTTTTCGCGCCCTGCTAGTAGTGTGCGGGGTTTTGTATTGTTCGACAGCCTGCTCGCGCTGGCGCTGCTGGCGTTGGCCTTGCTGTTGGCAAGCTATCCGCTTTACAAGGCGCGCGACGCCTGGAAAGACGCCGGGGTGAAACTCCATGCCGTGCATCTTGCCGCCAATGCAATCGACCGGATTCGGCTGAATGCTTCCATTGCCACGGATATGGGGCGGAATTACGCCGACGCCTCGCTCTGGAGCGGTAGTACGTCGGTGGTCTGTGGCGCGGACTGTACCCCGGCACAGTTGATTCAACGCGACGCCGCCGAGTTGCGCGAGGAATTCGCCCAGCATCACCACCAGGGGCGGATGCGTGTACGGCGGTGCAACGGAGCGCTGTGCGTCACGCTCTGGTGGAACGACAGCCTGGCCGGTACAGCGAATTGCAATGCGCCGCAATGCCTGACTATTCGATTTCTCCCATGAAGGCTATGATTGCTTCCGGGCGCGGTTTGCGCGACCAGAGGGGAATTGGGCTGATCGAAACCACCCTCGCGCTCTTTTTGTTAAGCCTGGTCAGCCTCGCCACCATCAGCCTGCTTGTGGGCATAGCCGATTCGTTCGTTTGGCTGCAACGTGGCGGCGAACTGGCGCACGAAACCCTGGCGACGAGCAAACGCCTGCGCCAGGGCGCATGGATGAGCGGCTATGGTCTGGCGGATTCGGACGCGGTGCGGATATCCGGCAGCGCGCCCGCAACCAGCCTTGGCTTGCGTTATCGCATCGACAATGCTTCTGTTTTCAATCGGTACGATTGCTCGCGAAGCAGGCGCGCCGGGATTCGCACCAACACCTG
>Ga0209562_1000243_pt1 | contig 21531 bp, 19 predicted proteins | sample WorMetvacBELIZE2_FD_187399 | JGI IMG/M metagenome (GOLD analysis project Ga0209562, IMG submission 187399) | Marine gutless worms symbiont microbial communities from Max Planck institute for Marine Microbiology, Germany - Olavius vacuus BELIZE.2... | ecosystem: Host-associated > Annelida >... | reverse complement strand
GTTTAGTACTTGATCTCTACGCGTCTGTTTTGTGACCAAGCGGCTTCGTCATGTCCATCAACCTGAGGGGCTTCCTCACCGAAGCTGACAATCCGGATTACGGTCTTGGGTACGCCGCGCACCCGTAGATACCTGCCGACGGCTTCAGCTCGGCGCTGACCCAGCGACAGATTGTAATCTCTTGAGCCATTTTCATCGGTGTGGCCTTCGAGGACGATAACAAGGTTGGGACTTTCCAACAGGGTTTGCCGGATGTAGGTGGCGTGTGAGTCGAGCGCGGCATAGGCGGTCGGCCTCACTATATCGCTGTCGGTGTCGAAAAAGAAGGTGCGTTGTTGCAGATCCGGCAGCTCGGGCACCGCATCCGGTTCCTGAGTCGCCAGAAAATCCGTCGGGAGGAGTTCTTCATCAAAAGCAAAAGGGTTTTCCTCGGTTATGTCAACTTCAACCGGTTCAAGATTGAAGTTGTCATCGGCAAAAAATGCATCTTCGGTTTGTTCATTGGCCGGTGTTACTACACCGCCACAGGCGGCCAGCGCCAACGCGGCGCCTAACAGAAACAGGCGTGGGAAAACAAGGCGGGGAAACAGGGTCGCAAATGACATAGACTTGGATGCTGGTTACAAGGTACTCGATGCGGGCAATTATATACAACAGAAAAAAAGTCGAAACAGTTTCTTACGCGCACCTGTCCGGAAACTTGCGCGGGTATTAGCAGGTTTTTGTCGCTTTCCTAAATACGGAAATTGGACCAGTTCGGCTCAATGATTTCGTTGCTGGTGGTGGGCAGTTGGTACTCCACCTCGCCATCGGACGACACTACCACCAGCGTGCTCTTTCCCTGTACCTGGGTGGAATAGACTATGGCGTTGCCGTTGGGGGCGACGCTGGGGGATTCGTCGCTCGAAAAGCGGCTGAGTTCGACTATCTCGTCGTTGACAAAACTTTGTTTGACTAGTCGGTAGCCGCGACCCGGCGCAAGATGTATGTAGACAAAGGCGCGGCCGTTTTCAACATACCTGGGGCGGGCGTTGTATTTGCCCTTGCGTGTGAGCTGGGTGATGCGCCGGTTTTTCAGATCGGCTTCAAAAATCTGTGGGCTGCCGGTGCGTTCGGAAGTGAAAAGGAGCCGTTGTCCGTCGCCGGACCAGCTGGGTTCGGTGTCGATGCGCGGATCGTCGGTCACCCTGGTGGTTTTGCCGGTGGCCAGATCCAGCAGGTAGATGTCAGTGTTTTCGCGCCGCGAGAGCACCAGCGCGATTTTGCGTCCATCGGGCGACCAGTCTGGTGAACTGTTTAGTCCCTTGAAACTGCTAACCAGCCGGCGCTTGCCCGAAACCAGGTTTTGTACAAAGATGTTCGACAGGCCGCGTTCGAAGGAGACATAGGCTATCTCGCTGCCGCTTGGCGACCAGGTGGGGGAGATGATTGGTTGGCGCGAGACCAGCAACACCTGTGGGCGCATGCCGTCGATATCTGATATTTGCAGGCGGAAGATTGGCCCTTTGCTGCGTTTGCCCTGGAGGGTGATATAGGCGATTTTTGTGGAAAAAATGCCTTTCAGTCCGGTGATCTCCTCGTACACCAGGTCGGTGAGCAAGTGCGCCGTGTCGCGGATGCTGGCCTGGTTGAAAAACAGGGTTTCGCTGCGCATGGTGCGTTCGCCATAGACATCGTGCAGCGAATACTCTATGCGAAATTTACCGCCTGCGTCCGCGCGCACATGACCGAGAAGAATGAACTCGGCCCTGGCTTGTTGCCAGTCGGCATAGTTGATCTGGCTCATCTCTTTGGGCCGGGCGGGCATGGCGCTTGATGGAAATGACTTGAGCTGCCCGCTGATATTGATGTTGTTGTTGATGATCTTGAACAGGTCTTCGTTCAGGCGAACTCCGGGATCGATGGTGAAGGGCGTCACCGCGAGGGAAAAGGCCTGTTCCCTGCCTTTGGTTATTTGTATGGTCAGGCTGGTTTCGTCGGAAGCGCGACTGGTTGCGGCAATGGAGGTAAGGAGCAACAGGATGATGAGTTTGCGTGTGAACATGGGTTTCTCTAGAGTGAATAGTTGATGTTTACCTGGCGAAAAAACTGGTCGAAGATATCAGCGTCGGCCGGCACATCGAACCTGCCTACCTTGTATACCGCATTGAGCGCAGAGCGGTCGAACTGGGCGTTGCCGCTGGAGGAGAGTATCCGCGCATTGACGAGCCTGCCGCCTGGTTCAAGGGTAAGACGGATGAGAACCTTCAACCCCGCCATTTCACGGTATTGTACATTCGGCGGGTGAATCCACGCAGCTTCTATCTGTTGGCGGATGCGTTTGACGAAGCGTCCTGCGACGAGAAGTTCGGGCGAAAGCGGTTCGGGATCCGGCGCGGGACTGGTTGTTGTTGCTGGTCTGGAAGGAGCGTTAAGCGCTTTGACCAGTTCGTCCAGCTCGTCCGTCGCCCTGGGCCCGGTGTTGGTTGTATTCCCTGTATTCCCTGCCTCCTGCTTTTTTTTGCCTGGTTTGGCGGACGGACTGGGTTTTCCACCTTTTTTCACCGGCGCCACTCGCTCGGGTCTGGAGACTTTCTTTTTTGGCGCGACCTTCCTGGGGGCGGGCGCAGCCTTTTTTTGCAGGGCCTTGAGTTGCTCAATGGAGGGAATAGGCGTGTGTTGAGGCGGTTTGGTTGGCGGTGGGGGAGGAGGTTGTTCGATGATCAGGTTGCTTTGTACCGGGGCGACTTGGGGGAGCGGCTCGAAACTTGGGGTTACCAGGTGGGTGTCGAGGCTGGGCGGGTTGATGCTGTTCAGATCAACGAAATCGGTTTGCAGCACCCACAGGCCGTAGCCAAGCAGCGCGTGCACCACCAGCGACAGCAGAGTGGCGAGGCTGTAGGAACGTCGGCCCTTGAGTAATAGCGTCATGGCGACGGTGCGGCGACTGTGGCTTTAGTGACTACGACGTATGCCGCGATAGCGTCCGTTGGCATGGCGCGCGGGTTGGGGAGCCTCAGTTTTCCAGGTCGGGCGCCAGGGTGACCAGCCCTACGCTGGGAACGCCGCTGGCCTGCAAATCCGCCATCAGTTTGACGACCTTGCCATAGGGCGTGGCGCGGTCCCCCTTTACGAAAAACTCGGTGGCTGGATTGCGTTGCAGTTGTTTTCTTACCATCGACGAGAGAGTTTTTCTGTCCACGAGATCGGAGGGGCCGCCGTTGATGCTGGCGTACACCTTGCCGTTTTTTTCCATGGAGAGCACCATGCGTTCGATTTCGGTGGTGGCCTCAACCGCTTCGCCCTCTGCTTCGGGGAGTTCGACATAGACCCCCTCGGTCAGCAACGGGGTGGAAACCATGAAGATCACCAGCAGCACCAGCATCACATCGATATAGGGCACCACATTGATGTCCGAGACGAGTCGCTTGCCGCGGCGTTGGTGGAAAGGGGAGGTGCGCATACCCTGTCTCTATCTCAGCTTTCGGCAAACACCCGGCGGTGCAGGATGCTTGAGAATTCGTCGGCTATGGCCTCGTAGTTGAACAGCAGCCTTTGCGCCCGCGCGGAGAAGTGGTTGAAGGCGAGTACGGCCGGGATGGCGGCGAACAGCCCCATGGCGGTGGCGATCAGCGCCTCGGCTATGCCGGGGGCCACGCTGTTGATAGTGTTCACCTGGGAGCCGCTGGCCAGCCCGATAAAGGCATGCATGATTCCCCATACCGTGCCGAACAGTCCTATGAAGGGGCAAATGGAGCCGACGCTGGCAAGAAATGGCAGGTGTTTGGTGAGCACTTCCTCCTCGCGCGTTACCGCCACGCGCATGACCCGCTCCACCCCCTGCATGATCGCCGCCGGCGCGGCGCCCTGCTGGTGCAGGCGGAGGTATTCCTTGTAGCCGTCGACGAAGATGTTCTCTACTCCCGTGTCGTTGTCCTGAAAGTCGCGCACTTCCTGAAAATAGACATTCAGGTCCATGCCCGACCAGAAATGATCCTGAAAATTGTGCAACACACGCCTGGCGTTGCTCATCACCAGGTTGCGTTGGAAGATCACCACCCAGGAAAAAATAGAGGCCAGCAGCAGCAGAACCATGACCGCCTGAACTATCAGGGTGGCTTCGGTAATCAGCGAGATGATGCTTATCTGTTCGTTCATAAGCGCAAAAAATAATGGATGGGATGGTCGGGCGGGGCGAGCCGCTAATGGTACCTTTATTTCCCGTGAGCGCGTTGGAAGTCGGCCAGTTTTGCGGCGATTGAGGCCGGAATGGCGGTGGGTTTGAGATTGTTGACGGCGATGCAGACCAGTTGCACTTTCAGGCGACAGAATAAGGTGGAAGGCGCCTCGGCATCGAGCATGTTTTGCTCAAGGATCAGGCTGGTGCGTTGCAGGGTTTCCAGACTGCTTGCGACCTGCAACAGCGAATCCAGTCGCGCAGGTTTACGATAGTCTGCTTCCACCCGACGCACCACAAAGGCGAGGCCAAGGTCGCGCGCAAAGGTCGGGCCAAGATAGCCCGGCTCGCGCAGCCATTCGGTGCGCGCGCGCTCGGCAAACTTGAGATAATTGGCATAATAGACAATACCGCCCGCATCCGTGTCTTCGTAATAGACGCGGAAGTTGATGCGGTGAACGGTCATTGCTCCGGATCTCCCGGGAAAAGTTCGCCAGTGGTGTCGGGCCGCCGCATTTTCAATCCCAGAAGGCGATAACTTTGGGGAGAGGCAATGCGCCCGCGCGAAGTGCGCTGCACATAACCCTGCTGGATCAGATAGGGCTCAATGGTGTCTTCAAGTGTACCGCGCTCCTCGCTGACCGCTGCGGCTATGCTGTCTATACCGACCGGCCCGCCAGCGAACTTTTCGATGATAGTGGACAGGAACTTGCGATCGAGTTGATCCAGCCCAAGGTGGTCTATGGCGAGCATGTCCAGCGCGCCGCATGCGGTTTGCTGGTTGATCTGCCCATCGGCCTTTACCTGAGCGTAGTCGCGCACACGTCTGAGCAGGCGGTTGGCGATTCGCGGGGTGCCGCGCGAGCGACGGGCGATTTCCTCCGCGCCGCCGGCGATGATATTCACTCCCAGGATTTTCGCCGAGCGGGTGACTATACTCGCCAGTTCGTCCGGGGAGTAGTACTGCAAGTGCTGGACTATGCCGAAGCGGTCGCGCAGCGGGCTGGTGAGCAGGCCGGCGCGGGTGGTGGCGCCTATCAGGGTGAAGCGTGGCAGATCAATCTTGATCGAGCGCGCAGCCGGTCCCTCGCCTATGATGATGTCGAGCTGATAGTCCTCGAGGGCCGGATAGAGAATCTCCTCCACGGCCGGGTTGAGGCGGTGGATTTCGTCGATAAACAACACCGCGCCCGGTTCGAGGTTGGTCAACACCGCCGCCAGGTCGCCCGCCTTGTCCAGCACCGGGCCGGATGACTGGCGCAGCGGGGCGTCCATCTCGTTGGCGATGATTTGCGCTAGGGTGGTTTTCCCCAAGCCCGGTGGACCAAAGAGCAGGGTGTGATCCAGCGCCTCGCTACGCTGGGCGGCGGCGGTGATAAACAGCTCCATTTGTTCGCGCACTTGCGACTGGCCAATGAATTCGTCGATCCGCTTTGGGCGAACACTCGCCTCCAGAGCGCGCTCCCCGTCGTTGACGACACCGTTTAAGGGATCCTGGGTGATCAAGGGTTACGCCTGTGAAGAAAGATGACGCAGTGCGAGGCGCACCAACGTTGCCGTGTCGTCGCCGGGGTTGAGCGAGCGCAGGGCCTTGTTGACTTCCGCCTGTCTGTAGCCAAGGTGCAACAGAGCCGCTTCGGCGTCGCTCATGCCGCTGTGGGCGCGCGCGCCGCCGTGCGATGTCTCCAGCGCCTCGCCCAGTTTGTCGCGCAGTTCGATGATTAACCGCTCGGCGGATTTGGCGCCTATGCCGGGGATTTTTTGCAGCATAGCCTTGTCGCCAAGTTGAATCGCGCTTGCCAGTTCATGCGGGCGGCTTGCCGAAAGCATGCTCATGGCGACGCGCGGGCCAAAACCGCTTACCCTGGTAATGGCGATAAAGAGGCGCCGCTCTTCTTCGTCGCCAAATCCGTAGAGCAGATGTGCGTCTTCGCGAATCACCTGCTGGGTGAGCAGTTTGATTTCGCTGCTCGGTTCCGGTAGTTGCTCAAAGGTATTGAGCGAAACCTCAACCCTGTAGCCGAGGCCGCCGGTTTCGATCAGCACATAGGGCAGGTTTTTTTCGACCAATCGGCCGCGAAGGTAGGCAATCAACAGCTCTAAATGTGGAAAAGCGCGACTAGTCTAACAAAGCCCGGCGTTCAGGACGGCGCGCGTCTTGAATTTCCCGCGCGCAGCCTTAACTAATGGGGCTTTTCCTTTCGCGCAATCAATGATCGATCAAGACAAGACGCAGCGGCCGGAAACGGATCCGCACGCCGAAGCGCAAGCAGACCGGGTACAGCCACCGCAAGACGATGCCCGGGAGGCCGCCGGCGAGACACGGCAGCCGGATGCTTCCGCAGAGGAAGATTCCCCGAGCGATGGGACGGTTGAACCAAAAAAACAAGAGGTGGATGATCAGGCGCAAGCGCAAACTGAATCGCAGCCCGAATCACAGCAGGAACAGCCAGAGAAGCCTGCCGAATCTCCCGAGCAACTGGAAACCTATAAAAACCAGATTCTGCGCCTGTCGGCCGATCTGGAGAACATGCGCCGTCGCCACCAGCAGGAAATCGCCAAGGCGCACAGCTACGGGCTGGAAAAGTGCTTTCGAGAGCTTATACCGGTGCTCGATAGCCTGGCCATGGCGTTAAGCAGCACGGACGAGCAGCAGCAAAGCGACAATCCCATGTACGAAGGGGTTGCCTTGACCAGCCAGATGTTGGAGAACGCGCTTGAGAAGTTCGGTCTCGCCAGGGTCGACCCTGCCGAAAAAGACGCCTTTGATCCTGAATTGCACGAGGCCATGACTACCACACCCACGGCGGACATGCCCGTTAATCGGGTAGTACAGGTGATCCAGTGCGGCTACCGACTCAATGACCGGTTGCTGCGTCCGGCGCGGGTGATAGTCTCAAAAAAAGAGCAATAAAGTCACGGGCAAGAAGGAAATTAGTTCCCCGTCCACCCTTGAAAACGGCCAAAGCACACAAAACTTTCAATCATCACATTTCGCCAAAATATATGGCGGCAATAAACGAGGTAACGCAAATATGAGCAAAATTATCGGAATCGACTTGGGAACCACCAATTCCTGCGTGGCGGTGCTGGAGGGCGGCAAGCCCAAGGTACTGGAAAACGCCGAGGGGGGGCGCACCACGCCCTCGATTGTCGCCTATACCGAAGATAACGAAATTCTGGTTGGCCAATCGGCCAAGCGCCAGGCGGTGACCAACCCCAAGAACACGCTCTTTGCGATCAAGCGCCTGATTGGTCGTCGTTACGATGAAGACATAGTGCAAAAAGACATCAGCATGGTGCCCTATGAAATCGTCAAGGCGGATAACAACGACGCGTGGGTGGCGGCGCGTGATAAAAAACTGGCTCCGCCGCAGGTATCCGCTGAGGTGTTGAAAAAAATGAAAAAAACCGCCGAGGACTACCTGGGCGAAAAAGTTACCGAGGCGGTGATTACAGTCCCCGCCTACTTCAATGATTCACAGCGACAGGCCACCAAGGATGCCGGCAGAATTGCCGGGCTGGAGGTGAAACGCATCATCAACGAACCCACTGCTGCTGCGCTTGCCTACGGGCTGGATAAAAAAACAGGCGACGCCAAGATAGCCGTTTACGACCTCGGCGGCGGCACCTTTGATATATCCATTATCGAGATCACCGATGTCGGCGGCGAGCACTCCTTTGAAGTATTGTCCACCAATGGAGACACTTTTCTGGGTGGTGAGGATTTCGATCTCGAACTGATTCGCTATCTCACCGATGAATTTAAAAAAGAATCCGGCATTGACCTGAACAACGATTCGCTCGCGTTGCAACGCCTCAAAGAAGCGGCGGAAAAAGCCAAGATCGAGCTCTCCTCCAGCCAACAGACGGATATCAACCTGCCCTATATCACGGCGGACGCGAGCGGCCCGAAACACCTCAATATCAAAATTACCCGCGCCAAGCTCGAATCATTGGTTGAGCAGTTGGTGGAACGCACCCTTGAACCCTGTCGCGTTGCACTCAAGGACGCCGGGTTGAACCAGGGCGATATCAACGAAGTCATACTGGTGGGCGGGCAAACCCGCATGCCGCTGGTCCAGGCCAAGGTGAACGAACTCTTCAAGCGTGAACCGCGCAAGGATGTCAACCCGGACGAAGCCGTGGCCGTGGGCGCGGCGGTGCAGGGTGGCGTACTTGCGGGTGATGTAAAGGACGTGCTCCTGTTGGATGTAACGCCGCTCTCACTGGGGATAGAAACCCTGGGTGGAGTGCTGACCAGGTTGATAGACAAAAACACCACCATCCCCACGCACAAATCCCAAGTCTTCTCCACCGCCGACGACAATCAGACCGCAGTCACCATACATGTGCTTCAGGGTGAGCGCAAGCAGGCGAGCGACAATAAATCGCTGGGCAGGTTCGACCTGGCAGACATCCCTCCCGCGCCACGTGGCCAACCGCAGATTGAGGTGAGTTTTGATATAGACGCCAACGGCATACTCAACGTATCCGCCAAGGATAAGAACACCGGCAAGGAGCAGTCTATAGTCATCAAGGCTTCCAGCGGCCTGTCCGAGGAAGAGGTGGAAAAAATGGTGCAGGACGCCGAAGCCAACGCCGAGGCGGACAAAAAGTTTGAAAAACTGGTTGTCGCCCGCAACGCCGCCGATGCGATGATTCACACCACCACCAAGTCCATGCAGGAGCAGGGAGACAAGCTCGACGACGAACTGAAAGGCAAGCTGGATGGTGCCATAGCCACACTGAAAACCTCCATCGCCGCCGATGATCCCGACAGGATTGAACAGGACAGCCAGGCGCTGAGCGCGCTCGCGGTTCAGTTGGCTCAGGCGGGTGGTGGCCCTGCGGGGGCGGAGGGATCAGCAGAAGGCGGGTCAACCGATACGCCCGGTGAGGAACAGCCGGTCGACGCCGAGTTTGAAGAAGTCAAGGAAGACGAAGCGAAGAAATAAGCATCCACCCATCTACCCGGTAACAACAGGCCGGGTGGTCAAATCAAGAGCACTCCATGTCCCAGGAAGATTACTACCAGCTACTCGGCGTCAGTAAGGATGCGTCTGCCGCCGAAATAAAAAAAGCTTACAAGGTGCTGGCGATGAAGCACCACCCGGATCGAACCAAGGGCGACCCGGAAAGCGAAAAAACCTTCAAAAAAATCAACACCGCCTACAAAGTGCTCTCCGACCCGGATACGCGCGCCAGGTACGATCAGTTTGGCCATGCCGGCGTTGATGGTCAGGGCGGCATGGGTGGCTTCGACATGGGCGAGGGTGGCTTCAGCGACATCTTCGGCGATGTGTTTGGCGATATCTTCGGAGGCGGTGGTCAGCGGGTGCGGCGTGGGCGGGATCTGCAATACGGCATGGAAATAACCCTTGAGGAAGCGGTCAGCGGCATGAAAAAAACCGTCAAGCTGACCAAGAATCAGCCATGCGGGTCATGCCGCAGCACCGGGGCGAAAAACGGCGCCAGCTTTACCGAGTGCCGCACCTGTGGCGGGCGGGGCGAAGTGCGCGCCCAGCAGGGTTTTTTCACCATCAAGCAAACCTGCCCGGATTGCCGCGGTGCAGGCAGAACCATTAAGGAAACATGCCGCGACTGCGGCGGACGCGGGGTGGTGCGCGGAAGCAAAACCCTCAGCATCACCATCCCCGCAGGGGTGGAAGACGGTGATCGCATGCGCCTAAGCGGCGAGGGAGAAACGGCGCCAGGCGGCGGGCAAGCGGGGGATCTCTATGTCGACATCAGGGTGAAGCCGCACAGCATTTTCACCCGCGACGGCAATAATCTTTTATGCGACATACCCGTTTCCTTCGCCACCCTTACCTTGGGCGGCGAGGTGCAGGTGCCGACGCTCGGCGGCAAGGCCGCGTTGAAAATACCCGAGGGAACCGCCAACGGCAAAGTCTTTCGCTTGCGCGGCAAGGGGATAAAGAATTTGCGCAACCCCAATGTGGGCGATCTGCTGGTCAAACTCCACGCCGAAGTTCCGGTCAAACTCGACGGCGCGCAACGTGAACTTTTACAACAGTTCGAGCAAAGCCTCCAGCAGGGCGGTCGTCGCCACTCTCCGGCCCATAGCTCCTGGAAAGACAAGGTTAAAGGCTTTTTCGACAATCTCGCATAATTCCTGCCCAATTTCTGCACAGTTGTCCGGGTATCACCGAGGTAACTGCTCCTTTGTCCTTTAAACTATCTTAATTCACCCTTTCGCCGGCAAGGCGGGAAGCAGCCCAGCCCTGGTAGGCTTAGCATCCGGAAAGCCGGTGAGTGTCCAGAATTTTTCAATCCTGTAAAGAGACTCGATGAAAAAAGTCTATGTAGCTATGATCGCGGATTTAATCCACGCCGGGCATATTCGCTTGCTTAAGCAAGCTGGCGAACGCGGCGAGGTGACCCTCGGCCTGCTCACCGACAAGGCCGCCGGGGAAATCGACGACCTGCCCTATCTTGGCTATGAAAAGCGGCTTGAAGCGTTGGAAGGCATCAGCCATGTTGCCCGCATCATTCCTCAAAACGAAGCCAGTTACCGTAATAACCTGCAAGCACTTCGCCCGGATTATGTCGTACACGGCGACGACTGGGCTGACAACCACCTCAGACCCTATCGCAACGAAGTTGTGCAACTGCTCAAGCAATGGGGCGGAACGCTGATTGAGCTTCCTTATTCGTCGGATATCAACGAGTTGCGCATCAAGGACAGAATTAGCGAGCTGGGCATAGGCATCGGCGCCAGGTTGGCAAGATTGCGCCGCCTGATTGCGGCGAAACCTGTAGTGAAAGTGCTTGAGGTGCACAATGCGCTGTGTGGAATCATCGCTGAAAAATGCGCCGTGACCAATGAGCAGGGAGCTCATGAAAGCTTCGACGCCATGTGGTCCAGCTCGTTGACCGACTCTACCTCCAAGGGCAAACCGGATATTGAGGCGGTGGACACCTCCACCAGGCTGGCGACAATCAATGAGATTTTTGAGGTTACCACCAAGCCGCTGATCTACGATGCCGATACCGGAGGAAAGGTAGAGCACTTTGAATTGACCTTGCGCAGCCTGGAGCGAGTCGGGGTGAGCGCGGCCATTGTGGAGGACAAAACCGGCCTGAAGAAAAATTCTCTCCTTGGCAACGAGGTGCCCCAAAATCAGGATTCAATTGAGCATTTCTGCGAAAAACTGAGCAGAGGGAAAGCGGCGCTTCTGGGTCGCGAGTTTATGCTTGTCGCAAGGGTGGAAAGCCTGATTCTCGAAGCAGGGATGGAAGACGCCTTGCGCAGGGCATCCGCCTATGTTGAAGCCGGTGCGGATGGAATCATGATCCACTCACGCCACAAGGATCCGGAGGAGATTTTTACTTTCATCTCACGGTTCCGGGATGCAAACAACCATACCCCGCTCGTGGTTGTACCCTCCACATTCAACAGCGTAACCACAGACGAGTTTGCCCGGCGCGGGGTCAATGTGGTGATATACGCCAATCATATGCTGCGTTCGGCATACCCCGCCATGCTGCAAACCGCCAAAAGCATTTTGCAACACAAGCGCAGCCTTGAAGCTGAACCGCTTTGCCACCCTATCAGCGATATTCTCAAACTGATTCCGGGAGCCATTTGACTTCTCCCATGAGCGTTTTTGCTCGCTTGTTGCTTGGCGTTGGTTGCTTGGGATATGTCCATCCGGTCTACGCCTATCTTGATCCTGGCACCGGGAGTATGCTGGTGTATTTTTTACTTGGCATTCTGGCGACAGCCGTGTATTCGGCAAAAAATCTGCTCTTTACCCTGAGGGGATTGGTTGGATTACGCGGCGGCAAGGATTTGCGCAAAGCAATGGCGAAACCCGCCGAGCTGGTGTTTTACAGCGAGGGAGGCAAGTACTGGGATGTCTTTTTTCCGGTTATCCAAGCGTTGGAGAAAATGGGTTTGTCAAGTACTTACTACACTTCCGACGACAAGGATCCGGCGCTTTGCGCCGATTTTGTCCATTTGCGAGCCTTATATCTGGGCAAAGGCATTTCCGGCTACACACGACTGAATTCCCTCAAAGCCAGGGTTGTCGTAATGACCACTCCACAACTGGACGTGATGTGGTTGAAACGCTCGCCTCATGTACAACACTATGTACATCTTATTCATGCCCCGACCGATGCCCTGCTTTATCGCAAATTTGCGTTTGATTACTTTGACAGCGTTATGTGCTCGGGCGCTCACCAGATGGATTCCATCCGCGCGCTTGAGCAAGCGCGTGGTCTGCCGGCCAAACGTTTGTTGAAAACGGGACTCACCTATTACGACAATCTCCATGCCCAACACAAACAAGCCCCACGAGCACAAAAAAAACATTCCCAAGGAGAATTTCCAACAATACTTGTTGCGCCGACTTGGGGGAAGAATGGTTTATTGGCAAGATACGGAACGGCGCCGATTACCGCATTGCTTGCTGCGGGTATGCGAATAGTGCTGCGCCCACATCCTCAATCCTATGTTTCCGAGCAGGCGTTGATGCACAGGGTGGAAGAAGAATTCCGCACTGCGTCCAACCTATGTATAGACAAAAACCCGGACCCGGGACAGGCAATGCAACAGGTTGATCTGTTGGTGAGCGATGTATCCGGCATAATTTTTGATTTTTGCTTTGTTTACAAAAAACCCGTGGTGTTGCTCCACGCACCCATACAAAGTGGTGGTATGGAAGCCGAGGACGTTGACCAGGGTATATGGGAGGAAGCGCTCTTTCCCAGGGTCGCCACACTGGTGCTATCTGGGCAGATTCAACAGCTCCCGGACCTGGTGCGACAGGCATTGCAAACCCCGCAGGTCGCCGCCATTACCCGAATCAGGGATGAATCCGTGTTTAACTTCGGCAAGGCGGGTGAAGTTGCGGCGCAACAACTGGCGCAAATGCTGGAGCAACCATGATTTTTGAATTGCTCTATCAGGTATTCATTGCACCGATCGAATATATTTTCAACACGGTTTTCATTCTTGCGCACGCGCTATGCGGCAACTATGGCGTAAGCATCATACTCCTCAGTATTGTATTCAATCTGCTGGTTCTGCCGATATATCTATTGGCCGATTCCCTTCAGGAGCAGGACAAGCAAATTAGGGAAAAACTCAAGTGCCGGATCGACAGAATCAAAGCGCATTACAAAGGCAACGAAAGGCATTTTTATATAAAAACCATATACCGACAAAACAATTACCATCCTGCCCGCGCTATAAAGGCGTCGCTTGGATTGTTTATTCAAGTGCCTTTTTTTATAGCCGCCTACCAGACTTTGAAGCATGCCGATCAATTACAACAAGTGCCCTGGTGGTTTCTGCAAGACCTGGGCAGCCCGGATGGGCTGTTGTTTGGATGGCATTTGTTGCCGTTTGCCATGCTTGGGGTAAATCTCTTCGCAAGCTACCTCTACACCAGAAAACCCGATTTCAAGGAGCACCTGCAAATATGGCTGCTTGGTTTGGTGTTTTTTATCATTTTATATAATGAGGCCTCAGCCTTGTTGCTATATTGGACCTGCAATAATGCGTTTTCCCTGGTTAAAACAACCCTACTGCAACATGCACACAAAATAACACTTCCTTTCATTGATCAAGGCCACAAAGAAAGATTCCAACAGCTTTATACCGGAAATCCAAGATTTTTGTCTTTTTTCTCATGGGGGGCAATAATTAGTGGCTCACTGTTGGGTTTTTATGCTATTGCCGGTTTTCTGGATGCAGAGCAAAAAATTGTCGACTCCACAAGCCTGCAACTAGTTTATACCTATATCACCATTACTTCGGTTGCCTTTTTTCTCACCAACCTGCTGCTGTACAGAAAATACCTTTCAGCCGCTACGTTAAAAAATCCATTTTTCTCTACAGGCGTACTAGTAACTATCTGCATTTCGGCTGGGTTGTTTTGTATGGTCAATCTGGTTAACATCTCCTCACTGGATGACTTTGTAGTAACTGATTCGGTCAAGTTTATTGAAACACTCAAAAAAGGTGTAAGCACCTTGCTTCTGTGTGTGTATATTTTGTTAGTTATTTCCCTCGCAATGCGCAACTGGAGTTGGCTCAACAGGGAAAGAAAGGGCGTCAACAACTTCTATTTGGCTGTTACGCTGCTTGTGTTTATAACCCTTATTCTCAACCCCTTGGTGTTTTTCAACGCATCCGATCAACTGATAATTCCCAGGTTTGATTTTATTGAAAGCGTGGTGAGTGTTTTTTTTGTTTCCCTAGCTTGCTGCTGGCTCGTGTTTATTCTTGCTTCCAATGGCCTGCGTACTATACTGCTGGCGCTGACAGCCTACTTACTCGCGGCGGCTTTGTTGTATAACTTTATTGTGGTTAAGGATTATGGCTTGCTAGATCAGTTTGTTTTTATCACACCGGAAAAACTCGTTGCATCTTTGACGGATCAATTGATTGATATTACTTATCTGTTGTTGGTGGCGCCGTTGATTGTTGTACTTATTTTTCGCTTCCCTTTGTACGCAAAAAGAGCATGTTTCCTAACCATGATTTCTTTGCTGATCTATTGCGCCCTGCACCTGCCACAACAGAACAAAAACGCACAGCAGTCGCTTGCCCCTTCTCAGACACAAAAAGGTTATTACCAGGAACGCGCTAAAACCCTGGCTTTTTCCAAAGAGAAAAATGTGCTTGTATTGCTTTTTGACGGATTTAGTGGAATAACCCTCAATGAACTACTCAACACCAAAAGAGAGCTGTTTGATGAATTTGACGGGTTTGTCTGGTACAAAAATACTCTGTCTTCTGGAACCAATACCCAGTCCACTATTGCCGCGCTTGCTGGAGGAAAAAACTACACAGTTGCGGCCATGCATGCCAGAATCCAAGAAACAAACGGAAGCTTAAATCATGAACTGGATCAAGCTTACAAGGTATATGCGAAGGCATTTACTGACGCAGGCTGGGATGTTGTCTATGGCGATCCTCAACATGTGAAAAATCCGTCATCACTGGTACACCGGGTAACCTATAACTACGCGAACCGCTTTTTACAACAACATCAACCGGAAATCATGACTTCACTCGATAAAAGCGGCGAGCATTCTATGCTCAGTGTCATATCCCTGTTTCGAATGCTCCCTTTGTCGTTTAAACAAGGCTTTTATGACAATGGTAAATGGAGTGGCGCCACTGACAACAAAATGCATACCATAAATGTGTATAAAAAGGCAAAGCATTGGGGTTTTCTTCATAGTCTGGCTGAAGAAATGCATTTTTCCAGTCAAAATAAAGCACTGAAATACCTCCAATTTCAAATTCCGCATAAACCCAACCTTATCAATAAAAGCGGGCTGTTGGGTAAAGAACGCTCCTCCGTCAACATCGAGTCCTATATGGCGTTAACCCAGGTGGCGAAAATAATCCGCAAATTGAAAGTTCAAGGAGTATACGACAACACAAAAATTGTGTTGGTGTCGGACCATGGCCAGTACGGAATATATGACGACGACTTTTCCATTGATTTTATCACCAGCATACCAAAAGCCGTGGAGAACAGTCTGCATATCAGCCGGGTTTATCCCTTGCTTATGGTTAAAGATTTCAAAAACAGGGGGCCCATGCAAATCTCAAACAGGTTTATGTCGAATTTCGATCTTGCCGGTATTGTTTGCTCCACCCTTGAAACGCGTTGTAATATAGAGGATAGGGATCAAACCAGGTTGCCGCCGGGCAAACGTACTCTACGAGTCACCAGGGTTACCTTGACCGACAAAATACTCTTTCGTTTTGCCTACGAGGTTGAAGGTTCGATTTTTCAACCTGAAAACTGGCGGCTGCTCCCTGATGGCTTCGAAAACCGTCCTGAGCTATAGCTTGCAGTCAAGTATTATTTCCATCCGTTACAGGCGCCTGGAATGCTGAATACCAGAGAGTTTTTCCATCACCTCAAACAGCGCGATTATCTGTTTTATAGCGGTGTTCCCTGCAGCTTTTTACAAAGCCTGATCAACTTCAGCATCAGTGAGTGTCACTATGTGATGAGTGTAAACGAAGGCGATGCTGTGGCTACCTGCGCCGGCGCAGCTTTGGGTGGAAAAAAAGCCGTCGTCCTGATGCAAAACAGCGGCTTGACCAATGCAACCAGCCCACTCACTTCCCTTATCCACAGCTTCTCAATTCCGTTGCTAGGGTTTGTCAGCCTGCGGGGTGAACCCGGCATTGGAGATGAGCCGCAACACGAGCTGATGGGGCGTATTACCGAAGACCTGCTCAACCTGATGGGCATAGAGTACGTTCGCTTGCACGAAAGTATGGAGAGAGCGGTAGAACAGCTTGACCATGCCGATAAGGTTTTGGCGGAAAATCGACCTTTCTTCTTTGTGGTTGGGAAAAAGGTGTTTGACCAACAGCCAGCACCGGATTTTCAGCCACCCCGCACAACCAACATACTGGTGAGCAGCAAGCAAAGGGAGGATGCCCAGCCAAGCAGGTTGGATGCCCTGAAAATTGTCAGTAAACTCGACCCGCAGCATATATTACTTGCTACTACGGGGAAAACCGGTCGCGAACTCTATGAAATAGCGGATAGAGCAAATAATCTGTATATGGTGGGCTCCATGGGTTGCATCAGCCCGCTGGGGTTGGGACTGGCGATGAATTGCGATAAAAAGATTATCGCCATAGATGGAGACGGCGCTCTGCTCATGCGCCTGGGCAACCTGGCGACCAACGCCGCCTATGCCCCGGCGAACTTTTTGCATCTGTTGCTCGATAACGCATGTCACTCATCCACGGGCGGGCAATTCACACTGGCGCCAAATGTTGATTTTGTTGCGCTTGCAGCCGCTGTTGGCTATGGCGCGAGTAAATATCTACACTCACTGGTGGAACTTGAGGAAGCCTTGGTAAACTGGAGTCGCAAACCCACGCCAACCTTTCTCTATCTTCGCATCAACGAGCAGGAACAAGCACAACTGAGCCGCCCAAGTATTACTCCCGTTGAAGTGAAACAACGCCTTATGAAACAGATACGTGGTTGAAACAGCGGTCATTCTCGCCGCAGGCCTTGGCTCACGAATGGGCGAGGTGGGCGTAGATAGGCCTAAGGGATTTTTGCCCATGGGCGATCGCACCCTGATTGAGTTGAGCCTCAACAACCTCAACAAAGCAGGAATCGAGAAGATTGTTATTGGAACCGGGCACCAAAGCCACTGGTATCAGAAGCTGGCGAACAAGCATTCAAACCTGCGCTGCGTGCACGCGCCGGACTATGCCGTCAGCAACAGCATGGAAACGTTGTTATGCATGCATGACCAGCTTAACGAAGATTTTGTGTTGCTCGAGTCTGATTTGCTCTACAGCCCGAAAGCGCTGGAGGCGTTGCTTGCCTGCCCTCATCCCAATGTCATTCTTGCCGCCGCGCTCAGCAACAGCCACGACGCCGTATTCATCCAGACCGATGCACAGCGCAACCTGGTTGCCTTATCCAAGGAAAAACTCAAGCTGCAACCGATATACGCGGAACTGACCGGCATCTCCAGGGTTTCCATACCGCTCTATCAGGCCATGTGCCGGGCCTATCTGGAAAAGGGCGACAAACAGTTGCACTACGAAGAAGCGATGCAACTCGTCGCGCAGCGGATTCCGGTGTTTGTTCACAAGGAAGAGCCTCTCTTGTGGTGCGAAATCGATACAAATGAACACTACCGAAAAGCCATTGAAACCATCTGGCCGAGAATCAGGGCGGAAACCTTTTCCAGGGGTGAATTGCCGCGCAACATTCTGCTCAATCCCGGCCCATCCACCACCAGCGACGGGGTAAAAATGGCCCAGGTGGTTGCGGACATCTGCCCACGCGAGCAGGAATTTGGGGCACTCATGCACCGCGTAGGCGAGGGACTGACCAGCCTGGTGGCCGATACCCAGGACTATGGTTGCGTTTTCTTCGCCGCCAGCGGAACAGGCGCGGTCGAAGCAGCCATCAGCTCGGTGGCGCCACACTCATCCAGTTTGCTCATCATCAACAATGGCGCCTACGGCAAACGCATGTGCGATATTGCCGCCTGCTACGGAATCGCCCATGTCGAGCACCCAAGCCCCACGACGGAACCACTGGATTTAGCCGAGCTGGAGCGTAGGATTCGGCAACACCCGGAAATCTCCCACCTTGCGGTGGTGCACAACGAAACCACCACCGGCCTTCTCAACAATCTGGAACAGATTTGCGGACTAGCAAAGGCCCACAAGCTCGAAGTGATAGTTGACGCCATGAGCTCCTACGCCGCCATACCTATCCACATGCCCAGCCTGGGCATCGATTACCTCTGCGCCAGTTCGAATAAAAATATCCAGGGGATGGCCGGGGTTTCATTTGTCATCTGCAACAGGGCCGCATTGAAAAAAACCAATAGCATCGCGCCACGCAGCCATTACTTTCACCTCTACGCCCAGTATCACAGTCAGGCGCAAAGTGGCCAAATGCGCTTCACCCCCCCTGTACAGGCGCTCTATGCCCTTGAGCAAGCGCTGATTGAAACCAAGGCGGAAGGGGTGGCGCAACGTTATGCACGTTACACCAAGTCCTGGGAAACGCTGATTGCCGGGCTTGAAAAACTTGGCTTGGATTATCAAGTGGCGCCCGAACACCACTCAAAAATCATCACATCCGTATATCTACCCCCCGGGGTGGATTTTACCGCCATGCATGATTTCCTCTATACAAAGGGTTTTACCATCTACCCGGGAAAAAGCAGTGAAGCAACCTGCTTCCGCATAGCCAATATCGGATCGATTGACCACCATGACATAACCGCATTTCTCGCCCATCTGGAGGAATTTCTCGCTATGGGCTAAGGACGAACAAGTCTCAATGTTCAGCAAGCCCGAGGGTGCACGGGACTGTTCAGGGGGTGTGTAAGAGGCCGACTATTGTTTGTAATGATGCCCGTCAATTATTTCATCTTGTAGCTCGCGCAGCTCCTCCCATTTGCCTTTCATTGCCAGGGAAGCCTGCTTGGCCCAGGTTTCCGGATCGTGTATGCGGAAGCGATCTCCACCACTGTCAAGAATACCCTGTAAATGCTTTTCAGAGGCTTTGGCGAGAAGTTCCCATGTGTCAATGCCGGATTTTCGCAACAGCCTTTCAATTTTCGGGCCAATGCCTTTAATAATCTTCAGGTCATCAGTTTTAAATCTCGCATAACCGGTCGCCGCTTTTCGCTCCAATAACGCTTCATAGGCGTGATCCTGTTCAATTGTCGCCCCAGCCTCCTTCAGTTGCTTGCTCTTTTCCACTATAGCGTTATGCAGAGCATCACGTTCACGGCGCAGGTCGTTCATCTCATTGATAAGCTGCTGTTTCTGGTCGTCAGCTTTTTTGCGGCTTTTTTTAACCTGCGTTTGCGCAATGCGCGCCTGTTGCCTGGTGGCCCGCTCATTATGCAGCTCATCCTGCAAGCGCTGGTTATCATGCCTGAGGCGCTCCAGCTCTAATACTTCCTGCCCGGCTTGTTGGCCACGGTCGCGATCCAGAAAATAGCGGAGCAAATAGCCCAGAATGAACGCCACCACCAACAGGATAACGATTTCCAGTGTGTGCGTCGCCACACTGCCTGTACCCGGGCCTAATAGTGGACTTTGCTCAAACATAATGGCTCCTTGTATCTGGTTGAATCCAAAAACTTGGTAAAGGGTTATTCAAAAAAAACCTCAACCCGACGATTCCGGGCGCGCCCATCCACCGTGTTGTTGTCGGCTACCGGTTGTTGACTTCCCGCATTGGTTGCTTCAATGCGTGCGGCATCAATTCCGTGGCGAATCAATATTTCGCGCATATGGTTTGCGCGCGCTTGCGCAATATTTACGTTGACTTCCCGTGGGCCAATTGGATCCGCATGTCCGACAATCCGTATTGCGCCGGTATGCGACCATGCCCTGTTAATTGCTTCGGTCACCCGTTCGTACAGGATGGACGAAAGCGCAGACTCCGCCTCCCATACGCCAAAGCGATAGCGTGAAATCACCAGCGGAGTTATCGGTTTGACTTCCACGACCTTTGCTTCTTCCACTGCATTTTTCACTTCCGTATCTTCAACATCCGGCGCTTTTGGTTCTTCAGGCTCTTCAACCACCGGGGTTTCTTCCTCCACAGGTTCTGGTGATTCCGATTCGTTTATTTTCTCTGGTTCTATATGCGCAACAATGGGCTCCTCCACGGGTTCAAATACCGGGGTTTCTTCTTCCTCCGGTTCTGGTGGCGTTTGTTCGTTTATCACCGGGACTTCAATGACTTCAATACTGACTTCTTCGACTTGCGCGACGACTGGCTCCGCCGCCGGTACGGGTTCAGGAGCAGGTGGTTGCTCTGCAACCGGCAAAGGCTCGCTGCAAACCTGTTTTATTGAGCAGGTATACCAGGCGGCGCCGCCAATAAGCCATGAAAATGCGAGCACAATAATCACAATAGCTCGCATATTCCAGGATGCTTTGTTACCCGGTTTTGTTTCCATCATATTACCTTGTAAGCATGGTGTGAGTTTTGAAGGTGGCTTTTATGCAATTTGGTCAGCATAACCTTTTTTTCATATATTGTTTTAATTGATAGCAATTACCATCAGCAAAGGTATTGGAAGTTTGTTTGAAGTAAGACATAAGCCTGGTTAGCGATACTTTATTCCTGAGCGGCGGTTCCAATATGTAAGGCCAATCAGGTGTATTGAGGAATTTACACCTCCAGATTGGCGGACGTTGCAGTCTATGCGCGCCACCCCTCCTTGTCAAGGGTTGAGGGGCGGTGTGAGGGCAGTGGGGCCAAGGGTCAGGTAGGCCACCCAAGTCTGCTTTGTCTACGAATAACAGGTGAAAAAACCCGGATTGATTTGTGGAGTCAGAGGGCTCCAGACGCCGCTTGAGGCGGCGGGACCAGCGCCTCATCAGCGTCTCACTTGGGCTGTGTGGCCGGTATCAACCTCTTTCAACCGGTAATACACGCCCGGCCCTCTATGGGGAAACATGCCTTTTTCTTCCATCCTTCTTTCGAGTTCTTCTCTGGTGATAATCCACTTTTCCAGTATTCCGGTAGCAATACCAACCTTGCCACGCAAATTCGGTGAATCTGATTTCACATCAATGCCAAATATGGTTGGAATTTTCGTGTTGGCGATTTCTCCCTTAATGGTAATCACCCGCCCGATATAGGCATCAAGGTTCGCCTGGCTGGTGATAACTGGAACATGGGAATCTGCAGTTATAACCGAAGCGTAAAAGCAAAATACTAGCAAGCAAAGTGAAAAAACAGTTTTTTTCATAGGGCCCATTCAACCCTGAAGTGCAACACAAGGCCGGCTCATCATAGCTTCGGCGAACTCAAGTGGCGACTGGAACCCGAGGACCTTCCTCGGACGAAGAT
>Ga0209562_1000240_pt1 | contig 21814 bp, 21 predicted proteins | sample WorMetvacBELIZE2_FD_187399 | JGI IMG/M metagenome (GOLD analysis project Ga0209562, IMG submission 187399) | Marine gutless worms symbiont microbial communities from Max Planck institute for Marine Microbiology, Germany - Olavius vacuus BELIZE.2... | ecosystem: Host-associated > Annelida >... | reverse complement strand
CAGCGACTTTAATTGACGGCGCCCTGTGCGTCCCGACCGTGATAATTTCCTGATACAGGAGGTCAATGTAATTTGAGGATTCAGGCGTTGAACCTGATGTCACTTTAACTATCGAAGGAAGACGATGGTTTTTGTCTCCAGGGTTTATTCTTTCCGGGCTATAACCTACAAAAAAGTCAAGATTAAAAGTCAAACCGGAGGCTGCCTCAAGTATCGGCACACAAAATTCTTCGGTCGCACCAGGGTAAACTGTGCTTTCATAAATCACAACATTCCCGTGACTTAGGACCGTTCCCAAAGATTCGGATGCTCTCTCTAGCGGAGCAAGATCAGGGTTGTTGTGGTCATCGATGGGTGTTGGCACAGTTATAATATAGGTGTTGCAGCCTGACAAATCACCTATATCGTCTGTGAAAACCAAATTTTCGGCGCTGGCCAATTCAGCTGGTGTGGTTTCAAGGGTGCGATCTTTCCCTTGTTTTAGTTCTGCAATTCTCGAAGCGTTTATGTCAAATCCGACTGTCTTAAATTTACGGCCAAATTCGACAGCAAGCGGCAAACCCACATATCCAAGACCTACGATAGCAATCTTGGACTCTTTTATGTTAATGAAACTCTGATTAAACCCTTTTTTCATTCTTAATCCAGGCAGACATTATTTTTATGAGACTACAATGGAGACTTTTGGATTTATGCCAAAAAATGAATGCGCCCGATTTTATGTCACAATAATCCCCGTTTTTAGGCATTTTACTGGCAATATCTGCCTGACCCGGTACAAATTGGCCGGGGTGAACAGCACATTAATTTGTGAAGATATTTTCGCCAGGCCACGATACAAGATAGCGCGCTTTTCTGTAGCCAAACGGATTCTTGATAACATGAAATACATGCTCTTGTACACAGGCATTTACTCATACTCCAGATGTACCACGTTGAGTTGTAGACTCTCGACACCACGGAAGCTATTTATTTCCAGTCGGAAAGTAGCGTTAACCGTATCGCCAACCGGCCGTGAATGGTTAAAGCAAATGGCTGAAAATGCTGTTGCTCCCCTTCTTAATTGCAAACGTAGATGTTTTCCTTGCAGCAATTTTTGCTGACTGACTTGAAAGGTGTCATTAAACAACGGCGGCGGGAACCCCTGCCCCCAAACCACATTGCGTAACATATCGGCAATCGGTAATGTGTAGTAGGCGTCTTCCAGATAGCCATCGGTTTCCAGTATGCGCGTAAGCTCCTCCTCGCCTAGTTGCTCTGCAGCTACCTGGTGAAACATCTCGGCAAATCGCTCAAAATCTTCCAGCATGATGGTAACGCCAGCTGCTGCTGCGTGGCCACCAAACAGTTTCAACATTCCAGGAGCGCGTTTGTTGATTAAGTCGAGCGCATCACGCAAATGAAACCCGGCAATTGAGCGCCCTGAACCCTTGATATAATTGTCATTACCAGGGGCAAAAGCGAAAACCGGTCGGTGCAGTTTGTCTTTCAGGCGTGCGGCAAGTATCCCAACGACACCAAGGTGCCAACTGGCGTCAAACAACGCAAGTCCGGCAACGTTGACATTGCGTGAGTCCATACCTTTGAGTCTTTGTTCGGCATCTTCTCGCATGCTGAGTTCTCGCTCGCGCCGTTCATGGTTTTTTTCTTCCAGCTTTTGTGCCATAGCTAATGCTTGCACAGGGTTGTCACATAGCAAGCATTCAACTCCAAGCGTCATATCTTTCATACGTCCAGCTGCATTGAGTCTGGGTGCTGCGATAAAGCCCAGGTCAATGGAAGAAATACTGCCCTGATTACGTCCGGAGGACTTGAACAGCGCCATCAGGCCTGGTGTGGCTTTACCCTGGCGTATGAGTCGCAAGCCATGGTTGACAAGAATACGATTATTGTGGTCAAGCGGTACCACGTCAGCCACCGTTCCTAGCGCCACCAAATCAAGCCAACTGGCCAGATTAGGTTGGGTTTGCTGATTAAAAACACCGCGTTTTCGTAATTCGGCCCGTAGTGCCAGAAGAACATAAAACATCACGCCAACGCCAGCTATAGATTTGCTGGCAAAAGAACAGCCAGACTGATTAGGGTTCACAATGCAAGCGACATCGGGCAATTGCTGCCCGGGCAAATGGTGGTCAGTGACCAGTACCGGTATACCAAGTTGCTTGGCACGTTTCGCCCCTGCTACGTCTGCTATACCATTGTCGACTGTAATAATAAGACCAGGTTCGCGTTGCGCCGCCAGATCCACCAAGGCAGGCGACAACCCGTACCCTAACCTGAAGCGATCAGGCAACAAATAATCCACAACCGCGCCCATTTGGCGCATGACCCGAACGCCAAGCGCCACTGCAGTGGCGCCATCACAGTCGTAATCACCGGCAATAAGCAACTTTTTCCCGGCAGTGATTGTGTCGGCCAACAAGACGCCAGCGGCCAAACAGTTTGTCATTGACTCTGGCGGCAACAAGTTTGATAAATCGTCTCTGGTTTGTGTCGGCGAATCAATATCACGCGCTGCAAAAAGTCTGGCCAACAGGGGATGCACACCGGCCTCTTGTAACTGCATTGCCCGGCGCACATTAGCGGGACGGGTAACAATACTGGTCATGTAGCAGGTAGAGGTTGTTGGGGTGGGGTAGGAGGGGTATTGGCTTCTGTTTAGCCTGTCCATGCAACCAGCGCATAGTAATCTGTTATCAGTACTAAAAAACCAAAGGAAATTCGGTACCAGGCAAATATACTGAAGTCGTGGTTTGATATGTAACGTAATAGCCAGCGCACACATAAAAAAGCCGAAACAAAGGCAGCTACAAACCCAACAACCCACATTCCCAGATCTTCCAGCGCTAGCAAATGTCGTTCTTTGTACATCTGGTAGAGCGAGGCAAGCACCAAGGTAGGGATAGCAAGAAAAAAGGAAAACTCGGTAGCGACACGGCGCGATAGACCAAACAGCAACCCGCCGATAATGGTAGCGCCTGAACGGGAAGTGCCAGGAATTAGTGCCATCGCTTGCGCGAAGCCAAGTTTGATAGCATCTAAATGGCCAAGCTCGTCGACGTCATTGATGCGTACTACATGCTGCCTACGTTCCGCCCATAGTATCACCAGGCCGCCTACGATAAAGGCGGTCGCAACCACGTGAGCATTAAAAAGATAAGCCTTGATATATTTGCCAAATAGCAGTCCCAGTATGGCCAACGGCAAAAAAGCAATGGCAATGTTGAGCAAGAAGTGTTGCGCCTTCCTGTCGTTGAATGTTCCGGTGAGGGTATGTATCAGCCTTGCGCGAAATTCCCAGCAAACGGCAAGAATAGCACCCGACTGGATAACGATTTCAAATAGCTTGCCGCGATCGTCATTAAAGCCAAGCAGGGTGCCTGTCAGTATCAGATGACCGGTGGAAGAAATCGGCAAAAACTCGGTAAATCCCTCAACCAGTCCTAGAACCAGTGCCTTGAAGGGCAGTATTAAATCCATGAGTTGGTCGTGCCAAGAACAAAAAGCTGGAGATTGTAACAAAGCTGCGGGAGAGCGCGCTTTTCATTTCGCCCGGTTTACTATTTAGCGCTCTGGTTTAAAAAATAATCGACAGAATTTAGAACCAGCATATAGGCGGCGCCTATCAGAATCACGACGGTAGCGATGGCCAGGGCAATATTTGTATTGCGGTTAGCGCGTGACATCTTTTCATCCATAATCGTTAAGCCGAGTAAAAACAGAAAAAACAGGGTGAACAACAAGGTTACTGACATTACGATAATCTTGACGAGCATGGTAGTACCTATTTAAAGCATTGAACACAATAACGTATGAGAACCAAGAGCATGGAAAAATTCCGGCTTTGGAGCGAGGCTGATTTCTGTCATCACGCTCCGGTTGTATATAGTTTCTACCGAATCCCGTAGTTACGCCAGCTCAAGGATATCGCCAGACTTATAAGCTATACTGACCACACTAAAGGCTTACATCATTTACCATGCTTGATCAGCATGCGCATCAAATAGCCTTCCGGCGCCAAGTCACCTGTCAACACGTATTCGAGCACTTTTCTGTTGAGCAATGTTAGTCCTAAACGGCGGCGTGAAGTTGATGAGCCACAAAAGAGGATGTGGGTGCGTTCGCTGAGCTGATAGTCATCAGAAGGCAGTAATAATTCAACACCGTTTTCCTCAGCAAGCAGCGGAAAGGCGTGTAACCGCTTGCTACGGTCAGTGGTATCGGCAAGCAATTCGCCCAAGCTAACAACCTTCCCGCTGTTAATCTTGCCCAGTACGGCCGGCGCAGAAGACATGTCAACAGCCCAGGTGACTGGCGACTGCTCTCCTAGTTCGCTGACCAGGCGGCTGATTAGCTCGTTGGTCCAAGTATTACTTTGCAGGCGGACCATTTCAAGAAATCTGGCCAACATCGGTGAAATCAGATGAGCAAGGCATTCCTGGGCTATGATGTCTGCAGTGCGCATGGTTATGTCGGCGTTAAATGCATCAAATAGCTGGCGGTTGATAGTGCGATTTTGCCTGACCACTTCAAAGAGGTTTTGCTTTAGTTCGCGCGCTGTCATGACAATGGAAAGGTTATCAGCATCATCTGCCGTACCGGCAACCACGCCAACCGAGTCCATGATTCCGGCCTCCAGCAAGGTATGGGCTTCGGTTCCTTTACCATGCACGAAGTCGTGCTTACGATCGTCCATTTCCTTGTTGCTTTCAACCAGCACTACTTTGTTCATTTCATGGTCCAGCGCCTCACACACTGCCTGTCCGAAACGGCCATGACCACAAACTACCCACTTGCCAGTTGGAGGGCAAGGCAGGTTTTGCATCATTACCCCAGGCTGGCTGGTCAACCAGTCTTTTAATAGGCAGGCGCCAAGGGCGTGAAAACGTAACTCCAGGTGCTTTCCAAAGGAGCTAAAGGGGTTTATCACTAGCTCGGTCCCAAAGGAGTTCATGTTATCAACTGTGGATTTTTCGTTAGCTCGGCAAACCAGCAGCATTTCTGAACTCAATAATTTGACTGCTACGGCGATAGCAAGGTTTGCCTCGTCCATGTTTGTCAGCGCCACCACAGCTTGACATTTGGGGTGACGTAATCCGGCAATCGATAGCACGTCTGGTAAGGAAGCGTCGGCGCAAAGGGATGGCAAAGGAAGTGGTAAATCCTGCAATTCAACAGTGTTAAGCCGATCGGCGTTAATGTCCAACAAGACGACGCGCATCCCCTTGTGCACCAAGGCATTGACTAGGTTGTGTCCGGTTTCCCCGTAGCCACAAACCAGATAAAAAGGCTCGTTGATTCGCTTAACTTCACTGGCGAATTTTTGATATTGCAGCGCTTCACGCAACGACTTGTCCTGCACCAGGGTAAGAATCTTGCCTACTGCGTAGACCCAGCCAATCACGGTCAGATAAATGGCAAAGGTCATCCACAGCCGCTGCGCCGGAGAATAGGGATAAGGGATCTCGCCAAAACCAATAGTTGTGGCGGTATAGCTGATCACATAGAAAGACTGGAAAATAGTCAGGCTGGCTGGTTGACCATCTGGTGTCATGCCTGGCATCAGGCTAAGACCGAGGACGGCAACAGTATAAATGGCAATCAGCGTCAACAACGGCGCTCGTATGCGACGCAAGACCAAAGCGAAAACGTTATTCATGGGCTGGCTGACGGAACATTTAAACGCCTAGGCCAGCGGTTAACCTAGCGGCGTAGCATGATTGTTTCGGCTATCAACAAGATAACCGAGGTAACGTTGGCAAGAAAAGCTCCGCCGGAAAGCGAAACTATGCTGACTGTAGCTGCCTGTCCAACTAATCCGTCGGTAGTAGCCCAGATTATGGCCGCGACAATAAGCTGTAAATCTGCCACCAAACTGGTGGAAAGGTGAATCGCTCCGATTTGTGTACGATCACCAAACTTGAGTATGGTGGCAATCAGGTTTACTACGATAGCGGCAAACAATTCATAAACGTGGTGATGCTGTGGATTGTCGATCTCGCCGATAAAAAAACCAAAGTTCAGCGTCATGGCGAGAACGATAAAAAAGCCGAAGATAACTTTTTCCAGGTTCATGCTTCTTCCGTTATTATTTTTTAAAAAAATGCTCTTGCGTGAAGCATTCTAACCCAAAAAAGGCTGCTCCTCTACAAGTGCTTGCAGGCAGTACGGTGCTGGAGCTGCAAGCCATGCGAGGTTGCAGAGTTTTGAGGAGCTGAGCGCTCCAGCTCGATTGAAAGCTTGCAAACCCGAGTAATGCTGGCAATGGTTGCAACCAAGCGTATTCTTGTTACGGGTGTAGTATCAAATCAAGCTACGTTGTTGTTTTTACCGATACCTCCGAGCAAAGCTGCAACTATGCGTTTCGGTTGTTTTGGCAGAACAACCTTGGGAGGTACATGTGGAGAATCCGGTATCTCTCCTGCTGGTTCTGACTCCTTCGGCTGGTAGGGTTTGCTAAAGTCAAAACCGTCTTCTGCCAACATCGGTGGTCTGGCAACAGGAGGGCGCAACCTGTTGGTTGTTGTGGTATTTCGGTAGCGTTTGTTGCGTGCGAATGGTGGCGTAGGCATACGCTCGACTGGTTTTTTAAGCATGGCTTCAATATTGTCAAGTAGCGGTTGCTCAAGCGGACAAACCAGCGATATGGCTTTCCCGGCGCGCCCGGCGCGCCCCGTGCGGCCTATGCGGTGGACGTAGTCCTCCGGAACGCTTGGTAGTTCATAGTTGATAACGTGTGGTAAATCGTCTATGTCCAGGCCACGTGCTGCGACATCGGTGGCGACCAATACGGTGGTGGTGGTGCCCTTGAAGGCTTCTAGCGTCCTCAGGCGTTCATGCTGATTCTTATCGCCGTGAATGGCGTCTGCTGAAATGCCGACCCGTTGTAACTCCCTTGCCAGTCGTGCGCAGCCGATGCGCGTTTTTACAAAAATAATACATTGACTTATTTCGGATGAGTGCAATAAATGAATGAGCAAGGCAAGTTTGTCGCCTTCCTCTACCGCGTAAGTGCGATGCTCAATGGTTTCTGAAACAGTATTATGGCGCGCCACCTCAATTAGCAGTGGCGTGCGCAGCATCGAATCAGCCAGTTTTTTTATTTCATCCGAAAATGTTGCCGAAAAAAGTAAACTTTGTCTGTCTTTTGGCAGCATCCTGATTATGCGCTTGATGTCAGGTATAAAACCCATGTCGAGCATGCGGTCTGCCTCGTCCAGTACCAGAAAGCTTACCTGATTTAACAGCACGTTTTTTTGTTCGACATGGTCAAGCAACCGACCTGGAGTGGCGACCAGAATTTCAACTCCCTGCTTTAACTCCTCCGTTTGTTTTTTAATGTCAACGCCTCCGTAGGCGCAATAGCTACGCAACAACGTGTGGTGCCCGTAGGTACGTACAGATTGATGCACCTGTACGGCGAGTTCCCTCGTCGGTGTTAAAATGAGGACGCGCAGTGGATGCCGGGCTGGTGATGGACTGCTGTTAGCTAATGGTAGTAGTTGTTGGAGCAGCGGCAAAACAAAGGCGGCTGTTTTGCCTGTTCCTGTTTGGGCGCCTCCCATCAGGTCGCGCCCACTGAGTACAGGTGGGATTGCTTGTGTCTGAATTGGTGTTGGTTCGCGGTAGCCTTGTACGCTAATTGCACGCAGTAGTTCTGGAGCCAAGCCAAGGGATGCGAAGTCAGTGGCACTTATTGATGACGTTTGGGTTTCGCGGGTTTGTTTTTCTGTCATGGATAGTTGTGTCTGTTCTTTATTGGGCCTTGCTGGTTGAGGCAAGATTGTCAGCAATGTTTTTCTGCTGGACAGGAAAAGATGGGGCGCTGCCATCCTTTAGCTGCCCGGCATAAATCGTCAGGTGAGGGAATGGAATCTCGATTCCTGCCACGTCAAATGCCATTTTCATACGGCGCAGAAACTCTCGCCGAACTCCCCATTGGTTTGCGGGCGACACCTTTATGCGTAAGCGGATAATCACCGCTGAATCTGCCCACTGGTCAACGCCGGCAATTTCAACATCGTCAAGAATCACATTGGCTAAATCAATATCCTTGCGCATGGCGTCGCACGTTTCGCGGATTAGAGTAAAAGCTTCGTCGACGCATTCACGATATGCAATGCCAACGTCTATTACTGCGTAAGAAAATTCGCGTGTCAAGTTGGTAACGACGTTGATTTGTCCATTGGGGATAAAATGTACGTTGCCTTCATAGTCACGTAGGCGCACGTATCTTAAGGTTACCTCTTCTACCAGGCCCGCCTTGCCGGCCAGGTCAACTACGTCACCGTGGCGCAACTGGTTTTCAAGCAGAAGGAAAAAGCCGCTAAAATAGTCCTTGACCAGGCTTTGTGCCCCAAATCCAATCGCTAGACCCAATACACCTGCAGTAGCGAGAATTGGGGCGATTGATATGCCCAATTCATTGAGCACCAGCATGCCGGCAACAGTAAAAACCAACACGTTGACGATATAGCGAAATACACGTTCCAGAGTTTCAAAACGTTTTTTCTCTTCATCATTACGGGAGCGCCGAGAAACTTGCAGACGAAAAAAGTGGATACCACGCAGGAAGAAGCGGCGTAACAACCAGGCAGCAAATAGAATCAGGCCAATACGCGTGCCGCTTTGCACCCATAAGGCTATTTGGGCTTCATTGCCTTGCCACAACTGTGAGATATTCTTGCCAAGCGTCTGCAGATCGTAGGGTGGTGCCATCGCAGGATTCTAGCATAGTGAGGTCCATACAAAGCTGCGCGGCCTGTTTAGGGAAACGCTGATTTATTGCCGACTCTGGCGAAATCCTGCGTTGCGCGGTGCTCGAAAGCTCGCCTATCCGCATGATATGTCTCGCTTTCTGCGCTCCGTGCGCCTTGCCTTTCGTTCCGCTCGCAAAATAAATCAGCGTTTCCTTAGCACCTTTGCTGCTACTGACTTGTTTGAATTGCTATTGCAATTGAGGATTCGTTTAAAAGCTGCTTCAATGTGTCTTTGACCGATGAAAGGTCTCTACAGTCAGACGGAGCATTTAATGGGGTTTTCAATTTGTTGAAGCTGTTATTGCTAGTTTTTTGTTTGGGCCTAGAATAAAATAAGCGGACTTGTTTTAGGGTTTCTATGCGTGTTTAAATATGCTAAGATCCGGTGCGCAGTTACTAGCAATGGCTTGAATGACACGCATGACACGCATGCCACGCTGGCCTGATGGGACGCGCTTGCCGCTTGCTGTGATCAAATATAAGGCGGTGTAAGCGTGCGCACTGTATGATAATTACGCAGGCAAGTAATGCTGTTAATGTAGTCACCAATAGCAGTAATAGTAATTTTCCGTTTATAACCATTTATTACTTAGGGCATATAAAAATGGACTTATCCAGCTTAAATATTGAAGAGTTAAAAGCACTAAAAAGAAAACTTCCGGGCGAACTATCACGCAGAAAAAATGCGGTCAACGCAGAAGAATTGGCCGATCTGCGTTCGCGTGCTAAAAAACTTGGCTACAAGCTTGTTGCTGTGAAAAAAAACACCGGGAAAAATGCTGCACCAATGTACCGCCATCCACAAAATGGTTCGCTCGTGTGGAGTGGCCGTGGACGTCGCCCGACCTGGGTGGTTGAGTGGCAGAATATGTACGGTAAAGACATGTCATCCCTTAGAATATAGCGCTTCTTGTCTGGAGCGATTGTAGGGGTGACGTGCGTATATTATTGAGTAACGATGATGGATATTTTGCCCAAGGGATTGCCTGCCTCTTTGAGGCAATTTCAGGGCTGTCCGAGGTTAACGAAGTAGTAGTAATAGCACCAGAGCGCAACCGCAGTGGCGTTAGTAATTCGCTTACGCTGGATCGCCCGCTGTCGTTACGTCAGGCTCCAAATGGTTTTTATTACGTAGACGGAACCCCTACTGACTGTGTGCACCTTGCAGTAACCGGCATGCTTGATTATTTGCCTGACGTTGTGATTTCTGGCATCAACCATGGTGCTAACATGGGTGACGATACTGTGTACTCCGGCACAGTGGCGGCGGCAACCGAGGGATACCTACTCGGCATGCCCGCTTTGGCAATATCTCTGGCTGGCAATGAACCGGTTCACTTCGCTACAGCTGCTGATGTTGCCGTCGATCTCCTGCGGCAGCTGATAGCAAAACCAATCTCTGAACCAACATTGCTCAACGTTAATGTGCCGGATGTCAAGTATGAAGAATTGGCTGGCTTCAACGTTACTCGGCTTGGTAAGCGTCACAAGGCTGAGCCGGTAATTCAAACGATCACTCCACGTGGCGAAAAGGCTTATTGGATCGGTGCTGCCGGTGATGCGCAGGAAGCGGGCGAGGGCACAGACTTTTTTGCCCTTGCAAACGATTGTGTCTCAATTACCCCCTTGCAACTTGACCTGACGCACGAAGAGCAGTTGGAAATGGTACGCGACTGGTTGGCATTATGATTAATAATAGCAGTACGTTGCATACTGATTATTCTTCCAGGCAGATTAGAGCCAAGGAGAACTTGGGGGAAAGCGCGGTGCCAGGTAGTGGTTTTAATTTTGGAATGACCTCGGAACGTACCTGTTTGCGCATGCTGGATCGCTTGCGTGAAAAGGGCATCCGGGATGAAGACGTCCTTGCCGCCATGGCAGCGGTGCCACGCCACCAGTTTCTCGACGAGGCGCTTGCCTCAAGAGCATATGAAGACACTGCTTTGCCCATTGGTCTGGGGCAGACCATATCGCAGCCTTTTATTATTGCTTTCATGATTGCGGCTTTACGTAAAGGGCGTGCCCAACTGGGAAAGACGCTGGAAGTGGGAGCCGGTTGCGGTTATCAGGCAGCCATCCTGGGGCGGCTTAGTGGCGAGGTGCACAGCGTGGAAAGGATCAGTGCCTTGCACGCCAAGGCGCAGGAGCAGTTGCAAGCCTTGGCCATACCGCACGTGCGCATTCACCTCTCCGATGGTGAACAAGGCTACCCCCCGGCGGCACCATTCGATAGTATCATCGTGGCAGCAGCGGCTGAGTACATCCCGCAGGCCTTAACGCGCCAATTGGCTCTGGGTGGCAGGTTGATCATGCCCCTTAGTGAGGGTGAGCACAAGCAATACTTGTGCGTCGTTGATAACGCCGTGCATGGGCTGGTCATCAATCGTAGTGAAGCAGTTCGCTTTGTGCCTTTGAAATCGGGAGTTGTTTGAAAAAATCAAATATTCATTCTGTCATTGCGCCAAAGTTTAGTATTCTTGTCAATCTGTCTCATTAGCGTTAAACAGCGTTTATATCCAGTACCTTCTGCGGGAAACAGCAAATCTATGAGCAAGTCTTTCTCCTCCAATATTGAATTAATGGCGCTTGCCAGTTCAGTCAGGCAACCTGTAAGTGCTGCCTTCATTACTGCCTGTATACTGGCGCTTGCTGCGTGTGCCAACACTTATTCAGCGCCAGTTGAAGATCGTAGTGTCAGAAAACCTCCAGACTCGAGGACTACTACGACGAACGAGCGCGCCAACGGGTTATCAAGATGGCACGTGGTGCAGCCTGGTGAAACGCTTTACGGTATTGCAAAGGCCAATAACGTTGACCTGAATGTGTTGTCTTCCCTGAATAATATTAACGATAAGGCGCTGATAGAGCCTGGCCGTCGTTTGAGATTGCCATCCATTGACTCTAAGGTGGCACAAACAATGCCTCTTGATGGCAGCAGGTCTGGTATTAATGCCCAAGTGCTGGCGCCTGGTAGGTCGAGCGCCAGCCAGGCAGGAGAGAAGTCTGGCCTCAAGAAAGCCCCGCTTGGCGGCAAGGTTCGCTACAGTGAAGCAGAGTTGCTTAAGCTCAGGCAGCTGGCGGTGGCGGGAAAAATGCCAAAAGAATTTGTTTCGCCAGCTTTGGCCACTTCAGCAACGCCAGGTTCAACGGGTAAGACATTGCTCGAGTGGCCTGTGCACGGAAGCTTGATCAACAACTTTGGCGAAAATGGCAGCAAAGGCCTGGATATCGCCGGCAAGCGTCTCACGCCTGTGCGGGCTGCGGCCGACGGAAAGGTCGTTTTTGTTGGCTTGGTCAAAAAGTATGGACAGCTGGTGGTCGTAAAACACAACAACAAGCTGATTACTGCCTATGGGCACAACGAAAAAATTCTCGTACGTGAAGGGGTTGTAGTCAAAAAAGGGCAAGAGATCGCAAAAATGGGCAGCAGTGGTACTTCGACAGTGCGTTTGCACTTTGAGGCGCGTTTGCAAGGCAAACCGATAGATCCGCTACCTTTTTTACCGGAATTGCCTGGCCGGACTACCGAAGCTGTTAGTAGACAGTAAACAGAAACCGCGCCTATGCCGAAAGTCTTGCAGGCCGTTCGCGGCATGAACGACATTCTTCCCGAGGAAGCTGAGGTTTGGGAAGATCTGGAAGAGAGGTTGGTTTTCTGGCTCAAGAGCTATGGTTACCGTCCTTTGCGGTTGCCAGTTGTTGAACCTACATCGCTGTTCAGGCGTGCCATTGGCGAGTCGACTGATATTGTAGAAAAAGAGATGTACGCCTTCACTGATAACTTGAACGGTGAGGAGCTTACCCTGCGTCCGGAGGGCACAGCCGGATGTGTACGTGCCGCAATACAACACAACATGGCAGCCCAGGTTCCCAAGCGTCTTTACTATTCTGGTCCCATGTTTCGTCACGAGCGTCCACAAAAGGGACGTTACCGGCAATTTAACCAGTTTGGAGTCGAATCGCTTGGTTTTTCGGGGCCGGATATCGATGCCGAACATATTCTCATGCTCGCACGCCTGTGGGATGAACTGGGGATAAGCGATCTGGTTTCCCTGCAACTCAACAACCTTGGCGAGGTAGAAGAACGAACCTGTTATCGGGAGGCACTGGTCACTTGGCTTGCCGCAAGGCAGGAACGATTGGACGAAGACTCACGGCGGCGCTTGCATAGCAACCCTTTACGCATTTTGGACTCAAAAAATCCCGAAACACAAAAGCTATGCCGCCAGGCGCCGCAGCTGGTCGATTACCTGGGTGAAAAATCGCGTCATCACCTTAAATCAGTTGAGCGGTTCTTGCGTGACGCCGGCGTCGAATACACTGTTAACCCAAATCTGGTGCGAGGTCTGGATTACTATAACCTGACCGTATACGAATGGGTGACCAATAGCTTGGGGGCGCAGGGCACTATTTGCGCAGGGGGGCGTTACGACGGATTGTTTGCCCAACTGGGAGGCAAGCCAACGCCGGCTGCAGGTTTTGCCATTGGTCAGGAACGCCTGTTGGGGGTACTTGCCAACGCCGGCAAGTTGCCAGAAGCGACTACACCAAATGTCTACATGGCCCATCAGGGAGAGGCCGCGCAACGCCTTGCTTTTAGCACAGCCGAGCTGCTGCGTGACGAATCTCTCAGGGTGATTGTGCATTGCGGTGGTGGTGGCTTCAAGGCACAAATTAAAAAAGCAGATCAAAGTGGTGCCGACTTCGCTGTTATCATCGGCGGCGACGAAGTGACAGATAATACGGCTCAACTAAAACCTTTACGCGAGATGTCCGGACTGGAAGGTAGTAGTTATAGTTCCAGGCAGCAGTGCATACCGGTTGCAAGGTTGGCGGATGCAATTTACGATTATTATATTGGCCAGTCTGACGACAGCGATTAACCAGATTGGCCTGGAAAACAAAGTGGTGTATTACCTTTAGGGAAGTGAAAGATGGCAGTATATGACCACTCCGAACTGGAGCAGCTAGAAAACATAAAGTCCTGGTGGCATCAATATGGCAACCGTATAATCAATACCGCACTGGCAATCATGCTGGTGGTTGTGTCTGTAATGGGCTGGAACTGGTATCAGCGTAACCAGGCCGCCAAAGCCTCAGACCTGTACTTTGCATTGCAACAGGCGGTTGCCAGCGGCCAGCAAAAGCGGATAAAAATAATCAACGGAGAGCTGATAGCCAAATATAGTGGTACAACGCAAGCAATTCTTGGCGCCATGACGGCCGCTCGCGTCTCGCACGAATCCGGTGACCTGAAAACAGCCAAAGTACAGCTGGCCTGGGCGGTTGAAAATGCCGAAGGCGAGTTGCGTGATGTCGCACGACTCAATTACGCCGCTGTGTTGATGGACGACAAGGCATATAACGAAGCGTTGCACGAACTTGAAGCTGAGCATGGCAAGGGGTTTGAAGCAAACTTCGCCCAGCTAAGAGGTGATATTTTGTTATCGAGCGGCAAGAAGGAAGAAGCACGCGATGCCTACAAGTCTGCCTTGGTAGCGATGGGAGCAAGCTACGCCAGGGCCGAACTGGAGGGTTCTGGTGATAACGAAGGGGTGGAAGTTGGTTCGACTACTGGTCAGACAGGAGCAGGAAATCAACAAAACAGCAATGACGGTGAACACGTCAATAGCCCGGCGCGTGAACTATTGCAACAAAAATTGAATGCCCTGGGTGGTAGTTGATAATGGCAGCCATAATTTTTGGCCACAGTATCTTTTCCATGGCTTACTTTGCCCGCCCCGGATTTGTCGCCTTGCTTACCAGCGTGGCGCTCGTTGCCGCTTGTTCCTCATCCGGCAAAAAAGTTACCGACTTGCCATCATTCGATCCAACTGCCAGCGTTAAGGTGCATTGGTCTTCATCTGCAGGCGACGGCGAAGACTACTTTTTTACTCCATCCGTCTACGGGGAAAGTGTGTTTATTACAGAAGTAAATGGCGAACTGACACACATTAAACACGGTAAAGAAGTTTGGCAGGTCGATACCGAACATTCCTTATCAGCGGGAGTCGGTACAGACGGAGAAGTTGTAGTGGTGGCCAGTAAAAAAGGCGATGTATTGGCCTATGCGGCAAAAAATGGCAAGGCTCTTTGGCAGGCCAAGGTTAGCTCCACCGTGCTTACGGCTCCTACAGTCAGCGATGGCATGGTGTTAATTCGTAGTATAGACAACGCCATTTACGCGTTCGACACTGTTGATGGTGACAAGCGTTGGGTTTTCCATAGAGATGTTCCTTCCTTGGAGGTGCGTAACGCCAGTGCGCCGATTGTTGCTGGTGGCTATGTCATGGCTGGCATGCCAAACGGAAAATTGTTGGCGTTACATATGAATACCGGCGTCATTCAATGGGAGGGCATAGTCACTCGACCCAGAGGGGTTACTGAGCTTGATCGTATAGCCAATGTGGCCGCGCGGCCGGTGCTGGAGGGGAGCGTAATATGCGCGGCCGCTTACCAGGGGCATGTTGCCTGCTTTGACCTTGCTGCGGGAGGCAGGTTATTGTGGAAGCGAGAGATTTCATCCTTTTCTGGCCTGGACATCAGTGACGGAATGGTTTATGTAAGCGATAGCCAGGGTGCAGTGCATGCCCTCAATAAACAGACTGGCGCGCCCAGGTGGACGCAAAAATCTCTTGATTTGCGTCAGTTGAGCGCCCCTACAGTGGTAGGAGAGTACGTTGCCGTAGGTGATTACGAGGGCGTGGTGCATTTCCTGAGAAGAAGCGATGGAGGCTTTGCCGCCCGCTACGAAACTGGCGATGGCCCTATTGTCACACAGCCCAGGCTATACGCACACACCCTGATCGTGCAAACTCAAGAGGGCGATGTTTACGCCCTGGAGGCTAGCCAGAAGAAGTGAGACGCAAGCTGGTGCTAGTTGGAAGACCCAACGTTGGCAAGTCAACCCTCTTTAACCGCTTGACCCGTTCGCGTGATGCGTTGGTAGCCAATATTCCCGGCCTGACGCGTGATCGTAATTACGGCCTATGCAGGCTGGGCGATACTGATTGCCTGGTCGTGGATACAGGCGGCTTTGAACCCATGGTCAAAGATGGGGTAATGTATGCCATGGCGAGACAGGCAGAAGAGGCGTTGGCGGAAGCAGATGCAGTGGTCTTTATACTTGATGCGCGTCAGGGTATCACATCGCAGGATCGTGAGATTTCTCGTCGACTACGACTGGGAAAATGGCCGGTAACATTAGCGGTCAATAAAAGCGAAGGGCTGAACAAGGATATTGCCGTCGCCGAATTTTACGAGCTTGGGTTTGGTGATCCTCTGCCTGTCTCTGCCGCGCACGGCGATGGGGTTGGTAATTTGCTGGATTCTGCTTGCGCCGGGTTCCCTGCGTATGAAAGCGCAGATGGTATACATGACCAGGCAGAGACCGATGCTGATGTTGCAGATATCTCTGAGTGTAAAGTTGCGATAGTAGGCAGGCCGAATGTCGGCAAATCCACCCTGATTAATAGCCTGCTTGGTGAAGAACGCCTGATAGCTATTGATCAACCTGGTACTACTCGTGACTCTATTGAAGTACCGTTTGAACGCAATGGCAATCGTTATACGTTGGTTGATACTGCTGGTATGCGAAAGCGTGGCAAGGTGTCTGATAGCATCGAGAAATTCTCGGTAATCAAAAGCCTGCAAGCCATTGAAGCTTCGAATGTTGCCATTTTAGTGCTCGACGCCCGTCAAGACGTCGCTGAGCAGGATGCGCATATAGCTGACTTTATCGTACAATCCGGACGTGCTTTGGTGCTGGCGATTAACAAGTGGGACAAGTTGCCAGCTGATACACGAGACAAGATTAAGACTGACTTGACACGCAAGCTGCAGTTTTTAGGCTTCGCGCAGAAACACTATATTTCAGCCCGAAGCAAGCAAGGGCTAAGCGCCTTGTTTCGCTCAGTTGACCAGGCATGGTCTGCTGCCATGCGCCGTTTGCCGACGCCGCAGCTAACCCGCGTTTTGCAGGAGGCAATAATCAGACAAAGCCCGCCAAGGCACGGCGCGTTTCGTCCCAAACCTCGCTACGCACACCAGGGCGGCCATAACCCACCGTTGATCGTCATTCACGGTAATGCTATGGAGCATATGAGCGAAAGCTACAAACGATACCTACAAAATACATTCCAGGAAACGTTTCGTTTGCGTGGTACACCTCTCAAGTTACAGTTCAACAGCAGCCAAAATCCGTATGTCAATAAGGCCTGAATCGGGCGATAATAGGCCTTGGCGCGCCACGCATGTTTAGCAGGACGCAAATAATACATACGAGATGCTTAGAGATTAAATAAGAGGTTAGACAATGCAGAAGGTAAGAAAAGCAGTATTTCCGGTCGCCGGGCTCGGCACCCGTTTTTTACCTGCTACCAAGGCAAGTCCAAAGGAAATGTTGCCGGTAGTGGATAAGCCGTTGATACAGTACGCAGTAGAAGAGGCAGTAGCAGCCGGTATTACGGAAATGATTTTTGTTACAGGCCGTAACAAACGCGCCATCGAAGATCACTTCGATATTGCCTACGAACTGGAAAACGAGCTGGAACAAAACGGCAAGCATGTAATCCTTTCCAGTGTACGCAATATGCTGCCGAGTAATATTAATTGTATTTACATTCGCCAATCTGTCTCCATGGGGTTAGGCCACGCAGTGCTCTGCGCCAAGCCTGTAGTTGGAGAAGAACCCTTTGCAGTACTATTGGCTGATGACCTGTTGGACGGCGAGATACCGGTAATTCAGCAGATGACTGAAGTTTATGCTTACCACAAGAACTCGTTGCTGGCAGTTCAAGATGTGCCGCGTGACAATACTGGCAGTTATGGCATAGTTGATGGTCAAAAACTCGCTGACTGCCTCGAAAGGGTGCAGGCAATTGTCGAAAAACCAAAACCGGAAGACGCCCCTTCAACATTGGCAGTGGTGGGGCGTTACATTCTGACGCCGCGGGTTTTTTATCACCTGGAAAACACAACTTCCGGCTCGGGCGGTGAAATACAACTTACCGACGGTATAGCATCGTTGCTGGCCGAAGAGCAGGTGCTGGCCTACAGATACAGCGGTACCCGCTATGACTGCGGGTCAAAGTTAGGTTATTTGCAAGCCACGCACGTATTTGGTCAACGCCACCCTGAAATAGGGGAGGACTACCGTAATTATCTGGCCGAGCAAGATCAAGGCAAACAATAGAAAACAAGCAGGTTAACCCAACAATAATGCAGCCAGAAGACGCCAAAGAACTAGTAGCCCGTTCACAAATCATACATTCCGAACAAACCGTGCAAAATGCCCTGGCCTCGGTCGCCGGCCGTATTAGAGAAGAGTTGTGCGATAAAAATCCGCTGGTGTTATGCGTGATGAAAGGTGGTCTGTTTTATTGCGGCCAGTTGCTCATGTTGCTCGATTTCCCCCTGGAACTGGATTACTTGCACGTCACGCGTTATCGGCAAAGTGCTACCGGTGGGAGACTGGCATGGCGTTCAGCTCCCTGGGTTTCGGTCAAGGGACGGCAGGTTCTGGTTGTCGACGACATTCTTGACGCTGGCTTGACCCTGGACGTGATCTATGAACGGATCATGCAAATGGGTGCGGCAAAGGTGTGGAGCACAGTGTTTGTTGACAAACTTAACGGACAGCAGAAGCCGATTGCGGCTGATTTTGTTGGCTTGCAAGTTCCTGACCGCTTTGTGTTCGGCTTTGGCATGGATGTGGATGGCGCCTGGCGGCATTTGCCGGCAATTTACGCCTGTCCTGCCGATTATGTCTTGCCGAATGATTGATAATTATCTGGATTGACGATTGACGCCTCAAAACTAGTAGACGGTTTTTTAAGTCATATGTTTTAAGAACGGAGAAAGCAAATGCCCTCACGCCATTGCCGATTGCTGATTTTGGGTTCCGGACCTGCTGGTTACACAGCTGCTGTTTATGCGGCGCGCGCGAATCTCGATCCGGTATTGATAACCGGACTGTCCCAAGGTGGGCAGTTAATGACCACAACCGAAGTAGACAACTGGCCAGCCGATGCAAACGGCGTGCAAGGTCCCGAACTGATGGCGCGTTTTGAAGAACACGCCAGGCGTTTCGAGACTGAAATAATATTTGACCATATTCATACGACCAAACTGACAGAGCGGCCGTTTGTTCTCGAGGGGGATGCCGGTCGCTACACATGTGATGCGCTGATTATCGCTACAGGGGCATCTGCGCAGTACCTGGGCCTTCCCTCGGAAGATGCGTTTATGGGTAAAGGCGTATCAGCGTGTGCTACCTGCGATGGCTTTTTTTACCGTGACAAGCCAGTAGCCGTAGTCGGAGGTGGTAATACCGCAGTCGAAGAGGCGCTCTATCTTGCCAATATTGCCAGTCACGTTACGCTAATTCATCGACGTGACAAGTTGCGCTCCGAAAAAATAATGCAAGACAAGTTGTTTGCCAAGGAAAAGTCCGGCAAGGTGAAAATCTTGTGGAACCATCAACTGGCTGAAGTGTTGGGCGATGACTCAGGAGTGACTGGCTTGCGGCTTTCCTGCAAAAGCGGAGAGGGTGTGGCTGAAATCAAGGTAGATGGAGTCTTTATTGCCATTGGCCATAAGCCAAACACTGATTTGTTTACCGATCAGCTGGATATGGAAAATGGTTACATTGTAACCCGTGGCGACCGGAACGGTAACGCAACCGAAACCAGCATTGCCGGGGTGTTCGCAGCTGGCGATGTGCAGGACCATATTTACCGCCAGGCCTGCACATCCGCGGGCAGTGGTTGCATGGCTGCCATGGATGCTGAGCGCTATCTTGATGACCTTGGCCTGGCCTAAGATAACCTCAATGTTCAACTGAAATGGCCCATACAAGAGAAATGCCCATTTAAATGATAGATTCCGTTAGCTCCGGGACGACAATGAACAAATCGCCGACCAGGCCGTAGGTGGCAATGCCAAAAATTGGCGCTTCTGGATCCTTGTTTATAGCCACTATAACTCTAGCCTCTTTCATGCCAGCGAGATGTTGGATAGCGCCAGATATGCCAATTGCAATATATAGATCAGGGGCTACAATCTTGCCTGTTTGGCCTACTTGGCAGTCGTTCAAGACGTAACCAGCATCTACTGCAGCTCGAGAAGCGCCAATCGCAGCACCCAGTTTGTCAGCCAGCTTTACGATCAGGTCATCAAATTGCTCCTTGCTACTTAACCCGCGACCACCAGAGACGACTACCGAAGCGCTAGTTAATTCAGGACGTACGCTCTTGACCGTATCACGCGAGACTAATTTGGATAGTTCGCAGTCTGCTGGTAAATCGGTTAGCTTTTCGATCCCGGAGTTGCCATCGTCTCCGGCTGCATCAAAAGCGGATGCGCGCACCGTTATGCATTTTATCGCGTCGCTGCAAAGTACCGTAGCCAGGGCGTTACCTGCGTAGATCGGCCTTACGAATGTGTCTTCCGATTCGACTGCTATGATGTCGCTTAACTGCGCGACCCCCAGCAGCGCCGCCACGCGTGGCATGAAGTTGCGACCAGTTGTGGTGGATGCTGTTAGAACGTGGGTGTAACCACCGCTTTGCACCAGACTGACAACCAGATTGGCGACGTTTTCCGCCAGTTGGTAAGCTAGTTGGGGCGCATCGGCAAGTTTGACCGAGGCAACTCCAGATATTTTGGCTGCTTCGTTGGCCGCCGCATCACAACCGCTTCCCGACACCAATACATCAACAGTGTTGCCAATTTTTAGTGCTGCGCCTACCGCGTTGTGGGTGCTTTTCTTGAGGCTGTCGTTATCGTGGTCAGCAATCAATAACGTTTTCATACGATCACCTTTGCTTCATTCCTGAGTTTATCAATCAGCTCGGCAACGCTAGCGACCATCACTCCAGCCTGGCGCTGAGGCGGTTCAACGACCTTGAGCGTCTTTAAGCTTTGCCTAAGTTCGACTCCAAGTGCTTCCGGCGTAAGCACATCGAGCTGTTTTTTCTTTGCCTTCATAATATTAGGTAGTGTTGCATAACGTGGCTCATTAAGCCTGAGGTCGGCGCTGACAACAGCTGGCAATTTGATGTTTAGTGTTTCAAGCCCGTCATCGACTTCACGTACCACCTCGGCATGATCGCCTGACAGTGTCAGCTTTGATGCAAATGTTGCTTGTGACCAGCCGAGTAAGGATGCAAGCATTTGTGGGGTCTGGGCAGAATCGTCGTCAATGGCCTGTTTACCGCATATAACCAGGGTTGGCTGCTCTTGGTTGGCTATCGCCTGCAATAGTTTTGCAACGTTAAGTGGTTCTACCTCGCCAACCACATCTATCTGAATGCTGCGGTCAGCGCCCAGCGCCATTGCTGTGCGTAGCGTTTCCTGTACTTTTGCGCTACCGACGCTGACAGCTATTACCTCGCTTGCGATGCCTGCTTCCTTGAGTCGAATTGCTTCTTCAATTGCAACCTCGTCGAATGGGTTCATCGACGTTTTTACATTTTCAGTTTCGACACCGCTACCATCACTTCTGACACGAATTTTGACCTGGTAGTCAACGACGCGTTTAACAGGAACCAGTATTTTCATAGGTAAACATCCCCTTTAGCAGGTGGGCACTATTTAAGTGTCCGTCAGTCGAGAAAACGAAAAGGCGTCTATATTACTTCAAACAATCCCGCCGCACTCATGCCTGAGCCCAAACACATGGGGATGAATGCCTGAATACGGCTACATCCCCTGGTAAATCGGCCCTTCACCACCCATGGGAGGTGTCCAGTTAATATTTTGCGTGGGGTCCTTAATATCACAGGTTTTGCAGTGTACGCAGTTCTGGGCGTTGATTTGTAAGCGTGGCGTATTATTATCGTCAACGATTTCATATACGCCGGCCGGGCAGTAACGCTGTTCAGGGGCATTGTAGAGTTTCAAATTGTGCTCCGTTGGCGTTTTTGAGTCCTTTAGTTGCAGATGACAGGGCTGATTTTCTTCATGATTGGTATTGGATAAAAATACCGATGATAGACGATCAAAGCTTATTTTGCCGTCGGGTGCCGGATAATTAACAGGCTGACATTCGCTGG
>Ga0209562_1000239_pt1 | contig 21849 bp, 17 predicted proteins | sample WorMetvacBELIZE2_FD_187399 | JGI IMG/M metagenome (GOLD analysis project Ga0209562, IMG submission 187399) | Marine gutless worms symbiont microbial communities from Max Planck institute for Marine Microbiology, Germany - Olavius vacuus BELIZE.2... | ecosystem: Host-associated > Annelida >... | reverse complement strand
GAGGTGTAAAAATTATTTCGGAAGTACTCGGGCGTTCGTCAATACGGAAAGGAATTTTTTCAGAGGTTTTGAAAGAAAGTTCACCTAAAAATTCATCGTCGGAAACGGAGGAAAAAATAATGCGGAAAAAATCATCGGAAACAAAAGAGGGATTGAGGAAGTGCTGAGAAAATTTCCCATTGTCGGCAACCCATCCATGAGAGCGACGAGTTTCAAAATTTGCGGTAGTAGTAGCGACACCATTAGTATCTCCGCGATTGAGCCAATTGAGTGCTGTGGATTTTTCGGGGTGTAAAAAATTGGATCCCGTATGTCCGGTGAGAAGTAAAAAAAGGCCATGGGGTTTTATTTTTTTTATTTCATCATCAGTGATAGAACCGGTGATAAAAATATCTTTGAAGTCCCCAAAAATATTTTCCGCGGAAACCATAACCGTTGCAATACCAGAAGGACCGACAGGTTGCAACTCTATAGTACCTTTTCCATTAAAAAGATTTATAGCCGATTTTTTTAACAATAATTTTCCTTGGGAAGATTTAGAAAGTGATACCGTTAATGGGGAATTATAAGTAGAAACAGTATTCCCAAACTCATCAGCCATACGGACCCCCAAAGAAATATTTTCATTGGGACTATAGGAACTTAGAGGCGGATCGATAATAATTTTTTTTGCTGGACCATGATGGATAGAAATGGGCAGAAGATGGGCGTTGAACCCAGGGGCACTAAATCGAAGCTGAAAATCACTGCCAGAAAAAATACGAGGTGTCGCACGAAACGATCCTTTTCCATTTTTTATTTTTACTGAAGCACTATCGATGTGCAGAAATTTTCTTGGCTCTTGGACGATGGAAACAGTCGTATCGAGAGGAATTATTTTTCCCTGATGATCCACAGATTCCAGCGATATAGTGACGAAATCTTCTGATCCAGCAACGATATTTTTTCGATCTACCGAAGCACGAAATTTTGGATTTTTGATGACGGGAATTTCGAAATTTTCCTCGATGGTTTTTCCATTTATTTCTGAAACAGCGGAAAATTGTATGACGCCATTGTCATTTTGGGGAGTGACTAAAAAAGAAACGCTATTTTTTCCAGTGTACCAGGTTTGTATTCCGGGGCGTTTTGCGTCTCGATCAAGACGAGTAAAATCGGGAGAAAAGCCACCACGAATATTAATGTTTATACGATGCAGATCAGAAACTGGATTATCATTTTTATCGATTAAATCTACGGAAATTTCGACTCCTTTTCCATCATAAATAGCCACCGGTGTATCAGCGGAAAATTTTATCTCTGAGACAATATTTTCATCCACATTATTAGAATTATTATTTTTCGCGGAAAAATTTTCTGTGGATGATGTCGATGTATTACTGGAAGGATTTTTTGAGTCATCAGAATTTATGAAAGAAGAATCGAATGAGTCGATTAAATTTTTGGATTCTTCGACTGCCGAAAAAAGCTCATCTAAGGAATTGAATAATTGCAATGCTTCTCCATTGATATCGAGATAAAAGGAATCGAGTAGTACATCAAAAAAACTACGACTGGCAGGTGGAAAAAGATCAGAAATCGGAACACCCAAAAAATCTCCGTGATTTTTTTCGGGCGAAAAAACGAAGGTGTCATTTTTTTGTTTAAAATCGATCAACTCAGGATCGACTGCCTGACGATCGGGAGTAAAGGATAGAGGTATGCCACCCGAAGCATTATGATTTTGGCGAGCATTATCTTGGGTGGGTATGTGCAAGTGGGCTAGTTCATAAAAATTTTCTTTGGATGGGAAACCGAAAAGATCTTCAAAGTCGCCATCTCCCATCGCAACTCGAAAAGCAGTTTTATTTTTTTCATCTACCGACAGATAAAGCCAGTATAAAGATTTGTAAGCGTTTTCTATAGCCTCATCGGTAATAAATTCTTTCCATTCCGATCGAGAAATAGTCGATCCGGTTTCGTATCGTCTTTCAAAAATATCGGAAGCACTATTGCCATCGTCATCATCACAGGTGCGAGTAAGGGTGATAGAGCGGGTAAAAGAATCTATGGTATTAATAACTTGACTGGTATTACAGGTGGTACTACTGGAACTGGAACTAGAGCTAGAGCCAGGACCGAAGCTAGGGCTCGTATTTGTGGTAGGAATTACTGGATCGGATATGGGCCAATTACTTGCTTGATCGGTATTGAAACGAGCATTAGCATCGGCATTTCCCTGCTGGATATTTTGATTGAGTTCATTTATTTTTTGGTCCAAAGAATCCCAAACCGCCGTATAGAAATTTTGATAAGAAATATTTGATCCCACTGACTGATAAATGGAAATAATATCTGGAAAAGCGATGCGATAAAAATTCCTATCATGACCATAAAAAGAAATTCCGCGGGGATCATCAATGGGTAAATCCCTGGTGAGGCCATTAGACTCCTGTGCCTGCAGAGTAGCATCAGTGGGTTCTTGGTGAATGAGGAGCGATGGAATGGAATTTTTTTCATAAACATCATCCCACGATAAAATCGATTCACACCCCAAAGCACCAATGGCACCAGTGTCTTCTTTTTTGGTAGCCTGAATATCAAAAATAGACTTAGTGGCACCGTAGTGTTCATGACTTTCACTCACACCCAAAGGACTTTTCCATTCGGAATCCGTGCGACATATTCCTGGATCGTAGGAAAAGTTACCACCATTTATGTTCACATTTTTTATACAACATCCACCATACTCATCAGTATCAAAACCAGGCTCACCTGCATGCTTACAGATACCTACTTTATCGATATTGTAGACCGAATTTGCCTCCACTGCGTTAGCCAGAGGATAAGTATTGGTAGGAAAAATTCCGCGAAAAAGAGAACAACTTTCTGCGGTCATATTGGATCGTAAAACCCCATTCCAGTATAACGGTTTTTCTACGATAACCGTTGTGATATTATCCCCTGTCCCTTCTTCAACCGAAACTAACTGGGTTTCGTCGGTAAAAATATTTTCATCGATATTGTGATTTTGAGCAGCATCAACCATTGCGGTTTCAAACTGATCATTGATGGCACGAATCCGGCTGAGCGATAGTTCGTCCGCACGACTGACAAGGGAGATAGTGGAGTCAATTTGCTCGGGATTCCAACGATCAGCAAAAGAAATCTGCGTATTAATTTTGGTGAGCCAGCCCTGATTTATGGATTGGTATCGTTTGACAAATAATTTCACGAGACGCGCCACCATTACATCGGGGGCGACATTAGAAATTTCACTTTTGAGTGAAAAAGCATCACTTTTTATATATGGATTATTTTTGAAAATTTTTTCGAGTGCCGCTTTGTCTTTGGAAGAGAGTGCATTATCGGAGGCCTTTTTTTTGTCAGCCAGAATTTTCCAAAACGCCTTGGTAAACCGGGCATATATAAAATCTTCAACATGATCAATCCAGCGATTGTAATCGGCGAGTAGCTGCTCTGTTACAGCATTTTTTTGGCGCAAAAAATCCGCGAAAAAAACTCGTTTTTTGAAGGTTGTTTTTCCCTCATGAACGGCTCTATTTTTATCAAAAAAATCATTGAGATATTCGATACGAACCACGTCATTCTCAGTCGGCGCGTCTATGACACCATGCCAAATTTCGGGTGCGGGATTAAGTGCGTTATCGAAAACAAATTGTTCCGCCTTAGGGTCCCATCGGTACACAGGATCAAAAAAATCAACATAGGGAAAAATACTTGGATAAATTTGTGCTTCCTTGGAAACCAGCGGAATTGGTACATCGCCGACCAGAATAATACCCGATAAAAAAGACAGGCCATCATTTTCTAATCCCGTGTAATAGAGTTGGTGCAAGGCTTCCCAAATTTCAAACGGCGAACCATTTCTAGGGATTGCCATCTGCACAATTTGGCTTTGTGTTTTTTTGGTGACCCTTTGTTCATAAGATTGCAATCGACTAGAAAAAGACCGATCGGATAAAAGATCGTCTTGTACCAATACCACTACGAGAGATTTTTTTTGTGGTACACCTAAATCTACTGTTTTTGCCAAAATAGGAGCAATGCTCTGAAAAACAAAAACACACAGTAAAAAAACCGAAAAAAAACGTCGAAAAAATAACTGCATAAAATCGGTGAAATTTTAGCGGAGTAGAGCCAAAAAAACTAAAAAAATAACCAAAAAAATATAGACTAAAAAACTGATTTAAGCTAACTAATAAGTAAGTAGTCGCAAGTTGCAAGGGAACTTAGATGTTAGATGGTTGGATGAGAAAATAAAAAGCTGTTAGTAGTTAGCTATTAGCCCTACAGGTCGACAATCTACCCCCCCGGTAAGGGGGTTGGGGGGTTATTTTTTCCTGCGGTTTTTTGATGTCGATATGTCAGAAAAGCTAGATGTACAAGACTGAAGCATAGCGAGGCATTCGATCACTTGTTCGGATTGAGGATCGATCAGAGAGGCTCGCTGGAATAATTTTTCGGCCTCAGAAAAATTTTCTAAATTCATATGACAAACACCTAGATCGCACAAAATACCAACATCATCGGGCAAAAGAATATTGGCTCGGGTCAAGATAGCAACACCACGATCAATCTCTCCGGCATTGAAATATGCCCATCCCAGGCACCGTAAAATCTCTGGATGATTGGAAGAAAGCTCATCGGCAGTCAAAAAAGAATCGATTGCCTCACCCCAATTATTTTTGAGAGAAAATAAAAATCCTTTCAAATAATGGGCATTGGAGGATTTGGGAGCTAATTTTATCGCTTGATTTATCGCCTTACTACAGCGGGAAAACTGTCGCATACTGAGATAGTTATCGGCCAACATTTCATACGGCACAAAATACTGCGGATATTCAACGATTAACTTTTGCAACAACTCATTAGACTTTTCGTACAAGCCTTGGCTGCGAAATTCTTCTATTTTTTCGAGAACGGATTGTAGTTCGGGATGTTCTTCTGAGTTCATGGAAATATTTTCTTTAAAAGCGTAAAAAGTATATATTAAAAAATCAAAATTTTTTCGAAAAATTTTTTATAATTTCTAAGGCGACATCACCTCCTTTTTGGAAGGCATAGTGAAGAGTAGCCTCCAGGAATCCGTTCTTGTCTCCCGTGTCGAAGCGTGCCCCATCCAAAATGCGTCCGTATAAATTTCCGCCGTTTTGTAAAAAAATCGAAAAGGCATCCGAAAGTCGTATTTCGCCCGTCTGTTCGGGTAAATTTTTCAGTATTTTTCGTATCTCGGATGTGAGAATGTATTTTCCTACGACACATAAATTAGAAGGCTCCTCTCCGGATTTTGGTTTTTCGACTAAATGCGTAATACGACCAAAATTTTTTTCAATCGACTCTAGGCTTACAACCCCATAACGAGCCAGGTGATCTTTTTCCGCGGAAAAAAGCCCCACAATCGGACCATCTACTTTTTGATGAGCTTCGATGAGCTGCTCTACGGCATTTTCTTTTTTGCCGTTATCGACTAAATCATCCCCAAAGAGCACCACAATATCCTCATCTTTTTCGATGAGGTGATCAGCACACAAAATGGCGTGCCCATCCCCCATTGGCTTGGGCTGACGCACATAAGCAAAACGGGCCAGGGAAGCAATAGAACGAATTTGCTCAAGTTCGGAAAATTTTTTTTGGCTTTCGAGGATTTGCTCGAGCTCGACGGTGGTATCGAAATGATCTTCGATGGCGCGCTTGAGCCGACCTGTGACGATAATGATGTCAGTAATACCGGCCCCTACGGCCTCTTCTACGATGTATTGGATAGCGGGCTTATCATAAATAGCGAGCATTTCTTTTGGTTGTGCTTTGGTAGCTGGCAAAAAGCGAGTCCCCAATCCCGCTACTGGCAAAATCGCTTTGGTAATTTTTTTCATATAGACTGATAATAATTATTTTTCGCGAGAAAAAAAATTTATGCCGCCAAACGAAATTCAGAATCATTGACAGCACCTCCTGTGCTAAAAGGGATTATGCCCCCCCTTTTATCCCGGAAACTTTTTCGAGGATTTTTAAGATAACATCTTCATTTCTAAGCTCCGGGCTGTTTACTACTTGACTTACATAATCCTGAGCATTTTGGCCAGTGCCAGGCAATTCCCATCCTTTGGGATCATATTGTTCAGGTCTTGATTCTGTATAAACCCCCTCATCATCTTTTCCTACCTTTCCTTCTCCAGCATCTTTTGTGTAAGACAAAAGAGCGCTTCGAACCGTCCGGTTATTTCCTCCTCTTCCTGTTGCTTTCAATACGGCGTTTTCAATAGCCAAAATATCATCCTTTTTGTCGTTTATTATATCAACATTTTCTAGGGTTTGGGTATCTTTGCTGATTTTGAAATTACCAATAAGCACCTGAGAACCATAATAATAACCGCGGATAATATCTCCAGCCTCATTAATAAGTCTATCTTTTTCTGGTCCTTCGGGTGTTTCTTTTATGATTTGATGCATCATAGAGAGATTACCAGAAAAAGTACCAAGCCAGCCCTTTATTTTTGTATCGGTCAACCGATCCCTGGAACCAGAATTTCGAACCAGTATTTTTTGGAGATTGGCATGGGTAAAAAATTTAGCAAAAACCGCATCCTCAAAGGGATCAAATTTTTCCCAAGCCTCAGCATGAGTAGGGTCAAAGCGAGAAGAAAACTTATTTCCGTATTCATTGATGATGTATTTTTGGAGAAAATAATGAGATAGGCTGTTCACTTTTTGTCTATTTTCTGGATGGCTGTCTGGATCGAGGTTGTAATTATCGATACCGCGGAAAAGTTCAGCTCCTTTTTGAATAATCTCCAAGGAGTACTGCCAATTACCAAATATCTCAAAGAAAGGATATTTTTCAAAATGACCGCGTAGTGCAGCAGAAACCTCTACAGAAGATAAAAGCGTTGGACCAGTACCACCTCTTTTGGCGGTCATGCCCTTGATAATGTAAAACCAGCGAAAATCTTCTAAACTATTCATGCGAGAGGCCTCAAACATTTTTAGAAGTAGGCCTAAATAAAAAGCAGGATCGGTATCTTTGTTTATGTCTCCGCTTTCCCATGCCTCTAATATTTCCGCCATTTTTTCGTATGCCTCGGCTCGCACAGCACCAGGTTGTGTAATCCGATCAATCTCAGTACCATAAGTACTATCGGCAAAGGATTTTCTTTTTTCATGGGCCTCGTGTTTCCATTTTTGCCATGGATCGTTGATAAATATAGAATGAACAGCATCGCCAATGACATCCATAGCGGCAACCTGAGAAACATTATATTGTTCGGCAAGATCTTCTGGAGAGAAGCCAGCTTTACTAAAATGCTTTAGGAGTCTCAAAAAATAAACATCATCCCACCGCATATTTCCTTTTTCGATCAATAATTCCACGACGGCTTTAAAAGCATATTTATCTTTTATGGTCTTGGTGCCATTTTCAAGTTTTTTGAATAACTCATCATAAGTGTTGGCACTCCAGCGATTTTTGTATTCTCCCATACCTTGATCCTCCAGTTCCCCAGCACGACGAGCATACTCGCTATCTCCGCCAAAAAGTCGTGTCAAAATATCCATCGCCTCCATTTCTTTTTTCCGTTCATTGCGACGATTCCATACATTATATCCTTCTTTCATAGAGAAAAATATGGCAGCGATAGAGGGTCCTCTCGTAAGCCGAAAACGGCAGAAAAATTTATTTTCTTCATCTGTCTGCATTTTTCCAGTGATCCAGTCATTCATTTCTTCGGTTTTTTCCACGATTTGTTCGGTCCATTTATCGAAGCAACCAAGCGCATAAAAATACAATAGATGCTGCCCACGCCCCCTAAATCTCTCGTAGTTTTCAGCTATTTTTCCAGGACTAAAGTTTTCAGAAAAATTTTCTGCCGTCAAATTATCGCCAATGGCATTATTCCAGCCAGTTATAAGAGAATTTTTATCATACAAAAATCCCGCGATGAGATTCTCGGCTTTATGGATGGAAATACCATAAATTTGCTTGAATTTTTCTTCGTCGTTTTTGTATTTTTTTACATCACTTCGGATCCTAGAAACGGTTTCATTATTTTTTTCGAAATATTTCTTTATAATGCCCTGGTACTTTCTTCCCATTGCATCCATCTTGCTTTTTAGTTCAGGGCTAGTCTCGTCGCCTTCTTTTTCGATATTATATTCGAGGTTTTTCTCGCCAAAAGCAATCCCATCCACAGAGCACGTTATAAATTCTTTGGTAACTTCCTTTTTACTTTTAGTAGTGTATAAGTCGCTGGTAATATCGAAACATTCATTGATTTGATTCATCAATTTATCTAGCGTTTGGAGGATCCTCGAATCATCTTCTGGGTCTGGGTTGGCTTTATCAAAAATATCAAAAATTCTCTCAAAAGTGCAAGGTCTTCCACCACCTACCTCTATCGGTACCTGAAGATTTAAAATTCTATCAAGCTCTGAATTGAAAATATCGGCAAATTCGGAACCATAAAATTTTTGCAGTTTTTCATATACACCGCTTCTGGCGGTTTCGATTTCATTATAGTATTCAGAAAAATCCGCGCCAAGAGCTCTCCATTTTTTTCTTTTTTCAGATTCGTATTCTGACCCTTTTCCTTCTGGGGCATTTCGCAAAAAAGTTTGGTAATCATTCAGCTTACTTGTTATTTCTTTTTGTTTCTCGAAAACCTTTTTGGTTTGGTTTCGTAAAAGCACTTTTGCTACCTCTAAGCTTTGCCTTTCGAAGCCATCCTTGGGTCTGTCTGGCATAGAATTTTCGATGGCTGCTTTCTCGGCATATTTTCTTTTTACCAATCTATTAAGTGCCTCAAATACAGCATTATAGCAGTTTTTTTTTCTAGTCTCCAAATAGTCATCATTATCTGAGCGATCTTCCGCAGAACGATCATCAACGATCTTGTCGCTGAAATATCCTTCTACTAGGGTTCGACGATGACTCTCATCGGCATCTGCGTATTTTTCTCCGTTTATAAAAATTTCCTCCTCCCCAGAAGCATCTTTTCGAAATATCTCATTTATTATCTCGTTAGGGCTTGGATTTTCAGCGATATAGCTAGCTATTATCAATTTCAGTCTGTCTTTGTTTCCAAAGGTTTCGTCTAGTTGCTGATAATAATTTCCCCCTTCTTCCTTCTTTTTTTCATGTTCTGCTAAATCGTAAATTTTTTCATAAAGATCTTTTAGGTATAGATTCCAATGTCCATCGATCGGCTGGAGCGGTATATTCCCAGTCTTTCGCTTTTTATTGAAATCTTCCAGGAGCTGGGTGGGGCCTCCCGCGGAAATTTTATTGGACATCACAGCTTCAAATCGGTCTTCAAAATCTTGTATAAATTGTTCAACAGTCGTCGATACCGTGACTCCGCCAGTATCATCTAAAAATTTTACTTTTTCATACCAATTGGAAAGGGAAATCTCTGAAAACAAACAAAAAACATTTTTTCCAAATTTTTTCCCCAAATAGTAATGCCGCTGTCCTTCGTAGTTTACGATAGAGCCATATTTTACTGGGTTCTTATCATCAAGCACTAGATTATCGGGGGTAAATCGGCTTCCTGCAAGAAACGCAAAAATCGAATCAGTAATTCTATTTTGATCACTTTCCTCGGTGACATTAAATGTTTCCGCGAGAATTTTCTTTAGATCATCCTTGCCCAATAAAGCGGGTCCTTTTTCTATCTCTTCCTTGAGTCTAGAAAGCTCTATTTTTGGCGATGGAAATTTCGAGCCTGGGGAGCCGTCAGGATCTTCAATTAATGAATCCTTCGAGCCCGACAGACTAAGATCTAGCTTACTTTTTTCATCTAAACAACTAAGCCAGCCTGATGGAATTTTTTCTCCTGGGTTGTTGAGTTTTTCTGCAACCGACTCAAAGGAAAACATAGGAGATGTCACAGTGTCCTCAAAAGAAGAAACATCTTCTTCGCCGGCAAAAAATACAAAACGTCCCCTTTTTTCGTTTCCAAAAAAACTATATCCAAATCCAGTACCGTGAAAAATTCGCTTCATAAAAAAATCTGTTAATTGTACCAGATTCCTGCTGTTTTATGAAGCTACAGCATGAGTTTTCTATGGATTTCTTATTGACTCTTTTATCAAATATTTTCTTTCTGTCAAAATTTTTTTAAAAAATCGCGGAAAAATACCTAAAAAATAGGAGTAATCGGACGTTTTAATGCCTATGTCTGTCGCCACCTCCTACTTGCAATTTGTCAGCTAATACGGAAAGGTTTAACAGAGATCCTAAAATCTTTCCACTTACAGAACTCTGCAAACTTTGGGAACTTTACAAACTTGCAACTCGTCCAGAATTAATCACTAATAGCTAACGGCTCGTTAACTTGCAACTTGTATGGTACACGCGGAGGGATTCGAACCCCCGACACCCGGTTCCGAAGACCGGTGCTCTATCCAGCTGAGCTACGCGTGCGTTTTATTTGGTCGCATTCTAATGCTTTCAACTTTATAACTTTACGAACTTTCAACTTTCATGGTGGCGCGAGGTAGAATTGAACTACCGACACAAGGATTTTCAGTCCTTTGCTCTACCACTGAGCTACCGCGCCGTTTGTAAAAAGTGTAAAAAAGCCCGCAGATTTTAAGTCAAAGATTCTATTCGTCAAAAAAATATTTTGCGGACGCTTATTGTGAAAATATTGTCACTACAAAATCAATACAAAAACTTATCAAAAATGATAAAATCGATATGCAAAAAAATATGAAAAAAATAAGTCAATTAGAAAGATTTGTAAGGACATTTTTTTGTCATAAAATGCTGGAGCAATCTTATTTTTTAACCATTACAAAAGATGAATTCATTGAACAAAGCACAGATTCTGGGAAACTTGACTCGTGATCCAGAATTGCGAAGTACAAATGGCGGCCAATCTATATGCGTCATTGGTGTTGCCACCAATCGAGTCTGGACGGATACCACTGGCATCAAACATGACGAGGCCGAATTTCACACCGTTGTTTGCTGGGGTAAATTAGCAGAAATTTGCGGACAAAGACTTAAAAAAGGGAATCGGGTTTTTTTCGAAGGACGAATCAAAACTCGAAACTGGGAAGACGAATCTGGTCAAAAACACTATCGAACCGAAATTATCGCAGACGATATGATTATTCTGACTAGCAATAAGCCTTCTGGCGAAGATGTAAATGATGATAGCGAAGATAATGATGACCACAAAAATAGCGAAGATAATGATGACCACAAAAATAGCGAAGAAGAAATTTCATCAAATAAAGAATCGGAAAAATCTGGTTCTGCCGGAGACAGAGATATTGGCATGTAAAATAACATGTTTTTCGAAAAAAAAAGTACCAAAAAAATTAATAAGAGTCGTTTTAGTACGACTCTTCTGTTTTTTGTATTGACATTATTTTCTCAACCAGCAGAGGCGACCTTTGTAGATGTGGACACTACCCACCCTTTTTACAACGCGATATACCATCTGAAAAATAAAGAAATCGTAAGCGGATTTTCGATAAACGGTCACCAATTTTTTAAGCCATTACAAACATTAAATCGAGTAGAGGCCTTGAAACTTCTGATGATCGGAAGTAGCACGCCGAACACAAAAAAAACAGCCGTAAATTTCCCAGATATTGAAAAAAATGCCTGGTATATGCCATATCTTTCTACGGCTTATGACAAAAAAATAATCGCCGGACACGACGATGGAAATTTTCGCCCAGGAGAAAAAGTCTTATTAGCCGCTTTTTTGAAGATGTTGTTGCTATCTTTTGAAACAGAAGTAGAGGCACCCAAGGCAGATGAAAAATGGTATCAGCCATTTATGAGGAAAGCAAAAGAGCTAAATCTAATACCTGGGAATCCCTTGCCAGATCAGGAAGTTTCCCGTGGAGAAGCCGCGGAAATTTTGTATCGTACCATTATTTCTAACGAAAAAAATAATGCCTACAGACCATTTGGAATTGGCACTGCCAGCTACTACCACCCCAGTCTGGCAGGAGAAAAAACTGCCAATGGAGAAATATACAATCCTCAAGCACTAACGGCCGCACATCGAACACTTCCCTTTGGGGCTGTTTTAAAAATCTACACCCTGGATAACGAAAAAAACGCAATTTTAGTACGTATTAATGACCGAGGCCCTTATCATTCTTCCCGCGTTTTAGACCTTTCTGAGGCGTCTTTTGAAAAACTAGCCCCCCTGAGTAGAGGAATTATCACCGTGCATTACGAGGTACATCAGTCGACCAAAACGACAACAGCACTACCAGAAGAAGCTGAGCCATTTTTATTGGGAAGCGATGATGAGGTTATAAATGTCCCTATAGAGGTACAAAAATTCCTAGAAACAGAAGGTGAAAAATCCGCGAAAAAAGTGCCTTATTTTTCCGAAAGCGTGGGGCATATTTCGGTGGATTTTTTTGAAAATATCAAACTACGAAAAACAATTCCGCAAAAAATTTATGAAGGGGCGGTTGTATCAATTTCGGGAAACGTAAAAAAGCAAGGACACAAAAAAGTGCGACTATTTTTGATCGACGAAAGAGGCGAGGAAATTCTTTTTACGGGCAATGTTTCTGGTACGAGCTTTTTCTTTCCCATGGGTCCACTAGAAGTCGGGAAATACAAGGTAGGCATGACCATAGACGGAGAAAGAAAATCTCGATCTTTTGATCTGGAGGTAAAAAAAATATCGGAAAAAAAATTTCCAGACCCACAAACAAAAATCAGCGGAAATCTTTTTGTAGAGGCAAATACATTGGAAAAATCCGTGGATATTTTTTGGAAAAGTAAAATTCGGAATACCGATGTTTTCAATCTCAACGATGCCATATTGAGTAAATTAGAAATAGTTCAGAATTCGAAAAAAAAGAAAATTTTTGTGGAAGGAGATTTGGATAAAATATCGTTTCAACATGATTTTTTTAAAAATTTTTCACACGGAAAGCTGGTTAGCATTATCCTATATCAAGCCATATCGGAGGATAAAAGCATGGCTAACCAAAAAGAACACTGGCAAAAAATTGATAGCAAAAATTTTACACTAGTACATAGTTTGCCAGATGAAAAAGATCCAAAAATACAGCTAGAAAATTTCAAAACTTTTTTGCGAACACCAGGAAAAATTACCATCAGAGGGCAATTGGAAGATGAAATAATTTTGGATAATAGAGCTTTTTTGACCGACTCTACTGGCAATGTTTACGTCATCAATTTGGTACAATTGGGAAAAAGTTTTTTCTTGGAGTTGACCGTAGAAAACGAGGGGGAATATCTCCTGGAAATCCTGGATAACAACGGAAAAATAATGCTCAACAAAGGTTTTTATGTTTTTAAAGACTGGGTTTTGCCAGCGATTAAAAAAACAATCCCCGTCGTAAAACAGGCAGATAAATACCGACAAGTACACTGGATAAATCTCGTCCGAGCAGAAAATAAAAAACAGCCCCTCAGGCACTCGGAAGTGCTTTCGGATGTTGCACAAAATTACGCGGAAAAAATGGCACAGGAAAATTTCATCGGACACGAAGATGCGGAAGGAAAAAAACTAAAAGATCGGATCCAAGAGGCGGGAATAGAAGAAGGCCACTTTGGAGAAAATTTGGCCCTAAGTAATAATATGGAATTGGCCATGGAAGGATTGTATTTTTCGGGATCGCACCGAAAAAACATGACCGACAGAAAATGGAAAAAGATGGGGGTAGGGATGGCTAAAAAATCTGGGAAATATTATATCGTACATATTTTTGGAGAATAATTTCCGTGGAAAAATTTGTACACTTTTTCCAACCCAGGCGTAAACGCCTGGGTTAAGGAATGTTTTTATCTATCCATATTTTTTCTGTCCCACATTTCTTGATCAGACCTACCCCACATGGGTCGAATATCATTTGTAAACGCCGTTCTATCTGGAGAACCGAAATAGGTTTTGTTTGGATTAATGGCGCGATCAATTTCCGCGGAAAAATCAGTCATAGCATTTTCCTGCTGAAATACTGAAGTACTAAATAATTGTAATGATACGGGAATGGCTTTTGGTAGAGTAAAAAATACACTACTGCGAATCTCTTCTACCATACCAGAAACCTCCACCAATCCTGAGCACCTCATGGTCTTTCCGCTATCTACAATATCATAGGCCATCTGTCTGGTTTGCCCCGCCAATTCATCCGCTCTCGATTCTATTTCTCGAACGGTAAATTTCAAAGACATATGTTGCAGGTCTTGCTCTCTTTTGCTCAGTTCTTGTGCGGCCAATAAAGAATATTTAGATAAAACAGTGAGTTCTCCTTCTTGGGTAGTAATATGCATACCCTCTGGCGCCATCATCGCTAGTCTCGCCCGGCATAAGCCGGTATTGAGCATGGATTTTAACAATAAATCTTCTGGATTTTTCGTGCGCTTTTTTGCCTCTTCTTGCATGAGCAGATTTACTTCTTCTACGATATCTGATCCGATAAACAGTCCGTCTAATAACTGCGATTCCACCCGGTAAGCAATTTCTTCAATTCCTTTTACGAGAATTAAGCGAATATTGGTGTCGCGAAGATCAACGCACTTATTGTTTTTCCAATTACCTTCATAGCCAGCATCGGTAATAGATTTCTGTATTTCTGGAAAAACACGACTCTGCGAAGATATACCAATCGTAAGCGGTTTATTTGATTTGTTCATGTTGTAAAAAATTTTTAGAAAATAAAAAAACCCACGATTTTCTTACAGAGAAAATCGGGGCGCAGTTTTTTGATAAAAAAATATATTGCCCCTACGGGGCGTGATGTTTTTGGTTGATTCCTAGGGCTTTTTGATATCCACCAGTGCCGCTTTTTATCCAAAAAGCCACACGACTAATAGTAGCACTAGAAAGACCGGTTTTTTCGGCAATTTCTCGATATGAAATTTTTTTATTCAAAAGTTTTGCCGCTTTCCAGCGAGCTGCCATTTCAGTTATTTCACGAATAGTTGCCACATCACGGAAAAAAGCAGCAATTTCTTGTGAGTTTTGCAACGATTTAATGACCGCAAAAAAATCGCGAATTTCTTTTGTTTGCCAGTTCTTAGTAATGTTCATGTATTTAATTTATTACTTTAGCACATTAAAACACTAGCCTTTTAAAACAATATGTCAACTTTTTTCACTTGTTTTTTCCACGGAAAAATTTGTATTTCAAAAAAACCGAAGAAATTTGTCGAATCGAAAAAAATATCACCCCACGTACAAATCATCTACCAAAAAAACCGCGAACTTTATTTTCTACATCCGAAAAATTCCCCTTCCAGGATTCCAAAAATTCCTGCACATTCGTCACAATTTCCCAAATATTCCACACCGCAATTAAGATGAAAATTAGCGCTGCCAACGTCCAAAAATGATTGATAATCCAAGAAAGAATTTGTTTCCAGCGTGGCGGAATAATGTGTCGCTCTAGTCGGTTTACTTTACACAACAATAAATCTATTTTTTCGGAATCGGTAAGTTTTTGTGGTTCCATATTTTGGAATTATGATAATGATTTTATAATTTCGAGCGTAAAATTTTCCGCGGATTCTGGCCCATCGGCTGTGATAAAATTTTTAGAAACGACAACTGGATCTGCGCTATAAATAGCGCCCGATTGCCGACAAAGTTCGGGAAAATTTCCATCAAAATTATTACCCGTAGCAGTGTGATTTTTTAGCAAACCCCAGGCCAAAAAATTTCGCGGAGCCGCGCAAATGGCTGCACAAATTTTATTTTCCGTCACAAATTGTTCTACTAAATTTTGAACAATTTTATTGTTCATAAAATCGAGTGAACCCAAACCACCCACCAGTATCACCGCATCAAAATCCGCGGAATTTAGTGCATCAATAGCATGATTATGCGTTACCGCAAAACCAAATTTTCCCACTGATTCTTTTTTGGTAGAAGCAGTAGTAACCAAAAAATTATGTTGTTCAAAAAAAGCTCGCGGAACAATATATTCAATGTCGCGAAAATTTTTCTCGGCCAAAATCATGAGTATTTTTTTCATTTTTGAACAAAATTTTTATACAAAATAAAAACTAACAAGCCGACTAAGGCTCCTAAAAAATGACCCCAAAACGAAACAGAGGGGAAAAAGCCAACGCCCAAATTAAGGAGTAAAAAAATTAAGAGCATTTGTTTTAATTCAGCGGATTTTTCCCAAAAAACCCCCAAGGAAAAAACCAATAATCCCAGGGCAATACCCGAAAAACCCACTACCGGCCCGGGAAAGAGAAAATACCCAGCCACCATAAGCCCAATCCAAAGAGACAGAAGAATAAAACAATACTCAATGCGTCGGATTTGGGGCTCTAAAAATCCCCCCAAAATAAAAAGAGACAATAAATTGGAAAGTAAATGCATAAAATTGGCGTGCGACCAAAATCCTAAAAAAGTACCGATATTTAGATGGTGTGGAAAAAAATAAAAGTAGAGATGGTAATCGGATAAAAACTGCGGAGCAAACCATTGAAGCAAAAAAATAAGCGACAAGAAAATAATAAGTGAAGCCGTGACGGGATACCGATTAAAATATGATTCGTAAGGCATTGATCGGGGAAATTTTAGAATAAAGAAAAAAATATGAAAATAAAAATTTGCGAATCTTTAATGTATAAGGATAATTTTAAGTTGTACTTTCTAACCCCGTTTCACATGAAACACACACATCATTATTTGTCGGAATTAATCGCCACTTTTGCGCTCACGCTGGCGGTACTTTTGACACTCAAAGTTGGCGGATTGGCAACTCCTATAGCCGCCGCACTAACACTCGGTTTATTTGTATACACCGTTGGCGGAATTTCCGGTGCACATGTAAATCCAGCCATCACTATCGGACTTTTGGCGGTAGAAAAAATATCACCCTCTAAGGCCGTAGGATATATTATTGCACAACTAGCAGGCGCTGGACTAGCAATGATTTTGGTACAAAACACCGTAACACTTCCAGCCGTGGGAGTGGATCCTGATATTTGGAAAATCGGTATCGCAGAAGCACTCGGAACGGCCTTCCTGGCTTGGGGTGTAATGGCAGTAGTGGCAGGAAAAATAAGCGACGCTGCTTCCGGATTGGTAATCGGCGGCTCACTGCTTTTGGGTATTATTATCGCAGCTGCCCTCGGAGCCAATGGTGCACTAAATCCAGCCGTAGCTTTTGGAATCAATTCCTGGTCTATTGCGTATTTTGTAGCCCCAATTATTGGAAGTGTTTTGGCGATGTTGCTGTATCGATTTGTGAGTAGTCGATCGTAAAGCCTGAAACGGAAAAATTTTCGTAAAAAAAGAGGTCGCCCCGCAAGACGACCTCTTTTTGTTGTTGTTCTGAAAAAAAATTATTTTTCCATCATCATAGCCTCGACCTCTTCGCTTTCTTCGTCAGAATTCTGAATGACAATATCATTTTCTTGTATAAAGGTCTGAGAAATTCTCTGGAGCTTTTGGTCGGATTCTGAAACCGCCACAGATACATTGGCGATATCCTGACTAATTTGCTGTACTTCTTCTTGAACTGCCTTTTTCTCTTCTTCATCGGAGCTGGTAAATCGATCTTGATTGTCGCGGATATATTCGATCATCACTACAATGGAATCAATTACTTTGTTGTTGACTTCAATATTTCCCACAAAAGCATCTCGAAGATCTTCTGCCCCCTCACCAACAGGATCTAGATCAGAAACTTTTTCGCTAGCGTTTTTGAGGAAAGAATTAATATCTCCCAGGCTTTTGATAAGCAAATCATAGTCGCCAGCATTGGCTTCACCAGCTTGAACCTTTTGCATCACATTTTGCATCTGAGTTTGAGCACTTTCAGACTCATCTACCACGCCTTGATTTATCCCTATCAAAGAATCGTAATACTCTTGTGCTGAATCAGATTTTCCTCCACCACAACCCACAAGAGTAGTAGCAAAAAAAGTTAAAAGAACAGCGGAAATTTTTCCAAAGTTTTTGTTTTTCATGTTGAGTAAAAATAAAAAAATACTGCACGCATTCTAGGTTTTTGGATAAACATTTTCAAAAAAAACCGCAAAAAAACCTTGCCAAAAAAGACACTTACGGTTTTTCAGTCCAAAAAAACTATTTATTCTGTGAACGAGAAATTTGTTTTGTTTTATGCACGGTATGCTTTCGCAAACGCGGACAATATTTTTTTAAAGAAAAATCTTTTGGATCGGTGTTTTGCGGATTGAGCATAATTTTGTAATTCTCTATTCGTTTGCCCAGTTTCTCGAAAACCTCGGTACAATAAAGGGCAAAAAAGGCTCGTTTTTTTCGGCTAGGACGCATGTTTGCTTTGGTTTAAATTCGGCAGGATCCTATTTTTCGCGGAAATTTTGTCAAAAGTATTTAGGGTTACCTGAGATTAATAAACTAGCAGATCTTTGGTACTCTTTACACCTCCGGTTCTTTGTAAGCACGCTCATCACGATATTCTTTCTTCTGCGAGCTTGTCTATGCCCGGCCAAAACCATACTGGCAGACAGACTTTCTTACCATCTATAAGTCCACAAAGTAGTGGTGTATCTACAAATATGTGAAATGGTGGAAAAAATTCTCGCCAAAAAAATCCGATAGTTTACGTGCCACCGGATTTTTATAAGGGGTATTTTTTTAACAAAAATTATCGATAAAAACTTCGTTCTCTTTGTCGAAGATATTGATGATATCTCATACGACTATCAAGTTTTGCATCTAAAGATTTTTGGCGATAACTGGGAGGTGTTTTTTTCTGTATTGGAGCGGGAGCTTGGAAATTTTTATCTGGAAATGAAGGAATCCCCAATTCGAGTAAAGAAGGAATCCCAGAATCAATAAATTTTTTGAAATCTCCTTTTTCATAAGATTTTTTTGCCAATTCGATAGAAGCCATGAAATCTTTTTCGTGGGACAAAACTCTCGATCGTTTCCCAAAAGTATCTATGGCACCAATAAAAGCAAAAACTGGATCATAATCACTGGGGGTTTCCTGGAGATTTATTTCAAAAATTTGAGCGACGATTAAATCAATATATTCACGGTACATGGACATGACAGCACTAAAAATATCAGAAAAGTCATCAAGTTCGGGAACATCATACAAAAGAGCGCCAGAATGAAAAAGTTCCTCTTCGGCGACTTCGAGGGCGATTTTTATGGCTTCAAAAAAAGCGCGAAAGAAATCCTCACGGACATCTGTATTGGCCGGACTCCAGAATTCACCCCAAATGATTTTTATATCTCGAGCCTCGTCGACACTTATTTCACCCGAATCAGTAGCAAGGTCAACTACTCGATGAAAAAGATGATTGAGGGCTGATTTATTTTTTTCCGCATAAATCGACTGACCCCGGAGAAGCATGGTGAGTAAATTTTTCGCCGCATTTCTGTCGGTCTTGGTAAATTCTTCATCGGGAACACTATCGATAATTTGGTATAAATGTTTTTCGGCAATGTCCATCTGTGCACGATAATAATCAGCTTCTGAAAGCAGAGCAAATGAGGTTTGGGAGAAAGAAAAAAACGAAAAAACCCCAAACAAAAACAGGGAAAATAACTTTTTCATGAAAAAAATGGGTTAAGTAGAATATAAAAAATATAGGATTTTTTTCTGTGATTGCAAACAAGTCGTAAGACATAAGGTGTAAGGAGTGAGGACGTGATAGATATGATAAAATTCTAAATTTCGAATTATGAAAAATAAACAACTATAAAAACTTTACGAACTTTACAAACTTGCAACTCACCCAGAACTAATAACTAACCGCTAGCAACTAACAGCTTGTCGACTTGTTATCTTGTTAGCTTATAACTGAAAACTTGAAACTTACCCCTGCTTTTCCTATGATACACTCGTATGAACGCTGAAATAATTTCTGGAACCGAAACAGCCAAAAAACTGCTGGAAAAAAAGTTAAAGCCGCGAGTAGATAAATTACTTGAACAAAAAATTTATCCAAAGTTAGTAGTAATACTGGTAGGGGAACACGCCGCCTCAGCTTCATATGTGAGACAAAAAGAAAAATTTGCGGAAAAAGCAAACATAAAAAGCGAAATTTGGCGCTATCCCGACACAGTAAATGAACAAAAAATTTTATCAGAAATAAGCCGTATAAATGAGGATAAAACGATCCATGGAGTAATTGTACAACTCCCCCTCCCCGAACATATTTCGGTAGAAAAAATACTAAAAGCAATCGATCCAAAAAAAGACGTGGATGGATTTACACCAGAAAATATTGGTAATTTATTTCTCGGAAAACCGTGTCTTCCCTGCTGCACACCAAGAGGAGTTATCACGATGCTAAAAGAAAATGGCGAAAATTTAGAGGGCAAAAATGTAGTGGTGATTGGTCGATCAAATATTGTAGGAAAACCCGTTGCTATTATGGCATTGAATGAAAATGCCACGGTAAAAATTTTGCATAGCAAATCCCGTGACCTGACTCGAAAAATGCAGCATGCCGACATCATCATCGTGGCAGTGGGCAAGCCAGAATTTTTACACGGCGACCAAATACCAAAAAACTGCACCATAATCGACGTCGGTATTCATCGTACTGATGAGGGAAAGCTAGTCGGTGATGTACACGCGAACTCTGCTATGAAAAAAGCGCGAAAAATCTCCCCCGTTCCTGGCGGTGTGGGGCCAATGACCGTTTACTCACTCATCGAAAACACCGTAACAGCGGCGGAATCACAGTAAGTTGAAAGTTATAAAAAAACCAGAGCCCCCTTCTTGTCAAAGGAAGGTATGACTTGTTATCTAACATCTATTTGCGTCGCCAAAAATCTTGAGAATCAAAACTGAGCAGTGTGGCATCGTAGTCGCTGCCTCTCCGAGGACGAACCGCAAAAGTAGAGTCATTATTGATTCCAAACTCTCGATCATCAAAAACATGGGTTTTCATGAAATCATATTTTTTGGCGAGAACCGAAGAATATTGCATTTTTTCGCGAAGTTTTTCTCCGTGCACACGATAATACAAATAGGTTTCTGCGAAGTCTTCAAAGGCGGAGCTTTGCGCATAGCCCGAAACAAAATCGCGAGACAAGGCATGATGTTTTTTGGTTTTTTCATTTATCCAAGATAATCGATAAAAAGCCAAACTTGGATCATCGATCGACATAGTTTTGGATCCATTTTTAAACGACCGAGAAGTAAAATTTGAACGACCCAATAAATGTCCCAAATCCACTACATGTCCCATTTCATGAACAAAAACCGCAATAAGTTCTTCGTTATTTTGTACTCCTCCAGTGTTGAGGATGATTTTTTCCCCGTTAGAAAGCCCACGAGAAACATGATAGTGGGGTCGAACTTCTAGACTTTTCAATGCTGATCGCTGATCAGCTGGTAGGGCGAGCATAGTACGCCGCAATAAATTTTTTATATTTTTCAGTCTGTTTTTTTGAGCTGGGGTATCAAAAGAATTAGCAGAAAAATGACCACTCCATGGCAAATACGATTTACGTTTTGTGGTACGATTCAGTTCTGCCGATGAGGCGAAACTCTCCTCTGTACATGTTTCTGAAAATAAAGGAATTGGGGGAAATAAGGAATTTAGCGGGTTTAAAAGTATACAAATCAAAGAAAGCATCAATTCAAAAAGGTTAAGAAATTTTGATGTTTTTGATTTTTATTTTATTTATAAATTTTTTTTAATTAAAAAAATATAAAAGTCAATATAATTTTGATAGATTCTAAGAGCAATTGCAACAGAGGTTAGAATAACCTTTGTAAAAATGACCTATAAACAAATCGGCTACGGAGATATAGTGAGAATAGAAACCTATATTAAATCAGGTATGGAACGCGATAAAATTAAGTAGAGATAAATCGACGATTAGTCGTTTGATTAATAACAACAAGGATGAGGAAGGTATTTTTAGA
>Ga0209562_1000236_pt1 | contig 21906 bp, 16 predicted proteins | sample WorMetvacBELIZE2_FD_187399 | JGI IMG/M metagenome (GOLD analysis project Ga0209562, IMG submission 187399) | Marine gutless worms symbiont microbial communities from Max Planck institute for Marine Microbiology, Germany - Olavius vacuus BELIZE.2... | ecosystem: Host-associated > Annelida >... | reverse complement strand
AGCCTGTGAATAAAATGAAGTCCAACCTAACGCGTAAAGCCTCCTCGAGCCCTATATCGCTCAAGTTGTACCACTGGCTCAATAAGATTGCTTTGAACATAGAGAGTTTATTATATCCTTTAGGTCCCCCGAGGGAATAAAGCGCGTTCTTGCGAAGACTGCTCAAACATTTGTCTACACGGTTCCAGTTAACAAGTTTGACAAGTTTCATAAGCTTGTTTGTCTTTCCAATTCGCTCATTCGCTCCTAAAAGAAAAAATGACATTTCATATCTCCTTGCTTTCTGTTCTCCGTATGTCTGAAAAGATTTTACCAGCTCTCTACCTTCATAAGGAAGAGGTTATGCAACAGTCTTAGGTTGCAAGTGAGCAAACCTATCTTGCAGGAACAGCTTTAGGAAGGCCTTTTTCCAAAGCGGTTCTTCCAGAAACATATTGTTCTTCTCCAAGCAATCCAACGATGCGTATGGCAAAACCAAAGTAATTTTTTATACTGATTTTATCCTATTTTTTCATTTCGCGAACTCATTTCTTCAAAGAAGTCATTTAGTGTGCAGGAGGGTTCGAGCTTACACAGAACCCTTTCTGATGTCCCTGCCTTGCAAATGCTTCATCTTCGAAAAAGAGTATATGTGGAAATGAAAAAGGTAGGTACAATGCGTCCAAGAATCGGCCAGAGGGTTTTCATCGTAGTGGATTTTTTTAATATGTTTGCAAGGGGTGTACGAGGTTTTGTTTGGATTTGTGTGTTTCTAGCCGGTATGAATCTTTTTGGTTACCCTTTGGAGGAAGATGGCCAAGAGATAACCGAGGAAAGTGATTCTGAAGTAGAACAAGGAGATCATTGTGAGGATATCTACCTAGAGGGGTATATACAGGCTTCTCTAAACGCCTACTACTACGAATATGATGTCTTGGTTCGTGTGAAATATGGCGAGGTATTCCTCTACAATCTGCCCAATAATTCCTTGGTTAGGAATCGGATTATCTGTTTTGTGCGTAGCTTGCCCAGGGTGCGATCGGTCTATCTTGTCAGTCCTTCCTCTCGAGAAGAGCTAGATGCTATGGAGAGATGGGAGAAGAAACCTGGCTCCTACGGAGTGTGGTTTCCTCTATCCCCTCCTCTCTACCCTGCGATGTTGGCCAATCCCAAAGAGGCGACCTCTTTTGCCACCTATCGCATAGGGCAAGAAAAGATGGGACCTCATACTGTCGTGATTTCCCTAGGGGATCTGCTCCCTGTTTTTCGTTTGAACCATCTTTTTCGCGGTAAGGGAGCCTGGGAAATTGGAATCCTTGGAGGGGTGAGTTCTGTCTACAAGATGGGGGTGCAAAGGGAAAATGAGGGCTCGGAATTGATTACTTCAGATTATATCACGGGATGCTTTACCAGTTTATCCCTTGACCATTGGATCTTTCGCCTGAGATTTTGCCATATCTCCAGCCATTTAGGCGATGAACATATGCATTACAACCCCAATCTACCACGACGCAATGCTTGTTTAGAAGGGTTTGATTTTTTTATATCCTACTACTTGAGTGACAAGTTTCGATGTTATGGAGGCGTAGGATGGACTAGTAGTGATCAAAGTTATCCTATCGATCCCTGGTATGTTGAATATGGTTTAGAGGCTCGCCTGTTCAGGCATAGAAGTGTGAGCTATAAGTTGTATGGGAATTTTCTCTGCGCAGCGTATTGGAGAAATTGGCAGGCACATCTTTGGAGCTTAGACCAGACTTATATACTGGGATATGAGTTGGGTCGGTTTTATTTAGGACACAAAATGTGTCTATATCTCATTTGGCATTGTGGCTATTCAGAGGGGCAATTCTTCAAGGAGAGAACTAAATATTGGGGTTGTGGGGTCTCCTGGGGATTTTAATTTTTACTTGGTTGAATCGGATTAATTGAGACCTATAGCATATATGCAAGAGATGGGGTGCATAGGGTGATGAGCATGAAATTGGGCAAAAATAGGGTTATAGGAAGCGCATTTTTAGTTGCAGGCACTTCCATTGGTGCGGGTATGTTAGCCCTTCCTTTGACAACAGGAAGCTCAGGATTTTTTTATACAGTCTCCCTGTTTATCGGGTGCTTCCTTTTTATGTTGTTAAATTTATTTTATTTGTTGGAAGCCAGTTTGATGGTGGAAGAAGAAGAATGTAATTTGATGACAATGATGAAGTCTAAGTTGGGATGTTGGGGATGGTGGATTGGGAGTGGTTCCTTTTTGATGTTGCTCTATTCTGCGGAAGCGGCCTATCTTTCTGGGGGTGGATCTTTGATAATCAATCTGTTATCCATTCAAGAATGTTGTATGTCAGAAGGCACAGGCATAGTGCTATTTTTGATGATTTTTGGTTTTTTTGTCATGTTTGGCACCTCCTTGATCGACGAGTTAAACCGTTTCTGCATGACTGGGCTTATTCTTTCCTTTTTACTACTCGTCTTCATCATCCTACCTCATGTTAACTATCAACATTTTTTGGGGGGGTCTTTTAAGCGGTTGCCCTTCTCTCTCCCTGTAGTTGTGTTGTCATTTACCTCTCACATTTTAGTCCCGAGCCTATGCTCCTATTTGCACCGAAAGGTACCTGATTTAAAAAAGGCCCTGTTTTGGGGTAGTGTCATCCCTCTGATTTTCTATCTTACTTGGGAATATGTGGTCGTGGGTATGATCCCGCTCAAAGGGGAAGGAGGATTGATACAGATTAATGAGATGTCCTATCCTCTGTCAGGGTTAACCATGGCTATTCAACGTGCGTTGCAATTTTCTTGGATAAGATGGGTCATTGATAGTTTTTCCTTCTTTGCTTTGGTGACTTCTTTTTTAGGTGTGTCGTTAAGTTTGTATGACTTTCTGTCAGACGGGTTTAAGATTAAAAAAAAAGGATGGGGCCAGGTGTGGTTGCTCCTTTTTACATTTATTCCTCCTCTGTTTTTCGCCCTTTTTTGTCCTAGAGGGTTCATTTTAGCATTAGGGTATGCTGGAGTCTTTGTTGCTATTTTGTTTGGAATTCTACCTGTTTTTTTGGTGTGGCAAGGTCGCTATATTCAACGGCGTGCCACTGCCTTTTGCGTGATTGGTGGGAAACCCTTGCTAGTTGTCACATTGTTGGGGTCAATTGCGATTATTTTTTTTCAGATTGCGATGACTTTCCACTGGTTTTATTGAGGGAATTCAGAAGGGGATAATGGAAAGCCTATTTATTATCAGGGTGGTCGTGCTCATTTCCTCAGAATCATCGGTCAACTTTCTCTTTAGGGCCTAGAGACGCATATAAAGACTATTGCATAATCTCTGATTGGTCGACTTTATGTGGCCATAAGAATCCAAGTGAGAAATCCGAGATTTGCAATATAAATTGCTTATACAAATTTTCCTCTTTTCTATTTTCATGTGTGCCACATGGCTTGGTAGTCAACGATGAACTCCAAGAGAAGTTATGCAACAGTCTTACTTATAAGTGGAATTGAAATGAGGGTTAAAAAGCTTCTTTACATCAGTTGAGTCCTGCCCTATGATGGGCGTGATAAACAAAATGATGATCATGTGAGGTGATGTAATGTCTATTCGATTGGCTATCAATGGGTTTGGGCGTATTGGGCGTTCAGTTTTTCGCTTAGCCTATGAAAAATTTCCCGACATAGAGGTGGTAGCGGTCAATGATCTTGTATCCCCAGATTCTCTCGCCTATCTTCTCAAATATGACACCGTTCATGGTCGTTGGGGGAAGGCAGTAGAAGTACAAGGTCAAAATCTTCTGATCGATCAGAAGCATTCTCTCCAGATTTTGAACGAAAGAGAGCCAGATCGGTTGCCTTGGAGGGACCTTTCCATTGACTTTGTCATCGAATCGACAGGTCTGTTTACCCATCCTCAAGGAGCGGGTTTGCATTTATCTGCTGGGGCTAAGGGGGTCATCATTTCCGCGCCAGCTAAAGGAGAGGTTCCTACCTATGTGATGGGGGTCAATCATCATCAATATCGCCCAGATAAGGACCGGGTTGTTTCCAATGCTTCCTGTACGACTAACTGTTTAGCTCCAATTGTCAAAGTTTTGCTGAAACATTTTGGGATAGAAGAAGGATTGATGACCACGGTCCACGCCATTACGGCAACACAACCTACTCAGGACAGTCCTTCTAAGAAAAGTTTCAGAAGCGGGCGTGCTGCATCGATGAATATTATCCCCTCCTCCACAGGGGCTGCCAAAGCTGTAGCTCTATGTCTACCCGAGGTAGAGGGAAAGTTAACTGGAAAAGCTTTTCGCGTTCCCACCCTTGATGTTTCCGTCGTAGATTTAACGGTAAGATTGACCAAAGCTACAAGTTATGAGATGATTTGTGAGATGATGCGAATGGAATCTCAGTCCAATTTGAAAGGGATATTACATTACAGTGAGGAGGAGTTGGTTTCCTCTGATTTTGTTGGAGATACGCATTCAGCGATCTTTGATAAAGGGGCAGGAATTGGACTGAATCCGCATTTTTACAAACTGGTGGCATGGTATGACAATGAGGTGGGGTATGCCTGTCGCTTGCTTGATCTGATGAAATATATGGCGGCTCAAAGATAGATCGGTTATCATGCCCCTCATCAAGTTTTAGGGGGAATAAACCATTTAATCTGGGGGTCGTGTACCGTGCATTTTACTCGTGAACCGGTCGTGGAAACCATCATTAGTCCTCAAGAAGGACATAGGTTGGTGATTCGAAATCGTGCTCGTCTTACCGACGGGGAATTCTCTGTCTATGCTGTACAGATTGTGTCTTTTGGGCAGGCTTATTTCTTTCGCAATGCAGAGCAACCTCATTCTTTCCTGTTTCCCTTGGCGGAGTATGAGGTGGTGGAAATGAAGGAGGTTATGGCCCCTCTTAAAAAAGCGTCGATAGAAAAATCGAGTAACAAGGGAGGGGGGCGCAAACCGTTCATAAAAAAGGAGGGAAGTAGCCTTGTTTCCAAGGAGCCGTCTGAGGGGTTGGGTAGGCGTTCCCGCAAAATCTCGCAGAAGTTGACAAATCGAGGGGGAGGGACATCTGCAAGAGGTTCTAACAGAATCAAAGGGGAAGAACGTAAAGGTGAAGAGGAGGAAACATTGCCGTTGAACAGGCCTGTTCCTATAGTCCCTCCTTCCACTTTAGTCTCGGAGACACTAAATCGACTCAAGGAGTGTTTTGCATCTGCAGAGATTGTTCGGAAGGAAGGAGCAGACGGGATGGTTGGGGAAGGGGAAAAGGGAGTTGTGGAGGGGTTTCGGGATACGGATCACTCTGTCGAGCCCTCCTAGGGGGGTTAGTTCATATGAATGAAACCTCTCTTCTGATGGGGGAAGTGTGTTGTTTGGTAGGATTGAAGGATTGCACATAAGAGGGGTGGGGGTTTTTTGTTCAGATGGGTGGGCGTATCGTTGGCTATGCTGCCCCAAAGATTCAGAAGGAGATAAGGAAGCAAAGAAATTCATGCAGAGAGTATCGAAGTTGGATTGATTGAGCTGCATATCGTTTCGTTATCTCGGATAGCAAAGTGGGGTCAGTGTGAGAAGGCATTCCTTTTTTGCCTTTTATGTTGGGTCCTTAACAGTGGTGTCGTTCGAGGGGGAAAAGATGCGGAGTGAGTCTGGCTTCTCTAGATGTGGCCTTGCCCTTGCGAAGGTAAGCTGCTCAGGTGGTGGAAGTGGTAGACACAAGGGACTTAAAATCCCTTGGACGAAAGTTCGTGCGGGTTCAAGTCCCGCCCTGAGCATAGTTTTTTCTTCGAGAGAGGATAAGGATTTGTTTTTCACGGGGTAAAAAACTTAAAGCAAAATTTTTATTACACAAAACAAAGCAAGAGAGTACGCGTTCACGGAGGTAATAAATCAATTCAAAATATTTGGCCAAGTTACTATTCCTTTTGACTAATCAGAGGTGATGCAACGGCATTGTCCTCTAGGTGAAGGGTACCAGCGCGTATTGATCGGCTGAGAAGGGAGGGGGTAATCACCATTTGGCATAATGCTAAGCAAACATCTGATTCAAGGAATGCATAATTTCTAGAGGTTCAGTAGTTTATACTTATTTTGAAAAATGCAGTATTGGCAAATCAGAGGGTCATTTTCCCAGCTTTGGGAAATTTTTAACCTGTAGTACTCGCATTCCCTTATGGTTGTGAATCATTCTAAATTTTGACACGGATCATAGAATCTGTAAGAGATTTGTCTGTAAAAACCGTCAGAAAATTGATCCATCCCAAGTCTATTAGAAGCCTTTTTTAAAACAGATCGCTCGATCTGTGGGGTGAAATGGCTGGGCCATTATTTTTGACCCAAATTCTTCTCAGCCTTCACGTTTTTTTCTAAGGAATTGTGCAACAATGCTTAACCATATGATGAAAAAGATGTTTTTAATAGGTGCAGTTTGCCAAAAATATTGATTTTGTAGTACCCTGCCTGCAGCGGTACCTGGGGTGGTGGAAGCCTGGGAAAAAAGGATTTGTACGGCATGCACCCTTCTTTGAAACATCTTCTCGACATTCAGGAGTTAGATATTAAGATGCTTCGCTTAATGCGGTTAAAGAGACAGCGCGAGGGAGAGTTGTCTCAGATAGAGTCTTTGCGGGCAGAATTGCGGGAGCAGTTGGAGTTAAAGGAACAGGGGATTAGGGAGTTAGATCAGCAGATCCAGGGAATGGAAGAAGGGATCCAGGTTCTGTCAGATAGATATAAAGAGCTTGAGGGTCAGCAACCTAGCATTAAGAAGGTGGACGAGTTTAATGCATTGACTCAATCGATGGCGGCGGTTGAGAGAGAAAAGAGTGCACTGGAGGCGCAGGCTTCCAATGTCTTAGATAAAAAGGCGGCGGAGGAGGATCTCCTCGAGCAGACTAAGCGAAGTTTAGAAGAATCTGAAAGAAGCAGCATGGAATTGGAGAAGGGGATTCGTGCGAATATTGAGAAAATCAATGAGGAAGGACGTCAGTTCAAGCAAAAAAGGGGTGAGTTGGCGGCTCTTGCGGATTCTGCGACTCTGAGGATTTATGAGCGTTTGCTTCGCAATAAGAGGGATCGAGTGATTGTGCCCATAGAGAATCGAGCTTGCGGGGGGTGTCATATCACTTTAACCTTGCAGCATGAAAACCTCGTAAGAAAGGGCTCCTCCCTTGTATTTTGTGAGCATTGTTCTCGCGTTCACTATTGGCAGGAAAGTCAGACGAATGGAGGAGGAGGACCACATCCCAGGAGGAGGCGTCGCCGATCCTCGCACGTGTAGTTATTTGGTTCGGAAAGGGGATGCAATCGCTCCCGTTCTCCATTGGGGAAGCGGGGGAGGAAAGTCTGGACTTTGTAGAGAGAGGTGCCAGTGAAAGACTGGGGGTCGTAAGGCCACGGAGAGTGTAACAGAAAATAGGCCCGCCAGCGCGATGCGTTGGACAGGATGAAAATGTTAGGTTGAAGATCTAACCTCTTTTCAGAGATGAGAAGATGCTATAAACCCCACCTAGAGCAAGAGGGGGAGCTTTTGCTGTTTCTCGCAATGAAGTTCCCTACATGGTTCGCTTGAGGATTTTGGCGACAAGATGCCTAGATGAATGATTGCACCCCATGCCGATAGGTATGGGAGACAGAATCCGGCTTACACCCTTTCCGAATTTTTATCTGCGAGGCGTTTGCTTTGCCCAAGGGAAAAATAGCGTCGTAAGGGTTCCACAAATAGTCCTTTATGGGTTAGAATGGAGGTCTTGTTTGGAAAGGGGGCCTCTGCATGTTTGAAAATGGACCAAAGTTCCAGGAGAGTAATCTACCATCGAAAAAGGGGGCCTTGCAAGAAGGTTTAGGGTGGTAGGCACGATGTGGGGTCACTTGTGAAGATAGAGGCGATTATATGGGTCATGGAACGTTAAAGATTCACAGTAAGAATATTCTACCGATTATAAAGAAGTGGCTGTACACCAGTAAAGATATCTTTCTTAGGGAGCTGGTTTCCAACTCTTGTGATGCGATGAGTAAGGCCAGAATTTTAAGGGATAGAGGGAAGATCACTTGTACGGATGAGGAATTTAGGGTTGATATCACAACTGATGCGTCTGCACACACTATAGAATTCAAAGATAGTGGCGTGGGGATGACCCAGGACGAAGTGGAGGAGTATATCGCCTGTTTGGCCTTTTCGGGGGCCGAGGAATTTGTCAAGAAGTATCAAGAGGAGGGGGAACAGGGGCAGATCATCGGCCATTTTGGTCTTGGTTTCTATTCCTCCTTCATGGTGAGTGATCAGGTAACGATCGATACACTCTCTTGGGTAGAGGGGGCCCAGCCTGCCTTGTGGAAGTGCGATGGCTCCCCGGACTATAGCGTGGAATTGGGGAAACGGATAGAAAGGGGAACGACGGTGACCCTCTATCTAACTGAAGAGGACCGCGATTTTTTGAAGGAGGGGACGTTAAGGTCAATTCTGCTCAAACATTGCCGGTTTTTATCTTTCCCTATCTTCTTGAACGGGAAAAGAATTAACGATAAGGAGCCCTTGTGGGTCAAACCCGCTTCTGAATGTTCCAGAGAGGAGTATCTGGATTTTTATCGCCTCCTCTACCCATCGGAACCAAGTCCGGTTTTTTGGGTACATCTCAATGTAGACTATCCTTTTTGCCTCCAGGGAATTCTTTATTTTCCAAAGATTACGCGTCGTGTAGAGGCTGTGTCTTCCTCCGTTCACCTATATTGCGGTCGGGTCTTTGTTTCAGATCGTTGCGAGGGGTTTCTTCCCGATTATCTGACCATTTTGCGAGGGGTGATCGATAGTCGGGATATTCCCCTCAACGTTTCGAGAAGCAGTGTGCAGATGGATAAGAAGGTGCAGCAGCTAGGGGGATACATTTCAAAGAAAGTCTCTAACAAGCTTCTCTCTCTCTTGCGGACCGATAGGGAAGCCTTTATCAAGATGTGGCCGGATATTGAGGTTATTGTGAAGTTAGGGGTGCTTCAAGATCCAAAATTTTTAGAACGCGTTCAGCATTGTCTGATTTGGCAGATGGACCAACAATGGATGACTCTGGACGAATACTTAGAAAGAAATAAGGAGAAAACCAAGGGGAAGATTTTTTACTCTCACGGAGATAGGCGTCATGCCCATCTTCTTGAGATGTACCGAGAACAGGGGATGGAGGTTCTTCATTCCTCTTCCCACTTGGACGGCCCGCTGATGAATACTTTGGAAAGCCATTTGAAAGGGGTAAAGTTTCAGAGGGTAGATGGAGAAAATGATCTCATTCTGGACAAGCAAAGGGAAAAGGTAGTGCTTGATGACTTGGGAAAGACAATGTCTGCGCATATCGTTGAGTGCATAAGCGCGCATTTAAAAGGGAAAGATGTAGAGGTAGAGGCCAGAAGCTTTGTTAGCGACCATGTACCAGCTACAATCCTCATCGACGAGGGTAGCCGCCGCATGAGAGATTTTCTAGCCTTTTCTGGGGCTGAGGGCCATACGGACATAGGCAAGAAGAAGTTTGTCGTCAACACCAACAATGCACTGATTCAATCGATCTATCAATTGCACAAGAAAAATCATGAGTTTGTAAAAATGATCGTCACCCAGCTTTACGAGATTTATTTGCTTTTGCAGGGGGAGTCCTCTCGAGAAGAAGTAGATGGGATGATGAGAGGAAGTGTGGAAGTTTTAACCCTATTTGCACATTCTCTCGAACAGACATCGTCTTGAGTGAGGGGGAGGATAGGGTGTGAGACCTCCGTGTCGCTGGTCTGTTTGAGGATGGGTAGATTTTAGGAAGGGGGTAATGTGAGTAGTGTATATTCAGTCGGGTCTTCCGGTTATCGTTCTGGTCAAAACGTTTGTTCCAATTCTTGCCTTGAGGAGTGGATCTTTTCCATGCGAAGCCAAAGTAGGATGCGTTTTGTACTCTCTCTTCTTTTTGTAGAACATCGGAAGTTGCTTCAACGATATATTGATTTTTACTTGGTCTGTTTTGCGTTGGATACATGGAATCTTCGTCTAGCAGAAATACACTCTGCTTCTGGTCAAAAGCATATTTCTGAACATTATTTAAATATCAGTGAATGGTGTAGGGGTTTTGCTGAAGAAATAGCTTTGATGAGGGGTTTGGTGGAAGCATCTTTGTGGGAGGAAAATGAGCTCTTAGTAAGATTTTTTTTGTATGCTGGGAAGGATCGATTCCAACTAGAGTTGGGTGCAATGTTCCATCAGAATTGCTCCAAGATTATGCATAGGGAGATAAGGAATATGCAAAAATTAGAAGAGAAGTCTCGAGTGGTGGTTCCTCAAAAGGGGTGGGCTCATATGGAAATGAGATTGTGTTTGTCCCGACTGCATAAGATATGTGTTGTTGAACTCGTCCATGTCCAACTGTGTAATCTTGCTTTGCAGGAGTATATATGGTGGTACAGGAACTATTCAGGTAGTTCAAAGAATTGTCATTGTTTGTTGAGGTCCTGGGTGGGTTTGTTTGAGAAACTATCTGAGTTATCCCAAAATCGGCTAAACTCATTCATTCCAATGGTGGAACAGTGTGCGAACACACTTAGCGAAATTGAGGCAGAGGGGCGGGGGGGGGCTTTCGGGTTTCGGGAAAAGTCTTAATGTCTATGTAGACAAAAGAGATATTGTGCGTTGTGAGTATAGACTTGCTGGTCTAGAGCAAGAAGCAGAGAGGAGGCCTGTTTTTGAGCGGGAAAGTGAGTAAATGTCGGTAATAGTTCCGATAGCTTTGTTTCTATTTTCTCTTCTTGTTCTGTAAAGGAGTGGAAGATGAGAAGATCTCCGGGCATCCAATTCTCTGTAATTTGATAAAAATGGTTTTGGGTATGTAGGCCAAGGAGGGGGTTTGAACTTGTAAGAAACCGTGGAGTTTTTTGGTCGATTGGGAGATGTAGGATGGAGGGAAACCCACAAGAGATAGAGGTGAACTGGTTATGGGAAGGAAGGAGGTGTAGGAGATGAAAGAAGAAGGCGAGTTTTTTTTGGTGTTGGTAAAGGATGTGATTGACCTGCGTCATAAAAGATAAGGGATTAAAGTGCTGTTCTGTTGAGTAGAGAAGAGAGTGAACCAGAGATTCGATAATGCCCTTCAAAAGGCCGAGGTGAACAAGAGATTGTACTTTTGGTTCATGATGTTTAGCCACCACAATTAGGTAGGAGCGATCGGCAAAGCGCATGACGTCATAAAAAGTGCCAAGTTTAGAACGATTTGGGGAGGTCATGAGTCCGATGTTAAATGTTTCCCATTGGGGAAGGGAAGCGGGCAACAAATCTTGATGGTTCATTTCTAACAGTTGAAGGGTTTCCTTGACATGATACCCTCCCACTTCTAAGGGTTGGTCTCCATGGTTTTTAAGGAAGTCACTAAGATCTGTGATCAAATCCACGATATCCTGATAGCGTTGGGAAGGGGAGGGATGGGCGGCTTTTTTTATCATTTTCTGCACAGATTTCGGAAGTAGGGAATATTGCAAAGAACCATGGCTGATCTGCCCGGTGATCAACTCGAAAGCGATTACACCGAGAGAATAAATATCGGCGGTGTAGGTAACTTGAGATGGGTTTTTCTGTTGTTCCGGACTCATATAACTGGGGGTGCCCAGGAAAGAGGAATCATGATCTTGGGTTGATTCCGAGAGATCTTCCTGCAGCTGTGCAATGCCGAAGTCGATGATTTTTGTTAGGCCTCTTTCGGTAAGCAAAATATTTTCTGGTTTCAAGTCTCGATGGATGATCCCATGCGTGTGCAAGTGTAGGAGTGCGCAGGCCACTTGTAAAATCACCTCTAAAGCGCTCTTAGTAGAAAGAGTTTGTTGGGTGATAAATGGCTTCAGAGAGATCCCTTGTATAAACTCCATGGCGATGTATACTCCCCTATCCCATTCTCCCTGTTCATATACTTTGACGATATGAGGATGACCGGTCAATCCAATAATTTCGGCTTCTTTAAGAAATTGATTAACGACCTTCTTATTGGTTACATGTTGGGAGGAAAGGACCTTAACGACAAGGGGAGACCGTTTCTCATTATCCGTGGCCAAATAAAGCTCACTGGTTCCTCCTTCATGTAGAAGGAGCTCAATATGGTATGGACCAACTTTTTTAGGAATTTCTGTGCGACGGTGACCGCCCCTTTCTGCTATCCTATGGGGGAGGGTAGGTTGACGATGAAAAGAGTCCATATTCCACTCAGGGTAAAAAATCTTTACGCCCCAATATCTGTGATGTGGACACCGACCACCTCGCCGATTTGTACTAGATGCCCTCTCGCAACCGCTCTGCCATTGAAGACAAGATTGACTAACTCGGGCTCGGTCGACAGATCTATCACATTCCCGGGTTTTAATTGCAACAAGGTTTCCAAACTCATATTCAGCCTACCGATTTCCAGGTTTAAGTTTAGAGGGACTTGACTGGCATGAGTTAATTTTTCTGACTTGGGGGAACGATATGAAGTAGGTTCTTTTTGGCGAATTTCATCATGTAGGGATTCTTCCTCATTCAGAGATTCCCCCATAATGCTTTGATCTTCTTCTGTAGATGAAAGAAAATCTTCTCCCTCTTCCTCCTCTTCGGAATTCCAGCCGTCATAGTCGTCGACAGCCGTCTTATCATCATCCTCTACCATATTGTCCTCATAATAAAAGGCATAATCAAGAATTTTTAGTTGGTTATGATCAAGCGTTGTTTTTAGGAGCAGATGCTGATTCAACATGAGCCTCACCTTTCCACTCTTTTCATGTGGACAGTAGGTGTTGCGATCTAGGAGAATAAAGTCTCCTACTCTAGCTTGTGACCACTCTTCCTGGGAAATTGTGACTCCCCCGGAACATAAGGAAAGGGGGAGAAAAAGGCTTGAATATAAGCGAGAGGGAATGGAAAATTGCCACTTTTGTGAAAGATGGGTTTTAAGAGCAGATTGAAAAATTGTGGGAAAAATCAACCTAGCCCAATAGGTCTTCTCATCGCACTGGATGGAAAAATTAACGCAATATGCATCTTCCTGAGCTATAGGAATATTGACAATCGTGGGGGTGACTCCTGGTAGTAGATTGAGTTGGTCGATCACATTCATTGCTTCAAAAATCAGGTAGTGAAAAAATCCCTGTTGCAGAGAAGGATCTTCGAATGTTTTTGAAGGATGATTTGGGTGTAGGATTTGCGAAGAAAGCAAAGAAAAGTCTCGGCAGGGCATCACAAAAGAAAAGCTTCCTTTGAGAGGGGTTAGGGCAATGCCTATATGAAAAGGGGCTTCTCCCATTCCCTCTAAGACCTCCTTTCCCTTCACCCACTCTGCTCGATGAGGAAGAAGATGAAAGTGGTCGATGGTTAAGACCTTCGATAGCTCGAGGCTGAGCGTCTCCCAAGGAAATGCAGGAAAGCTCCCCCACATTGGAAGCTCTTTAGTTTGAATCACGACCGATTCTACATGTTTGATCCAAGATCTTGGTATGCTACTTGCCATGAACGCTCCTCCTCTGACCATACGAGATTTTGTACATAAGGAAAAGTTTATTTTTTCCCTCCTTTCTTTTGTGAAAGAGGAATTGATGATTCCAGGGGATTGTGATGTTGTTCTATCGCTTCTTTTGAAGGTAATGATTTGGTCAATTTTTCCCAAACGGGGTAGGGAGCCAGAAGCGAGGAGATATGGAATATCATTTTTCTTTGAAGGGCGAATGAACGAATTAAAAAATAAATAAACTTATGAAGTTTTTTCAATTTATTAATGTCATATGGATAAATATTTTTTATCAATCTATTTAAAATAGGAACTTTATTCTCTCAGGGAAAGGTACCCCCTTAAAATTAAGACTGCGAGTAAGTAGAATTTTCTGTTAATGTGTTTACACAGGAGATCTACACATAAAGAAAAGCAAATTCAGTGAGGCTCAAATAATCGGTATGTTGAGTGAAGCTGTTGCGGGTATTTCACCCAGAGATCTTTGTCGACGATATCAAATATCATTAGTTATATATTACAAGCTAAAAAATAAATTTTCTGGAATGATGGTTTCTGATTTAAATCTTAACTTCCTAAAAATTGTGTCACAACAATGTTAAGCACCTGAAAAATTTTTTTCGATGAAAGGGGAATTTCAGCTTGGACCCACTTTTGACCTATGCACAAATGAAAAACACGAGATAATCGCATCAACAAATCTTTGGGAGATAGGATACTTGATTTTCTTTTGGCCTTAATGATATTCAACAGTTTGTAATACAGCATTGTTGCTAGATGATAAACACCCAACCTACAAAAGCGTACGCGTTCATGGGGTAGCAAATCGATCTGAAATATTCGGCCAAATCGGTATTCTTTTGGTTTCGATCAGTAAATAGCATTAACCGAACCTCAATCCTTGTCACTCTTGTCAAATTTTCTAAAGGAAGACGAAAAAATTTTTTTGTTACATACTGTGGTTCTTTGGTTAGGAAGGTTAACTTAAGACCGTTGCATAACTTCCCTTAGAGCTTGTCGTTGATCACTAAGCCATGTGGCACAAAGAAATAGAAAAGAGGAAAATATGTATAAGCAATTTATAATGAAAAACTTACTTAGACTGTAAATACTGTAAATTTTGGATCCTTCGCTTGAATTCCCATGGTTTTTCATATTAAGTTGGTCAAGCAGAGGTTATGCAACGGTCTTAACTTTGAAGGGCTGCCCAGATGCGGATATAGCAGAAATTTCTCCAAACGTGACTCAATATCGAATACATACACTTAAATGTGCGCATTGTGGCAAAAAGGTGCGAGCTCAACTACCCAGCAAAAAGCTTTAGTCCTCGTCTGCAGGCTTTTTTAGTAGCACAATTAGCGGAAGGCTTTATCAGCAGCAAAAAGCTCAGAGATTTAGCAAGCTATTTTGGGATTAAAGTGCCTCTAGGACCGACTTACAATATTCTCAAAAGGTCGGCTGATCTTCTGAAGAATTGAGCAAAAAAGATTCAAGAACGTGTTTTGCAACAGGGAAGAGTCCATGCGGATGAAACTAGTTGAAGAGTGGCAAAAAAAAGAGCTATCTGTGGGTGGGAGCGACACCGAATTTCACCTTTTTTAACATTGACCTCCTTCGGCTCTGCTGAGACTTAGTCAACGCATTTTTGGGTTATTTAGAGGAACCCTGACAACAGATCGATATAGCGTGTGCAATCAGCATCCTGGTCGCAGACAGAGTTGGTCTGGCTCATATTGATTAGATCGCTCGCCAATTTGAAAGGGACAACAACGTTATGCTTTTTAAAGAAATTTTTTAATAGAGAATAATCGATTATTGGGACTATAATTCCTTGTTAGGAGACTACAAGGAGGTTGTTGTGGACCGAGTAAGCCATGTTGTAGGCCGTCTAAACTGTTTGTCGTGTGCACTTCCACCTGCAGAAGTGACGGATGCATCACAGCAACAACCACCTTTGCTAGTCGCGGAGGGGGAAGTACGTCAGATGACATTTCCAGAATTTGTCCAAGAGGGATTGCGCATTCTGGAAGAGATGCAAAAAATAGGAGAGTCAGGGTCTTTGCTCGCACACACTGTATCGACCCTACTTTCCCGTTCCCAGGGGACAGTTACCTATTTGGATTATGCCAACGTTGTATGCATTTTCCTGTCCCTGCAGCGCAGGAGGTTGTTAAAGGGGGTATTCGATCCCTTATATGCTTCCGTGCAGAATGTCGCCGATAACACTTCCGGCCCGGCAGTCGAGGCTGATCGGTTTCAGGGGACGCTCGACAGTTTAAAGACGGCAAAAGATATGGCAGCTAGGTTGGTCCTTCAAGGGAGAGGAAAGGAACTTTGGGAAGAAAATATGGAAGGCTACCTATACAGAACACTTGTTCTGGGAGGATTGCAGGAGGTTGTGGTGCGGATAGGGCAATGCGGGTTTCTGTCGGAGCATCATTCTCTCGTGCAAAGTTTATGTGAAGAGATTCGTCGCTTCCAGGATTTGAAATTTTCTGTCATTTTTTTTGAATTGTGTTCGTCTATACTAGGAGAGCTTCTTCAGAAGTCTGGGGAGATAAGTGTAGAGGAAGGGCCAGAACGCATATTTGTTCAGTTGATCGTTCAGGTGCAAAGCGGACTAGGAGAGTTGCAAGAGCATGTGAACAAAAACTTCAGGGGAGAAATATGTGTCGAGAATGATGAGGAGCAGAGAGAAAGTTTAAATCAGATCATGTGTTGTCTGGAAAACATAATGGGGGGTCTGGAAGCGGTGTATGAGCGGATCTGCCAAATGTGGTTGTTAAGTAAGCATGACATCTATCTCTCTCTTCAAGGAGCCTTGTCGCAGTTAATCGGACAGGTAGCGGAAGAGTCTGTCAGAGGTGTGCTAGAAGGGGTCTTACAGGTTGCTGGACGCAGTACGATATCGACATTTGTGAAAGAGGTTGTTTGTGTTGCGCGCGCACAGACAAAGGAAGAAACATGGAAAATAATGTGGAAAGAGATTGAGGAGGGGGCAAGATTCTCCTTTGGTGAGATATGTCCCACGGGAAGGGGGCTGGAGGAAATAAAGGGAGCCTTCAAAAGGGGGTACCTGCGTTCCCGTTGGAGTCTAACTTTAAAGGAAATGGATCGGTCATGTAAAGAACCTTTTCTGCGCCAAATTGGGGATAGGATACGCATCAGCATTAATTTTCGCGGAGCAGGACGAGAAAATTGCACAGAGAAAGAGATAGCAGAAGAGGTAGCAGAAGAGGTGGCTCAATGTGTAGAGAAAATGCAGGAACAGTTCCATTTTGATGATGAGAGCGCGAAACATTGTGAACCTGCAGAGCGAGTGCAAAAGTTTGCAAAATGTTGGAGTAGTCAATGCAATGATCGTCTGGAAAATGGAGGGGCAAGGGATTTCAAAGGATGGACTCTCCCTACCTCCAAGCGGTTTTCATTTCATGCAAACGATTTACTACAAAGCTTGAAGAAGCTTAGTGAGTCGGACGAAGATGCCCGTAGGCACTGGGTACAGAGTTTGCTCAATTCACCCTCTCTCTATTCCGTTGAGCAACCAAACGGACGAGTTGGGAGAATTGTTCGGCAGTTTTATAGTTTGTGGGAAGTTAATCCAAATTTAAAACAATTTTGTGATCTTAGTTGTGAGGAGGTCTTGCGTATCGCAAGGCTTAGAAACAACAAATGGATACTGAATTCTAAGAGTTGCTATGTGAATTTCCACAAATGTGTTGTGGATGTGCTTTCTCGTTCGTCAGATCTTTCTGTGCAAGAATTGGCGCTGGACGCGCAAAACAAACTTGACAAGGTAAGCTGTGCCTACATCGATTGTGCGGCACAATGTCAGAGATATATATTTTTTCTTCAGGAGTTTGTGAAATCATATCCATCTTGTAAGGCTTATGCTCAAGAGCTTGTATCTAATTTGGATGAACTAATCTGTGCGCTTGGAGATCTACAGTACCATGACAAAATCACACAATCTTGCCAAGAACGGGGTCAGTTATGTAGACACCTGTATAAAAATGCCTCAGGGGTTGAACAAGAAGGTATTCAAAAGCAAGAATTGCTTCTCAATCATGTAATTGACGAGCGGTTTATTCGTTTGCCGGGGGAGTCTCCCCAGGAAAAAGCCCTAGAGTCTATATGGAAATTGGTCCGTGAATTGATGTCTTTAAAGCAGCACGCACTTTCTAAAAAAATCCGCGAACTTCTCACAGCTCGCAGCATTAGAAGAAGCAGCAAAGGAGAATGGCAAAACGACTTCATTCAGATTGCGATGTGTTTGCATAGGGGGATAACTTTGGAAGGTGTGATGATGAATAGAAGTAACTGAATAGTGGGGCCCTTCACCGTACGCGTTCACGGGGGTAACAGATCGATCTGAAATATTCGTCCAGGCTGGTATTCTTTTGGTTTCGATCAGTAAATAGCACTAACCTAGCCTTAATCCTTGTCACTCTTGTCAAATTTCCTAAAGGAAGACAAAAAAATTTTTTTACATACTGGGAGTGTTGAGAAAATAGCATTTCGATGCAGGTCTATATGCATTAAATCGTCAACAGGAGGCTTTAAATTACATTATTTTCAATGTTTATGATGTAGGTCGGCCATTTATTTTAGGCCAGTTTCGAAGGTTTTTATCACTGCCTTCCCATTTTTCAACAGGGCCAATATCGAATACACACGCCTAAATGTGCGCATTGTGGCAAAAAGGTGCGAGCTCAACCACCCAGCGAAACATAGCTTTGGTCCCCATCTACAGGCTTTTTTAGCAGCACAATCAGCGGAAGGCTTTATCAGCCAGAAGAAGGTCCTGCGCTTTGGCAAGCTATTTTAAGACCGTTGCATAACCTCTGGTTGGTCAACTTTATATGAAAAACCATAAGAATTCGAGTGAGAAATCCGAGATTTGTAATCATCATAAAATATTAATTACAAATGAGTTAGATATGTTCCCTCTTTTTCTATTTCCGTTGTATTACACAGCTTGGTAGTCAACAACGAACTTCAAGAGAAGTTATGCAACGGTCTTATTTTGGGATCAAAGTTTCTCTAGGGTCGACTTGCAATATTCTCAAAAGGGCGAATAATCTTCTGAAGAATTCGGCAAAAAAGATTCAAGAACATGTTTTGCAACAGGGAAGAATCCACGTGGATGAGACTAGCTGGAGGGTGGCAAAGAAAAAGAGCTATCTATGGGTGGGAGCGACATCAGATTGCACCTTTTTTAACATTGATCCCTCTCGCTCCGCTGAGACCTATAAACGCATTTTTGGGTTGTTTAGAGGGACCCTGACCACAGTGTACAATCAGCATTCTGGCCGCAGACAGAGTTGTCTGGCTCATATTGATAGGTCGCTCGCCAAAATGGAGCAAAGAGAAGGGGTCAATGCATTCCTTGGCAAAACGAGTCAAAAGGAGTTAGGGAAGATATTCGCACTGTAGCACGAATACAAAGCAGGAAAATTTTCTAGAGAAGAGTTGCAGAAGAGGGCAAAAGATCCTATCGAAAACATTAGAACGATTCTTATGTTTGCGGCGGAAAAGGCAAAAGTTCGTCAAAGCAAATCCTTAGCCCGCAATCTGTTGAAATGTTTTTCACATCTGTGGACCTTTCTTCATGAAGAGGGAGTCGACCCTACAAATAACTTGGCTGAAAGGAAAGGGTTCTTTGTCCTTGTGTGATACTCAGAAAAATTTCCTTAGGAAGTCAATCGACTTGGGGAGTTAGACTGATCGAAAGGTTGATGACCGTAGCTGTCACTTTGCAACAAGGGTCGAAAAATGTGCTTCTCTTCCTAACCGAGTTCTTTGAATCTTTCTACGAGATAAGGCCTCTCCCTTCCTTAGTTCTGTAATTTAGGTTAGATATACTTCGGGGGGCAGCGTGAGTCGTGTTCTACAGTGTCTCCCTTCTTTTCAGAATTTTTTGGAAGAACGCGGTTTCGAGAAAGTGAAAAATGTAGGGTCTAGTGGTGGTTTGCTGTGCGCGTTCACAGGGGTAGCAATCTGTGTGGAGTAAAAAGTCCCATGGTCTCGAAGCAAAACTGTCCTTAGTGGAAAGAAGAGGTCGCTCCACTAGGGCAGAGTCATTCTCAGCTAGAAAAAAACAGGCCCTCAAAATAAAGACCTGGGACTAATAGCGGAAACAGCAGGGCGGTTTTTTTCCTCACCTTTTTCATCAGGTGAGCAGATCGTTGATCATCTTTCTCTCTTCGATCAATTCCCTCTCCGTTGCTAAAATCCTATTTCGAAGAAACTCGTTCCACTCCAATCCCTTGACGATCGTATGTTCTCCTGAAGGAGAGGTTGCGCAAGGAAAAGAGAAGATCAATCCCTCTTGAATACCGTAGGGATTGCGGTCAGAGCACACTCCAGACGAAAACCAACGACCCTGCGGCGTCGGTCCATAGATCTCTTTCACTCCATCGATGACCGCATTGGCTGCAGAAGCTGCGGAAGACATTCCCCTCGCTGCAATCACCGCAGTTCCACGCTGCTGAACCACCTTCATAAATTCCCCTCTTAACCAATCCTGATCTAAAATCACTTCAGAAACCGCCCTGCCATAAATCGTTGCATGAAAAAAATCTGGCACTTGGGTAGGGGAGTGGTTGCCCCAGATAGTCATCCGCTCCACGGCAGAGACTGGAACCTCCGCCTTCAAGGCGAGTTGGACACGGGCACGCGTATGATCTAACTGTGTCATAGCAAAAAAATGGGACCGGTCCACGTTTGGTGCATGATGCATGGCAATCATACAGTTGGTGTTACAAGGGTTGCCCACTACAAACACACGAACACCTCTTGCTGCCACCCGATTGATCGCTTTCCCCTGCTCAACAAAAATCCTTCCATTCTCCTTCAGAAGGTCCCCCCTTTCCATCCCCGCACCACGAGGCTTGGCTCCGACACAGAGGATGAGATTTACCCCCTCAAACATCTCCTCCAAATCACTTCCTATTTTTACCTCTCTCAACAGGGGAAATCCACAATCTTCTAACTCCATTACGACCCCTTTCAACATGTCGACCTTTCCAGGAAGTTCGACAATATGTAGGGCAAGGGGCTGATCTTTCCCCAGCATCTCCCCGCTCGCTATACGAAAGAGCAAATTATAGGCGATCTGTCCTCCTCCACCTGTCACCGCAATACGCTTTAATGGCTTTTCCACCGCTTTACTCCTCACATGTGCTCCATTCCTCTTCCCATGAGTTTAAATGATCGCTTAGAAATCTCCTAGTTCTATTTGTGAAAAAATGAAAAGACCAGACGATCTATTCCTATATAGAATCAAAATGTAATCAGGTTAAAAAGAACATATGCGTTTACGGGAAAGATGCAAGCCTCATCTTTACAAAACCACTCATAACGGAAAACCTACCCTCAGGGTGGTGGTAAGCGTTTAATTTTACAAAATATTTTCAGGGCCTGTTGGGAAATGGGAGATGTTGACAAAATTTTTCAAAACCAACTTAAAATAAAAGATCGTTCCATAACCTCTGATTGAACAACTTAATGTGAAAAACTATAGGAACTCAAGCGAAGGGTCCAAAATTTACAGTCTAAATAAGTTTTTCATTATAAATTGCTTATACATATTTTCCTCTTTTCTATTTTCGTTGTGCTGCATGGCTTGGTGATCAACGACAAGCTCTAAGGGAAGTTATGCAACGGTCTTAAGATATGTTTGAGATACCCATTGATGATCTAGTGTGTAAAGATCACCTGTATCGAAAGTTGCTACGTTCAGAAGGCACAAGGAGTTATTGCAGAAGAATTCAGTTTTGTAGATGTATCACAGATTATTTCAAGGACAAATCTATGGAAGGAATGAGGCGAATCAGTAGAAAAAGAACTTAAAATTTTTAACAACAAAACAGCGAAGAAAGTGGCTATTGATAAACAAGCGAGAGTGGGATGTAAGGGGAAAAGTAAATTTTGGTATGGGTACAAAAGAAATGTAGCCGTTTGTATGAAATTATGATTGATTACTAAAGTTGCAGTCACTCCAGCAAATATTACTGATGATCAAGGACTTAAGCACATTTGTCCGAAGGAAACCGTGGTGTTTGCTGACAAAGGGTATTGCGGTAAGAAAGCGTTTCTTATGATGAAGCAGAATGGCTGCACCAGCAGAGCGATTTTGAAAAACAATATGAAGAGGGAAAGATTTTGAGTATGCGTTCACGGGGGTAGCAAATCAATCTGAAATATTTGGCCAAGCCGGTATTCTTTTGGTTTCGATCAGTAAATAGCACTAACCGAGCCTCAATCCTTGTCACTCTTGTCAAATTTTCTAAAAGAAGACGAAAAAATTTTTTTGTTACATACTGGGTCTGTTGAGAAATGGGAGGTATCGATAAAATTTTTTAAAATCAACTCAAAATAAAAGGGCTTGAGAGGTATAATTCGTTCATAAGCAATTGAGTACAAAGACTATGCTCAAAATCCGTACGAAA
>Ga0209562_1000235_pt1 | contig 21968 bp, 23 predicted proteins | sample WorMetvacBELIZE2_FD_187399 | JGI IMG/M metagenome (GOLD analysis project Ga0209562, IMG submission 187399) | Marine gutless worms symbiont microbial communities from Max Planck institute for Marine Microbiology, Germany - Olavius vacuus BELIZE.2... | ecosystem: Host-associated > Annelida >... | reverse complement strand
ACCGCAGCCGTCACTTTGCAACAAAGATCGAAAAATGTGTTTCTCTTCCTAACCGAGCTCTTTGAATCTTTCTACGAGATAAGGTCCCCCCCTTCCTTAGTTCTATAATTTAAGTTAGGTATACTTCAGAGGGCAGCATGAATCGTGCTCTGCAGTGTCTCCCTTCTTTTCAGAATTTTTTGGAGGAACGCGGTCTCGAGAAAGTGAAAAATGGAAGGTCTAGTAGTGGTTTGCTGGCTACAAAGAAGGAGGGATATCGATTTTTCCGCTATCCCCGTGAACGCGTACACCTCTGATTGACCAACTTAATGCGAAAAACCATGGGAATTCAAGCGAAGGGACCAAAATTTACAGTCTAAGTAAGTTTTTCACTATAAATTGCTTATATATATTTCTGCCTTTTCTATTTTCGTTGTGCCACATAGCTTGGTGATTAACGACAAGCTCTAAGGGAAGTTGTGCAACGGTCCTGTTCAAGAAACCGCCCGGGAGCCTCCTTTTTCTCCCTGTTCATTCATGCGTCACTCGTCAGAAGGGATATTCTCCTGTTGTGCTGCTTCTTCTGCACACATAGCCTTCTCAAAACACTCTCTTGCCTGACGAAGTACTTCTGTGCCCTCTTTGCGTTTATCATAAAGTGCAAGATTGTGCACTAAGAGGACATTTAAGGCCGTCAACCACTCGACTTCGGTGCCCAGTTCAACCGGGGTGTAAACTTTATACATACTTTGCACAACTCCGAGCAGTCTCATCAGGGTCCCTATCCTCCTTGCATCGTGAGGGAAAAAACCCAAAAGTTGACTCGGAATAACAGGGTCTTGCTTCCATGTCTGGGGTTCCAAAAGGTCATCGAAGCTCAAAGGCGAGGAGGAGGCCTCCGAAGATGACCAAAGACAACGTTTCAATTGCTCGCACAGCCAACCCAGGGATTGCTCCCTGTTCACCAACTTCGGCTTTACCAAGCCGTGCACAATATCTAGGCAAAACTGCATATGTCCCTCCTGGTCAGCTGCAGAGCGTTGATCCAAGACACACCGAATCCAGTTTAGGAGCGAGTCACCAAATGTTTCCTCTCCAGAACGAATAACATGCCAACTCCACCTTTCATTCCCTCCTTTCAGAGGATCTAAACCGAAGGCAATCAGAAGCTTGAGGAGCTTGCATATAGGATCCGAGAACGTTGGCAATCCTCCTCCTTCTGTCGCACACACCGCCAATTCAGCGATCCTAGAGAGGTCAACGGGCGTATGCAGAGGCAATCCGCAAATAATGCACAGACAGGTCTTGTTCAGTAAGTCGATTTTACCAGAGGAGAGCGTTTTTTCTTTCCCCTCCTCCAACAGGGCGAGGAGATCATGGAGCATGTCTTTCCACGACTCAGCGGAAGGCGGGGAGGAGAATTTCCATTCAACAATCCCCTCTTCTCTATCCAGTTTTTCTATCATGTTCTTTAACAGTCGACTACATCTTTCCATTCTCAAAGAAAGATCTTCCTTTGACCGGCACGCTTGGACGATGTTTTTGGGGATGTCTTCGATCGAGCAAGGAAGGGAAGTGTCCACCCCCTCCGGTAGGGACGTTTGGACAGTTGAAAATCCTACACTAACCTGAGCTGGAACCTGAGCTGGAAACATAATAACTCCTCTTATGCATTAAAGATCAACGCAAGAGCCATGGTACATTCTATTAAGAAAATGGGCAAGTGTAAAAGAACAAAGGAATCCACATAGCGCACAAAGAACTAAGTCAGAATAGGAGAAAGGTGCAGAATTGTCTAAAAGATTCGTCCTGTGTTAGGTGGGAAAACAATGTTTGCGATGGGCAGAACAATATGACAATCGTTTCCTAACCTCAGAATTTGGACGACTTTAGGGAAAAATCATGTGATTTCAAGTGAGGAACTTGACATTTGAAATCATACATAAATGTCTTATGTGCATTTCTTTTTTCTCTTTCTATCGTACCGTCCAACTCAGTGTCCAGTGAACGGGAGCTAAGGGGAATGATGCAACAGCCTTTACATTTTTAAAAATCAGCCCAACCATTTTTCATGAATCATACTCTGAACTCACGGGCCTTTCCTACGGTCCCTTCCTACCCTTGTTTTTCGCTTGTTTAGAGGTTTTTTATGGGGGGAGCTGCGATCAATCAACCAGTTGTGCCGAGCGATGGTGTTGGGAATCTAAGGAAGGGTGCTCGTTCATACTTGTCCATAATGGTTAAACCTCTGTTGTTTTGTTCAAGGGGGTATAAGGGTGTTCGTGAAATTCTGTACAAAACGGAGTTAAAACGCTCCTCTTTGTTTAAGCTCTTCTTTGGGATAAACCCTCAATAGGGTTCTCGTTAGCTCGCATATTCCGTGAATCTTTCGGGTAGAGCTGTTGACAATGAATGTGTTAAGATAATGTGTGGGCGCGTGATTTCGCTCAAACATCGTGAACGGTAGTGAAGAAATAGGGCGCGATGATAGCAAAGCCCTAGACGATCACCATAAAGTAAAAGCAAGGATAAAGTATGTTCATTCGGAGTGAGATTTTGCTGATCTTGTGGACATATTGGGTGTAGTAAAATGAGGGGATGATATTCCTTGTCACGAATAGGGAGGATCTGATAGGATGCCGCTTTGCTGAGCAAATAATGGATTTGTCTGGCAGGTTTAGAAGATTTCAAATGCGCGGAGGCGTAGTGAATGCATTGTACGGTTAGTGGGGATAGGATCACGGCGTTATGTCAACATCGTTAGAGGGGCAGGGATTCGGTAGGTGGAGGGCCAGGTTGTGGCCTGTGCATGGATATGAGCTGAAGAAGCTCATTCCTATGATTTTGTTGTTCTTCTTCATCTTGTTTAATTACACGATCCTGAGGGACACGAAGGATACGTTGGTAGTCACCGCGGCGAAGGGATCTCAGATCATTCCCTTTTTGAAGTTTTGGGGAGTGATGCCTGGCGCGCTCATCGTAATGTTCATCTACTCCGAGTTGAGCAATAAACTGAGCAAACCCGCACTCTTTTATTCTTCAATTGCCCCCTTCATCGTTTTCTTTGGGTTATTTGGGTGGGTCTTGTACCCTTACAGAGGTGCTCTAAGCCCAACCGACTTCTGCGCATGGTTGAGTCGGATCCTGCCGGCTGGGTTCCGAGGGTTGATCGATGTGATCGAGCTTTGGCCCTTCTCCCTCTACTACGTCTTTTCGGAGCTGTGGGGCAGCGTGGGAATTTCTCTAGTTTACTGGGGTTTTGCCAACGACAACACGAGCGTGTCAGAGTCGAAAAGATTTTATCCAATCTTTACTCTGTTTGCGAATATTTCTCTCATTTTTTCCGGTAAGTTTATCCAGTGGGCTTCCGTAGTGCGCACGCATATCTCTTCGTCAGACCCCTGGCAGACCTCCCTCCACTACATGATGTCAACGGTCATTGTGTCCGGGATATTGATCCTGGGGGTCTATTGGTGGATCAACAGATATGTTTTGACCGATGAACGTTTCTACAACCCAGTAACGCAAGCGAGAGCAAAAAAAGAAAAACCGAAATTGTCGATGAAAGAGAGTTTTCTCTTTTTGATCCGTTCCAAATATTTGGGATGTATCGCGATTCTCGTCATGGGATATGGGATTTCTATTAATCTGGTCGAAGTGACATGGAAGCATCTTCTCCATTTACAATACCCCAGTTACAACGATTACAGTGCGTTTATGGGAAAGTTCTCTGAGACGACGGGTATCATTACGATTGTTGTAACTTTCTTTCTGTCGGGGAGCGCTATCAGAAAAATGGGGTGGAAGAGAACTGCGGTGATCACTCCAGTGATCCTTTTGGTAACCGGGGTCTTCTTTTTCTCTTTTACAATTTTTAGGGGGGAGTTGGTCGTCGTCATCGCTCGTTTAGGCACCCATCCCCTCTTCTTAGCGGTGATCTTCGGAGCTATACAGAATATTGCGAGTAAGGCAGCAAAGTATGCCTTCTTTGATCCTACTAAGGAAATGGCCTATATCCCTCTAGACCAAGAGTTGAAGATAAAGGGAAAGGCTGCCGTTGATGTGGTAGCAGCCCGTCTCGGAAAGTCTGGAGGCTCTTTGATCCAGCAAGGTCTGTTGATCGCGTTAGTCTCCGTTTCTGCAATCATCCCCTACGTGGCGGGTATTCTCTTCTTCATCATCTTTGTCTGGATCTGGGCGGTCTGTGCTCTCAGCCGGCAGTTTTCTCGGCTTACTAAGAAGAGGAAAGAGGAAGAGGAGGAAGAGGAGAGAAGGAGTAGAAGGGGTCTTGACGATGGGTGTCTCTCCACCTCTGCTGATCCGCAGGGGGGGTCCTCTTCGAGTTGAGAGGAGTTGTATCCTGTCGAAGGGGTGGAAGGATCTTGGGCGCGCGGCTTGTAGTCCATTTTGTTTTGCGGCAAGGTAAAGGAAAGGGGGAGTATAGGTGGTCATGTGGGGGAGCAGGCGTGGATAATAGGTGAGGGATGACCATGGCGAAGCCTAGTATTTGGATTGCGTTGATCCTTTCGACCCTTGTTTTGCTTTGTCTATTTCCCTTGTTGACTGTAAAAACTTCTCCCCTTAGCCCATATTTTGAAGATAATGGGCGTCTCAAGGTGCTTTCTACGACGGCGATGATCGATGATCTAGTTGGAGAAATTGGAGGAGAAAGGGTCGATCATGTGGCGCTTATCGTAGGAAATCTCGATCCGCATAGCTATGAATTAGTCAAAGAAGATGGAGAAAAATTGGAGAGGGCCCATCTAATTTTTTATAATGGGTTGGGGCTGGAACATGGAGCTAGCTTGCACCACTATTTGAAACGGAAGGGGGCGGTGGCTTTGGGCGACGATCTCTTATCAAAGCGCAGGGAGGATTTTATTTGGTTGGGGGATCAGGTGGATCCTCATTTCTGGATGGACGTGGGGCTCTTTTCTGAGGTAGTTCCTTTGATCGTGGAAAGATTGTGTGAGCAATTACCAGAACATGCTGCTCAATTTAGGAAAGAGGGAGAGAGGGTAAGGTCCGCGCTGTTGGAAGCAGATCAATCTTTTCTGCAAAAGATGCAAAGCATCGTGCCAGACAGACGATATCTGGTAACAGGACATGATGCCTTTAACTATTTCGCCAGAAAATATCTAAAAGATCCTTCCGAGATAGAGTGGCAGCGGAGGACGATTGCCCCAGAGGGATTGGCTCCAGACGGGCAGATGGGTGTGATGGATATCTGGAAAGTTGTGAATTTTGTGTTAAACTATCGACTGTCCGTGATTTTTCCGGAAGCAAATGTGAATTGCGATGCCCTTGAAAAGGTGATCTCGATTTGTCATGAAAGGGGGGCTCATGTTAGACTGGCCCCCGTTCCCCTGTATGGGGATACAATGGGGGAGGGAGAGGCTAGAGCGCAAACCTATTTACAAATGGTCGAGCACAACGTGTCCGTTCTCTATAAATATCTGTCGGAGTCTTCGTGAGGGAACAAGAAAAAGCGATCGAGGTCTCCAAGCTGACGGTCAGCTATGAGAAAACATTGGCATTGTGGGATTTGACCTTTTCCGTCGATCGTGGACGTTTGATGGGGATCATTGGTCCAAATGGGGCAGGAAAAAGTTCTCTATTACAAGCTCTGTTGGGTATGGTGAAGCCCTTCTCCGGCCAAGTGCTCTTTTATGGAAGATCCTTCAAGGAGGGGAGGAGGAGGATCGCCTACATTCCCCAGAAGGGGAGCATCGATTGGAACTTTCCTATTACCGTTTTCGATGTGGTTTTGATGGGACGTTATGGACACTTGAGGGGGTTGAAGTGGTATCGGAAAAGAGATCGAATGGCTGCCTATCAAGTGTTGCAGAATTTGGGAATGGAAAGTTTGGCCCATAGACAGATTGATGAATTGTCTGGTGGACAACAGCAGCGTCTCTTCATTGCTCGAGCTCTTTTACAAGAGGCGGATATTTTTCTTCTCGATGAGCCTTTTTCAGGCATCGATAAGAGCACGGAGCATGTGGTCATAGAAATTTTGAAAAGATTAAAGGCGGAAGGAAAAACCCTATTGGTCGTGCATCACGATTTGCATACGGTGAAAAAATATTTTGATTCGGTGCTGATCTTGAAGACAGCGTTGGTCGCTTGTGGAGAGATTGAGAAAACTTTTACTTCAGACAATTTGGATCGCGCTTTTGACTCTATCAGTGACTTTTTAAAGGAAGTAGCTTCGGCTTCTCCTTCTGTTGTGCAAAAGGTAGAAAAATGACCTACCCTCTGATCTACTTTTTCTATGATCCTTTACTCAGAGCTCCCACAATAGGTTCGATGTTAATGGGATCAGTTTCCGCTCTGATAGGGGTGCTTCTCTTCGTCAGAAAACATTCCCTTCTTGGGGAGGCGATCTCTCACGCGACCTATCCCGGGATCATGTTGAGTTTGTTGTTTGTCCCCTTTCTTGGGGAGGGTTCTTTCGTAGGGCTTCTAGTGGGAGCTTTTTGCACCGCGTGGTTAGGCTTGGAGATCATCGAAAGGCTGGGACGTCAGACGCTTTTCACTCCCGATTCCGCCCTTTGCCTTACCCTTTCTCTCCTATTGGGATGGGGAGTGACCATTGCGAGTCGGTTACAATTTATCCACCCCTCTTGGTATCAGCGCGCGCAGTTGCTCTTATACGGACAAGCGGCGACGATGCGCGACGTGCATATTTTTCTATATGGGGGGATTTGTGTCTTGGTCATTCTTTTTCTGTTGATCGAGTTTCGCCAGATCGAGCTCATTTTTTTTGACCCCTCCTTTTTACGCAGTTTGAATATTAGCACTCGACGAGCTGAGCGCATGATTCATCTGTTGTTGATCATAATCATTGTGTTAGGAATCCGCAGCGTGGGGGTCATTCTGATGTCGGGGATGTTAATTGCGCCTGTGTCAGCTGCACGACAGTGGACGCATCGTTTCTCCTGTTTGTTCCTTCTCTCTGGGGTATTTGGGCTGTGCAGTGGATTTTTTGGTAATTATCTTTCAGTGGCATTGCCGACATGGATCGGGGTGTCTTCTCGTTCCTTTCCGACAGGGCCGATGATTCTATTGTGCGCATGTACGCTCTCTCTATTCTCCTTTCTGTTTGCGTTTCGAAAGGGGGCCTGTAGCGATCTTATTCGTTTTTCTTGCCTTCACTTTTGTGGCATTGCGGAAAATCTTTTGAAGAGTATAGGCGACCACTCTCCCGCTGGCGGCAGAGTGGATCTCGGTGATGTCTTAAACACACAGAGCTTATCATGGGGTAGGGCATTTCTCATTCTCGTCTATTTGCATAAGAAACGTTGGATCAGGGGAGGACTCTTCTGTCGTCGATGTGAACTCTCTGAAACGGGGAGGGGAGAAGCCCAACGCCTTAGAGAACTTCACTATTTGTGGACGCTCTATCTTTTTTTCTATCGAGATATCAAAGGGAAGGCAGGTAGTCTGAGTTCCAGAGAGATGGCTAGGGTATTGACGAAAGAGGTTAGGGAGAATTTGGCTCGGCTCGATCGAAGAGGTTTACAAGTTTCCTCTACAGGAGCAGACCTATGTGGTTGAATCCCTACTCAGGGACCAATTTTTTTACTTTTTTTGTCGTGCTGTTTCTCCGTATATGGCACCGTCTGAGCGGGAAGCTGCCTTGGAATGAGTGGGTGTTGGATGAGTTGCAAATTTTGGTTCTTCTATTCATTGCTCTATCGGCTGCATTAGTTGGGACCTTTCTTGTGTTGCAAAAGTTGACGATGTTAGCCAACGCACTTTCTCATACCGTTTTGCTTGGTATTGTTCTCGCTTCCTTTCTCATGCGTTCTTCGGAGGGACTTCATGTGATTACAGTACAAATGTTGTTCCTCGCCTCACTGATTACGGGATTCTTAAACACGACGGTCATGGAGCTCCTCTGCCGTAAGTTCAACCTGCAAAAGGATGCGAGTATTGGGCTGACCTTTACCACTCTATTTGCCCTTGGAATTGTTCTGGTTACTCTCTTTGTTCGAAACACCCATCTTGGTGTGGAGGCTATCATGGGCAATGTAGACGCTTTGCATGTTGATGATTTAAAACTTTCCCTAACTCTATTTGTGGTCAATGCATTCCTCGTCCTTTGTCTATTTCAGCCCTTGGTCGTTTCCACCTTTGATAGAATCTTAGGGCGTAATTTAGCTATTCCTGTTGTGGGTTTGCACTATTTGTTGATGATACAAAGTGCGAGCATATCGATAGGGGCCTTTCGGGCAGTCGGTGCCTTTATCTTTTTAGCTCTGTTGGTAGCACCCACCGTGACAGCCCGTCATTTTACGCACAATCTAAAGAAATTGATGGGGTTATCTGCATTGATCGGTGGGGGAGCTTCGATCGTAGCGGTGGCCCTTTCTCGGCACTTGCTCTCCCTTTATGGGTGGTCTTTGTCTACAGCGGGTCTCGTCACGGTGATTTTAAGTCTCCTCTTGTTCTTGGGCGTGGTGAGAAAGGGCTGGCAGGTGAGAGGCAAAGAGAGAGGACGATGTGAAAGTCATTAGTGTTTTGGGCAGTACAGGGTCGGTCGGCCGTCATGCTTTGGAGGTAATCGAACATCTAGGGGGGGGGCACCTCCTCTATGGGCTATCTGCACATTCTAATATTGATCTTTTGGAAGAACAGGTTAAGAGATATCACCCGCAGGTTGTAGCAGTATATGATGGAAAAAAGGCGAGGGAGTTGCGTTCTCGTCTTCCACATCTTACTGTGCTTGAAGGAGTAGAGGGGTTAATTGCCATAGCTGTGGAGGGTCGGGTAAATCTAGTGATTTCTTCTATGTCGGGAACGAAGGGGATGTTGCCTACATTGAGAGCTATTGAGGAGGGTAAGGAGGTGGCCCTAGCCAATAAAGAGATTTTGGTGATGGCGGGGGAACTGATTATGAATGCGGTGAGGAAACACCATTCCCGGTTGATCCCTATCGACAGCGAACACAGCGCGATTTTTCAATGTTTAGTAGGAGAAGATCGCCGATCGATTAAAAGGTTGTTTTTGACAGCCTCTGGCGGGCCTTTTTTTCGTTATTCTTCCGAGGAGTTGGCCGAAGTTACTCCTGATCAAGCTTTGCGCCATGGCGTTTGGAAGATGGGGAAAAAGGTCACGATAGATTCTTCAACTTTAATGAATAAAGGGTTGGAAGTCATAGAAGCGCACCACCTATTTGGAGTTTCATTTGACCATATTGAGATCCTAATCCACCCGCAAAGCTTAGTGCATAGCTTTGTCGAATTTAATGATGGTGCTCTCATCGCTCAAGTAGGAATGCCAGATATGAGATTACCGATCCAATATGCGTTGACCTATCCTTTGCGTCAGAAAAGTTTACTTCCCGATTTCGATTTTAGCCAACACTCTCTATTTGAGTTTTTTTCTCCCGATTTAAGCACCTTCCTCTGTCTGAAGCTAGCCCTGGAAGCTGGACGCATAGGAGGAACGATGCCCTGTTTCATGAGCGCGGCCAATGAGGTGCTTGTTTCTCACTTTTTAGAGGGGAGGATTGGCTGGTTGGAGATTGGAAAACGGTTGGAGAAGTTGATGTCTTTACATCAAACGTCGTATGCTCAAGATGTGGAGATCTTGCTTGCTGTCGATGCAGAGGCAAGAAAGTTAGCAAGTGTGGTTTAGAGGTAAGTTATGGTGCTGTTTTATGTGATTTTATCTCTATTGGGATTGGGTTTGCTCGTCTTCATCCATGAGCTAGGCCACTATTTTATGGCCCTTAGATCGGGGATGCGGGTTGAGGTGTTTAGCATTGGCTTGGGGAAACCGATCCTCTCCTGGCAGCACAAGGGAGTGAAGTGGCAACTGTGCCCTTTATTATTTGGAGGTTATGTACGTATTGCGGGTACGGAGCCGGAGCAAGGGAAAGAACCGCACGAGATCCCCGGCGGATTTTATTCGAAAAGCCCTTGGGTGCGGATTAAGGTTGCCCTAGCAGGGCCTTTGACTAATCTTCTTTTTACCCTGCTGATTTTCTCTGTTTTATGGCTTTCTGGAGGGAGAATCAAAACATTTTCACAGTTTACCCGGCTCATTGGATCTGTTGATCAAAAATCGGAACTCTATCAAAAGGGAGTGCGCCCCGGAGATGAATTATTAGAGTATAATGGAAGACCTTTTCGAGGGTTTGATGATTTGGTCTATGCTTCTATTGTGAATGGCAGGGCTGCGGAACTTGAAGGAAACAAAATTGATTATTTTACCCAAGAGAGGGTTCCCTATGAGTATACCTTGGTTCCCTATGAGAGTGCGGCTCTGCGACAGGGAATGAAAACCGTGGGGATCATGGCGCCCGCCAACTATCTTATCTATAGGGATTCTCCCCTTTTTGGGTCAAGCAGTCCGATGGCCCAAACTGGTATTCAAGATGGGGATCAAATCATTTGGGTCGATGGTCAACTCGTCTTTTCTACCAATGCGTTGAGTGAAGTTCTCAACGCCCAGACCGCGCTTGTTCATTATGAGCGCGAAGGTCATCTCTGTGTGTCTAAGGTTCCTAGGGTAAAGTTGCTCGATTTGCGTTTGACGGAGACGGATAGAGAAGAACTTAAGGATTGGGGGCATGAGGTTGGGTTCTCTAAGGATCAAGAGGAGCTCCTATATATTCCCTATGTCTTAAATGCGCACCTTGTGGTGGAAAAATCCATTGCTTATCTAACCGATGATTCTCAGGTGCAAATTGCCTATTCCCCCCTGCAGAATCATGAGGACCCTTTCCCTCTTCGTTATCGCGACCGCATTGTCGCTATAGATGGGGTGGCGGTGCAAAATATGGGTGCTTTGGTACAGGCTCTTCAGACGAGGAATGTGCAAATTATCGTCAGGAGGGAGCAGGGAGGGATTCGTCCCATTTCTTGGCAGGAAGAAGATCGGTGTTTTACGGAGGGATCTCATTTATCTGAGATGTTGCCCATTATCCAAAGTTTGGGCACTGGGTCTCCCAGGAGGCAGAGTGGGAAATTTCATCTGCTTAAACCGATCGTCCCGATGAAGAGGAAAGAGTTATTGGCCCTTATTTATCCCTCTTCTTTGGAAAAGGCTTCTCAGAGAACCCCGAAACAGAAAGAGAAGGTGCAACAGGGAAGGGGAAACGCACTCTCCTATGAACAGATAGAGCAGATGCAAAATCGGTATGTTTTAGGGGCTGCTCTGCAAGACCGTTCGGTGATTTACAACCCGGATCCCTTCAGTTTATTCTTGTCCGTATTTGAAGAAATGATGCGAAATCTTCTTGGGTTGATTTCTGGATATTTGAGCCCTAAATATTTTGGAGGCCCCTTGATGATCGTGCAGGTAATGCATCAGAGTTGGACGGTGGGGCTAAAGGAGGCGCTATTTTGGTTGGGAGCTGTGAGCATGAATCTAGGTATTTTGAATCTATTGCCGATTCCAGCTCTAGATGGTGGACATATCTTCTTTTCATGCATAGAAGCGATTCGCAGGAAACCGATTCCGACGGTAATGATGCGTCGAATGGTGATGCCCTTTGTGTTTTTGCTGATTGGCACTTGCCTTTATCTAACCTATCATGATCTCGTTCGTCTCCTAGAACGGTTTTTTTGAGAGTATAGGGGACCGTTGGACTTTCTTTCTTTTTTGTTGTAAAGGGCCGCCATATTGCCTTTCCTTATCGATTATAGTATGCGTTCACGGGGGTAGTGAATGTGTACATTGTAGCAAAAAAATGCTAGCTCAATTATCCATACGAACCACTTGGCTGAAAGAACTCTTCGTTTTTGCGTGGTAATTAAAAAATTTCCTTGGAGGGGTAAATTGATCGAAAAAGACCGTTGCATAACTTCTTTTGGAGTTCGTTGTTGACCACCAGGCTGTGTAATACAGCGGAAATAGAAAAAGAGGGAATATATCCAACTCATTTGTAATAAATATCTTGTGATGATTACAAATCTAGGATTTCTCATTTGAATTCTTATGGTTTTTCACATAAAGTCGACCAACCAGAAGTTATGCAACGGTCTTCGAAAGGTTGATGACCGTAGCCATTGCTTTAACACGAAGATCGAAAAACATCTTCCTAACTGCGCTCTTTGAATCTTTCTAAGAGATAGAGTTTTCCCCTTTCTCAGTTCTGTAATTTAAGTTAGGTATAGTTTAGGGGAGTTATGTGGGTCGCGCTCTACAACGCTTCCCTTCTCTTCAGAAATTTTTTGGAAAAACGTGCCTCGAGGAAATGAAAGAGGGAAGATCTAATGATGGTTTGCTCATTGTAAGGAAGGAGGAGTATCGATTTATATCCGTTACCCCACTAACGTGCACGCATGCGGCCCTGTACTCTTGTATCCCCTTTTGACAAAAAATCTCAAAAATGATACCGTCGTTCCCCGAATGACGTTTTAGATTAAGGAAGAAGGTTGTGGAGGGAGTTCGACCCATCGGGGGGATGTCTGTTGATGGTTGTTTCGTTTCGCATTCGGGTTCATTAGAGGATTTGATTTCTTTGTTGAGGGATTGTCCATGGAACGAATTAACCAACTATCTTGAGGTGATATTACTTAGGATTGAACGAGAAGGGGCCCAGAATGGGCGGTGGGATCGGTTTTTCTCATCTCTGTTTGACAAACTTCACGAAGGTATACAGACACTCGATTCGGGCGCGTTTGGCGACATTTTTTTAAGCACAATGAAAACTGTCTCGTGTCATATTCACAAATACCAAACTGTTGAGCCGCGAACAAAAAAGAGAAGAATCATGGAAGGATTCGATTTCTTTGCTGGGGGGTTGTCCATGGAATGAGTGATCAATCATCTTGAGGTGACATTACTTAGGATTGAATGAAAAGGGGCCCAGCAGGATGATCTGTGGGATCGGGTTTTCTCATCTCTGTCTAAGTGCGAAGGTCTAGATACACTCGATCCGGGGTACGCGTTCATGGGGTTAATGGAATAAACCGATACCCCTCCTCCTTTACAGCCGGTTTTTACTTTCTCGAAACCGCGTTCCTCCAAAAAATTCTGAAAAGAAGGGAGACATTGTAGAACATGACAAGACCGTTGCACAACTTCCTTTAGAGCTTGTCGTTGATCACCGAGCCATGTGGAACAACGAAAATAGCAAAGAAAAAAATATGTATAAGCAATTTATAATGAAAAACTTACTTAGACTGTAAATTTTGGTCCCTTCGTTTGAATCCCCATGGTTTTTCATGTTAAGTTGGTCAATCAGAGGTTATGCAACGGTCTTGTTAGTGCTGTTTACCGGTCGTAATCAAAAAAATGATGGCTTGGCCGAATATTTCGGATCTATTTGCTACCCCTATGAACGCGTACTGATGCAACGATCTTTGTGTAGATCTCCTGCGCAAACAGATTAACAGAAAATTCTACTTGCTTGCAGTCTTAACTTGGGAGGAGGCACCCTAACAAATGATGAAAATATTTATAAATGAAAGGGTTGCAATTTTGCTATTCTCATCAAATTCATTCGTCCCTAGCTTTTATGTCCTCCCGCTCGCCCACGAGCTTGTAACCTTGTTTTGTGCCCAATGTTCAATGGGGGGAGACTTCGGAGGGAACCGGTAGATCCTTTGTCACCACATAGGTTACGCCTAACCAAATCAAGCAGAGAATCAGGGGAACCCAAGAGAGATAATAACAGATAGACTGTTTGCAGATCATCCCCATCCCTATGATGAAAAGGGAGGCGCACGCTTTTGAGGTTCGATAAGCAAAGACGTCAATGATCGACTTTGCCTGAAACTTCGCTTGCTTCTCAAGGGGAATATATAAGATCTCCTTTGTTACATTAAAGATAGAATAATCGAGCACTTTGTTTGTTGAAAAAGAGTAAGCAACAGTAGATAATCTGAAGTGTAGCAAACATAGCATGGAGTTAATCAATAAAATTGATGGAACAAAAAAATGGCTATTTTTTATTCCAAAAAAACGCAACAAAAAGAAAGATATAGTAAAATGTGTGCACAGGTTTAAAAAGTCGACGACTCCCCATATACGCCCAGAAAATTGAGTACGAAGATCTTGTTCCGGTAATCTTTCCGCTAACAAGGTATGAAATTGAAAATCAGCAATCGTCGTAGAAATTTGCATCAAGACGACAATGATAAGGATAAAGCTTAAGGCACGTGAGCGAAACACCAAGGAAAATCCCGAAAAAAGGGTGGGTCGAGCCGTCTCCTTAAATCCCTTTTGAAAGAGATGGCTGGTACGTATAAGACCATAATATGCACATAAGAGCAGGCTGTGGACGGGAAGTGTCATCCACAATAGAGACTCAGACCCCATTTTCAGAGCAAAAAATCCTGGAATCATACTTCCTGTGATCGACCCAATGCCTCCGAATCCAAACAAAATACCATAAAGATATTTTGCACGAGACACGGTTGTGACAGAGTGGACAATCGACCATAGTTGTTGAAACATCATCAAGACATAAATATCCTTCCATAGGTGAAGAGCAAATGACAAGAGAGGGTAACGGGTGATATAATTTGCAGCTAGTAAGTGTAAGTTTACAGTGATGAGTAGGATAATCGCAAACATAGTCAGAGGGCCGATCCTGGGCAATAATCGGTTGTATAAGGAGACCACGCATAGATTTAAGGGGACACTGATGAGCCATGCGTAGGGGAAGGCGTGTACGGAATAGTGTGAGATAAAAATAGAATTACTCGTGGGTTTAATCACGGAGTAATCTAATGCAATTAGAAAGCTACAGGCAATGGCAATCAAAAAAAATTTTCTTTCTGATGGAGAATAACTCGCGATCTCTTGCCTTATTTTATGCAACATCTATTCTCTCTTCCAACTCCACACATCCACTCGCAACCTCACCCTACTTTAACGAAACTTTTAGCGCGTAGGCAAGAGATCACCTGAGAAAAATGGGAGGGAGAAACATAGATCCAGTGATTTTGATAGCCCGGGATACACATTTCAGAAAGGTCCTCTCCCCACATGACTGAAAGGTCATGATAGAGCACGGGAAAAGATAGGCTTAAACGGCGGGGAACAGGCTTAGGAATTTCCCAAGAAATTTCATGATCCGATAGATTCAGTTCCCTCTGGATTTGTTTCAGATCTTCCTCTCCCGCAGAAGGGCATAGGGGAATCGCGCGAAATCGATCCCCATCCCCGCTTCGAAAGAGGCATTGGGCATCAAAATGGCCTGGGTGGTTTGCGTTTTGTGCTGCATGGTGGATCTCCACCATAGCTTCGTTATCGGTCAAACGGATATACTCATCAAAATGGGTGAGTCTTTTTCCATAAACCGTTTTCATCGCTCGAGATAGATGAAAGGCGTTTGACTTCACGTTCGGATAGTTGTACAGTCGCTTATGCATATAATACCTTGCCAATAACAGGGCTTCGCAAGACTCCATTCCGTTGATCTCTACTCCTATCATCAGACGGTCGATCGCATCTACTGGAGGCAAAATTCTTAACATTTCAATCAACTGGTGGTAATCGAACAGCCCATATGCTAATCCCGTACTCTGAGCATCTCGCAATAAATAGTCAATGCGATCCGCCCCGAAAAAATCTCCGGAGATCACATTAGTGACAATGTTTTCCCATGGCGTAAACTGTTTCTTGCCTGGAAACAGTTCCAAAAACTTTTTCTCTCCCAAGGAGATTTTGATGATATCCTCACCTACGCAACGATTAAATCCCTTTGATCGATATTCTCTTTCCACCTCTTCCCAAATTTCGGAAAGCGTCTCATGTTGGATGATTTTCACCGTCCATGATTCATGTCCCTCACTTCCTAGTAAACTTCTCTCAGCGGCATGGGAGAAGGGCAAATGTCCTAGATCATGACAGAGGGCGCTCAACCTCAAAATGGATCTCCAATAATGGTATTCCAAAGAGCCTGCAATGGGAAGTAAGTCAAATAAGGGTAAGAGTCGAGATTTTAGGGAACGTACGTAGGAAAAGTCTTGGAATATTTTATCATAGATGCGTGTGGCTAATTCCATTACTCCCAGAGAATGTTCAAAACGACAATGTGTGGCCCCTGGATAGACAAAGAAAGCTACCCCCAGTTGGCGGATATAACGCAACCTTTGAAAGGGCAAAGAATGAATCAGTTTTTTTTCTAGGGAGCTAAAATGAATGAATCGATGAACTGGATCATAGATTTTCTTGACATGCTTCACAAAACTCTTCCAACCTGCTTACCCACTATGAAAAAATAAAGAGACCCTATGTCTCAACACTTCATGGTCCCCGTTCTTGCAAGACTCACACCTTTATTCAAATAGCGCTCGAAATGTGCGAAGAACCGATAAAGTTAGGGAGCATGGTAACACGACCAGCGGAGGAGCGCAACGTTAAAAATCCTATAGCTCAGCAGATGAGTGTAGTGATCCTCATCTTTTTTACCTCCTTGGCCTAACCATTGCGCATAAAAGTGAAGCATGAACAAAATAGTGCGATTTTTCCTCAAAAATAACCAGTATAAGACATTGATTGTCAAAAATAGACCTGAAACCGAAAGGGCGAATTGAGAGCAAGTTGCATGATGTCCTTCCCATAAACGCACATAACATTTTTGGATTTCGTGGAATGTTGTTGATGAAAAAGGAAAATTAAGTCAAACTTCCCCCTATGACGACAAAAAACATTAGGAGGTCCTATGAACCTTGCAAGCGTATGTCAACGCTTCTCCGATAAAATTTCTCTCCAGAGTAAGACGGAGTGGATACAGTGTCAAACAAAACAAGCGCAGGAAGGGATCCAAAACGCTTATGATAAGTTCAGAGAGTTTTTAAGGTTTTTCTGCCTCGATTGTTTCCCCGTTTTTTCAGAAACCTCTCTGTTATTTTCCATCATGAAGGTCGTCAGTGCTTTTCTTGCTTTTTACCTTTTTCTGACAGGGTTAAGGTTATGGGCTTGCCTATCTTTGATCTGCAACATCGTATTGGAAGTGAAAGCCCTTGGCAAGATAATTCTTTTGCGGAGATCGGTGGAGGCATCGTTCCCAACGGAGTAGGGTAATGCATGAAGAGCGTTGGTGCATTTTTTCACAATCAACTAAAAACGAAAAACCTTTAGATGCGTCATTCGTTCATGAATGGCTAAGGATGGGCAAACCCCATATGAATCTTGCAAAAAGTGCCGAGGCCGACCGTAGAGAAGCTTACGAGCTGTTGCAGAGTATTGTGGCAAATCGCCTACTTGCATGATATGCAAAGAATCTCGCACCTTTCCTTAGGAACGGGGCGAGGGTTCAAGGTCGGCACATTGTGATATGGGCAAATGTTTTTTGACGATATTATCTCATTCTAAAGGGAGGCTTTGCCAAGAACGTGCGCTAAAATATCGACTTGATTTTACACAAAGGATAACCCATATTGTTGGTCATGTGTCAAAAAACAGAACAAACGATTATTTTAGGGATTGATCCAGGAACAGTAAAGACAGGATATGGGATCGTCAAAGTTGAGGGAAATCATTATTCTCTCCTAGACTGCGGATGTATTTCTCCACCTGCTGCCTTCCCCCTTCACGAGAGATATTGTGTGATTTTTGACTCCATCTCCCATATTCTTTCCCTTCACTCTGTGGGGATCATGGTGGTCGAGAATCAATTTGTCAAAAAAAATATCCCAAGTGCATTAAAATTGAGTGTGGCCAAAGGGGTTGCCATTTTGGCTGCAACTAAGCAACGCATCCCCTTTTTTGAATATGCGCCCAGACAGGCTAAACGTGCTATCGTGGGTCGTGGCGATGCCTCTAAACAACAGGTGCAAAGGATGGTTAGAGCCTTATTTCATCTTTCGCAACCCATTCCGGAAGATGCTGCCGATGCTCTTGCCTTGGCTATATGCCACTTTCATCGCATGAAGGGAATGGTGTATAAATTATGTTAGAGTATATTCGAGGTAAATTAGTTGAAGCTTTTCCTCACAAAGTTGTCGTTTACACAGGTGGGTTTGGACATGCCTTTTTTATTTCTTCCAACACCTACGAACAATTGCCTCTGGTTGAAGAAGAGGTTACTCTTTACATCTCTACAGTGATTCGGGAAGATGTACACAAAGATTTTGCCTTTTTAAGGCGAGAGGAGCGAGATCTATTTGAGCAGCTAGGAGGGATCTCGGGCATAGGAGCTAAAACTGCTCTAGCTTTGATCAGTCATGTGGGGTATGAGGAACTTTCGATCGCCCTATTCACTGAGAATCTCTCCCTTCTTTCCCAGGTGCCTGGGGTAGGGAAAAAAAAGGCTGCGAGGTTGATGATTGAACTGAAAGATAAGATCAACCCTCAAGAATTTTATCCTTCCCTGACCTCTCCGTCACCTTTGCCCGAAAAGCGCCAGATCGTGCATGACGCTACGAATGCACTGATCCGTTTGGGGTACACGGCGGGGCAGGCTCAACACCGAGTAAAACATGCGCTCCTATCATGCGGAAAGGAGTATGATCTAAACACCTTAATTACTCGGGCCTTAAAATCCTCTCCCTCCTGTTCACTTCCTGACGCATAGAACACATTGTAACATTTTTCACGAGATGGACTGTTATATAGCTATGTTTTTCCTATCCAAAACCGTTGCATCATTTCCCCTAAAGGCCCTGTTGAAAAATGGGAAGGTAGTGATAAAAACCTTCGAAACTGGCCTAAAATAAATCAGAGGTTATGCAACGGTCTTATCTATGGACCTTTTTTCACGAAGAGGGAGTCGAACCTACGAATAACTTGGCTGAAAGAGCTTTTCGTTCCCGTATGATACTTAAGGGGAGTGTTGAGAAAATAGCATTTTTCGATGCAAGTGGTCTATATGCACTAAATCGTCAACAGGAGGTTTTGAATCGTATTCTTTTCATTTTCAGTAACTTATGATGTGGATCGGCCAGTTTATTTTAGGCCAGCTTCGAAAGTTTTTATCACTGCCTTCCCATTTTTCAACAGGCCCTTAAGATGTGATACTCAGAAAAATTTCCTTAGGCAGTCAATCGACTTGGGGAGCTAGACTGGTCGAAAGGTTGATGACCGTAGCCGTCACTTTGCAACAAAGATCGAAAAATGTGTTTCTCTTCCTAACCGAGCTCTTTGAATCCTTAGCTAAATGAGGAGCGATCAGGTGAATTAGATATAATCCCTACCCCGTGAACGCGTACATTTCCGCCCTCTTTATACCCTCTTCCTCTCTAATGATGTTTTGGATTCTTTGACACATTCTCTCCGCTTGAAAAAGCATATAGTCCTTTCCCTTAGAGGAGGGCAAGCCACTTGAAAGTAAAACTATACGCCAGAGGTAAAAGTGATCCCGCCAACGCTCTAGCAGCGCTTTATGTTCTTGTCGTGCGTCGGGAAAACTTGCAACCCTTGCAGAAAGAACCTTCTTTTGTTCTTCTACAGAAGATACTTTGGATACTTTTGTAGAAGAACTCAGCTTAACTCGTTGATAAACTTCCTCGAGAGATTTTTTCCATTCCTGAATACTCCGCATAGAGCGTTCTGCCTTCCCCTCATTCTCAGATGAGGCGAAAGTTTTCATGAACTCATATGTCCTACAAAACTGTTCACACCAACCAGCCAACTTTAACAATAGATAAGACCGTTGCATAACTTCCCTTAGAGCTTGTTGTTGATCATCAAACCATGTGGCACAACGAAAATAGAAAAGAGGAAAATATATATATAAGCAATTTATAATGAAAAACTTACTGAGTCTGTAAATTTTGGGTCCTTTGCTTGCATTCCCATGATTTTTCACATTAAGTTAGTCAATCAGAGGTTGTGCAACGGTCTTTAGATGGATGACTTCTGCCCTAGGCTTACAATTCTTTTGCTGCAGAGAAGACAAGTTTTCTAATATGGATTTACTATCTTTCCAAATAAGTTTTATATATTTCTCTATGATCGAACCGATTGTGTCGTTCTCACTATTAGGACACAATTGAAGATTCTCACCGATTGTTTTATTAAGTATGGTTCCCCAATCTTTTAGCTCCCTTTCTCGCAATAGATCCTCCTGACTCATAGAATAAGATCCCATAGACACCTCAATCCTCTTTCGAGCGCGATGACACTCGCTCATACTCTTCGTTATGTGCCTATGATGTCTCTTGGTGGCGTCAGTAAGCTGCTTACCCTCCGCTTCTTCTTGAGGGGAAAGGAATGCTGCTTCCCAAGGAGAACAATTTTCCCTTGCTTTCAATATTGCTAAGATAAAGGAGTCGATCGCTAGCATGTCGAGTATCTGTGACAAATACTGGAGGGATCTTCCCTCAATCTCCTTTATTTGATCCATTTCACGAGAACACGACCATCTCCTTCACACAAAGACCACTATCTGGGCCTGTTGAAAAATGGGAAGGTAGTGATAAAAACTTTCGAAACTGGCCTAAAATAAAATGGCCGATTTATATCATAAATCACTGAAAATAAAAAGAATGCAATTTAAAGCCTCCTGTTGACGATTTAGTGCATATAGACCACTTGCATCGAAAAATGCTATTTTCTCAACACTCCCTATCTGTGTCAAGTTCAGGCAAAAGGGATAAGAGAAAGATGCTCTAGAGAGGACCAAAGAGAACGGTCCAAGAAAGACATTGTATAAACAAAGACAACGCAATAAAACCAAAGTAGCCCCGTAAGTGAGAATGGTGCCTCCCCACTGCACTACCAATGATTTGATCTCACGACTCTTTTCACACCATTCTGGAGCACACAGCCCAGAAGAATATCCCACCCACCACATGAGTGACGATATTGATTGCGCAGGGGTTGAACGGAAAACCCACTCTGACAAAACAACAGGCTATAGAAAAACAAAAATGAAGAGCAATGCATCTCAGTGTGCACAACCCTAAAGCCATCCCTGAGGAAAGAGACAGGCCAATGCGGGAGAGGTGGCCACTCTCACTACACGCACTCCCCTTCTCAGTTTCTTCCCTTATAGTTTCCCTTCTGTCGCTTACACCAACAAGCACAACTTATCCTCCGTTTTTTTTACACACATACCCCCGATCCACCCACGCTTTGGCTGAACACCCTATGTCACACTTTTCAATCCTGATTCAGGATACCCCTCCCGTGGAGACCGCAGTGTAGTCACATAACACATTTTCCTCTAAGTATTTATTGATCTCAGAATTAATCCCGCGCTACACATACGTACGCGTTCACGGGGGTAGCAGATCGATCTGAAATATTCGGCCAAGCCGGTATTCTTTTGGTTTCGATCAGTAAATAGCACTAATCTAGCCTTAATCCTTGTCACTCTTGTCAGATTTCCTAAAGGAAGACAAAAAAAATTTTTTTACATACTATGGTTCTTTGGTGTGGGAAGGTTAAGTACGCGTTCACGGGGGTAGCGGAAAATCGATACTTCTCCTTCTTTGTGGCCAGCAAACCACCACTAGACCTTCCATTTTTCACTTTCTCGAAACCGCGTCCCTCCAAAAAATTCTGAAAAGAAGGGGGACACTGCAGAGCACGATTCATGCTGCCCCCCGAAGTATACCTAACTTAAATTATAGAACTAAGGAAGGGGGGGACCTTATGGGCCTGTTGAGAAAATGGCATTTTTCGATGCAAGTGATCTATATGCACTAAATCCTCAACAGGAGACTTTAAATTGCATTATTTTTATTTTCAGTGATTTATGATATAGATCGGCCATTTTATTTTAGGCCAGTTTCGAAGGTTTTTATCACTGCCTTCCCATTTTTCAACAGGGCCCTTATCTCGTAGAAAGATTCAAAGAGCTCGGTTAGGAAGAGAAACACATTTTTCGATCTTTGTTGCAAAGTGACGGCTACGGTCATCAATCTTTCGATCAGTCTAGCTCCCCAAGTCGATTGACTTCCTAAGGAAATTTTTTTGAGTATCACATCTAAGTATCACACAGGGATGAAGAGCTCTTTCAGCCAAGTTATTCGTAGGCTCGACTCCCTCTTCATGAAGAAAGGTCCACAGATGTGAAAAACATTTCAACAGATTGCAGGCTAAGGATTTGCTTTGACGAACTTTTGCCTTTT
>Ga0209562_1000234_pt1 | contig 22114 bp, 17 predicted proteins | sample WorMetvacBELIZE2_FD_187399 | JGI IMG/M metagenome (GOLD analysis project Ga0209562, IMG submission 187399) | Marine gutless worms symbiont microbial communities from Max Planck institute for Marine Microbiology, Germany - Olavius vacuus BELIZE.2... | ecosystem: Host-associated > Annelida >... | reverse complement strand
ATCTTGATATGAAGCGGTTAAGAGTCCATTCAGCAGCAGCCATGGATTGTAGATTGTTTCTTCAATTCCTTGCTCTTGTGTATATCAATGCAATACGCAACACGATCGAAGCGGATAGTAAACTCAAGGGCCTGTTGAGAAAATGGCATTTTTCGATGCAAGTGGTCTATATGCACTCAATCCTCAACAGGAGGCTTTAAATTGCATTATTTTTATTTTCAGTGATTTATGATGTAAATCGGCCATTTTATTTTAGGCCAGTTTCGAAGGTTTTTATCACTGCCTTCCCATTTTTCAACAGGGCCAAAAACGAAGAGCCCTTTCATCCAAGTTATTCGTAGGTTCGACTCCCTCTTCATAAAGAAAGGTCCACAGATGTGAAAAACATTTCAAAAGATTGCAGGCTAAGGATTTACTTTGACGGACTTTTGCCTTTTCCAATGTTTTCGATGGAATCTTTTGTTCTCTCCCGCAACTCTTCTCTAGAAAATTTTCCCACTCTGTACTCGTGTCACAATGCAAATATCTTCCCTAATTCTTTTTGATTCGTTTTGCCAAGGAGGGCCATATTGAGTTGATGATACAAATTGGGAGAGATATCTCTCGAAGAAACCTCGCGCGTCAGGTTAGGCTTTATATTGAAAATATGTTGAATCAGTCAAAATGTTTTGAATTACCCAACCCTTTGTCGATCAAAAGGAGTTCAGGTAAAGTGGGACAATGGTGGGGCAAGCAGGACTTGAACCTGCGACCGACGGATTATGAGTCCGCAGCTCTAACCACTGAGCTATTGCCCCATATAGGCGCATAATCTACATGAGCGACAACGAATCTAGCCGTTTCTCAGATTCCTTAGCTGTCCCTCATCGGGCATCATATGCATACCACATCTATCAGATCTTGCACAAGAAAGGGGAGGAAATTCTCATAAAGGGCCTGTTGAGAAAATGGCATTTTTCGATGCAAGTGGTCTATATGCACTCAATCCTCAACAAGAGGCTTTAAATTGCATTATTTTTATTTTCAGTGATTTATGATGTAGATCGGCCATTTTATTTTAGGCCAGTTTCGAAGGTTTTTATCACTGCCTTCCCATTTTTCAACAGGGCCATAAAACTTCTTCATTCTGGAGAGGTTAATCGAGGAGTAACCATATTCATAACGTCTGATAATAGATCTTATGTTGCCAAGAAAGAGACGAAGGAAAGGGAGAAAAAATGGACGTTTTATCTCGAAAATGTTAGGGAGGAGCACATAGGTACATCATCATATCTGTTTGACCTTCCTTGGTAGGATATAAGGAGGCCATGTTTTATCCATTATCCTCAGGACAGTCTTACCCGTTGGGGGTATCAGTACACAAATCCTGGCATAATTTTGCTTTTTTTTCTCAAAAAAATTGTCGATGGTTGTTACTGCTTTATTATCCTGAAGAGAGCCTCCCGTTTTTGAAGGTTGCCATGAAAAACACGAAAGGAGTATGGCATGTTTCTGTAGCTAACCTTCCTCCTTCCTTTGAATATCTTTACCAAATTCATTCGCAGGATGCATTCCACAATTCGCAGGATGCATTCCACAAGAGGAATCAAGGAATGCTCGATCCATATGCTAAAGACCTCACCACTCCAACCCTCTGGAACCAACTCTCAAAGCAGACCATACACTGTTGCTATCACACCCCTTCCTCTTTCGATTGGGAAGATGATGCGAGACCAATGATTCCTATGGAACAGTTAATCATCTACGAAATGCATGTGCGGGGATTTACACAAGATCCTTCTAGCCAAGCTATCCACCCAGGAACATTTTTAGGAATAGTCGAGAAAATTCCCTATCTCGTGGATTTGGGCATTAATGCGGTTGAATTGATGCCCATCTATGAATTCTATGAATGGGATTATGCTCCTAATCCCCATCTAAAAGACCTTTGCCAATATTGGGGATATTCCCCCATCAATTTCTTTACGCCTATGAGAAGATATGGCACTTCCTATACGTTAAAAACTTTGGTCAAATCATTACACCAAGTAGGGATCGAAGTCATCTTGGATGTAGTGTATAATCATACCTTAGAGGGACAAGGGAAGAATTTTTCGTTTCGAGGGATCGATCCCCTCACCTACTATCTGATTGATGATCAAGGTCAAGACCTCAACTATTCTGGGTGCGGAAATACCTTTAATTGCAATCACCCCATAACACAACAGCTGATTTTAGATTCTCTGCGCCATTGGGTATTGGAATATCATGTTGATGGATTCCGTTTTGATCTAGCTTCTGTGCTTACCAGGGATGTCGATGGTAAACCCATCTCTCCCTCTCCCCTTATCGAAAAAATTATTGCAGACCCTATTTTGGGAACAACAAAATTGATCGCAGAGCCATGGGATGCGGGAGGGCTCTATCAAGTGGGCAGTTTTCCTGGGTGGAGATTTTCTGAATGGAATGGAAAATATCAAGACAGCGCCCGGAAATTTCTCTCTGGAAGGGGCGATCAGAAGGAGATTAGAGAACGCCTTATGGGCTCCCACGATCTGTACCATAAACATTTTCCTGCAAAAAGCATTAACTTTATCACGTCACATGATGGATTCTCTTTGCGTGACCTCGTCTCCTACCAACATAAACACAACCATGATAACTATGAAAATAATCGAGATGGAAGAGATGAGAACTATAGCTGGAACTGTGGAACAGAGGGCGTGACAAATCATTCGCACATTCAACGCATCCGAGATAGACAAATGCGTAACTTTCTACTCATGCTTCTTACCTCTCAGGGTGTCCCCATGCTGCTTATGGGAGATGAATATGGGCACACCAAGTATGGTAACAATAATACTTGGTGTCAAGATAACCGTTTAAACTACTTTTTGTGGGATCAATTACGAACAAATCAATCGTTACACCATTACGTTAAAAAGTTGATTCGTTTGCGAAAAAGTCATCCCGATTTTCAATCCTTGCAATTTTTATCCAAAAGCGAAGTGGTGTGGTATGATCTCATGGATGGACAAGCCTTCGCCTATCAATTGCGGAAGAGAATCTTGGTTGCCTTCAACCCCACTCCTTTCCTCACCAAATGGTCCCTACCATCGGGAAGGTGGCAAAGTCTCGTCGACACCTATCATTCAGATTCCTCATGCCATTCAGTTATCTTCAAGAACCAAATCTACCCTCTTTACCCCTTTTCCTCTGTTCTACTAAGCGGAGTTCCCTCATCTTCTTCACTTTAAATTCTCTATTTGCCTTGTTTTCTGAACTGTTGAAAAAAACGGCGCATTAACTCCCCCACCTTTTCTCTATATAATCCCTCGACAATTTGTAGTCTTGAATGGGAGTGAGCATGGTCGAAATTATACCCACTCTCACTCATAGACCCATTAGGAGCTCCCCACACCAAACGGCGTACACGAGCTAGCAAAATCGCCTCCATGCACATTACGCAAGGTTGTAGGGTGCAGTACAAGGTGGTATCGATCAAACGCCAATCTTTTAGTACCAATCCCCCCTGCCTCAAAGCTAACAACTCCGCATGAGCTGTAGGATCACATAGTTGAATAGTTTGATTGTATGTTTTTGCAATCACCTCCCCCCTTTGAACCAAAATGGCTCCCACGGGCACCTCCCCCAAAATAGAAGCTCTATAGGCCTCATGTAAGGCCAACTTCATAAAAAATCGGTCATATTTGTGATGGTGATTCCGTAATGAACGCATCTAACCCATTTCAACAATGTGGTAAATGATCAATCACGATAGGATGCATTTCCTCGCTTATAGGTAGATGAAACAGAGTCGCATAAAAAAAAAGTTCTGAGGATAAGGCGGTCTGAATCGTTTCCGGTAAACGAAATCCGTGCGACTCCTCTTCAAACAAAAGATAAGCCACCGGCATATGCCTTCGTTTTAACCCTGTTGCCATCCTTTCTGACTGCGTTACAGGAACAACAGGATCTTTCCCCCCTTGGAACAAAAGCAGAGGAGAAGAAATGTTCTCAAGATGATGAATGGGGGAACGCGCTACATATGTTGCTCGCATTTCAGGATAGGGTCCAATCAACCACTCTAAATAGCATGATTCAAATTTATGGGTGTGGTCGACCAACCGTTCCAAATCGCTAATCCCATAATAACTTACCCCAAGCGCAAAAAAAGAATGAAAAGCAAGCGCTGAAAGTGCTGTATATCCCCCTGAGCTCCCTCCTTTGATAATGATGCGTTGAGGATCGACCATCTTTTGATCGATTAGATGACGGGCTCCACGAATACAATCCTCCACATCAACCTGCCCCCATCCTCCTTTCAAACGTTCTCGATACTCCCGGCCATACCCCGTACTTCCCCGATAATTCACATATAATACCGCAAACCCTCTACTTGTCCAAAACTGAGTCTCCCATTTCAATTCCGAGGTCACATGTGTGGAAGGACCTCCATGACTTTTAACGATCAGAGGAGCTTTTTCTTGAGGGACTCCACACCAATGATGATTTCTGGGGGGATAATAGATCCCAAATGCGGTCTCAGAGTCCGCGGTAGAGAATTGGATCGATTGAGGCAAAGATAAAACATCGAAGGAAATGATCTCTTTCTTCTTATCACAAATCTCCTCTAAGGTTGAGGAAGGTAAATGATAACGGTAGAGAGACCATGTTTGTGTGGGCGAAGCAGCTGAGAAGATGAGAGAATCACCCATCGACCTAAGATCACCATAAGTCGTAAATGGAAGGGAAATTTCCTCCACCTTCCCCAGATCTATCGACAATATTCCAATGTGATCTACTCCCTGCAAGGTGTAACACAAAGCCACAGAATAGGATGGAGAAGAACGAGACGGAGAAAAATGCATCAGCGCATAACGAGAACGTCCAAAAACCCAATGGGCTACACCGCATTCTGCTTGCATAGGACAGATCTTTTCTACCTTCCCATCATGCCAAAGATGTAGATTCCACCACCCTGACCTGTCAGATACAAAGAAAAGCTGGCCGGTAGTCGACCATTCCGGTTGACCGATCGACTCATTTTTTTCCCCCACCACTTTTTGTACTTTGACTGCACAACCTCTTCGATCTAAGGAAGCTAACCATAGATGAGACTCATTCCAAGGCATATTTGGACGATCCCAGGAAAGAAAAGCCAAAAAAGTTCCGCATGGATGCAAAATAGGAGAAGAGTAAAAATCCGCTCCCTCATGCACTACGATCGGATGATCTTTCCCCTCAAGATCTATCCTAATCAAACGATTGGTAACCACATCATGCTGGGAATGGTCCTCCTCAATGACGTAAAGACAACCTGCATTAGGATGGATACAGGGATTGGCATAACGTCGATAGGGAACATGAGTGAGAGGAAAAAGTTCTTGATGAGTGGAAAACATGTAAAGGTGTTGATCTTCATCACAGGAAAAAATCACCCCTTTCTTAAAAGCAGCAAACGCCCCCCCCCCATACTCATGTACTTTGGAGCGGATATAACACCGTTTAGGAAGAACGGGGAAAGGACTATGCTCAGCTGACCAACACATCAAAACGGAACGTCCTTTTTCTTGAGAACGTTTCTCGCTCCAATATACTCTTCCCTCATTGACAACAAGGTCCTCCCGCTTACCTGTTGTTGTCCCCTCAGCGACTAAACTTGATGTGATCGGAGAAGGCCAGGAACCATACAGAGAAGCCTGTTTATCTACCACGATCTCCTCCACTTGCTAAATGAAACACTCTCTTCCTATCCAAAGAAGATGCCCAACGGAGCAGCCTAGAATGTCCTATAATTTCTTGTCAATCATGAGGTAGAAAATTCAAATAATATGACATACACTCTTCCAAAGAAGAGCTTAATAACCTCAGAAAAGCGCTATTACGCAAATTCGTTAAACCACTTGCGTAAATTTTTCCTTTTTGTTTCAACCATTCAAAAGACCACTGCATAACTTCTCTTGAAGTTCATCGTTAACTACCAAGCTGGGTAATACAGCGGAAATAAAAAAGGAGGGAATATGTTCAAATAATTTGTAATGAATATCTTATGATGATTACAAATCTCGGATTTCTCACTCGAATTCTTATGGTTTTTCACATAAAGTCGACCAACCAGAGGTTATGGCCCTGTTGAAAAATGGGAAGGCAGTGATAAAAACCTTCGAAACTGGCCTAAAATAAAATGGCCGATCTACATCATAAATCACTGAAAATAAAAATAATGCAATTTAAAGCCTCCTGTTGAGGATTTAGTGCATATAGACCACTTGTATCGAAAAATGCCATTTTCTCAACAAGCCCAGAAGATAATAGAAGACTCTACCAAGAGCTTGACCCAAATTCTTAATCTCAAGAAATTGTGCTACAATGCCCACCCAAAGGGATGAATGCAACCTATGTTTACCGGATGAATAAAATGTAGTAACATACACCTCAACCCAACACAAAAAAAATAATGGGCCGAAATCTCTTCATTGAAGAATTAACTACTTTTACAAAAAAGGCAAAATGGAAAGTATCGACTTTTGGTCTTATATGTTGCTTAGAGCTTGCTACCCCCACAAAACAGGATAACCATGCTCACCTTAGAGTCTTACTTTTCTATCCACCCAAAAGAGTTTTTTAAAGTTTTTTGTGTATATAATAGTCCCCATTGTGATACGATAGGGATGCGCGTGGTTTTCAAGATAAAGGGTTTATGGGATTTTGGAGGTTGTTTGTTCGTCAGAAACCTAAAATTAAGCCGGAGTCCACTAAAAAAAACGGCTTTGATGGGTGGGTTAAATGCACCAGATGCGAGACGATGGTACATGCTAATGAACTGAGAAAGGGGCACGATTGCTGTCCGAAATGTGACCATCATTATCGATTATCGGCGACTAGAAGGATCGAATTGTTGGCAGATCCTGGAAGCTTTCGAGAGTTTTTTCAGGAGATACAGCCTGAGGATCCCCTACATTTTGTAGATACGGAGTCCTATGTGGATCGTATTAAAAGAGCTCAAGAAAAAACGGGGTGTTCTGAAGGGGTGGTCGTCGGTCAATGTCGTATTGAGGAGATGGATGTCGTCCTTGGCGTGCTCGACTTTGATTTTATGGGTGGCTCAATGGGGTCTGTAGTCGGAGAAAGGATCACCTTATCCATAGAACACGCCTTGAGTGAGGGACTTCCCCTGGTTATAGTTTCCTCATCTGGGGGGGCTCGTATGCAAGAATCAGTTTTTTCACTAATGCAAATGGCTAAGACTTCGGCAGCCCTGGCAATGTTGCACGAAGCGAAAATTCCCTATCTTTCTGTCCTTACCAACCCCACCACGGGGGGGGTTATTGCTTCCTTTGCCTCCTTAGGAGACATCACAATCGCTGAGCCTGAAGCTTTGATTGGTTTTGCAGGTCCTAGGGTAGTAGAGCAAACGATTCGGCAAAAGCTTCCCGGCTCTGCGCAAAAATCGGAATTTTTGTTGGATAGAGGGATGATTGATTGCGTTGTCAGGCGGAAGGAACTCAAAGCAAAGATTGCCTTTTTTCTTTCCTTTTTGTCGAAGGGCGAGAAAGTTAAGACGAAGGCAAATCAAACGTTACAGTCTTTGCTATCTCTGTCCAAAAAGGAAAAAGAAGAGTGCGGATCGTTGGCGACCTCAGAGTCAAAAAAGGGATAACAAAGTTGCCAAAAGAGGAACATTTAGGTTGTGAGTGTGGGAACCATCAAATTGCGACAAAGAAAGGGAGAGATCGTGACTTTTGAAGAGTTACTGCAAAACGGGGTAATCTGTTTACTTCATGCAAAAAATAGGACAGATGCGATCCATCAACTCGTCTCTGCTCTAGATAAAGAAGGAAAACTCAGAGATGGAGAGCAATTCTACCAAGCCATCCTCAAAAGAGAGCAGCTAGTGTCTACGGGTATTGGCATGGGTGTAGCTATTCCTCACGCCAAGCTTAGTGTATACCGTCACTTTTTTATCGCTATCGGCATCCAACAAACAGTACAAGGTATCGAGTGGAATTCTCTCGATGGAGTTCCCGTTAAGCTGGTATTTTTAGTTGGAGGCCCTGAAAATCGACAAACAGAATATTTGAAAATTCTCTCACGGCTAACTTCTTTAGTGAAAACAATGAACTTGCATAAAAGATTAATTAAGGCAAGATCTTATGAGGATATCATTCAATTCTTTAAAAAAGAGGAGCCTTGCTTTTAATTTTAACATGTTTTATAGTTAAATATAACATTTGTTTTTTAACAAAAATTAACGTATTAAGGTTGTCGAGTTAATGGATTTAAAGATAAAGGATATCGCAGAAGTTTTACAGATTTCAGAAGGGATGGTCAAAGAGATGCTATCCAAAAATCAGATTCCTGGATATTCCTTCGATAAGCAGGTTCTTTTTAGTTCAATAGAATGTGAAGAGTGGATTCTTCAATTTTTAAAACGAAATGTTCATATTAACAGGGATCAAAAGCATAATAAGAAAAAGAGATATCAGGGATTACAAAAATTTAGCCTATTTCGTGCCTTCAATAATGGGGATATTCTCTTTTCCATCTCTGGGGAGAACAAAGAAAAAGTCATTCGACAAACTATGGGTCAAGTAGCCAGTTGCATGTTAGAGGCGGATCCTCTGGTAATATCTGAGTTGCTAATCGATCGTGAAAGGCAGAGTTCCACAGCGATTGGGAACGGGATAGCCATCCCTCATACGCAAGAATTTTCTATGACAGTTGCCAAGAATGTGATTGTAATCGCGTGTTTGAAAAAATCTGTTCCATGGGACGGCATAGATCAAAAGTCGGTTTCTTACTGCTTTTTTCTTTTCTCTTATAGCAAAAAAAGTCATCTCGATCTTTTAGCAAAGCTTTCTCTTTTAATTCAATCTGAACAGATGATGGGTTATTTAAAGAATACTAAACTTGAAAAACAGCAGTGGTTGCAATATGTACGAGAGTGGGAGTCTCAACTTTCATAGTAATCGTCCGATTTGATGTGAAAAAACCATGAGAATTCGAGTGAAGAATCTGAGATTTTGTAATCATCACAATCTTTTCATTATAAATGGTTTAGATTCATTCCCCCTCCTTTTCCATCTCTATTGTGTCGCAATACTCTAAGGGAAGTTATGCAGCGGTCTTAGCTTTAGTAAAGCGCTCTCTGATGATTTTAATCGAACACAGGTCAGGAATAAATTGATTATTTTAGAAAAGGGCAGAAGAAAAGCAAAAAGCCATTGCAATACCCTCTGAGGAAGTTCAAGAGAGAGAAGCCCATGGCCTAAACATGTTTCCCCCTTTTCTTTTTTCTATAAAATGCACAGTCCTCCAATGGCAAGATCATTGCATATTGGTCGACTTAGCGTAAAAAACTATAGGATACAAGAGTCTAAGTACGCATTCACAAGAGGCGCGTTGTACAAATCTACGCGAAATTTTGTGCGCACCTCGCTTTTTCGACCTACGCAATAGTAAGACAATAGTATGCGAAACATTATAAACAATTCTTCTTTGTGATATTTGAACCCGAATTTGATTTGGATATAGTCTCCCCCCCCCCCGTGAACGCGTACTAACGCATGGCTCGATAATCAACGGCAAGTCCCAAGGAAAGTTTGCGCAACGGATCTTAAATCTTAATGGTTGACAACGAGCTTTAAGGAGGATTATGCAATGGCCTCAGTAAAATCTGATCTCACGCTCAGTACCCCCTCCACTAAACTCTTTCTGAAAAAAAACTTGGCAGCAACCTACTCTCCCACACTCTAGCGTGCAGTACCATCGGCGACGAAGAGCTTAACTGCTGAGTTCGGAATGGGATCAGGTGTTTCCTCTTCTCTATAGCCACCAAGAAAATAATTTTGAAAAATAAAAAAGTTAACTTTAAACAGCGCTCGAAAGCTTATGAAAAAAAAGATCAAGCCATTGGACGGATTAGTACTGGTTAGCTCAACGCATTACTGCGCTTACACACCCAGCCTATCAACCCAGTCGTCTTCTGGACGTCTCATTGGGATACCTTATCTTGAAGGAGGCTTGGCGTTTAGATGCTTTCAACGCTTATCCTTTCCGAACATAGCTACTCGGCGATGCTCTTGGCAGAACAACCGAAACACCATTGGTTCGTCCACTTCGGTCCTCTCGTACTAGAAGCAGCTCTTCTCAAGTATCCTACGCCCACAGCAGATAGGGACCGAACTGTCTCACGACGTTCTGAACCCAGCTCACGTACCGCTTTAATTGGCGAACAGCCAAACCCTTGGGACCTTCTGCAGCCCCAGGATGCGATAAGCCGACATCGAGGTGCCAAACCACCACGTCGATATGGACTCTTGGTGGTGATAAGCCTGTTATCCCCGGAGTACCTTTTATCCGTTAAGCGACGGCAATTCCACTTTCAACCGCCGGATCACTAAGCCCTACTTTCGTATCTGCTCGACCTGTTAGTCTCGCAGTCAACCTGTCTTATACCTTTACGCTCTAATCATGATTGCCAACCATGATGAGACAAGCTTTGGACTCCTCCGTTACCTTTTAGGAGGATACCGCCCCAGTCAAACTGCCCGTCTGACAATGTCCAAACTCCAGATTCATGGAGCTTTGTTAGATTCCCAACCTGCCAAGACCGGTATTTCAAGGACGACTCCAGAAATCCTGACGAATTTCCTTCGTAGTCTCCCGGCTATCCTACACATGGCAGACCAGAAGCCAATATCAGAGTACAGTAAAGGTTCACGGGGTCTTTCCGTCTAGCTGCGGGTAAACGGCATCTTCACCGCTACTACAATTTCACCGAGTCTCTCGTTGAGACAGTGCCTAGATCGTTACGCCATTCGTGCAGGTCGGAACTTACCCGACAAGGAATTTCGCTCGATATCTCCCCCCTGTTTCCAAAGGGGTCGGACTCTATCTTAGCTCTAAGTGCATTACCGACTTTTGTGTTGATCGACGAAAAAAAAAAGATCCTCATCTATCAACCTTTCCCCTCGATCCATCTTCAGTACTATCCTTCGAAACTTCTGAAAAACAACCCTTTGGCTTGTTTTCAACAGATGTTTATCGAAAAAAGGAATGACTGTCTGTATCAGATCATGGACCTCTTTGATCAAGTAGATTCCCTGATCATGCTGCTGACGGATACGAACTACCCCGCGACCAAAAAACCCCTTGAGGGCATACAAAAGTCTAATATCTCGTCGATTTCGACAAACGACAAACTGTGGAGTGACTGGGGATAACCCATTTTCTTTGGATCTATGCTCACAAGAACATTGAAAACACTCCTGGCTATCCACAAACCCCACAACCCACTGGGCCTCTAAATGCACAAAAAACTCCAAACGTATAGTCTCTGAGGATTCTGCATCGATCTTTAAAAATAACCGATGATCAGCCTTTCCTGCGGATTGCCTCCTTGTCTCTTAGATTTTTACTGCTATTCTCTTTGATAACGAGTACTAAAGAGCTTTCGAAGGGGTCCCCGCATATAGTTTGGTTTCACCAAGGCATACATATTCACCTTAGAACCGTTATAGTTACGGCTGCCATTCACCAGGGCTTAAATTCAACGCTTCGCCCGAAGGCTAACATCTCCTTGTGACCTTTTGGCATTGGGCAGGCATCACACCATATACTTCCTCTTAGACGAGTTCGCATAGTGCTGTGTTTTTGTTAAACAGTCGCCTAGGCCATTTCTCTGCGACCCCTCGAGGCTTAACCGAGATTTACATCTTAAGATATCACCTCAAGGGGCTCCTCTTCTTCCAAAGTTACGAGGATAATTTGCCGAGTTCCTTAACGAGAGTTGTCTCGCGCGCCTGAGAATACTCATCATGCCCACCTGTGTCGGTTTTGGTACGGTCACCATCGGCGGTTAGAGATTATTTCTTGGAAGCCTCGCGCTACACCATCAGTTCCCCCGAAGGTTCCCTTTGTCTCCTACCTGGTCTCACGTCAGCGGATTTGCCTACTGACCAACCTCATAGAAGAACGGACATCCAACCGTCCGCGTGCTTAACTTACTCCGTCATCTCATCACCACAGCCTTAGGTGGCACAGGAATATTTAACCTGTTTTCCATCGCCTACGCTTTTCAGCCTCAGCTTAGGGGCCGCCTAACCCAGGGAAGACGAGCTTTACCCTGGAAACCTTAGGCTTTCGGCGAGGGAGATTCTCACTCCCTTTATCGTGTACTCATGCCATGCATCTTCACTAGTATACGCTCCAACACTCCTTACGGTACATCTTCAACGCATATACTACGCTCTCCTACCGCACACCACTTCTCAGTGGCGTGCCCGCAATTTCGGCTCTATGCTTAGTCCCGATTATTATCGGCGCAAAACCTCTCGATTGGTGAGCTATTACGCACTCTTTAAATGATGGCTGCCTCTAAGCCAACATCCCAACTGTCTAAGAAATTTCACATCCTTACCCACTTAGCATAAAATTAGGGGCCTTAATTGGCGATCTGGGCTGTTTCCCTTTCGACAATGAAGCTTATCCCCCACTGTCTATCTCCCGGTTAAATTTCCAGTATTCGGAGTTTAGTTTCCATCGGTAGGCTGGTAGGCCCCCTCAGGAATCTAGTGCTCTACCCCAGGAAATCTGATAACCGAGGCTAACCCTAAAGTTATTTCGGAGAGAACAAGATATCTCCAAGTTTGATTAGCCTTTCACTCCTATCCACAACTCATCCAAACATGTTTCAACATATACTGGTTCGGACCTCCACACAGAATTACCCGCGCTTCATCCTGGTCATAGATAGCTCACTTGGTTTCGTGTCTATGTCACATGACTTAAAACGCACTATTCATGCTCGCTTTCACTTCGACTCCGAAACGAATGTTTCTTAATCTTGCCACATAACATAACTCGCTGGCTCATCATGCAAAAGGCACGCCATCAGCCCCTTCCTCCCTTAGACGGGACTCCGAAGAGTCCCTTCAATAGAGGAACAGTGGACCTCTGACCGCTTGTAGGCTACTGGTTTCAGGTTCTATTTCACTCCCCTAAAAGGGGTTCTTTTCACCTTTCCATCACTGTACTAGTTCACTATCGGTCATCGAGTAGTATTTAGTCTTGGAGAGTGGTCTCCCCAAATTCAGACCAGGTTTCACGTGTCTGGCCCTACTCAGGGAACTTATCTCATCCATCTTCACCGCTTCGCACACGAGACTCTCACTCTATCTTGTTCACCTTTCCAGGATGATTATGCTCGCCGCTCAGACGGACTTTTACGATAAGCCCTATAACCCCAAGGACAAGTCCTTGGTTTGGACTCTTCCCCTTTCGCTCGCCGCTACTGAGGGAATCTCATTTGATTTCTTTTCCTCTGCCTACTTAGATGTCTCAGTTCAGCAGGTCTCGCCTTCCTAGCCTATGTATTCAACTAGGAATAGTGGAAGATTCATTCCACTGGGTTTCCCCATTCGGACATCTCTGGATCACAGCTTCTTCCCAGCTCCCCAAAGCTTATCGCAGGCACGCGCGTCCTTCTTCGCCTCTCGATGCCAAGGCATCCACCAACAGCCCTTACTAGCTTGATCATTATTCATGATCTTTTAGGAATACTCATTCCCATTTTAACTTAAGCCACGACTTCAAATGACATTTTCTGACATTTACTTAAAAGTTTTTAACTCTCAAGCGCTGTATAAAATTAACTTGCTATTTTACTTGAATAAAAATTTCCAAAAAACATCAGGCTCTCTTGACAGTAAAAAAGAAGCGATAAAGGGACAAGGCCTTACCCAACCATAAGACCACTGATGGAAAAACCACCAGTCTCTTTCTCCTTAAAGGAGGTGATCCAGCCACACTTTCCAGTACGGCTACCTTGTTACGACTTCATCCCAGTCATCAACCTTACCTTCGGCACCTCTCCCCTTTCGGTTGAGCCAGTGACTTCGGGTAAAACCAACTTCCATGATGTGACGGGCGGTGTGTACAAGGCCCGAGAACGTATTCACGACGTTATTGCTGACACGTCATTACTAGCAATTCCAACTTCATGAAGTCGAGTTGCAGACTTCAATCCGAACTGAGATCGACTTTGAGGATTTGCTCCACCTCTCGATTTCGCTGCCTTCTGTATCGACCATTGTAGCACGTGTGTAGCCCCAGACATAAGGGCCATGCGGACTTGACGTCATCCTCACCTTCCCCCTAGTTAACCTAGGTAGTCTCGTTAGAGTTCCTGCCATTACGCATTGGCAACTAACGACGAGGGTTGCGCTCGTTGCGGGACTTAACCCAACACCTCACGGCACGAGCTGACGACAGCCATGCAGCACCTGTGTGGAAGCCTTTCGGAAGCACCATTTCTAGCGCGGTCCTCCACATGTCAAGCCTGGGTAAGGTTCTTCGCGTTGCATCGAATTAAACCACGTGCTCCACTGCTTGTACGGGCCCCCGTCAATTCTTTTGAGTTTCATCCTTGCGAACGTACTCCTCAGGTGGCATACTTAACACGTTAGCTACGGCACAGCCGGGGTTGAGTCCAGCTACACCAAGTATGCATAGTTTACGGTAAGGACTACCAGGGTATCTAATCCTGTTCGCTCCCCTTACTTTCGCGCCTCAGCGTCAGGGATAAACTAGAAAGCCGCCTTCGCCACCGGTGTTCTTCCACATATCTACGCATTTCACCGCTACATGCAGAATTCCGCTTTCCCCGTCTACCCTCTAGGTGAACAGTTTCGAATGCAGCTTCGAAATTAAGCTTCGAAATTTCACATCCGACTGATTCACCCGCCTACGCGCTCTTTACACCCAATAAATCCGATTAATGCTTGCACCCTCCGTATTACCGCAGCTGCTGGCACGGAGTTAGCCGGTGCTTCTTTACCAGGTACACTCAAATCGAGCAATTATTCATCACTCTCTCTTGTTCCCTGGCGAAAGGACTTTACAACCCTAAGGCCTTCATCGTCCACACGGCGTCGCATTATCAAGCTTGCGCTCATTGTAAATGATTCTCGACTGCAGCCTCCCGTAGGAGTCTGGGCAGTGTCTCAGTCCCAGTGTTGGCGGTCAACCTCTCAGTCCGCCTAGACGTCTTAGCCTTGGTGCGCCATTACCACACCAACAAGCTGATACCGCATGAGCCTCTCCCTTACCGCAAGGCCTCCTAAGAGGTCCCCCACTTTAAAGAGCTGAAAACCTCCTTCAACTCTTCACATTCGGTATTAGCGATCGTTTCCAACCGTTATTCCCAGGTAAGGGGCAAGTTACTCATGTATTCCTAACCCTTCCGCCACTCAGTGACAGGCGAACCTGCCACTTCGTTCGACTTGCATGCCTCATCCACGCCGTCAGCATTCAATCTGAACCAAGATCAAATTCTCAAAAAAGATCTTTTCATCTAAAGAATCATTAGGGCACGTTCAAACATGTGCGCGTTTAAAATATAAACACACACCTGAACGTACTAAAACCTTAGCCTCTATCACTTCTGTTTTACTGTCAAAATAACCTTGCCACACTCTGCGATGCGACTATTCTCATCGACAACCCATTTCCGAGCTGCCTACTAGCGAGAAATTCGCATTGTACTCAATCACCCATTTTTATACAAAGGGATTTTATAAAAATCCAATCCTCTTCTAGAATGGCAGAAATGACATCTGAGATTGAGGGACTTACAGCCAATCTTACGTCTGAGACGTTTTTGTATTGGGTCAAATTATACGCGTTTACGAGAATGTTTCACTCCGAGAAAACAAGAGATAAGGAACAATGCGCTGACCAATGTTAAGACCATTGCATAACCTCTGATTGACCAACTTGATGTGAAAAACCATGGGAATTCAAGCGAAAGGCTCAAAATTTACAGTTTAAGCAAGTTTTTCATTATAAATTGCTTAGACATATTTTCCTCTTTTCTATTTTCGTTGTGCCACATGGATTGATGATCAACGACAAGCTCTAAGGGAAGTTATGCAACGGTCTTATGTTTACCTTCTGGTTTTAATCAACATCCCCCGATAAGATTTCGCTTGTCCTTATCTCCCAACAGACTTGAAGTTTTAGGGGAAATGTTACACATACGCGTTCACGGAGGTAGCAAATCGATCTGAAATATTCAGCTAAACCGGTATTCTTTTAGTTTCGATCAGTAAATAACATTAACCGAGCCTTAATGGGCCTGTTGAGAAAATGGCATTTTTCGATGCAAGTGGTCTATATGCACTAAATCCTCAACAGGAGGCCTTAAATTGCATTATTTTTATTTTCAGTGATTTATGATGTAGATCGGCCATTTTATTTTAGGCCAGTTTCGAAGGTTTTTATCACTGTCTTCCCATTTTTCAACAGGGCTTTAATCCTTGTCACTCTTGTCAAATTTTCTAAAGGAAGATGAAAAAAAATTTGTTACATACTGTGGTTCTTTGGTTAGGAAGGTTAACTTTGAAGGACTTCCTAGATAGCGAAGAAAAGGTCGGGTCAAGAAAAAAACTCTCTGTTTGGAGAAAAGTCTCATCATTTTGAAGCGAGAATGTGCTCAATGGAAAGAAAGAGCTGTTCAGCGTACGCGTTCACTGGGGGTGCGTTGTACGAATCTGCCTCCAATTTAACCGTTCAGGTATATGTTTGTTTTCTTGAAAATCAACGTCTTATGTTAATGCTTTTTGAGAAAATGTTGCGAAATTTTGTGCGCGCTTTGCTTTTTCGGTACGCGTTCACGGGGGAAACAAAATAAACCTATGCCCTTCCTTCTTTATAGCCAGCAAGCTACCATCTAGACCTTCCATTTTTCACTTTCTCGAAACCACATTCTTCCAAAAAATTCTGAAAAGAAAAGACCGTTGCACAACTTCCCTTAGAGCTTGTCGTTGATCACCAAGCCATGTGGCACAACGAAAATAGAAAAGAGGAAAATATATAAACAATTTATAATGAAAAACTTACTTAGGCTGTAAATTTTGAACCCTTCGCTTGAATTCTTATGGTTTTTCACATTAAGTTGGTCAATCAGAAGTTATGCAACGGTCTTAAGAAGGGAGACACTGTAGAGCGCAACTCACGCTACCCCCTGAAGTATACCTAACTTAAATTACAGAACTAAGGAAGAGGGAGACCTTATTCTCGTAGAAAGATTTAAAGAGCTCGGCTCGGCTAGGAAGAGAAACACATTTTTCGACCTTTGTTGCAAAGTGACGGCTACGGTCATCAACCTTTCGATCAATCTAGCTCTCCAAGTCGATTGACTTTCTAAGGAAATTTTTCTGAGTATCACACAAGGACGAAGAGCCCTTTCAGCCAAGTTATTCGTAGGTTCTACTCCTTTCTTCATAAAGAAAGGTCCACAAATGTGAAAAACATTTCAAAAGATTGCGGGCTAAAGACCGTTGCATCAACCTCTGGTTGATCGACTTTATGTGAATAACCACAAGAATTCGAGTGAAAATCCGAGATTTGTAATCATCATAACATGTTCATTACAAATGATTTGAACATATTTTCTTTTTTTCTATTTCCGCTGTGTTACACCAACGACGCACTCCAAGAGAAGTTATGCAACGGTCTTTACTTAGACTGTAAATTTCGGGCCCTTCGCTTGAATTCCAATGGTTTTTCGCATTAAGTTGGTCAACCAGAGGTTATGCAACGGTCTTGCAAAACAAAAAACGCTATTGTTTTTTCGAAAAGATGGGCCTACTTTTCCCGCTCTACCGTCACCGACGATGACGGCCTGACTTCTTCGATGCATTTTCACTCAAATCAAGGGAATAAAATTGAAAATCGCCCTTGTACTTTGTGAACAGCAACACCGTTGATCCTCCCTTCTCTGCGGATAGGGAAGAGACTATGTCACGGAACTCCTTAACATTGGATACCTTCTCACCATTGATAGAGATGATCAAGGTCCCGCAATGCATTTGAACTAGATCTGCAGGCGAACCCGAATCCACTTCGACGACCACGACCCCCTCGTCACCTTCCATGGACAGTTGGTACTTTTTTACGTTTTCTCTGGTTAAGTTATCCACAGTCATACCCAATAATCTAGAGGAAAACATACTCGACTGTCTGCCCTCCATATTGGCAGCTCCAAGCTGAATGACACATTCCCATTCCTTTCCATTCCTCAGAATGGAAAGGGAGACCTCTGTGCCCGGAGATAACAGACCAATACTATTCTGGATAGACCCTGGATCTTTGACCGGCTGCCCGTTTAACTTCAAAATCAAATCTCCCTGCTGTATTCCTGCTCGATGAGCGGGAGAATTCTCCTCCACATTGAGAACTAAAGCCCCCTGAGGATGGGGGAGGCGAAAATATTGAGCTAATTCTGCATTAACAGGCTGTAAAGAGACGCCGAGGAAACCACGAGAAACTACACCATCTTTCTTAATCTGCTCCGCATTCCTCTTCAATAGGTTGCTGGGGATGCCAAATCCGATACCTGCAAAAGTTCCCGTCTTGGTTAGGATAGCCGTCGCCATTGCAACCACCTCTCCTGAAGCGTTGAGAATCGGTCCTCCAGAAACTCCAGGATTCATGGGAGCATCCACTTGGAGAAAGCATTCATGGCGGGTAATATCCAAATCTCGTCGACCCTTAGCACTAATCGTTCCCATCGTCACTGTTGACGCTAGACCAAATTGGCTACCTACAGTGAGAACTAGCTCGCCGACCTGAGCCCGATCAGAATCAGCGAAAGAGGCAAAAGGAAAGGGTGTGCCATCATTGTCAATTTTGATGACAGCGATGTCTGTATAGGGATCTCCTCCAACCAGAGAAGCTGCAAATTCTTTCTGTCCATAATCAGTTGCCATCTCAACTGTAATGACATTTGCCCCTCTAATAACGTGGAAGTTAGTCGCAATATAACCATCTTCTGAAATGAAAAATCCAGATCCTTGGCTCGCACCTCTAGGAGAGGGAATAGGCGGTTTCCCGAAGAAACGATAAAAAAAATGATAAAAAAACTCATCGTTGAAAGGACCCTGCGCCTCATCCTGTCGGCCTTGCACAATCCCCTCCGCACGCACAGAAACCACGATCTCCCGACCCTTTGCCGCAGCTGAAACCATGAGTCCCCCTGCCTGCTCGCGAATTGCCTTTTGAACCTCCCCTTTGACCCACTCTCTCAGTTCGTCTCGCGAATCATCACGGGGAGCTCGACTGTTCAAACCCTTCTTTTGAGAGGAAAGGACGAAAACTTGAGAAGAAGATCCGCGCCGACCCACACTCCTCGCTTTTTCCCCAGAAATGGCTGACGACATTACAAAAAAACAAGCCACACATACACAGATTCCGAAAATAGAACGCATCATTTTCTCTCTCTTCATTTTTTGCTAAGAATCACGGACTAGTAGGGCAACCAACCAGAGGTAGAACAAAAAACCCATCCCGGTTCCTCTACTCTCGCTGAGCAAGCCCAGAAGAGCCCCAGGCTATTCCACTTTCTTATTTTTTGTCTATGGGATTGATGTGTAAAATATTTTGTGTTCCAACGGGTAGGAAGGCTTCAGTGCCCAGAGGCAATAGGTCGATGCTATTTCGAACAACCCTGAATCTTTGACTGGCTGTCCGTTTAATTTCACAATCAAATCCCCTTGCTGCATTCCTGCTCGATAAGCGGGAAAATTCTCCTCCATACCAACGAACTAAGACCCCAGAGGATGAGAAAGGAGAAAATATTGAGCTAAGTTGAGACCGTTGCACAAACCCCTAACCGTTTGATTTCATTCAGAAAAATCTAAATATTAAGACCGTTGCATAACCTCTGATTGACCAACTTAATGTGAACAACCATGAGAATTCAAGCGAAGGGCTCAACATTTACAGTCTAAATAAGTTTTTCATTATAAATTGCTTATACATATTTTCTTCTTTTCTGTTTTCGTTGTGCCCATGGTCTGGTGATCAACGATCAAGCTCTAAGGGAAGTTATGCAACGGTCTTATATTTTTAAAAAATGAGCTTGAAGTTTAAGAATTTTTGATCATTTTCGTGTACAAGACTCTAAAGATCCGTCCATCATTTCAGCAATTTGTTGTACTTATTCGGGTTAGAGGATCTACTTTTTGACCATTTTATACAAACCTAAGACCGTTGCATAACCTCTGATTGACCAATTTAATGTGAACAACCATGAGAATTCAAGCGAAGGGCCCAAAATTTACAGTCTGGGCAAGTTCTTCATTGTAAATTGCTTATACATATTTTCCTCTTTTCTATTTTCTTTGTGTCAAATGGCTTGGTGATCAACGACAAGCCCTAAGGAAAGTTATGCAACGGTCTTAACCTTACCATATTCACCGCCTTGAGAAGGCTTAAGACAGATCGATTTCAATCTCAATTGAACCTCAACCTTAATTCTCGTCATAAGGCCGTTGCATAACCTCTGATTGACCAACTTAATGTGTAAAATAGTGGGAATTCAAGCGAAAGGTCCAAAATTTACAGTCTAAGCAAGTTCTTCATTATAAATTGCTTGTACATATGTTCCTCTTTTCTATTTTCGTTGTGCCACATGGCTTGGTGATCCACGATAAGCTCTAAGGGAAGTTATGCAACGGCCTTGTCATTCATAATAGCTCGCTCGAAAAAATCTGAACAACCTCTTCAAAGTCTCAACCCCTGGTACGCGTTCACGGGGATAGCAGAATAAACCGATACCCCTCCTTCTTTATAACCAGCAAACCACCTCTAGACCTTCCATTTTTACTTTCTCGAAACCGCGTTCTTCCAAAAAATTCTAAAAAGAAGGGAGACACTGTGGAGCACGACTCAAGCTGCGCCCCCCGAAGTATACCTAACTTAAATTACAGAACTAAAGGAAGGGGGAGATCTTAACCTCGTAGAAAGATTCAAAGAACTCGGTTAGGAAGAGAAACACATTTTTCGATCTTTGTTGCAAAGTGACGGCTACGGTCATCAACCTTTCGATCAGTCTGGCTCCCCAAGTCGATTGACTTCCTAAGGAAATTTTTTTGAGTATCACACACTGACCCCACAGTTTTCTACCTGTAGGTCTAGAAGATCGGTTCCCACGAAAAGGATCTTGTGACGTAGGTTAAGACCGTTGCATAACCTCTGGCTGGTCGACTTTATGTGAAAAGTCATAAGAATTCGAGTGAAAAATCTGAGATTTGCAATCATCATAAGATATTTATTACAAATGATTTAGATATATTCCCTCTTTTTCTATTTCCGCTGTATTACACAGCTTGGTAGTCAACGACGAACTCCAAGAGCAGTTATGCAACGGTCTTAGGTTTGGAACTGTTTCTGCTATTGGTCCCAAGTTTTTCTTTGAGAGCCTGATTTTTTTTCTAACTGAACAGCTCTTTCTTCCCACTGAGCACACTCCTACTTCGAGATGATGAGACTTTTCTCCAAACAGAGAATTTTATGCTCTTTTTCTTGACTCAACCCTTTTTTCACCATCTGGGCCAGCCTTTCAGAATTAACCTTCCTACACCAAAGAACCACAAGTATGTAAAGTATGTAAAAAATTTTTTTGTCTTCCTTTAGGAAATTTGACAAGGATGACAAGAATCAAGGCTCAGTTAGTGCTGTTTATCGGTCATAACCAAAAAAACGGTGGCTTGGCCGAATATTTGGATCTATTTGCTACCTCCGTGAACGCATACCAGAGAGCTTCAAGCTATTTTGCCTCCTTATTTTTTGTCTATGACATTGATGATTAGTATTTTGTGTCCCAATCGTTATAACGATTGTGCACGCCAAAACTTAATCCTTGGGCCATACAATTTTGCACTCATGATTAACAAGTTAACATCTAATAGGCCTGTTGAGAAAATGGCATTTTTCGATGCAAGTGATCTATATGCACTAAATCCTCAACAGGAGGCTTTAAATTGCATTGTTTTTATTTTCAGTGATTTATGATGTAGATCGGCCATTTTATTTTAGGCCAGCTTCGAAGGTTTTTATCATTGCCTTCCCATTTTTCAACAGGGCCCTAATTCAAAACTGCTGGCATCACCTCTAACTTAAGACCGTTGCATAACTTCTCTTGGAGTTCGTCGTTGACTATCAAGCTGTGTAATACAGCGGAAATAAAAAAAGAGGGAATATGTCCAAATCGTTTGTAATGAATATCTTATGATGATTACAAATCTCGGATTTCTCGCTCGAATTTTTATGGTTTTTCACATAAAGT
>Ga0209562_1000233_pt1 | contig 22135 bp, 13 predicted proteins | sample WorMetvacBELIZE2_FD_187399 | JGI IMG/M metagenome (GOLD analysis project Ga0209562, IMG submission 187399) | Marine gutless worms symbiont microbial communities from Max Planck institute for Marine Microbiology, Germany - Olavius vacuus BELIZE.2... | ecosystem: Host-associated > Annelida >... | reverse complement strand
TTCACAAAATAACTCCAGAATCTTGCGAAATTTCCGCTCTGTAATTCTGGATCTAAATTGATACTTGTTTTTCATTGATTTTGACTGCATTTTAGAGTTTTTTATCTCTCTGTGCTAGTCAAGACCCTTATCAAATATTTTACACGAACATCTGAGGAGTTATCCCAGTATAATTTCCTCAGCGATCTGTTCGTGTTCTGATTTTATTAGGTTATTTTTTAGCGCCTCTGTAATGACTTCGTCATCGAGTAATTTTTTTATCAAATCTAAAAATTTCTCATTGGAAAAATTTTTTTCTTCTAGCACGCAGCACATATTTTTTTCGGCAAAATACTGCGCGTTTTTTAACTGGTGATTTCGTGCACTGGAGGGTAGGGGAATAAGTATTGATTTTTTTTGCGCAGCAAAAATTTGAAAAATCGAAGCTCCCGAGCGAGCAATAATTAATTCTGATTTTTTTATAGCCTGCCAAAGATCATGTTGAGAAAAAAATTCCACAATTTTGAATTTTGAATTTTGAATTTTAAATGATTTGTTTGGGCCGGTGATGAGTAAAATTTCTGAAAAAATTTCTGCCATTTTTTTTTGATTTTGTTCAATTATTTTGTTCAAAAAAACAGACCCCTGCGAACCGCCAAAAACCAGCAAAGAATTCTTATTTTTTATTTTTGATTTTTGAATTTTTGGATCATGTTCCGTATAAAAAAGTGGGGTGGTATTTTTGCCAAAATTTCTAAAAATTTTTGTCGCGGATTTTTCCAAAAATCGCCCCATTGTCCCAGCAGAAATATCCGATTCGTGCACATAAATTTTTCCGCGATATCGCATTAGTTTTGCCGCCAGTACAACCGAAAAGCACACAAATCCGCCTTTCAAAAAAATCACATCGGGATTTATTTTTCGCAGTATTTTCCACGCATAAAAAACAGAAAAAGGTATGTGCAGAGCGTTGGTAAAATTTTCTATACTAAAAAAACGATGGATTTTTTTTGCGGGTAAATAATGAACAAAAAAATTGTTCTTAAAATGAAAATTTTGCTCCACAATCGACCGATCAAGTATGTGATCTCGTACTACTAGGTGTGTTTTAGCGCCTTTTTTTATTAGCAATTTTACCAGATTGAGCATCGGCAGTATGTGTCCGCCTGTGCCACCACCAACGAGTAGTATTTTTTTCATTTTAATAATAACGACGCTTAGGAGTGACGGAAGTTTGCGCGGAAATATTTAGGAGCAACCCCATGGCAATCATCGTCATAATCAGCGAGGTGCCACCGTACGAAATAATGGGAAGTGTAATCCCTGTATTAGGAAAAACCGCGAGATTTACGCCAATATTTATCAGTGCTTGACCCACAATCCAGGTCGATAACCCAACGGCCATGTAACGACTAAAATCATCCGAGGCATTTTTGGCAATATGTATACTTTTATACACAATAAAAAAATAAGCACCCAGCAGTACAAGTATTCGAAAAAATCCCATTTCTTCCGAAATTGCTGAAAAAATAGTATCTGATTGTACTTCGGGGAGGTAGTTGAATTTTTGAATAGAATTTTGAAATCCGCGACCAAAAAGTTCACCACTTCCAATGGCGATGAGCGCTTGTTTTATCTGAAATCCTGCTCCGTATGGATCCAAATCTGGATTCCATAACACCGCAAAACGCTCCCGAATATAATCGACTAATAGTAATATAATTACCGCCCCCACAGCACCAAAACCACTTCCCACGAACAGGTGTTTTATATTGGCACCAGCTACAAAAAAAATAGTGATACCGATAAGTGTGAGTATAAAAAGTCCGCCAAAATCGGGTTGCATCATAATTAAAACTGCGGGGATACTGAGTACAAACAAAAAGGGGACAAGACCGCCTTCGAGTGTGTCGGTTCGGTATTTTCCACTGGCAAAAAGCGCGGATAAAAAAATGATAATTGCCAATTTCACCAGCTCCACTGGCTGAAAAGAAAATCCAAAAAACACGAGCCAGGCTTGTGCCGTTGTATCAAACGAGCTCCCGCTGAGCAGCACCATCAATAGTAACCCAATACCAAATAAATAAAACCAAAGAGAAAAACGTTTTACGGTTTCAAGTGGTATGGTTAGTGCCACCAAAAACACGGGAATGCCAACGATGATATAGATAAAATGTCGCACAAAATAGTAGTAGTTTTGTCCCGTATTTTCATAACTCGGTGCAACAGACATTGAGCTCATCATCACCAAGCCAAACAGCAGCAGTCCGACAAAGGTGAAGAAAAGCGGTTGGTCGATGTTTTTCATAAGCAAGAGCAATGGTCTTGGAAATTATAGGCTAAGTCGACAAGATAACAAGCTCACAAGCCGACAAGTTCACAAGTCAACAAGCTATTAGCTGTTGGACATTGGCTCTTTTTGTGAACCTATTTATTCGGCTGCGGAATTTTTTCGCGGTATTTTTTGCGTCAAATCCCTAGTGCCTTTAGGTGATCGATTCTTTTTTGCATCAATTCTGGGGTGCCAATGTCGCTTCGGTAAAACAGCGGTCCAGAAAAAGATTTTATCAATTCATCACCACGGGCTTTGGCTTCCGCGATATTTTTTCCCACCCCTGAAATAGCCACGGCGCGTGATCCTTTTAATAGCATTCTTCCTTCATCAATACCTACCGAGGCATAAAAAAATTCTCCCTTGCTGGCTTCGTTTTCTGTATAAAAAATTTGTTCATCTCTTATAGGATTTTCTGGATACCCTTTTGGGCACAAATATCGCACCACGGTTGCCACGGATTTAAATTTCAGCTCTCCAACTTCCGCGAGATTTCCGGCGATCGCTTTTTCGCATACTTCCACTAAATCATTTTTCATAATCGGTAAAACATTATACACCTCGGGGTCGCCAAACCGCGCATTATATTCAATGAGTCGAATGCCATTTTTTGTTTTAATAAAACCGCCATACATGCATCCGATGTATCGTTCACCAGTTTCTTTTTGTAATGCCTGTAATGTCTGATTTGTAATTTTTTCCGCGGATTTTATGTCTTCCGTATTCAAAAATGGCAAGCGATTTTTTTCATCCGAAATGGTTCCCATGCCACCCGTGTTGGGACCTTTGTCATCTTCAAGGGCTCGTTTGTGGTCTTGTATCGCGGGAGTGTGCAGGGCTACATTTCCATCAGTAATCGAAATCAGCGAAAATTCTTCACCTTCCAATTTTTCTTCCAGTACGACCCGATTAAATTTTTCGATGGATTTTTCTGCGAAATTTTCAGCTTCCTCGAAATCGGTAAAATGATCACCGGCCACGATGACGCCTTTTCCGCCCAAAAGTCCATCGGCTTTTACCACAATATTTCCGCTGCGTTTTTGGAAAAAATCCGCGCGATTTCCATCGTTCACTTCCGTAGAAACCAAAAAATCTGGCGAGGCGTCGATGTTATATTTTTGCAATAAATTCCGCGTAAAACTTTTGGAAGATTCCAGCTGGGCATTTTTTTTTGTCGGACCAAAGCTGGGAATTTTCATCGTGCCCAGCACGTCGGCCGATCCGATAGCAATCGGATCGTCAGGACCCAAAAAAGCCCAATCGGGTTTAGTTAATTCCGCGATTTTTCTCAATTCTTTCAGGTTTAAAATATCGCCAACATGAATGTTTTTCGTTCCACAAATTTCCGCAATTCCTGGATTTATCGCAGTGGCAAAATTTATAATCTGCACAGGTGTTTTTGATTGTGATAGTTTTTTGGCGATACAGTGTTCACGTCCACCATTACCGATGAGAAGAACTTTTTTCATAACAAGAATTTAGCCCTGGAAAATAAAAATGCAAAATTCTAAATTTTGAATGTTGAAAGACTCTATTGACCCACAAAAGGGACTAGCAGGTAATGGATGACAGATAAGAAATAACTTGGGACCCAATCTATTATTTTGTCCGTATTTTTTCTACGAAAAAATCCATGAGAAATCCCCATAGTTATATCGTGATGGGCAGTCTCGATTAAGACTAATAGCTAACAGCTTGTTATCTCGTTAGCTTACTAGTTCTCCAGCTCGTCACTTTTTCCTCTTACTCAAATACCAATGCACTACTTTTATCAAAACAAAAACTGTGAGAATTATCAACACGACCTCGTAAAATTCGGTGATCCAATGCCAGATTTTTTTTCCGAAAAAATACCCCATCAACGTGAGTCCAGCCGACCACAAAAATACACCGCTGATATGATACGAAAAAAACTGTTTGGCAGGCATTCGTAAACCTCCAGCAATCACCGAAGAAACCGCGCGAATGGTGGTAAAAAATGCCGCGAAAAAAACCGCGTGGTTTCCATATTTTTTAAATTCTTTTTCCGCTTTTTTTATGCGTTTTTCGGGGAGAAAAAATTTGTGTCCATGCGTTCGGAGCCAGTCTCGGAGTCCGTGTCTTCCCAAATAAAATAATACGCTATTGGCTAATGGTGGGATTAAAAAACCGATCAAAAAAATTCCCAATGGTGGAAATGCGGGATTTTGGGCGCTGGCAATGGCGGCGGCGATAAAGCTACTTCCGCCTGGTATGGGGATGCCGATGTCGTCTAAAAAGAGTATGACTGCTACCGCCAGTAGTCCGTATTCGTCAAAAAATTGTTCCATTTGATCGGATGTATTTTAATCGCTAAAAAAACTCCGTCTACGATTTAATGTTAATTGTTATAATATCGGATTGGGAAAAGTCCGAAAAAATTCAACTGGTGAAACGTGGTGGGATTGCAAACAATTTGATTGCACCGGTTTTGCAACACAGGTGGAAAGCGATTGTTTTCCACCTTATAACTGACACTTTGCCACAAAAGCATCATTGCTAAAAAAATGGTAACAATTGATTGCCATTTAAATCGTAATTTTTCCGATTTTTCCTCCATTAACCAAAAGGGAACTTCTAACAACTGAACGACAAAGTAGGCCGCCAAAAGTGCATAGTTTTCATTGATAATATTGTGTAACAGAAAAAAAAGCAGAACAATTTGTAGCATAAAAAGCGCGCGAATTTTTTTTTTGGCTGGTATGGTGGCCGGATCGGTATAACCAAAAAAGAGGTACAAAAAGAATGTTCCCGTAAAGATTAAAGTTTCATACGCTTCGGGATAAGAATCACGCAGAAGCAAAAATATTCCCAAAAAACTTATCAAATACACCAGCGTCGATCCCCAAAGTTTTTGACGAAAAATAGTGATACTTCCCAACACCAGTATCAGAGCCAGTGTCCAAAAATTATTTCCTCCCACCTGCCATTGCAAAGGATTTAGGTAGGCAATACTTGGAAAAAGTACTAGTGTTAAAAAAATCGCAGCATAAGAAGGATTGAAAAAATGTTTATCCTTTATCCGGATTATGTATTTGGATACAATGGCTATTAGGGCCGTAAAAAAATATACAATCCACTGATCACTCCGCAAAAAAAGACAAATTCCAATTCCTGAATTTAATCCGGAATTTGGAAATTTTTTTCCGCCATCAAAAAACCAGCGCATTAAAAAGTCGGCCACGATAACCGTGCCAAGCGTTACCAATATCTCAAACCAACTAATATTAAAAATTCCGCTGATTTTTCCGACCAATAAAATTAGTCCGATAGAAAAATTCTGAAAAATTTGTGCAGGTATGGTTTTGGTGAATAAAATGTTTTTTAAAGACATGCAATAATAAATATGTTTCTCCCTTTTTTTTTCACCAAGACTATAATAAAATTCTCGGCGTTAATAAATGTATTTCTTCATTTTAATCAAATAATGAAAGTTGGTGCTATTTTTTCTCGGCTTTGGTGGGTGTTTTTTTTGGCGGGATTTTTTTGTCTATACCTAGGGGTTTCGATGTTTTTTTGTAATAATGGAAATGGTAATATTTGTTTTTCTCCCTGGCTTTCAGCCGACGCACAATTAAGAATTGCGGACCCTAGCAATGGTAATTGGGCGGGTCCAAATGATGGTATCGATAATGAACATTTTATTATTTCTGGTGGTGCGGCCGAGTTTTTTACCCCTCCCCCAGCTCCTCCGGGTGGCGGTGGCGATGGCGGTGGCGGTCACTGATGCGCAACTTTCTTTTTTTACGCCTGTCTCTCATTTTTTAAAAAATTATGAAAAAAAATATTATCCGTCCTTTTTCCATTTTGTCTCTGCTTCTTTTTTTACTATTCCCCTTGGAGGCACTTACTACTTCTATAATAGACATCACCGTAAACCCTGCCTTCATATCGGCTGGTGAGGAAGTGGATTTATCTTGGAATGGTACAGATATAGAAAATGCTTCTATTGATAATGGTATTGGAGAAGTGGCTGTTCCTGGAAACCAATCCGTATCTCCTACTATCGATACCACTTACATCATCACGGCGGAGGATGAAAAAGGAGAGGAAATATCCGATTCGGTTTTTGTCGAGATATTACCTCCACCCCCCCCTTCCCCCGAAGAACAATGTTTTTCTCTTTTATCTCAAGAGGCACAGAACCGCTGGGGTATAGATTTATCCGCTGTCCAAAAAGAGGTCTCTGGTGGGAAAAATTCCGCAAAATTTGACGTTAGCGACTATGATTCTTTCTTAGAAATATCCCAAAAAAAAATCCCTACCCGAGATCGGGATATGAAAAATTTTCCTGATGATTTGGATAGGGTAGCTAGTCATCGCCTTCGAGAAAATCCCCTTTATAAACAAAATCGCCTAAATCTGGCGCCGGCAATGTATCTCGATGGTAGCAATACCTTTGCTGGTAACGCTATTTTTAATGAATTTTCCAGGGGGCGTTTGCGAGAGCATTCTGTACCAGTAAATATTAACGGTCATTTTATTGATGCTCAAGTGGTTACCTTTGGAAAACGTTATCCTAATTTTTATTTTCCCTGGCCTTCCGCTAAAACTCGAGAAGAATTGGAAGATGAAGGAAAAGCATATCCAGAATTTATCTATGGCATACCTTATGTGGATTATCGGGAATATTTAGTGCTTACCCACCATCTCAACAAGAGAGTGGAATCGAATCCAAACAAGCGTTTTTTGTCTTGTGAGCTCGTAAAAATAGAAAAGCCTGCCAATGAGACATACGATGACTTCACCGTGAATTCTTATGGTGGTAATTCTTTGAGTGGATCGAGTATCAATAGCAACACCATCGCTAATGGATCATTTCTAAAGACCTATACGGAGATACAAGCTCTGAAAAAAGATGGATGGATGGAGGGGGTGCCGTATCAACGGATGAAAACCATTGCTTTTTCGTACGACAATGATAGTTCCTTTTTTAATCAAGCTGAAGCCCTACCGCTTTATGAAGATGCCATGTTTCAGGTGGTAAATAGTGTAGAATTAGAAGAAGGTATTGCTGATTCCGCGAAATATTATTTACTGATTCGTGATTATTATAAACGCCTTAAAGGGAAGGGATTTGGAATTACTGGACGCTTAGATGCTGGTAAATCTTTGAGTTTTCTCCGTCGGCCATCTTCTTTTTTTTCCGCCTCTACTCTTTTATCCGACAAAAACTCATCCGGCTCTCTTGTCTATTACGGATCGGTTCCGATCGAAGTTTTAGATGCTATAGATGCATTAGATCATTACCAACTATCCCAATACTTACATCGAGCCCTGACTCCCGGATATTCTCGAATTCAAAAACAATATGCGGATTTGATCCGAGAATCTGATCCAGAGGCATCGGTTTTTTGGGAAAAAATGTCTGAATGCCCTCTGAAAAGCCAAAAAAAAAGGGCGGAAAATGTATTTTACATCCTTGATCAGCTTGATGGAGTAGAAAAGGCAGACCCTTTTGATTTGGAATATTTAGATCGGGATTTTGGTCATTGTGTCATTCCTTACATGGATCGCCGGGAGCAAAAAATATTACTAGAAGCCGAAAAGCGTTTTATTTCTCAGCAAAAATCCGATAGTGAAATTCAAGCGATACTAAAAGATGAATCATTGGGGAGCATAGAGGAACGAATAGAAAAAATTAACAATACCCCCGATGATTCTGAGCATATAAAGGCCCAAAAAAAGGATTTTGTTGATACCCACCTAGTCCTATTGGATCTAAAAAATGTCGCCACTAGGGAAAATTGGTCGGAAGATCGATGGCAACAAGAATCCCGCCGTTTGCTCACATCTTCCTTTCCAGCTATCGCGGTTGATGATGTAGATTCTATTTTAGGAGATTTTTCTTCTATGACTGATTTTGCCGATGCCAAAAATAAAAACGATTTAGTAGTAGTTCGAAAAGATGCTTTAAATTCTGAATCTTCTCGCAGTAAGTATATTTCGTGGTTTATGATTTTTGGATTTATTTTGTTGGCCTTACTACTGTTTGCCCTATCTTCTTACTTCAAGAAAAAATGATGTTTTTTCGCCCACCCATAATCGCCCTCTGCCTCCTGGTAACATTTTCAGTAGTTTTGGCTCAGACAAATATCAATACCAACCAGATACCATCGCTAAAAAAAGGGGGGGATTATAATCTACAAGATCGTAATCAACCCAATTGTGCTTTAGGTTGTACCAGGGCTATCCCTAGTTTTTCCCATTCGGTGAAAAAATATAATGGCGCACAAACCTACAGGGTTCGTGATGGCATTGGTGGTGGGCCAACAAGTCGGATTATTAGATATGATTCTACCCCTCCTTCTTGCTCGGTAGACCCCAGGCCCTATGGAAATAATGGTTTCTTGGCCGATTGGAACAGTTGGTATAATTTTCCACTTTATGCTATTGCTTATTGTTCTGATTCACTTTCTGGTTGTAAAAAAATTACAGATTTTTTTCAGATATCATTAAATAGAGGCGTTGCCAGTTTTTTACCCGAAGATAATGTAGAAAATGTTGGTAATTGTGCTTCTCCTCCAGCAAAAATAGATCGTCTTGATCCAATTCTTTCTCCCATTTCCTGCACCTCCGGGAGCAAGTCTTACAATCCATATAATCCCGTTTTTACCAATAAGCTCATTTCGTGCAGGCTACCACTTAGGGATGCCGAACCCAATTCTCACAATGGTCGCTCTGGTCTCAAGACCCTTCAGCTTCAGGTTAGCGGAAAACAATTTACCCAGAGATTCTTACCCGGATTTGGTCTTACTGGTTCTGGAAATAGTTTTACTGCCAACCTTGGTTCCCAAGAGCAGGTACCGTCTACGAATTTGGCCCTTAGTGTCAATAAAGACACCAAAGAGCTGTATAACAATATCACCTTTACTCTTACTGATTGGGCCGCCAATGAAGATCAAATTTCTCGTCCCCAATTTGGTTTTTTTGTAGATTTTACCAAACCCAAAAATACTCTCTCCTGTCGAACGACACAGGGAAATGGGTTATATCCTTCTAGTCGTGATTATCGTGATGGCTGGACCAATGGAAACGTCAGTTGTACCTATACTGTCTCCGATCCCAATCCAACCATTAGTTCTAACTTACAGGATTATGGCTTAATTCGTCTCACTGATCCCAATAATAATACTCTAAAAGAAGTTTTTACCGGCAGTTCCAAGCCCAATAAAATTGACCTCATTCGCTCTTTCACTAATCCTCAAGAGAAAATCTACGACTATTTTTTTGATGTAACCGATATAGCGGAAAATAGAGCCTCTGGTAATAGTGCGTTGCTGGTCCGCATCGATAAAACCCCACCAGCTGTGGGCGATGTTTCCATCAAGCAATCGGGGTCTCCCTCTGGACGCATAAATGAATCCGGTGAAAATTTTCCCGCCATTATTTTGGTTACCGATGCGGCCAATGCCAATACTATTGAAGCGGATGATACTTTTGCACTTACTATGGATATTACCGATCAGGGTACGTCTCCATCGGGAGTTTATTGGAATGCTACCAAAATAAAAATCGAGCGAGATGGGGTATTAATATGGAATTTTGACGGAACTCCCAACGCAGATAAACGACCAAATTTTATGGATAATTTGCCTCCTGGTGTATCGTTTAATGTCCAAACAAAGACAATTTCTTTTGCGCCACAAGCGCCGTATTTTAGCAAGGTCGGTCTATACAAAATTAGTTTTCAATGGGAAGATTCCGCTGGAAACAAAGTTAACCGTGCATACTATCTTCGAGTGCTTTCTTCTGAGGCGAATAATAATTTTTCGGTGCTAAAATATGATTGCACCAACAATCCGTACGCCAACAATTCTGATCTTTGTGGTGCTACTATTGCCTTAAGGGATCGCTTTCAAAATCTGATAGACAATCGCGATACCGACAATTGGTTCGAAAACCAAGAGCTTGATGGTAACCAAGATGCCGCCGCCGCACCCGATCAAGCATTGCGAAATAGTGCTCATTTTTATCCTCGAGTCTCTAAGGTAGAAGATAACCACGAGATTTTGGGATTGTCCTATGCTGGTTTTTCTGAAGCAAATTTCAAAATAAGTTCTCAAGTACCTACCATGAGCGATGTTTCTGAGGATGGAAATAAACAAGAAAACATTCCTCGCGCCCTGCCCATCATCGTTCGTTCTCCAAAGGTTTTATCCACTGGTATCATTTCTACCAATGAAACGATAGAAATTTCCCTGACAGATGAAGCTTTTTTCGCGGCTCCTGTAAATGTCGTGAAGCCAGTTGTGCCACTACAAAGCCAGGCGGTTGCTGATATTTTTCCAGAAGAACTAGATGCCGACATTTCTTCAGAAGAATCGGGTGGTGGTTTTGATATATTTCCTTTAGGGGCAGCTTATTCTTTTGCTCCCAGCATTGACACACTAAAGAGATTTCTTCGTATGTCCTTATCGCGCCCCCCAGGAAATCAAATAGAAAATTACGTAAATCAACTCACTAGCTTGCCGTACACTATTTCAAATGATAATATCGTCATCGCTGATGCCACCCCAGATGATGGCAGTGCCTGTTCGCTATATTTTGGGACTCGCTACAAAACATGCATCCTTTCCGATTATACTCATTATCACAAACCCTATTATACCGAGATGACCCTTGATAGTGATGCTTTCGAAAAAGTACGGTTTTCTAATGGGAATGTTTTTGTTTACGGAGCTGGTGAAAATGGTTGGAGGTGTTCTAGTTTTACCCCTACTGTTGCGCCTGGGGTGGCCGAAATAGAAGATGAGGTCTCGGTTGGTATCGGTATGCGCATCAGTCTTATCGATACAGATGATAATAATCGAAGAGAATCTTTCTTTTCCTCTACTAGCACTAATTGTAAGATCAAAGATGACGAACCTCGCGCTGATATTGAGGGGAATGTACAGGCAGGGTTAGAGTCTGTGGCTTTGGCTGGAGGAGAAAGTCGGCACAATTCTCTTGTATCCGATAATGTTGCCACCGACGTTCGCCAAAGTATTACCGAACGGGCCTATTCACTAATCCGTGGTATCACTTCAGTAAATCCCAATGTCCTCCCCAATGACTGGTTGCAAAACCTAAAAGGTGAGGAAGTTACCGTCGTAAAAGGAAATCTCACTATTAGTGGTCCAATTAATATTTCTGGCGGATTTTTAACGAAAAAAACTCATACTATTATTGTTATCGATGGAAACCTCTTGATCACGGATGACCTTTCTTATGGCGCCCATATTTCTAAATCATCACTAGGCGTTATACTGCTCAATAGTGATTTGACAGAATCGGGTTTTGCAAAAGATGATGACGACAGAAAAGTAGGATACAAAAATGGGAATATTTTTATCGATAACGATGTACAACGCGTGGTGGGTACGTATTACGCCGATGGCAGCCTTGTTTCGGTCAATAATAATTATTACGAAATAAATAACACCGGCATTGTCCCCAGCGATTGGGATGATTTGGATGATACAAAACTTAATAAGCAGCTGGTATTAGAAGGATTTTTATTTAGTCGCAACACGCTTGGTGGTGCTCTTAAGGTAAATGAAGAGGAGCAGTTTTATACTCCTTGGGGTAATACCGAAGGGATGTATGGAGAAAATATCGCGAAAAAATTTGATTTCCATTACACCCGAAGGCATAAACCTTCCGATAGTTCGACTTGTTCTCCTGGGCATCAATTGGGTTGCGATCTGAATCCAAACAGTTTCGTAATCCGTTTGGATGGAAAAGTTAAAACACTTACGCCACCAGGATTTGATATTGGGAGTAGCTTTCGATTGAGATAAAGGTGAATTTTAAGGGGGAAACATAAGGCGTTTCCCCCTCAGCTATCCCCTTCAAAGCGGTACTCATTCGCACAGGGAATCTACAAGACCCTATGCTCATTCGTGTATTGTTGTGGGAAAGAAACCTGCGGTTTCTCTTCCAGACCCTCTCTTCCCTTAAAAAGGTATTCGCTCATACCAGGGCGGCCTGGCGTTCACTCATGATTTTTTCCGAGAAGGTTACATTTTTTCTGGTACTGATATACCCAATAAAAATAATGCTTTTTCTAAAACCTCCTGCGTTTTTTCCGCGATTTTTAATCGTATTTTTTTGGTTTCTTCTGGAGCCTTTAATATCTGATTTTCCGCATAAAATTTAGACCAACTCTGTGCCAACTCCATCACATAGGTACTGATAAATCCCGGATTTTTTTCATTCACCGATCGTCTTAATACTTCAGGCCATTCCAAAATTTTTATCGCTAGTACTTTTTCGTTTTTTCCTGCTTTTGAAAAGTTTTTCTGGGATTTCCAATCTATTTTTTCTTCTTGTGCTTTTTCTAGCAGTGATTTTATCCGCACAATTGCGTACTGAACGTACGGTCCGGTAGCCCCCAAAAAATCGATAGATTTTTCAGCATCAAAAATCATCGTCTTTACTGGTGTTGGCTTCAAAAGAAAAAATTTCCAAGCAGCGTCTTGTACCATTTCCGCTGTTTTTTTTATTTTTTCCTCATCCCAGTCGGGATGATTTTCCTTTATTTTTTTACTCGCTTCTTGAGACAGTTCGTCCATCAAATTATCGGCATCCACTACATTTCCTTCGCGGGATTTCATGCGTCCGTCAGGAAGATTCACTAAGCCATATGCCAGATGAAATAGTTTTTCCGAAGATACCAAATGTAATTTTTGCAGTGCGGTTATCAGTACTTTGAAATGATAATTTTGTTCATCGGCAACCACCCAGATGTGTTCATCAAAATGAAAATCTTCGTACCGCAAAAAAGTTGTAGCCAAATCTTGCGTTATATAAACAGTGGTGCCATCGGATCTAATAATAATTTTTTGATCCAATTTTTCCGCGGATAAATCAAGCCAAACAGCGCCATCTTTTTCATAAAAAATTCCATCCTTTAATCCCTTTTCTGCAAATTTTTTTCCGAGCGTGTAGGTTTCAGATTCGTAATATTTTTTATCAAACACTACATCTTGCCGTTTATAAGTTTTTTCATGTCCCTGTAGTGCCCAATTGTTCATCTGTTTCCATAAGGCTTTTATCTTATCATCTCCCGCTTCCCACTGTTGCAACATTGTTTGTGCTTCTTCTTTTAGCGCGGAATTTTTTTTACTTTCTGTTTCAAACCGCACATAAAAACGACCTACAAAAGTATCTGATTTTTCTCCGGTGTTTTCTGGTGTTTTGCCATTGCCCCATTTTTCATAAGCCAACATCGATTTGCAAATATGAATTCCCCGATCATTTATTACTGAAGTTCGCACTACTTTTGCTCCAGTTGTTTCGAGTATCCGCGAAAAACTAATACCCAATGCGTGGTTTCGCATATGTCCTAAATGCAAGGGTTTATTGGTATTGGGACTACTATATTCCACCACAATCGTTTTTCCTTTTTTTTCTTCGTTTTCTAGGGGGGTTTCTATTGCCGCTATGCAAGCATCATTTGGTTTGATAAATAAATTTAAATAAGGTCCTACGATTTCACTTTTTTCCAAAAAAGGTGCGGAATTTATTTTTTCCGATACGGTTTTAGCAATGCTGTTTGGCGACTTTCCCGTTTTTTTTGCGACAATAAAAAAAGCCATAGCTATATCGCCTGATTTCCCTTTTGGAATTGGCGCTAGAGTGATGTCTGGTATCCATTTTGGATCCATATTTTCCACCAAAAATTCTCTAATTTTTCCTTCCATGCGATTTTGATTCTAGATCAAAAAATTGTTTTGCCAATCGCAAAATGTTACCATCTAGCTATGAAAATTGGCCTGGGAATTTTTCTCGAAGAAGATGAACATATTGTTGATGTTTTTCGTCGTCCTCTGATTTTTCTTTTTGGTAAAAAACTTCGACACCTGCTTATTTTTGGTGGTATTGCTGCCGCTGGGTGGTTTTTTTACGGACATTATTTGTACGGGTCTGGGTACGATCTTCGTTGGCTTTGGGTTCTTTTTTTAGGATTCATGGCGTATCGCATGATCTGCGAATTTTTACACTGGTATGTCAATGTTATTATCATGACCAATGAAGGACTGATTTTTGTCCGCTGGGAAAAATTATTCCACCGCCATGCTTCAAAAATTGAATACACCAATTTAGACGAAGTAGAAATCGAAAAGCATGGATTGGCGCCTTTTTTTGTAAATTATGCGACACTGGTTTTTGGAAAAATCGGAGGGGGGGAGCCAGTTGTTTTTAAAGGTATAAATCGTCCTGGAAAGGTGGCACGAATCATCGCGGAATATAAAGAAAATTTTCTCAGCAAAAAAAATTTTACCGATGAGTCAGCACTAAAAGATCTACTTACCAGCTTGGCGATAAATGAATCCAAAAAAGGAGAAAAAACTGAATTATCTCGGGAGGAAATAGAAGAAATAATTGCTAGAAATCAGCGAACCCCTGAAAAAGCGGAAAGTTTGGAGATCATCCACCACCAACAAACAGAAAAACCCCCAAAAAAATCCCGCTTCTTTTCTTCTGTGGACGAAAATTCCGATGACATAACAGTGGATATAGAACTCGAAAAAAAATTGGATGACACTGGAGGACTTTCCATTGACCTAGAAAAGTAAGCTACAAGTTGCAAATGGCAAGTTATAAGTTATGAGTAGTCAGCAAAAGTTTGATTTTATTATGCCCAAAAAGTAAAGTTATTTTGGACTATAAAACAGTAGCAATAGGGCAACACCAGAAGATAAATACAAAAAAATAAATGCATTCGTTTTTTTCTCTTTGTCGTATTGGGTTTCATCAAGCCAAAAAGCAGCTCTGGCGACAGCGTGGACTTGCCATTACCGCTATTCTTTTGGGTGGATTGGTTATTTTTCTCCTTAATTTTGTTTTTTCAGTGCAGTTTTTGAGTCATTTTGCGGTACAAAATTTAGAAAATCGCGCAGATTTTGATTTTCCACTCCAAAGAAATTATGACGCTCTGGTTTTGAGTCGGTTAAAAAATGAACTCGTAAAAGATAAAAAATTCTCTCTCGAAATAAAATTAGTAGAAGAAGAAAAATTAGGAAATTTAATTCTCCCCAAAAGACTTCGGGTTCGCTTTCTCCACCTGGAGGAAGCCTATGATATTTTTCAAACCATCAAAAGTTCCGCTTATTCTGATCTTTTTTCTACCTGGAGTCCTGAAGGTGAGCGAGACTTTTTACAGCTTTCTAGTCGCCTTATTCGTTTCAAAAATCTCGTCCAGTCCATCGCTACGGGTCTGGTGACGGTTTTTGTGATAGGGGGAATATTATTGATGTTTACCACTTTTCGTATGATGCTTTTTCATCGACGAAAAGAAATTTTTATTGCTCGAATCGTTGGAGCCGAGCCCCGCTTTATACTTACTCCTTTTATCTTTGAAGGTATTTTCATTGGATTTTTTTCCGCTGTTTTTGGCATTGTTCTCTATATCTTCCTGCTTCGAGAAATTGCCGTTCTCCCCAATGGGGACATTTTTTTGCATCTATGGTATCAGTATTTTGGTTGGGAAATATTTTTTGCCCTTTTGGTGGGGGTATTTGGGGCGCTGATTCCAGCCCGAAATTTTTTATTCAAAAAATTGCACGAATAAACTCGTGATCATCGACTGCTAAAAATAAATCACATCCCCTTCACTTTCCGAAGTCAGTTCGGATTTTTTTTCTGCCATATTTTTTGTTTTCACTGGTTTTTCCTCCGATTTTTTTAGTGGCAAAATTTCTGTGATTTCTCGTTCCAGCGCTGGTGATCCACTGATGAGAAATGGAATACGGATAATTTTTCCGTGGATTTGTATCGAAACCGGCCTGCCCTGATCATCACTGACTCGATTTTCCGCTAATATTTTTTTTATTTTTTCGGCTTTTTCTGCGGGAAATTTTTCGGGTATTTCTATTTCCAATAATTCGTTGGTATTCACTTCGGAAGAAAAAACCGCCAAATCTTCCGCGGAAAGATGTGATTTTTGAATTGCCAATAAATCACCTTTTTCCAGCTCACTCACCAGGCACTCTACTCTTCCTTCTCGCTCTTCGAGTCGTCCTTTTATCTGTATGAAGTTATCCTCCACCAAATCCGCGGAATTAATGGTTTCATAAGTTTTTGGAAAAATAGTACAGGTAATGCTTCCAGAAGTGTCTTCCAAAACCAATGTGGCCATATTTTTTCCCTGTCGGGTAAAAATTTTTCGAACCGATGTGATGATCCCGTGAAGGGTTATTTTTTTCCCGTCGTCTTCTTCCAAAATTTTTCCAATCGGCTTTCCGTATTTTTGGAAATAATTTTCTAGTCCTCGCAGTGGGTGATCGGAAACATATAGTCCGAGGCTTTGTTTTTCCCATTTCAAAATTTCGCTTTTTTCGGCTTTTATATCTGGAAGATCGAGTGAGGCTTTTTCGTTTTCTAGTCCATCAAAAAGATCTATTTGTCCTGCATTTTTTTTGATTTCTTCCTCCCGAGCAAAGTGAGAAATATCCTCAATACTCACCGAAATAGCCTTCCGATCGCCAAAACCATCGAAAGCACCCGAGTAGGTCAGCGCTTCTAGTGTTTTTTTATTCATCAATTTTGTCGGCAATCGGCGAGCAAAATCTGCCAAATCGGTGTAGGGACCATTTTTGTCTCGTTCCACAATGATATGTCGCGCGGTTTCTTCCCCCAGTCCTTTTATAGCCGTGAGACCAAAACGAATTTTTTTCTCCCCCCCTTCTTCTGTAAGCGTAAAAAAACTATCCGAATCATTTACCATTGGTGGTAAAACTTCGATTTCCATCTCCTTGCACTCATTCATTTCTAATACAATTCGATCGGTGTCGTTTCGATCGGTAGTCATCATGGCGGTCATAAAAGCTTCGGGATAATGCGATCGCAAATAGGCGGTTTCATAGGCAATGCGGGCATAGCAAAGCGAATGTGATCGGTTGAAACCATAATCGGAAAAAGGAACCACGACTTCGTCAAAAATTTTTTCCGCCATATCTTTTTGGTGTCCTTTTTCTGTAGCGCCGGTGATAAATTTTTCTCGCTGACTTGCGAGTTCTTGGGCGATTTTTTTTCCAATTGCCCGACGCAAAATATCGGCTTCGCCCAGAGAAAATCCCGCGAAATCTCGTGCAATTCGCAAGACCTGCTCCTGATAAACGGCGATTCCATGTGTTTTTTTGAGTATTGGTTCCAAGACGGGATGCAGATAAGAAACCGTTTTGGGATCATTTTTTCCCTCGATATATTGCGGAATATATTTCATAGGTCCTGGTCTATACAGAGCATTCATGGCGACCAAATCCTCAAATTCTGTTGGTTTTAGATCTTTCAAATACCGTCGCATTCCCGCGGATTCAAACTGAAAAACGCCCGTGGTTTCCCCTCTGGCGAGCATGGCGAAGGTCTCTGGATCTCGAAGTGGGATTTTTTGCAGATCTATTTCTTCACTATTTGGATTATTTTTTTTGATATTTTTCAGCGTTTTTTCGATAATCGAAAGATTTTTTAGTCCCAAAAAATCCATTTTCAAAAGCCCTAAATGCTCGAGCTGCTGATAGGGGAGTTGGGTAATTTTTTCGTCATTAGTTCCTGGCGCCCATTGCACCGGCGTTACTTCCGTGAGGTCCTGCCCACCGATAATCACCGCGCAGGCATGTACCGAAACGTGTCTCACGCAGCCTTCTAGTTTTTTCGCGATCAAAAAAATTTTTTTTAACTGCGGATTTTTTTCCAAAAAATCGGTGAATTCTTTTATTTTTTCTGCTTCATCGAGTGTAAACCCTGGACGATTTGGCAACAATTTTGTCAGTGTGTTCATCTGTGTAAAAGGAATTCCATAGGCACGGCCCACATCCTTTATTGCGGCTTTTGCGGCCATAGTTCCGAAGGTGCAAACCTTAGAAACCCGATCTTTTCCGTATTTTTTTGTTACGTATTCCACTACTTCACCACGTCTTTCATCGGAAAAATCGATATCGATATCGGGCATAGTAACCCGTGCTGGATTCAAAAATCGCTCAAAAAGTAGCTCATATTTTATCGGATCTATAGTGGTAATTCCGAGTAAGTAAGAAACAATAGAACCAGGAGCAGACCCCCGTCCTGGACCTACAGCTATGCCATTTTCTTTGGCAAAATGTATAAAATCCGCCACGATCAAAAAGTACGCATCAAAACCCATTTTACTGATGACGCCCAACTCAAAATCGAGCCTTTCCCGCACTTCTGGCAATTCTGGGTCATGTGGTTTGAATAATTTTTCGATGCCCTTCTCACACTGCAAGCGGAGAAAATTTTTTTCTGTTTCCTCTGCTGGGACTTCAAATTTTGGCAAACGATATACGCCAAATTCTGGAGAAAAATTTATTTTTTCCGCAATGCTTAATGTATTTTTCCTTGCTAATTCTTTTATTTCTTCCGGTACATACGGCAGTGCATCGCATAATTCTTTCCACGATCGAAACCAATTATCTCGAACGGGAGAGTCGTTTTCATCTTGACGGCTCAAAATATTTCCTCGACTGATCGCCAAAAGTACGTTGGTCGCCTCGGCTTCTTCGGGGGTAGGATAGCGAGCATCAGAAGTAATAACTACGGGAATACCAGATTTTTCGTGTTTTTCCAGCATCCATTGATTTACCTTTTTTTGTTCTGCGATATTTCGTCCTACCATCTCCAAATATAAATTTTCTCCAAAAATTTCCTGCAGAATTTTCATCTTTTCTTCTGCTTTTTTATTTTGCCCATCAATTATTTCTTGTCCCAAAAAACCATCCCAAGAGCCGGTGAGAGCAATTAATCCTTCAGAAAATTCCCGCAATAATTCCAAATCCGCTCGAGGTTTTTCGAAAAAACCCTCTAAATAACTTTTTGATAAAATTTTTAACAAATTTTTGTACCCCGTTTCATTGGTAGCCAAAAACACTACAGATCGTTCGTCACCATCGATGCCGGGCCTTTTTTCCCAGCGACTTTCCATACTCACCGCCACCTCGGCTCCCAAAATAGTTTTTATGTCCGAATCTTTTGCCGATTCCACAAAGTCAATCAAACCATAACCCACCCCACGATCAGTGAGTGCTACCGCGTCACACCCCATTTTTTTTGCGGACGCGATAATATCCCTTGGGGTAAAAAGAGATTCCAACACCGAATAATGCGAATGCGTATGCAGGTTTACAAAAGGCTTATCCGACATGTGCCAGGATTATAAATTACGAATGACGAATTACAAATTATGAATCAAAAAACCGCAGAAATTTATCGAATCGTAAAAACGCAACACCCCTTTTTATTCTTCAGATTTTTTTGGTCTGGTGGCTTGTATTTTGTTTTTTTGATCGACAAAAATTTGATAACGAGTTCCCAGGCCGGAAATCAGTTTTTTGATATTTTGTCCTTTGGTGGCGGCTTGGATAATTTTTTCCAGGTCTTGGTAAAAAATTTCATCTTCAATATTTTTTGATCGCCAGACTTGGGCCCGCTTTGCCTGATCGATAAAAACCGATAGATCGGAATTTTTTTCTTTTTGCAACGACATTAAATCCAACCGAATAGTGGGGAGATTTGTTTTTTCAAAAAATATTTGCTGCGCTTTTTTGTCTCCCGCAAAACCCAAAAAACGCCAAGCTATATTTGGATCACTAGATTTTTTTGGGACTACCAGCATTTTCATATCGGTCAGTAACCGATCGGCACTTACAGAAGGAAAAGGTGCAATACCCATATCTATCCGAGCAGAAGATTTGTCCGCCAAATTTTTTATAAGGGGTAAATTTTTTGAATAAGTAATAATCATAGAAACTTGTCCGTTTACAAAGGTTTGGAAATTTTTAAGCGCGGTATTTTTGTCTGCCAAAAAAACATTCCAGGTGCGATTTTTACTATTTTTATTGGTAAAACTAATGAAAAAATTAGTAGCATTTTCGAGCGGGTTATAGCTCGGGATCGATCCACCACCGAGTCTTTCGCGGAAAAAAATTATTTGTGTTCCATCTGGAGATTCAAAATTTCCTCCATACACTGCCCATAAATTTGCCAAAATATGTGCCGCATCTCTGACATTTTCCGTCAAACCTAGGGCGATTGCCGATGTTTTTATGGTTTTTTCTTCTTCGTCAAATTGCGTCAGTTCGGCTACGTTTTTTTCGATACCGACCCAAGTTTTTGCGGGCAGGGAAGTGCTAGAAAGTCGGGTGATTAAATGATCTCGATTAAATACAATCGCCAGGGTGTCGGCGTACATAGGGATACCATAAACCCAATTGTCTATTATCATTGCCTCTACCGCCGGAGGGATAAAAATTTGTAAAAGATTGTCTTTCGCTAATCCTTCAGCATTTGGATTTGGAAGAATTTTATTGATATTTTGTATTACCCACGCGGGAGTGGTATATACAACATCTGGTGCGTATCCTTCCGCTATTTCGTGAAGCAAAAGTTGCCTTAAATCACTTTCGGAATTAAAACGAAAAACATCGATTTGAGCGGTGGATTTTTCCTGAGCCAAAAACTCCCGAACGATGGACTCTAAAGCTTGCTGCTCAGCGACCGATCCATGCATCCAAACCCGAAAGCTTTCTGTCTTCGTCGAGACCGACTGCTGACTACCTTTCGGTTCACAACCCAGAAGCAAAAAAGCAGAAAAAATGAGTAAAAAAATACGGGAAAATTGTATCATCGTCCGCATTATAAATTATAAACTTTAAATCCACCACTACTTTTGTTTTTTATTGATGGTAGATAGATTTTTGAGTTTTTACCAAAGACACCACGGAAGATTGCGGAAAAACTTGCCCTAAAAAACTTCATCTTTTAGTTTCTTTATTACTCAACATACCCCCTTCTAAGATTTCAATACAAAAAATTATTTCCGCGAAAAAATATTTCCAGGAATCCGGATAACCTATCTATTGATATAACTCAGGTATTCTTTTGGCAGACAGTTCCTGTCAGCATGGTTCGAGTATTCTTCCGGTAGGCAGATTTTTTCATCGGACAATCAAATCTGTGGCTCCTCAAGGATAAAAATTGGGGGAGACTTTGTCATCTCGATAATTCAACTATTTCTCACTCTTGTTTTTCCACTCCAAAAATGCTTCGATAAATCCTTCTAATTCGCCGTCCATTACTTTTTCCGGATTGCTCGATTCAAAATTGGTTTGGTGGTCTTTTACGAGTTTGTAGGGGTGTAGGGTGTAAGTTCTTATCTGTGATCCAAAAGAATTTTCCACCAAATCTCCGCGGATTTCTGAGATTTTTTCTGTACGCTGTTCTGCTTTTAGTTTCAAAATTCGAGATTTCAAAATACTCATAGCGGTGGCCTTGTTTTGTGTTTGGGATCGCTCGTTTTGGCAACTGACTACCAAATTCAACGGAATATAGGTGATGCGTACGGCCGAATCGGTTGTATTGACACTTTGACCTCCCGCGCCCGATGATCGAAAAACGTCAATACGAATATCTTTTGGTTCTAAAATTATCTCATTCGATTCTTCTGGTATTACTGGCAAAATTTCTACCCGAGAAAAAGAGGTTTGGCGTAAATTTTTGGCATTAAAAGGCGAAAGACGAATAAGTCTGTGAACGCCATTTTCTGACTGCAAATGGCCATAGGCAAAGCTTCCACTGATGGAAATGGTGGCTGATTTTACTCCGTCCGGCGTGTCGGATTCTTCCAATATTTTTGCGGAAAAATTCATGCGCTCTGCCCAGCGTAAATACATCCGTAGAAGCATAGAGGAAAAATCTTCCGCGTCCTGTCCTCCATTTCCCGTATTGATAGAAACGATAACATCATTTTCATCATGATTTCCGCTGAAATACAAAATAGTTTTTGTTTTCTGGAACCTTCCCTTC
>Ga0209562_1000232_pt1 | contig 22170 bp, 18 predicted proteins | sample WorMetvacBELIZE2_FD_187399 | JGI IMG/M metagenome (GOLD analysis project Ga0209562, IMG submission 187399) | Marine gutless worms symbiont microbial communities from Max Planck institute for Marine Microbiology, Germany - Olavius vacuus BELIZE.2... | ecosystem: Host-associated > Annelida >... | reverse complement strand
ATCCAATATAGCACATTCCGCTTGCTTCACTTTGATATTCATACTTTCAAGTTGTTCATTGATCTCTTCAAAAAGAACTTTGTCCAATCCCTGGTCGATGAGAATATTCCTGAATCGACAAAGGGTGAGTGATCTGGAACCTCTGTTTCTACTTCAAAGCCTGTGAATAAAATGAAGTCCAACCTAACGTGTAAAGCCTCCTCGAGCCCTATATCGCTCAAGTTGTACCACTGGCTCAATAAGATTGCTTTGAACATAGAGAGTTTATTATATCCTTTAGGTCCCCCGAGGGAATAAAGCGCGTTTTTGCGGAGACTGCTCAAACATTTGTCTACACGGTCTCAGTTAACAAGTTTGAAAAGTTTCATAAGCTTGTTTGTCTTTCCAATTCGCTCATTCGCTCCTAAAAGAAAAAATGATATTTCATATCTCCTTGCTTTCAGTTCTCCGTGTGTCTGAAAAGATTTTACCAGCTCTCTACCTTCATAAGGAAGAGGTTATGCAACAGTCTTAACATTAGAACGATTCTTATGTTTGCGGCGGAAAAGGCAAAAGTTCGTCAAAGCAAATCCTTAGCTTGCAATCTGTTGAAATGTTTTTCACATCTGTGGACCTTTCTTCATGAAGAGGGAGTCGAGCCTACGAATAACTTGGCTGAAAGAACTCTTCGTCCCTGTGTAATATTTACGATGTGATACTCAGAAAAATTTCCTTAGGAAGTCAATCGACTTGGGGAGCTAGACTGGTCAAAAGGTTGATGACCGTAGCCGTCACTTTGCAACAAAGATCGAAAAATGTGTTTCTCTTCCTAACCGAGCTCTTTGAATCCTTCTACGAGATAAGGTCCCCCCCTTCCTTAGTTCTATAATTTAAGTTAGGTATACTTCGGGAGGCAGCATGAATCGTGCTCTGCAGTGTCTCCCTTTTTTTCAGAATTTTTTGGAGGAACGCGGTTTCGAGAAAGTGAAAAATGGAAGGTCTAGTGGTGGTTTGCTGGCTACAAAGAAGGAGGGGTATCGGTTTATTCCGTTACCCCTGTGAACGCGTACCACACGATAGACCACAGCTTATTCAACGATTAGCGACAAGCTTTGAGGAGAGTTGTGCAAATGAGTGTTTTGCTTTTAACATACATTATAACAAACAGAAAGACATGCGAATCTCGTTAAAAATTCTTTTCTAAAAATGCTTGAACACAAAATTAATTGTGATCTTGAAAATAAAGACCGTTGCATAACCTTTGATTGACCGACTTAATGTGAAAAACCATGGAAATTCAAACGAAGGACCCAAAATTTACAGTCTAAGTAAGTTTTTCATTATAAATTGCTTATACATACTTTCCTCTTTTCTATTTTTGTTGTGCTACATGGCTTGATGATCAACGACAAGCTCTAAGGAAAGCTATGTAACAGTTTTAAATGAGGTTTTTAAATTCAAAACACGAAATTACATAATATAAAAATTGGCTATTAGTTATGCAAATCAAATTCGTAAGGGGTGACCGGGAAAATAACAAATTTGAATTAAAAGACCGTTGCATAACTTCTCTTGAAGTTTATTGTTGACTACCAAGCTGGGTAATACAACGGAAATAGAAAAAGAGGAAACATATCTAATTCATTTGTAATTAATATTTTATGATGATTACAAATCTCGGATTTCTCACTCGAATTCTTATGGTTTTTCATATCAAGTTGACCAACCAGAGGTTATACAACGGTCTTATTAAGAAGATAAGTTCAAATTTTTATTGATAAAAACCAGTCTCTATGTTACTATACTTTTATGGGAGTAGTTTTATAGAGATGAGCACAAACTTAGTAAGAGACAGTAACTATTATCAGGAAATATGCGATATTCAAGATAACTCTTTGATGCCGAGTTTCCTCAATACTTGCTATATTGTTTTCTACCTACAGCCTCACTTAGATAGCTTGCGACATGGAGTTTCGACTCTCCTAGACCCACAAGCCCAGATCGCAAATTGTTTGAAAGCGCTTCAACTTTTGATGCAGCTCACTGTCTCTTTTTGCAATTGCGTAGTGTATACCATCTCCGTCCCATTTAACCTAATCTTTTTTGGAATCAAGTTAGCTATCTTTCATACCGTTCCTGTCATGGAGTTTATAAGTTTCTTGGATACACTCGTTGCCTTTTTTGCTATCTTCTCAGGCGCGATCAGCATCGCCTTCGAAACTTACGGCCTATATCATATTCATCAATTCCGCAATCAATACCATATTCAGGAGCTGTGCGATCTCAACCAAATCATCAAAAATCCTCACCATCCAAAACGTGTTCAAGTCCTACAAAAAAGCATGGACTTGCTCGCACAATTCAAAGAAAAAAATCTTCTCCAGAAGTTAGACGACAGTGCATACGATACATTACGACAACGATGCCAACAGGAAATGGATTCCATCAAAGCAGTTGAAGAATCTATTGATCTTTCCTCGCCTTCGGCAGCTGAAGAGTTAAGAAACATCCTTCTGCGACCGATCTATGATCAGCTTAGGAAAGAATATGGTCCATTGGCACCCGGCCATAACCGTTTCGAGATCACTTCTCTCCTATATGAGACATCAGCGGAACACTTAAAAGAGCTGTTAAAAGATTCTTGGGAAGAGAGGGGAGGTGGGGAGGCCTGTCCCCCCTCCCTAACAGTAAATGATAGACTCGAAGATGGTCAATGCATGGAGCTCAACAAAGCTGCACAGAGCAAAGCAAGCATAGAGGATAGCTTCATGGAGATGGTGGAGGAAATCAATATACAAACGAAAAGAAAGAAATATTTCCATTTAGTCGGTATTACCTTCTCCGCTTGTATGATCGCTTTCTCTCTGTTTTTCATATGCTTTGGACCGATTATGTGGTTATGGGTCATTGCCTTCTTATCCCTTTCCCTGATCAGCATTATCAAACACACATTTTTCAGAAATCTTTTACTATCTGCTGGAGCTCCTCCTTCGATATCTATGCTCATCCCCCCTTTCTTCAGTTCTCTTTTTTCCGCGCTTTACGCGTCAGCGAAACGGGCGAGTTCCCAGATATCATCAAAAGCAAAGCAGTGGACCGACATTTCAGACATTTCGCATACGATCAGGTGGAAGCGGATATTGCATCGCCTGCCTGAATAGAGGGAAACCATCCTTTGGAACCATTCTCCATTTTTCATATTGTTCTGTGGTCACGCTGAGGGATCATACTGTTTAAGACCGTTGCATAACCTCTGATAATCAACTTAATGTGAAAAACCATGGGAACTCAAGCGAAGGGCCCAAAATTTACAGTCTGAGCAAGTTCTTCATTATAAATTGCTTATACATATTTTTCCTCTTTTCTATTTTCGTTGTGTCACATGGCTTGGTGATCAACGACAAGCTCTAAGGGAAGTTAGACAACGGTCTTTGTTTTTCTAACCTCTTTTCATTTCGATAAGGTGAAAGAGTATCGAACAACTCCCCTTGGGTAGGGATGAGAAACCAAACAAAATAATTGTTAAATCTATTTTTAAGGGAAATGGAGTCAATAAGCGATTGATTATAAATGATATGACAAAAAATAGCGGGTAAAGAAAAAGGTGAAAAAATATAAAAATTTCTTGAAACTTAGTGCAAGTGGGCGGGGGAGCGGGTTCGTTAGCTCACCGCTAAAAACAGTGAATTTTTTCATCGGTGAAATTATCCAACTGGAAGCGATACAGCGATTATCCTCCAAAGGGGTCAAAAGAAAAAATAAGGAGAGATATCGACAAAATTTCCACATATTTCCACTGTCCATTTCCTTTTTATGGTTAAACAGTTAGCTCCTCTCAAGTCAAAAAGGTGTCCAGGATTATCGACAAAATTCGTTGCCTGATTTCTACAATATTGTTAGCATGTGGAATTATGTGGAAGTTAACTAGGATCGTCTGAAAGATGGTCCCCTTTTTTTTAAAAGGCGCGACCTATACCAAGCTAGATGACAAGAAGCGATTCGTCCTCCCCCAGCAATTGCGCTATGGGCTCATAGAGAATGGCGAGCTCAGTTTAACCATGGGAATGGGGTTGGGAAGGTCCCTGGTGATCTATCGTAAGAGTGAGATCAAAAGGATGGTTCCCTACTTACAGGAGAAGCAGCACAAGGCGAGGTATAGGAAGTTCCTAACTGTGTTTTTTTCCAATTTGTATGATGTGCATTGCGATAAATTGGGAAGGGTCCTTGTTCCTCCCTTTTTGCAGAAGTTTGCACAGATTAAAAGCGAAATAGTGATTTGCGGAGTATTGGATAAGGTGGAGATTTGGTCAAGAGAGCAATATGATCGTGACCTAGACTCACTACTTAATGAAAACAGCGATCTGTTTGCTCATGTTTTTGAGGAGGCTTTGTCCTCTCCCGGGGGAGAGGGAGGGGAAAGAAGCTGCGTTCCGGCGAACGACTGATGTGCCATATTCCTGTGATGGTAGAGGAGAGTTTGCGTCTGTTTAAGGATCAGCACCTGTCCCTCTTCGTTGATGCAACAGTGGGCGGAGGCGGGTTTGCCTACGAGCTGTTAAGAGCCCATCCGGAGATCGAGACCTATTTTGGGATAGATTGTGATGAACATGCGCTAGCGTTAGCACGAGAAAGGTGTGCGCAGTGGGTAGATAAGATCGAGTGGATTCATGGAAATTTTTGCGATATTGATCGCTATTTGATGGAAAGGGGATTAGACAAAATAGATGGATTTTTTTTTGATTTAGGAGTCTCGTCGATGCAGTTGGATCAACCAGAACGCGGGTTTAGCTTTTTAAAAGAGGGTCCTCTCGATATGAGAATGGACCAACGGTTGAGGTGGACGGCCAGAGATATTGTGAATCAGTGGTCAGAGAAAGAGCTGGGAAGGCTCTTCAGAGAGTATGGGGAAGCGCCTCACTGGAGGGTAGTTGCTAGAGCGATTGTAGAGGCTCGCGCCCACAAACAAATTGAAACAACGACGGAATTAGCGAGAATTATTGAGGGAGGGGCGAAGAGACGTTATGGTAAGAGATATCGGCCCGCCAAAAAGCTTGCATTGATCTTTCAAGCGTTGCGTATCTGCGTAAATAGGGAACTTGAATCGATTAGAGAAGTGATCGGGAAGGCGTTGAAATTACTCGCTCCGGGGAAGCGTCTCGCGATTCTTTCTTTTCACGGATTAGAGGATAGGATAGTCAAGCAGATTTTTCGGGCTGCTGCAGGACTGTCATCACCTCTTCCCCCTCGTTGTTTTCCTAAGTTGCGGCTTTTATCGAAAAAACCTTTGGTTCCTACTTTAAAAGAGCAAAAAAGAAATAAGCGTTCAAGAAGTGCCAAGCTACGCGCTGCGGAAAGGTTGTGACCTTTATAGAGAAATGAGACGGGCCCATTTTTTTCGCTTGTTCTTATGCGTTACGGTGGTTGGATTGGGGTTATGCGGGTACATGGAACACAAAAATCGGGTACACATATTGCAAATGGCCCTATTTGGCCTCAGGAAGGAGGTGAACCTTCTCAAAGAAGAGATTGGACTGTTGCAGTATGAAGTGTACCAAAATGAGAGTCCCCACCAGCTCCTAAAGATGATCGAACACAAAGAGTTTAGTTGTCTTTCCTATCCTAGGGAGGATCATATTTTGATCGTCCCATCAAAAGACAATGAACATTAAAAATCGTCTTTTTCTTTCATGTCTATTTTTTCTCCTTTTATTTGGCATAAATTTTTTGCAGTTTTATAAAGTGCAGGTCTTACAAGGGATCAAATGGGGTCTATTGGCTAAGAGACAGCAAGAGCGTTTTATTACCGAGCCATGTAAGAGAGGACGCATCATGTTAGAATCCTCCCTGAAAGGAAAGCATCCTCCTATAAAATTCCCTTTAGTTTTTGATGTGTTAAAATATCACCTCTATGTGAACCCCTCCGCGATCGATCCACTCCTTCGCTCTCCTCTCGTGCGAAAGTTGATGTTTTTTCTCTCCCTCACCGATCAAGAGGAGGGACATTTTTATCGCCATTTAGAAACACATTCAAAAAGTCGATTGTTAAAGCGATGGATTAGTTTGGAAAAAAAGGAAGAGATCGAAAAATGGTGGTTTGGTTTTGCTAAGCGCAATGGATTAGTGAGAAATGGACTTTATTTCATTAAAGAGTATCAACGTTGCTATCCTGGTGGCTCTCTCTTAGGAGTTCTTCTCCACACCGTGCGGGATGACCGAGATCCTAAAACTTTTCTCCACTTGCCAACCGGGGGATTGGAATTAAAATATGATCGCCACCTGCGCGGCACACCTGGAAAAAAAGCCCTCTATTGTTCCTTGCGTCAATCCTTCGAAGGAGAGGGGACTTTGGTTCCTGCTGAAGATGGATCGGACCTTTACTTAACGGTAGATCCTTACGTTCAAGCGATTGCAGAAGAGGAAATTGCACGAGGAGTGCATCTGGCAAAAGCCAAGGGGGGGTGGGCTATCGTCATGAACCCACATACGGGGGAGATCTATGCTTTAGCGCAATATCCTCCCTTTTATCCTTTTGATTATCGCACCTCTTTTAATGACCCTAAACTTAAAGAGTTTACCTATCTGAAAGCGATTTCAGATTGTTTTGAGCCGGGCTCTTCAATGAAACCTATTTCAATGGCAATCGCTCTATTGGCTAATCAAGAGATGGACAGGCGAGGCCAACCCGCTATTTTCGACCCAGACCAAATGGTCCCTACAACCAATGGGTTTCTTCCAGGACGAAAGAAACCTTTGCGCGATGTCGCACATTCTCGCTACCTCAACATGGCGCTTGCTTTGAAAAGGTCTTCCAATATCTATGTTGCTCAATTGATGCATAGAGTAGGAACGGTCTTAGGTTATGAATGGTATTATGAACAATTGTCTCACCTGTTTCAATTTGGAAAAAAGGTTGAACTAGGACTGCCCGCAGAAAGCCCAGGTCTGTTGCCATGCCCCTTTTCCTCTGATCGAAAACGATCCAGATGGTCACTGTTGACTCCTCAATCTCTCTCTTTTGGTTACAATATTCTAGTAAATAGTCTACAATTGATGAGGGCTTGGGCTACTCTCGTCAATGGAGGGTATCGAGTTTTTCCCCACATCATTAAAAGAATTGTTCGTAAAAAAGTGGGCGGATATGATGAAGAGGTGAACCTATCTCCGCCCAAACAGCGTAGGGAGCGTGTGCTGTCCCCTAAAGTTAGTGCGAGTTTGGTGGAAGCGTTGAGGATGCCCACACAGCCGGGAGGTACGGCGTTGAGGGGGAATGTTCCTGGATACACAGAGGGGGGGAAGACAAGTACGACAGAAAAGTTGGTGAACGGACAATATTCCCACACTTCACATATTGCTAGCTTTGTTGGATTTTCCCCTCTCTACCACCCTAAGTTTTTGGTGTTGGTCGTCATTGATGAACCCAGTCATCAGATTTTGCCAGGGGTGGGAGCCCTCTACTTTGGCGGAAGGTGTGCAGCTCCTGTGTTTAGTCACATTGTGAGGCGCACTTGTGAATATCTTGGGACTATTCCCGATGATCCCTATGGGCATTTTCCGGGGGACCCACGTTCCAATTATGGAAAAGTAGAGGGAGTTGAGAAGATTAGGGAATGGAATGCGTTATATCGTCAGTGGAATCAATAATTGAAAATGAAAATCAAACAATTATTTAAAGGATTGCCTGTAAAGATCAAGGGAAATAGTTCGACTTCTATTTCAGGGATTAGCACACACTCCCAGTTTATCTCTCCAGGAGATTTGTTTATTGCGAGGAATGGGGAACGCTTTAATGGGAATGACTTTGTTATAGATGCGGTCCAAGCAGGGGCTGCTGCGGCATTGACCGATCTTTATAATCCCTTTTTGACCGATCTGACGCAAGTGATCGCTTCAAAGGTAGGGTCTCTGGAATCGATTTTGGCCAATCGTTATTATCGATTTCCTTCCCGTTCCCTCTTTCTGGTGGGTATCACTGGAACAAATGGAAAGACAACGATAGCTCATCTGTCGTACCATCTTTTCCATAATGTGGACCATCCATGTGGACTGATTGGGACGGTGGAGTATAGAGTAGGAGAACAGAGGCTTCCTGCGGTCAGAACGACCCCTGATATTGTTACAAATTGTAAGTTGTTGCACAAAATGGTCAAACTTCGTACAAAAATGGCGATGATGGAGGTGAGCTCTCACGCTTTGGACCAAAACCGGGTGGAAGGCTTAGAGTTTGATGCAGCGATTTTCACTAACTTATCTCAAGACCATCTCGACTACCATCAGACGATGGAAAGGTATGGACGATCAAAAGAGAAACTCTTCTTTCGCCTTCATCCTCAAGGGTGGGCAATTGTTAACCGAGATGACCCATACTACCAATCTATTGTCCAACGTTGTCAGGGGAGGGTAGTGACTTATGGGATAAAACATCGTGCAGAGGTATTTGCAGAAATCATGTCAATGACCACACAGGGATCCTCTTTCGTCGTTCATTTTCAAAAACGAAAGTTTTTGGTTCGTTCTCCGTTGATAGGAGAATTTAACATTTATAATGCACTGTCTGTGATTGCTTTAGCTCTATTGAAAGGAGTAAAAAGTGAAGTCATTCAAAAAAAAATGGAGAGCTTTCAGGGGGTTTCTGGGCGATTGGAGATGGTTGATAATCTGAGAGGCATTCACCTCTTTGTCGACTATGCTCATACGGAACAGGGATTGAGAAATGTGCTAGTGACCTTAAAGCAGTTATATCTTGGCCGTTTAATCACGGTGTTCGGGTGTGGCGGCGATCGTGATTCAACGAAACGAGCAAAAATGGCCCGTGTCGTCGAGAGTTTCTCCGATCAAGTTGTGGTCACATCAGATAATGTGCGTACTGAAGATGTTGAGTCGATTGTACAAGATATCATCAAAGGATTTAGAAATAGATCGCTCTACTCCATCGAGTTAGACCGAAAACAGGCAATCCTTAAAGGAATCAACATGGCAAAAGAAGGAGATGTCGTTCTCATTGCTGGACGTGGTCATGAGACCTTTCTCGACGTAGGAGGGAATCAAATTGCTTTCCAAGATCGTTGGGTAATGTCCGAATGTGTTCACTTGTTTTATTTAACCCCGTTACAGTGAGATGATATGATCGCGTGTTTTTTTGCTCTCAGCCCTCTCTTGTTTCGTCTTTTGATCTGCGGAGGGGACGTATGCGATGATCAGAGTAGAAGTGAAATCGAGGTTCGAGGAGTAGAGAGAATTTTCTTTCTAGTAAATAATCCGAAACATCATGTAGAATTGGCCCATGTCAAGATCAAGAGCTGTCCTCAAATGAAGGACGGAAATCGCAATAGTTTCTCATCGAGAGGGACGCACAATGTAGCCAGAGGGGGAGGTGGAAACGGGCAATTCAGGTCGAAGGAGGGGGCCAAGGGGGGCGGACGCAAAGTCTCTTCTCCTCGCTCTTCTCAGAAAAAAGAGGGGAGGTGGGCCAAACCGGAGTGGAGAGGAAAGGGGCCCTCCTCGCCACATCGCGGCCAGCAACGATATCAAAAAAAAGAAGGGGAGAGGGGGATGGCTTCTAGACAAGAACAGGGAAAAAACATCCGTCGGAACCGAGCGGAACCAATGGGAAAGAGGATTTCAAATGGAAGAAAGGAGGGTGAACGAAGGCGTGAGAAGGGTAGTGAAGACGCCGCCGTACACGCTTCTTCAGGTCATGCTCGCTCCGTTGAAGGAAGGCTGGAAAAATCCCTTACTCCGAGGCGGAAGGGTCCATATCGTGGTAGACAGGTCGGGAAATCTTGGGAATCCTCTGAGTTTCCTCGCCGACCTCCGCCTCGGCGAGGAAGAGTAGGGGCGGGTGCACCACCGAGGATTCAAAGAAAGGGAGAGGGTTCTAACAGTTCGTCGATAAGGCGTGAGAAGGGTAGTGAAGACGCCGCCGTGCACGCTTCTTCAGGTCATGCTCGCTCCGTTGAAGGAAGGCTGGAAAAATCCCTTACTCCGAGGCGGAAGGGTCCATATCGTAGTAGACAGGTCGAGAAATCTTGGGAATCCTCTGAGTTTCCCCGTCGACCTCCGCCTCGGCGAGGAAGAGTGGAGGCGGGCAAACGGTCGCGGAGCGTCCCCCGCAAAGCCTATGAAGAGATTGAGGAGGGTGCACCACCGAGGATTCAAAGAAAGGGAGAGGGTTCTGATAGTTCGTCGATGAGGAGGGATCGGGAGGGGAAAGGTCGGACTTCTAGTTCCCGAGCTCCTTCTCGAGTCAAGGGAGTGAAGCAGCGAAAAACTTGGTCGAAGAAGAGGATTGGGGTCCAATCTTTATTGGAGGGGGGGCAACGCCCTCAAAATAAGGGGCGTTCGAACGGACGATCAGACCTCTCGGAGGAGGAAACATCCAAAGGGCCGGCTCCTTCCCAACGGGGAAAGAAAAGGGGAGGGACGAGGGCCAGGAGCCCGTCTGTTCATTCTCAGAGTAAGCGAGCGGGTAGATCCCAGGGAGGGGCAAAGGGATCTAGGGGAAATGGAAAGGGGAGGCGGGTGTCTACTCGGGATTTCTAGGTTAATGTTGTCAATAAGGAATCGTTGCATGAATCCAAATATGAGACTGTTGCACAACTTCTCCTAAAGCTTACCCTCTTATTGCGCAAGCGATGGTGTTTGGAATTGGTGGACCGGTGTGTCCCAAGCAATGTTGGACACTTTGTTCAACACATTGGGCTAACGCGTACACTCAAAATTTCCGAAGATAAATAAAATAGGGGTACTGGTACGCATTCACGGGGGTAACGAAATACACCTATGCCCCTCCTTCTTTATAGCCACCACACTAGATCTGCCATTTTGCACTTTCTCGAAACCGCATTCTTCCAAAAAATTCTGAAAGGGAGTGTTGAGAAAATAGCATTTTTCGATGCAAGTGGTCTATATGCACTAAATCCTCAACAGGAGGTTTTAAATCGTATTCTTTTTATTTTCAGTAACTTACGATGTGGATCGGCCAGTTTATTTTAGGCCAGTTTCGAAAGTTTTTATCACTGCCTTCCCACTTTTCAACAGGCCCTGAAAAGAAGAGGGATACTGTAGGGCACGATTCATGCTGCCTCCCGAAAGTATACCTAACATATGCGTTCATCCTATGTGAACGATGGTGTAACGGTCTTAACCTTTCCCCATAACAGGAGTGTTGAGAAGGTAGCACTTTCAATGTGAATGGGCTATATGCATTAAATTTTTCAACAAAAGTCATTAAAACTTATTCTTTTTCTTCTGAACAAGATGTAAATGAATCAGCCCATTTCGTTCTGCGCTGATTCTGAAAGTTTATATTAATACTTTTTCCATTTCTTAACAGACTCACAACCATCGTCATCATCTTTTGATCGATGCGCAATCGATGCGCATTCGAAGAGGTCTCCCCATTCATTAGGAGGTTTGATTCATCAACTTCTATCGGCTAGATTGTTTCGCTTCCACCTTATCTCTCCCAGGTTCATCGCTAGAAAGAGGGTATAGGGAGTTCCCTAGCTATTTTTGATCCAACTTTCAAACTCCATCAAGATCGTGCAAAAAACGTAGATCGACGATGTAAATGGCAAAAAGATATATTTTGAAAATTGGGAAGCCACCAAAACGAATTTAATCATACTGTGCATGCGACTCATCATCGCAAAACATCTACTTCAACGATGAGTTGAGTAAGGTGCTCTAACAGGCTGGGGTCAGATGGAAGAGGATAAGATTTTTTCTACCCATGACTTAAGGCCTCGATGGGACCACCTTCTTTGGCATTTGACAGGTTGTTCGCTTGTAAAAATAACCGGAGCCGGAGGCCAGTGGGGTTTGTCGTCTAAAAATCATGGTATGGATAAATGAAAGAAGCCTAAGGAGAGCACGGGAAAAATCGCGTTTTCGGTACGAGTAGTCTATACGCGTTAAATCTTCAACGGAAAAATGAAAGCGCATTGTTCTTACAATGTAAGACCGTTGCATAACTTCCCTGATAGCTTGTCGTTGATCACCAAGCTGTGTAATACAGCGGAAATAGAAAAAGAGGGAATATGTACAAATCATTTGTAATGAATATCTTACGATGATAACAAATCTCGGATTTCGCACTCGAATGCTTATGGTTTTTCACATAAAGTTGACCAACTAGAGGTTATGCAACTGTATTATAATTAATGACTTATAAATGGATCAGCCATTTTGTTTGTGAGCTAATCCTGAAAATGTTTATCAACACCTCCTCATTTTCGATAGGCAATTAAGAAGTCTTGGGATAACAAGTGGTGGGTCACTAATCTCCGATCTCACCATCCATATGGATAATCTCTGTCGAGAGCCTGTTATCCCCTGTGAATGGGGAGGAAAAAAAGGGTCCCATTTCCTTCTCTACGCTATTGAAAAAATTTTTAGGTTGCTTTTATTAATATTTATTGGTTAACATTCTCCCATACAACTTGTATGTTGTTTTTAGATGGCGTGGTTCTATTTTTAGTTGCACGGTTTCGTCTTTTTAACGGGTGCGGTCTGCGAACATGGTCGTCGGAGGAACGGTTAATGTTTGTGGCTGCCGATATTTGTGGAGAGTGTCTATAGCATGTCCGAGGATAAGGGTTATAACTGGGATGAAAGCAAAGTTATTGATAGGGTGGATTTTGATGAGGAGGAGGCAAGTCTCTTTCACTCCCTTCTGAAAAACCAACACGAAAAGGAAAATGAAGAAAAAGGGGGGACGGTAGTTCCCGGGATGATTTTAAAAGGATGTGTGGTAGAGATTACCCCAGACTTTGTCGTGGTCGACGTAGGCCTAAAATCGGAAGGACTTATTTCCATTGATGAATTTCGAGAGGATGAACCTTTGGAGTTAGGAGGCGACGTCGAAGTCTACCTAGATAGTGCCGAAGGGGAGGATGGACAGATCATTCTCTCCAAGGAGAAGGCAGATCGACAAAAACAGTGGGAATACATTGTGAATCACTGTAAGGAAGGAGCAGTGGTAAGAGGGAAAGTTGTGCGCAAAGTGAAAGGTGGACTGATGGTCGACATCGGATTGGAAGCCTTTTTGCCCGGATCGCAGATTGATAACAAGCGTGTCAAAAATACGGATGAATTTCTCTACCAGGAGTATGACTTTAAAGTTCTCAAGATCAACATCGAGAGGAAGAATATCGTTCTTTCCAGAAGGGAACTTCTAGAGGAAGAGAAGAATTCCAAAAAAGCGCGCGTGTTAGAAAGCCTCAAAGTGGGAGAGATGCGGAAGGGAATCGTTAAGAATATTACCGATTTTGGAGTATTTATCGATCTCGACGGCGTCGACGGATTGCTTCACATTACCGATATGACTTGGAAACGCATCAGGCACCCTTCCGAAATGGTCCAACCGCTTGAAGAACTTGAGGTCATAGTTTTAAACATCGACCTAGAAAGGGAAAGGGTTGCTTTAGGATTAAAGCAAAAAGAACCCAACCCTTGGGCAGAAATTGAAAAAAAATACCCCCCAGGGTCTAGAGTACGCGGAAAAATCGTGAATCTTGTCCCATATGGAGCCTTTGTAGAGGTTGAACCAGGGATGGAGGGATTGATTCATGTTTCTGAGATGTCATGGGTAAAAAGCGTTATGGACCCGGCTGAGGTAGTCGCAAAAGGAGATGAAGTAGAGGCTGTAGTTTTATCCATCCAGAAAGATGAAGGGAAATTTTCCTTGGGAATCAAACAAACCCAGCCCAATCCCTGGGAACATGTTGAACAAAAATATCCCGTTGGGACCCAGGTTCGGGTTGAAGTGCGTAATTTAGCCAATTATGGAGCCTTCGTAGCGCTTGAACCAGGGATTGATGGGTTGATTCACATTTCCGATCTCAGTTGGACAAAGAGGGCCTCTCATCCTTCAGAAATCTTGAAAAAGGGAGAAATGATTGATGCCATCGTACTCTCCGTAGATAGGGAGAGTAGGAAGGTTACGTTAGGGATCAAACAGTTGACTGACGATCCTTGGAAGTCAATTGAACAGAGCTATCCTGTAGGATCTGTTGTGGTTGGAGTCGTAACGAAAGTGACCGCTTTTGGGGCTTTTGTGCGATTGGAAAATGGGATCGAGGGGTTAATTCATGTGAATGAATTGTCGGATCAAACCTTTGGTGAAACCAAAGAGGTGATCTCCGTAGGCCATCAGGTAACGGCCAGCGTTTCAAAATTAGATCTTGAGCATCGGAAGGTTTTTTTATCCGTGAAAAATTATCTTTCTGGCGGTGCAAGTAAAAAACGTGGATGATGGGAAGGAAGATGTATTTGGACTTTCGATTTTAACGGATGGTAAAAGGGGAGTAGGTGGACTTATTGGAACGAACCTCGAAATGAGTGGGTATGAATAAAGATTTAGTCGTCATTTTTGATTACCTTGAAAAGGAAAAGGGAATCAAGAGAGAAACTTTGATAGAAGCGATAGAAGAGTCTCTTGTAGCCGCTGCAAAAAAGAGTGTAAAGGGCTCTGGGACAGTTTCGGTACATGTCGATCCGAAGAGCGGAGAAATCGAGGTGCTGGCGGAGAAGGAGGTGGTCGAAAAGGTGTCTTATTTTGATGAAGAGATTGCCCTCGATCAAGCACGAGAGATCGCGCCTAACTGCTCCATAGGGGAGTGGGTATCTGTTCCCGTAACCCCCTCAGATTTTGGACGTATTGCAGCCAAGACGGCAAGACAAATTATCGCGCAGAAATTGAGATGCGCAGAGAGGGAGGTCATCTATGAGGAGTATCGTCATCGCGTTCACGAGTTGGTTTTTGGTACGGTTAAACATGTGACCAAAGGAACTAACTTGATCGTAGACTTGGGAAAGGTCGAAGCGATTTTGCCCAAGAGATTTTATCCAGAGACGGAACGCTACCACATAGGAGATCGAGTTCAGGCTCTGCTTTGGGAAGTCAGGGATACGGAGAATGGAGGGGCGGAGATTGTTCTTTCTCGAAAACATGCTGAATTCGTCGCTAAGCTTTTCGTACAAGAGGTTCCTGAATTGAGAGATCATATTGTCGAAATTAAAAAAATTGTTAGAGAAGCTGGCTATCGTACGAAAATGATGGTTTCTTCTAATGATTCCAAAGTAGACCCCTTGGGTTCCTGTGTGGGAGTGAGGGGGTCGCGCATCAAAAATGTGATTAGAGAACTCAATAATGAAAAGATCGATATCGTGATCTACCAGGAAGACAGGAATGCACTGCTGCATAGCCTACTAAACCCTATTGAGCCTAAACAAGTACATCTCGATCTTGAGAATGGCCTGTTGTCGCTCGTCGTCAAAGATGAAGATTATCCCATCGTCATTGGAAAAAAGGGGATGAACGTCCGGTTAAACGCAGAATTAATGAATGTTGACATTGAGTGTAAGAGATGGAGCGTGCATCAGCAGGAGGTCATGTTTGAATGTCAGCAGCAGCAGTTGGATCAAGATCGAATGGGATTAAAATTGACCGAAATAGAAGGGGTGAATAAGTTAATGCTTGATTCCTTGCTCGATGCAGGCTTTGAGACTCTTGGACAGTTATTTAGCACCCCCTTTGATGAAATCATCAAAGTGTCTGGATTAAGTCAAGAAATGGTTCAGCATCTGTTGAATGTCGTTCGTGAAGCAATTCGCAAGTAAAGGAAGAATGTGGGGAAAGTGTTGCCTTTGAGGACGAAAGGGCTAGCTGAGATAACATGTCGAGGCGGCATACGCATAGGCCATCATGATCATTAGAGGTTGAGGAAGAGGCTGGATTTTGACGAAACGTTTGAAGCTTAAGATTAAAAATGCCCAACTGGCAGAGGCATTCAAATTGAAGCAAAAAAAAGAGGAAAAGGAGAGCGATCAGGTTGCCCCCCCCCTTACCCTCTCCCCCTCGGGAGCAAATCAACCTTCACCTTCTTCTTTACAAGATGGAGTTTCGGAATCGCTTCATTCACGGTTGAAGACAGGAAAAGATTTAAAAGATCTGGAGGAGGGGTTGATAGAACCGGTGAGTTCATCTTCCGAAAGGATTTCTCTTTCTCCTCTGTGTCAGAATTTAGGACCTCCGAACGATTCTATAGAAACCGTTTCTTCTGCTGGGCTAGAGGACGATGCGCAAGCTGTTGATGAGGCAAAAGAAAAGCTTCTTAAGGCCGAAGGTAAAGTGGTTCAGAAGCAAAGAGAAAGGGAAAAAGAACCCGAGAAGTCGATCTCGGAGGAGGGGAAAAAGAGAAAATCTGTTGTCAGGTCCGATATTGGGCCCAAGGGAAAGTTTGGGATGTCTCCCTCTGTCAAGAAGCCTTCTGCTTTTTCCCCTTCTTTTTCCCCTTCTGGGGAGCAGAAGCTCAAGCGACCAACCTCGCCTTCGACAAAAGAAGGGATCGTTTCTTCCCCCTCCTCTAATAGCCAAGAAAAGAAGGAAGAGAAAACCTTTTTGGTTAGCAATAAGCAGAAAGAGAAGGTTGTTCACCCTCCTCACCGCACATTGAGAAGTTTTAAGGAAAAAAGCTTGGCCAGAACGGAGACAAGGGTTGATCTTCGCGGCGGGCATAGATTGCCTTCGGAAGAAGAGGCTAGATGGAGAAAACGCAAACGTTCCAAGGGGGGGAAAAAGCAGGGGAATATAGAAATCGTTCGTCCGAGTTCTGTGTCGGTGCGCATCCCAATTTCGGTGAAAGAATTGGCGCAAGAGATGAAGTTGAAGGCAGCCGAATTGATTACCAAATTGTTAGAACAGGGTCTTTCCCTCACGATCAACGACATTCTCGATGATGAGGTCGTGATTCAACTTCTTGGAGAAGAGTTTCGCTGCCAGATCCTCATCGATACCAAGGAGGAAGAACGTTTGCGCGTGACCGATCAGACGATTCAAGAGGAAATAGACCAAACGGTTCCCGAAAAACTCGAAAATCGACCTCCCGTCATCGCTTTTATGGGACATGTTGATCATGGGAAAACAAGCCTAATTGATGTGATTCGTAAAAGCCATCTCGCCGATGAAGAGGCGGGTGCGATCACCCAACATATTGGAGCCTTCCGAGCTGCGGTCAATGGAGGAATGTTGACCATCCTTGATACTCCAGGTCATGAAGCTTTCTCCATGATGCGTCAAAGGGGAGCAGCAGTTACTGATATTGTCGTTCTAGTGGTCTCTGGGGAGGAAGGTATCATGTTGCAGACTGAAGAGGCAATTGCACAAGCGCAGGCTGCCCAGGTGCCTATAGTGGTGGCAATCAATAAATGTGACCGACCCGCATTTAATGCAGAGATGGTCTATCGTCAGTTGGCTGACCATGAGCTATTACCAGAGGCCTGGGGTGGAAAGGTTATCTCTGTAAGCTGTTCTGCGATAACCAAGGAGGGGGTGGACGATCTTTTGGAATTGATTTTGTTACAGGCAGAGATGTTGGAACTCAAAGCTAATCCCTCTATGAGGGCGAGGGGAACCGTTTTAGAAGCGCAAATGCATAAGGGGTTTGGGGCTGTCGCTATGGTGTTGGTTCAAAATGGAACCCTCAGGTTGGGCGATGCGCTAGTCTTTGATCATTTTTATGCCAAGATAAAGAGGATTCACAATGAGTATGGACAACCTCTCAAGGAAGCCGGGCCATCAACTCCGGTAAGAGTGGCCGGATTATCCGGTATTCCGGAGGCCGGTTGTGGATTTATTGTGGTCGATAATGAGAAATTCGCGAAGAAATTGTGTGAGGGAAGACTCTCAGGGATGAAACGTTCACAGATCACGAGGAGGAGGGAACCCTTAGACTATTTCTTACAAAAACAACAAGAGCGATTGGAGAAGAAAATCTGCAACCTGGTCGTGCGGGCCGATGCTCGAGGATCGTTGGAGGCGATTCAATCCTCTTTAAAAAAGATTCAAACGACCAAGGTCGATTTGAACTTTATAAGTTCTGAAGTTGGGGAGATTTCCGAGTCTGATGTCGAGCTTGCAGTGGCTTCTAATGCAGCTATTATTGGATTTAATACCTGCGTAGAGAGCCATGCAGAGGGGATGATTAGATCAACACAGGTGACGATTAAGCAGAGGAATATTATCTATGATGTTGTTCATGATGTCAGAGAGATCATGTTGAATCTCCTTGAGAAAGCGCGTTGTGAACGCGAAGTGGGCACCTTTGTAGTTAAAAAACTTTTTAAAGTATCTCAACTCGGGGTGATTGCCGGAGGTCAGGTGACTGACGGAGTGATAAAAAAAAATCTCTCCTTGAAGTTGTTTAGGGAGGAGCAGTTGGTCTGGGAGGGAGGAATCTCATCCTTAAAGAAGGAACAAGCTGCGGTTAAAGAAGTGGGTAAAGGACTAGAATGTGGTTTGTTGCTTGATCGATTTAATGAGGTGGAGGTCGGCGATCAGATCAAGGGATTTGAAATTTTCTATGTCCAGCAAGAGTTATGAAGTGGAAGCAAACGGGGTATGAGCAGGCGTTTGAAGAGGTTAAATTCATTGTTGAGGGAAGTAGTAGCAGAAGTGATTCATGGTCAGTTGTTTGATCCAAGGCTCTCTTCCCTTACCTCCGTAGTTTGTGTCGATGTGCAAAGAGACCTTCGTGAGGCTCGAGTCTACGTCAAGGTGTTGGGTAGTGAAAAGGAGATATCTGAAACGCTGAGCGTGTTGCAGGGGGCTTCGGGTTATATTTCCGTTCTTGCTGCAAAAAGGGTCACCCTTCGCTATTTTCCCAGCTTATCTTTTTTTCTTGATGAAAGTGTAGCCTATGAAGAGAGGATGCATGAGCTGTTTAGCCGTCTCTGTTTAACTGGGAAAGGTTTAGAGGAAGAGAAAGGGAAATGAACACAGAGGGAATTTTGCCCGTCAACAAGGAGAGAGGATACCCTTCCTTCCATCTCGTCACTCTCCTGAGGAAACGGTCGGGAGTTCGAACCATTGGGCATGCCGGCAGCTTGGACCCTTGTGCCACCGGGGTTATCGTGCTTTTGATTGGGCGTGATTATACCAAACGAGCAAGTCAGTTTATGGAAACAGAAAAGGAGTACCTCGCTACAGTGCAGTTAGGGGTCTCAACGAATACCTTTGATTGTGATGGGAAGGTGACTTTTCGTAGCACATACTGTCCATCTCAGTCAGAGGTCGAAACAGCCGTTGCTGAGTTCCAAGGAACTATCATGCAAGTGCCTCCTATGTTTTCGGCAAAAAAATATCAAGGACAGACGCTCTATCGCTTAGCAAGGCAAGGGGTTGAAGTGGAAAGAAAAGCTTCTCCAATCACCTTGCAGACCTTTCTTTTGCGCTACTCTTACCCATTTATTTGGCTAAGAATTGTTTGCTCAAAGGGGACTTACGTGCGTTCCGTCGCCCATGATTTGGGAGAAAAATTAACCACCGGGGCCCATTTGACACAACTTAGCCGCACTCGGGTGGGACATTTGACCTTAGAAGATTGTGTGCATGCCCGTTTGCTGTCCGACGATCATTTTTCCTACAGTGATTATCTGATTCGGAGGTTGCGATGAAGATCGTGACAGCCCTAGATCAACTTACCCCCCATCTTTCCCTTCCCGTAGCTTTGACAATTGGCACCTATGATGGGGTACACGCGGGGCATCAGAGCGTGTTTAAGGCTTTGCGTCGTTCATTAAGTGGACGACATATTCGAGCCGTCGTGACCTTTTCAAACCATCCTCGCTCTCTTCTCATTCCGGGCCATGTTGTTCCGTTGGTCACTACCCTTGCTCATCGCTTATACCTCTTTGAGCAAGAGAACATTGACCTTGTTATCCTTTTCCCTTTTACCCAAGTTTTTTCCCAACGATCTTACCAAAATTTTCTTTCAGACCTTTTTTTACATTTGCCTTTTAAATCTTTAGTATTGGGGAAAGGGGCATGTTTCGGTAAGCATCGGGAAGGAACAGAGGGCAAGGTAAGGACTCTTGGAAAAAAAGTTGGTTTTTCTGTCGAATATGTGAAAAAAGAACATTACCACCATCAGACAATTTCTGGGTCTATGATTAGAGAGGCGATAGAGCGAGGAGAACTAAGGAAAATAAAGAAATGGCTGAAGAGGGCTTATTCTTTCTATCTTCCCTTTCCAATGGAAAGGGAAGATAGGGAAGAGGGGGTGTTTCGCTATGTTTTCTCCTTCAAAGGTATGTGTCACTTGCCTTCTGCAGTCTATTCGGTAACCTTGGAAGGAGAAGAGAAGATCCCGGCCATTGCTTTTCTTCGAGGATCAACTCCTCTCGGAGGGGAGAGAGAACTCTCCTGTGCCCTTTTTTCTAAAAAGAGAGTGCGAGGTTCCTGTTTTCACTGCGTCGTTCACCGCTATCTCTGCGACACACTCTCTTCAAGCCTTTTACAGTCGGATGAGTGGGTGCGTGTCCACCCCATCCAACCTTCCTTTGTGTGAGGAGAGCATGGGTCGATTATCTTGTGGCCTCATTGGATTACCCAATGTGGGAAAATCAACCCTTTTCAATGCATTACTCCGTCATCGGCAAGCATTGGCCTCCAATTTCCCCTTTTGTACCATTGAACCGAACATCGGTATAGTCCCCGTACCGGATTCTCGTTTAGCTCCCTTAGCTCAACTCTCTGCCAGCAAAAAAGTGACCCATGCAACCATGAAAGTAATTGATATCGCTGGCCTTGTTGAGGGTGCCTCCAAAGGAGCTGGACAGGGCAACCAGTTTTTGTCCCATGTGCATGAAGTAGGAGTGTTGCTCCATGTTGTACGCTGTTTTGAGGGAGATCAAATTATTCACGTTACGGGAAAAGTAGATCCCCTCTCCGATGTAGAGATGATCAATCTCGAGTTGATTTTAGCAGATTTGCAAATGGTTGAGCGTCAAATTGTTAAGATAGAAAAACAGGTGAAATCTCATCCTGAACTTTTCTCTCTCATGAATGTCATGAGGAATATTGCTGCTCGCCTCAGCGAGAATCGGCCCCTACGCTCCCTTTCTCTGAATGAAGAGGAAGGAAAGCTCTTAGCTCCCTACCCCTTTCTAACCAGAAAGAGGATGATCTATATAGCGAACATCTCTGAGGAAGAGTTGGTGAACCTAGACCACCCTCACTATCGAAAGCTGGTCGCTTACGCGGAACAAGAAGGGAGTTTAGTAGTGCCCATTTGTGCAAAATTAGAGGAGGAGTTTGATCAACTCTCCGATCAGGAGGTAGAGGAATATCTTTCTGAGTTTCAGATGAAACAGTCGGGAATGGTACGCATGATCCGGGAGGGATTTAATGCATTGGGACTGATCACCTTTTTGACAACAGGAGAACCAGAAACGCGGGCGTGGACCCTGACTCGAGGCAACAGGGCAGGGGAAGCTGCAGGGGTGATCCATACCGACTTACAGAGAGGATTTATTCGCGCTGAAGTGATCACTTTTGAGGATTTTATTTCTTTTCGAGGCAGGGCAGGAGCTAAATCCGCAGGCAAAGCCCGCATAGAGGGTAAGGACTATCTCGTGCGAGATGGGGATGTCATGCTATTTTTTCACCATTCCTCTGGTCGGCAATAGTCACGCGAAACTGCAACCCTTGCATTTATCAATATCCCCACCATTTGCTAGCGATTGTTTAGCAAAATATCTCCGGTAACAACCTGCCCAATGCATCACTTCCCTTAGAGTGTGTCATTGACCAAAGCAAATATCCGAAAAGATGCAAAAACAAACGAGTCAAAACTGTTGCATAAGTTTCCTGAGAGCTTATCGTTGATCACCAAGCCATGTGGCACAACGAAAATAGAAAAGAAGAAAATATGTATAAGTAATTTATAATGAAAAACTTATTTAGACTGTAAATTTTGAGCCCTTCGCTTGAATTCTCATGGTTTTTCATTAAGTTGGTCAATCAGAGGTTATGCAACGGTCTTCTCTTTGCTTTATAGCCAGCAAACCACCATTAGACCTTCCACTCTTTTCGAAACGCGTTTCTACAAAAAAATTCTGAAAAAAAGGGAGGCGCTGTAGAGTGCGACCCCCCCGAAGTAAATTACAGAACTAAGGAAGGGGAAAATCTTATCTCGTAGAAAGACTCAAAGAACTCGGTTAGGAAAAGAAACACATTTTGGGCCTGTTGAAAAAATGACCGTTTTTGGGACAAACCTTGAAAGGTTACTAATGCGATAAAAATTTTTAGTTTTTGGGACAAATTATGACTAGATTTATGCTTGCCCTTGTCTCTGATTTGATTATTTTACTCCTGATTTTGTGTTTTTTGCAAAATCAGGGCAGGGGGGA
>Ga0209562_1000230_pt1 | contig 22277 bp, 12 predicted proteins | sample WorMetvacBELIZE2_FD_187399 | JGI IMG/M metagenome (GOLD analysis project Ga0209562, IMG submission 187399) | Marine gutless worms symbiont microbial communities from Max Planck institute for Marine Microbiology, Germany - Olavius vacuus BELIZE.2... | ecosystem: Host-associated > Annelida >... | reverse complement strand
ACCATTCGTATGTTTACGTATTCTATCTAAATTTGCTGTACAAATTATTGAGTTACTTGATGGAATGTGTACAGTTGGATGGCAGCAGCAGATCACACAAAGATATCGGTGATGGGAAGGAACGGAAACACAGAAGTAGAGACGAGCCCGAGTCCAAAGATTCTGGGCGACGTGACAGGGACAAAGAGCGAAGAGATAAGCATCGGATGAGAGACGAAGTGTGTATGAAAACTAGTTCAGTAGATACTATATGTGTGTGTACACGTGTGTGTTGTTCATTAGAAATGTATAGAACTATCATCATATGGGCTTCAGCGTCTGAGTAGAATTGATCTAGTCCAAGCCAAACTGTTATTTGTTTGGATGCTGTATAGCTTCAACAGAAGTTTTGTTGCAAGTCCTTGTTTGAGTTTAGTGTTACATTTTGCTCATTTAAGAACAAAAGGCATTTTTCCATACTCGATACAGGCAAAGATCCAGTCCTGGTCTTGCCAGTCGGGACATAATTGACTTAGGCATAAGCCCCACGTTAGGCTGCCAATTGCCATTACAACCAAGCCTGCAGTTACGTTTCCTGCAATGGAGCAGTCACTGTCGTTTGGCCAGTAACAAATTATGCTGCTTATTAACAGAGATAGATGTGTTTGAACTAGTTGCCTAGAGTTGTTAGTAGTAGTACTAGTAGTAGTGTTTATTCAGTCTTGTGGCCATAAGACCAAATAGCACAACACATGGTAAACAAACAAACAAAAGCAATATACAATGCAATGAATAAACTGATATGTGCAACTACAATAAAAAAGTGGATGAAATTTTTTAAAAACGAACAAAATACTAAAATAGATGGCTGAATTGTTAGGTGACAACATTTGGAGCGGCATAGGGTCGAACCTGCAACCACGATTGTTCATTTTTGTTTCACAGTTATTTCACAGACTAAAGAATCATGGCAAGCATGTTCAAGGAAGCGGCTTAAGTGGCTGTAAATTTTAGCATAATGTCTATGTATGGCCTGCTGCTTCGTTTATCGTAGTTAAATGTTGATCATTGCAAGGACGAAGAGCGCCGACTGTCAAAGAAGCGCGGCGAGGACGACCGCGACAGGAAGGAGAGGAAGCATCGAAAGACAGAAGATGATTCCGTGGGTGGAAAGTCGGAGAAGTCAGATCGGAGAAGACACGGTGACGACAGGGACAGGACGGGCACTGAGGGTGAACGACGTAAGAAGAGCGACAGACACAGAGACGACGAACGTCGTGACAAGAAACGTGATGACACGACGGAGTCACGTGACAGCAAGAAGGTAAGTTGCAGATGTTGTTTCCACTGTAATTATTTTATTTTTGCTTTTACTTTTATTCGTGTTTTAGATAAATTCATAGGTTCCCGGGCTTTTTTGTGGTACTGTTATTTTACGGTGTTGTTATTTTGTTAATGCCACTGTTAGAACGCATAAACCTTAAATGCAAAAAACAGCGGGGTTCTATAATTATGCGAACTGTTGTTATCTGTGGTAAATGGGAGATGGCATCAGCCTAGATTTTAAGTTAACGATGCCACCTGCTGGCCAGATTTTATTCGATCCTGGTACCTGGTTGCATTTCTGCCAGCCAAGCTACAGTGGTCGCATCTTCTGAATGTTAAAGGACTGTCTGCAGCCAGATGTAATGTCTTCAGCGCCATGACAGAAATGGTCTGACGTGACCTCATTAACCACATCTCAGATAGTGATGTGACAAAGCTGGTTAAAATTCACATTTGTCAAAGTTGCTATGTACTCGCCTGTGGTAATGATTGATTGATTGAGTAAGGCTTAACATCCCACCAAACACATTACAGGTCATATCGGAGACGGGTTTTTACGGGTCAAATGACCTAACCAACAGTGTCAAAGCACTGAAGTAAAGCGAACTGGTCTGTCAATGCACTGCAGTATTTTTTGTCAGGAAGATTTCCGATTTTTATCAGTTGTCCAGCAAGCAATGATTGTTGATTGATCACTGTTCACACATGCTATGATTGATTGATTGATTGAGTAAGGCTTAACGTCCCACCAAACACTTTATAGGTCATATCGGGGACGGGTTTTTACCGATCAAGTGACCCAACCAACAATGTCAAAGCACTGAATGAGAATAATTTTGTTTTCATTCTTGTTTATTAATGAGAAGATTTCAAGTTATATGGCATTTCATTTCGTGATTTATTTATTCGTGTTCTGATTTGGTTTTGTTTAGTCGGATCAAAGTAAACACAAAGAGAAGACAGAGAAATCACCAGAAGATGACAGGTTCGCTTTCTTTTTTATCAAATTTCTGCCACTTATTTCTTTTGGCTTTAACTGCTACTTTAATTATGATTAACAGTGAAATGATTTGAGTGCACTATATGTCATTAAAAATAAGGGCGTAATGGAGAGTGTTCTTATTTAAAGAGAGTTGTGAAATATTTGTTGATTTTATGCAAACTTTGATTTTGTTAACATTAAAATACTCTGCAGATACACTAGATCACAAGGTCATCTTAGCTATTGTAGATTGGTCTAAGTCCAGTACGTTGAAATATTGACATTTATAATACCTTGGTTGTACTTACCAATAATAATAATAATAATAATAACTGGACAAGGCGACTTACGGCTAGCGCCGACCAGTCCCGTACAAGCTAAAATACAATAAAAATAAAAATAATGGGCTAAGCTAAAATACAGTTAAAAATACCGAATTAGTATAAATAAAAGTAGCAATGTATCAGTGCACATGTTGGGCTATCATTCAATCTTTTGTGACCAAATTTTGGCATTTCTTTCATCGTTTTTATGCTCGCAGCATTTCAAATAACATGTTACATTACTTCATTTCTCATGAGCTTTTAGTTGGTTTTATAGCTGATGACGCTGTCTGTTGGTATTTATTGCAGAGAGAAACATGACAGTAAGGTTGGTATGAGTATTGCCATTTTCTATGTTACATGTATTACTATTAGGACGTGAAGATTAATGTGGCGTAAGCAACGTAGCTTCTAGAACACAGTATATAATTACAAATATACAGTCATGAAAAAGATTTATCAAACAAGAATGTTTTCAGTTGTCAAGATAAAATAGCTGAGTTTGAGCAGAATTGAATTAATTTAAGTACTCGGTAGTTAACAGTTACAGCTGTTCTTGCAATACTGCCGTAGAATTACCAATTACTTTCATTGTATTTGGTTGAGCTTTTGCTGGTTTTGTGTGGCATCTGAATATCTGCTTTTTTCTCTTTTTCTTCTGCTTGAATTCTATTGACTTCAGAGTTCTGTTATCAGTGGGTTCGATATCGGGAAGTTACAGGACGTTATTTTATTCACGTCTAAATACAATGTGAATTACCAGCATTGACATTTGCAGTCATTAAGAAGTCGGATTAACCTGTCTTGACAGAGTGTGCAGTTTTTGCGGTGACTCTTACTCTGAACAGTACCGGTTGAAAATCTTTTTTAACATTTGTGATTATAGTGGTGCCTCGTAAATTTAGTCGCTGCGGTGGGACCTCCTGTGCATATGCATATTGGCTAATCCAGCATTGCATATCTGTTTTGTCAGTGGATGATGACTGTATGTCTAAAAGTCATAATCTGTCGAATATCGTGTGATTTTTCGTTTACATCATAAATCATTACATTTATGTTGCATTTCCGTTCAAAAATTTTACTTATTAATAATTTGTTGGCACCTCTTGAGCATCACTAAGTTAGTATTTGTTATCTGTGCGCTATTGTAGCTGTAATAGCCTTGATTTTAACCTCACATTTTTATTCCTCCATTTCACCCGTTTATCACATACATATTTATTTTTATTTTGAACTCTGTTACTTGTTACTCGTATTTTATCGTAGCCAAATAGCCTCGATTACGTCTTCACGCTTTTTTCGCTAATATCTTCCACACCATTGTAAGGCACTGAATGGCCTAATATATGCTGATGTGCCGTTAAGAAACTACTCACTCACCTTGCGTCACTGAGTTAATCACTGGATTCTGTTTTGTTTGCATTCGGTGCACATTATAATGAGGCAGCTTGGGTTTCATTGTTTGTGCATAGCCGCTTGTTGTTGACGTGCATCTTTGCAGCCGGTACAGGCTGCTGTGCCATCGAATGACACCAGTATCAACAATTCAGCAAGAGTCGCAGTGGCCAGTAGAGCACAGTGGCACACTGATTGCACTGGGCCAAGTGCTGATCCAGCTTGCCATCGACAGTCGTTGTCACAAAGCAGTTCGCAGTATGAGAGTAGGATTGGTGACGGCATGAGCCCATTACGTCAGGCACCGGTTACGGACCAACGGCAACTAGAACACAAAGCACTTGGTGTTGAACTGTTTGAGAATGCTACACGCCTTGACTCCGGTGAATTCCCGACTTCGTCTCGCGAATGGAATTTCCGAGCATCATCAAGCCATCATCATTCTGTTGCACCTTTGCCAGTGTCTGCAGCTCCTCCATCTCCATCTGAACACAAACAACAGGAGGAATTTTGCACCACTGTTGATCCTCGGCGCCCGATCTCGCCACATTCGCAGCTTCGATTGGCCAGAAGCATTGCAGAGTCTGGCCATGTACTCACTGAAACTGAGCATAAGTCATTCTGTCATGTGGTGAATTATTTTCTTGTCTGGTACTAATTAATGTTCAGAAGTTTGGGTCTTACCTTACTTTGTTTGCAACTGCATTGGCACTTGCTGCTGTGTTTATTGTTTTGAGTTTGTACTAAACCATTGCTGGTTATCCTGACGTTATTAACTTTTTTATTTCATGGTTTTATCCTCAGTTACTTTAGACGTAGACGGAGACATAGATGGAGTTAACGAGCGCAGTCCGAAGCCTTTATGCCCATATCATCTAATCACTTCACAGTATGCAAATTTACTAGAATTACTCATACAAGAATATTAATTTTTTGACAGATACTATTTCGTTTATCTGATTTTATCATTTACATCACCCTTTTTCTTATTGTTTCTGTTTGATGCCTGGTTCTTATAATTTTGTACACTACATGTTGACTGTTTACTAATTTTTTTTGTATAGTTTATGTGATATTGAAAGAGAATTTACTTTAGCTCACATTGCTGTCGTTTGCTCAATTTTTTGCTGCCAGTTTTTTTCCATTTACGCATTTGTTATTAAATATTGTTCATATCTTTTTGCCATTGGTATTCTATGTTGATAAGCTTTGTAATTATCTCACTTATTGTTTGGGGGTGAAGTTTGATTTGAAATTGGAATAATTTTTTAATCATTTTCTTTCGTTATATTTATTCTCCTTCACATTACACTTGCCCTGTTCTTCACTATGTTTCATTGCAGATATGATGCAGTTGAAGTTTAATTTAATATATTTTATATTTTTTTCATTTTCAATGCAGATATACAGCATAAGAAGAAGTTAAAAATATGTGAACATCTGTGTTGGTTTCAAGTTTTAAGAAAGTGCAGAACGTTGGAAGTGAAGGCTGTGAATGATTATATCACAGTAAACAGACAGCAGTGAAGCTTAACTAACTGTAACTAGTTACTCTGTCCTCTACTATAGGATGCAGTTATTAAGTGGCGGTGTTATATGTGACACGTTGCTGGGAGTCGTTACAGTGAAAAACACTTTGTTGTAGCAGAAATAAATTGTTGCGTTTTCTCGCACAGACTGATCGGAATAAGGTCGGGTATGATGGCTTAGTGGTTAATGTATTCGATTGTCAGCTGGTCAGTTTTTGCTGTCCACTGTATGAGTCACTGGATGTCCGGTCGGATTGCTTCAATGTGCCAGAAAAAGTCTCACCCCACACATGGGTACACCCATTGGCATCACTTTGGGCCAGAAAATGGGGGTACCACCTTATCTCTGTGGACTCTTTTTCTTCCTCTCTCCACTGTGTGGTGCCCCCCCCACCATTAGTCTTGGCACTTGGAGAGCACTGTAAATAGAATCTGAGGTGTATCACTAGCTGAAATTGACTCTAGTGCATGTTGACCATTACATGTGGCATTTTGTGATATTTGCAAGAAATAATTGACTAAATTTGGTACAGTTGTGTTAAAAGAGATTGGTGCTTGTACCCATTGTACCCACATAAATTGCATCTATGGGCATATCTGGACCGTCAGCATTAAAAGTTGTCTTTCTCTGTTGCACAACAAAGCACTGTTTTCAGACATGTTGAACTGCACGGCTCTGGCATTCCAGTCTGGAAGTTGAACGGATGTTGTGTGTACAGACTGAGTCAAAGAAGACAAATGACGACGATTATGATGAGTATGAAGATGATTTTGAGGTACATTGTCCCTGTTTATATGCAGGTTTACATCTATTATTGTGGGTCTGTAAGTACATTGTTTAAGTCATTGTAACTGAATCACCATGACAAATGTGATGCACCTTTTGACTGTTGAGTTGGAGAGATCAAAGTATGGTGTCTATCTCGGTACGAAAAGAGTCTCGTTGTGTTGGTTCATTTCTTTAACGACGTCTGCCTCTTTGGGCTTTGGATATTGTTTTAAATAAATTCAGTTCATTTACTGCCCAGATACTTACAGTTTATTTAGTTTAATTGTCATTCAGTGCTCAGCACAAGCATTTGGGCTGCAGATGATGCCAGTTTCCAGGCGTTCAACCCACAAGTAACTTAGTAATAAACCCAGCAGTAGGCTGCAGTTACTTACATCAGGCCCATGGTTGCCTTTCTGCAGGATAAAATGTGTGTATTATATTATGCCGCTTAGTGACAGAGGCAAGTGTGTGTGTAACAACTTGCCCAGAGTCGCTACATAAAAGTAAGAACCAAACCAGCAACCTTTCTATCGTGAATTCAATGTCCTAATCATTACACTACCATGGTATGGTCATTTATGGTTTGTTTTGTTATAAAATTTTGAAATTGTGATGTATTGACGTAAAAAAAAATAGTATTTTCTGTTATTCTGCTAGGACTACGAAGATGATTTTGATGATGGCGAGAGTTCCGAAGAGGACAGTGAACCAGAACCTGTCAAGAAGCCCGCCAAGACTCCGGTATGAGGACTTCATGAACGGTTGTAATGGATTATGACATAATGGCTGAAGATTAAGAGTAGGCCACACACAGTGGCTCTTTAGAGTGATTTTCAAGGCTTAAATTCTGAAGCTGTTACATAAGAGTTCATCATTTTCACCATACATCATTCCTCTCCTCCACTCCAGGCTCAAAACTCATCTTTTCCGCAAAACCACTGCGACTTTCCATTACTCATTACAATCATATCCTGAGCTGTGTGGACTTTCACAATATCTGAACTGCAGTGGTACACTGTACACTTCCAATATTATTAGGGTTGTCGTCACTTAAAATGGCACATTTTTGAAAAACTGAACGAAATATAAAGGGATGTAGTACATATTACTGCAGATTGGCTTACGGTATCAAAATGATTGCGCTACAAACAGAAGACAGTTTGCTGCTGTTATTTTGCCGCACTGTTTTCGTCAAGTGGCTACGTGTTGTTTGCCAGGAAGCCGAGGTGAACAGTTCCAGCAATGAGATGGATGAAGTTCTGCGTGCCGTGTCTGCGGAAAACGAACGTCTTTTGTCGGCAACTCATAGTTCACAACGTCATCGACAGTCTTCTGTTAGTATATTGTATATACTCCATATAAGCTGTCCCACGTATAAGCCGACCCCCATTCCTGCAGCCGAAAATGTGGCAAAAATTAGTGACCCGCGTATAAGCCAGTAACGAAAATTGGCGACGAACGAGTACCCTAGATCTGCGAGTTGATAATGCGTGAGTGTCGACGAGTTCACAACAACGATTAAAGCAAGCACCTGACAGCTCGTGTGTGGCTTGGCTGAACAATGGCCTTGCATGGTGTGGGTGTTGAAGTGGTGTCAAATTACAGTGGATCGACTTACCTGGTATGCAGCAGCAGCAATCTGTGTGTGGTCCAACTGCTCGCCACGCGCATTCCGACGCCTGCACGATGGCCTAGTGGCCTACTAATGGTCTCTACTGCACTGACTCTGGCTGTTAATGTATGGCTGTGTGGCATGACCCACAAATAAGCCGACCCCCAAAGCTTTATCCTTAAAATTCGGCGAAAAATCGTTGGCTTATACGTGAGTATATACGGTAATCTACGATACAGTATGATACGATAATACTGGCATTTAATTGCAATGAGAAAGGTGACAGATGGTTAACTTGGTCTTCCACATGATATTCAGTGCCAAGTGACAGTGTTTTTTGTGTGCTGTGTATAAATTGGCTTACTTACTTACTTACTTACATCAAGTGAATTATCATCATCACATCGTAACATGTTGGAGTGCAGAGAGAAGCATTGCAGTAACGTTGGTACAAATAGCATTCTTTGTCTCCTTTTGCTGGCTCGTACTAGTGATTGCATTATTATTTCTATCTAGTCTACTTATTCACCTTGTGCTCAGAGTGCAGTATAGGCACTTGGAGTCCAAGGTAAATAACGGGTGAATCATCATTTTAATGTAGTACTGTTTTACCAGACTGCTGCAAAGAATATTTAAGTATGACAAAATGCAATACATCGGTCTTACTCCAGGTAAAGTATTGAACAATTTGATATATGGATCACTTTGGTGCGTCATCATATACGGGAGTTACAAACTGTCAAATATGGTCAGATTTTTTGGCTTAAATTAATTAGTATTTTGAGTGCAGTATTATTTCTCTGAACTTATGCAAAGAATATTTAAATATCGCGACATTTAGAATACCAGTCTTACTCCTGATAAACAGCTGAACATTTTGATGTACTGAAGGCCTTCTTAGGTCGTCATGTACACGAGTCATACACTTTAAAAATGACCTGTTTTGGGGCCACCCTGTATTTTCTGGTTAGTTGCTGCACACAGTAACATATTTTAGGCTTCTGGGCAGTTTCTTTTCTATTTTAAGTCAGTTATAAATTTATAATAGTGTTTACTGTGATGCTGTAGTCGGAAGATTCCGATGACGGACATGTGCAAACCTCAAAGAACATTGGGCAGAAGAATGCAAAGTCATCTGCAATATTGATAGACTTTGTGTCAGCGAAACGACGCAACATGACGTCGAAGGCAGCGAGTCATCTGCAGAGTCGTGCTAAGGACCTCTCGGCTACAATAGAATGTGACAGTGTCTATCATAGCTTCTTTGAGCACAAACCGACGAAGGACTACGACAACTTCATCAAGAACTTTGGACAGTCACACATGGCACAGGCAAGACTTCAACTTCCTCGTTTATTTTAGCTTACATACTGGAAAACTTGGATTTATTGGTGATAGCCTTTTGTTTCACATTTGTACGGAGGTGAAAGATGCAAAGAAAGAACTGCTTGTCCTCAGAGGGACTTGTATTGAATTCTTTATCAGTAGGAATATAGCTATATAGATGCAATAATGGATCGCATCAGCTGTTTGAATAAGAAGTAGATTGTGAGGTAGATGGTACTGTGATATATTGTGGTTATCTTTGAATCTAATTTATGCTGACTAATGTATATTATTTGCAACAAGTGCTGACCAGTTTAATATCTGATGAAGCTTTGAGGAGGCACATTGGTTTTGTAGTAAATGTAGGAGGTAATGTAAATAACCCGGTCAACAGTGGTGATGTGATGATTGATTTCCTTGGGGAATCTGGTACTAGTTTACTGGTTCCTGTGTCTGCAGACTCTGTGGTGCAATACAAATGAGCGATTCAGTTTTCCGGTTGTCTGTGCATGCATGCTTGATCATATGCTAAATGTTTGTGAACACAGTATCTTACAAACCGCTTGTGGAAATTTCGCCAAATTTACACGTTAAGTGCGGTTGGGAAGGAAGAAGAACTGGTTAGATGTTGAGCGCAGAAGGTCAAAGGTCAAGGTCGCACAGCAAGTCCGAATATGGTCAAATAAGCACTTTGCAGGATTTTGAAGATTTTGGTTTTAGACGTCAGAGTCACAGACAACTTTTCTGTCGGAGGTGTACTGATTGATTAGTTTGCCATCAAAAGCCTTATAGTTTATATTTATTTATCAGACCAACTTCGTTGTTGGTGTTGCAGCTAATTGACGAGGACCGTTCTTGAGTTTTGATTGTTGTTTTTTCGTTGATCGTGTTTCACAGGCGTACGTGCAGACAAATGACGACAACATCGAGAGAGACACGCAGACAGAAGAGATCACGCACAGAGACAAATGGACACAACACCCATCAGGAGTAGAGGTGCAACCGTTTGGAGGTTTGGAGATTATTTGTCTCATGAAGGTGTTGAACTTTTATGTGCACTTTTGCGTTGCAAATGCTGATCCAGTAATGTCCTCAGCTGTTTGTGGCTGATCACCATTGAAAAAAGATCGAAAGCTCAGCTTCTGAAGTGCTTGTAGCAAAAGTGTGTTTATGGCATCCGCATGTTTTCTCTTTTGTTCCACTCGATATGGCATTGATATAAATAAATTAATTCATATTGTACCCGTTGCACATATGTGCATGAGTAGACATTTTCTCATAATAGAAACCTGCGGTGCTGTTCATTTTGTTTGTAGCGTGCAGTTGTTGCATGATGTCTGTTGTAACAGCGAAACATGTTTGCTTCAAAGTTTAATGTGGAGGCACGAGGTTATACCCTACCAATAGATCAGTTGACTAAAGGTTATATAGGTTGTGAATAGTGAATGGGTTTGAATTTGTCACCTAGGTTTAACCTCAGCACAAAAAATCCAAAAACCAAAAAATCCAAAATCACTGGCTTTGCGCACATCGTCCAACTTTCTGACCCCGGTTGTTGAAATTTAAGAAATCCAGCCCTGGTTGTGAACTGTTGAATGTTTCAGATGTTGCATGGTTAGGCTTGGCCAGACCCCTTTCCTCTGATAGACAACATCTGAGCTATGATGTTTGTCTGGAGGTAAGAGGGGAGATTATCAGAACTGTTCTGTGTTGTAATATGTACTGAAGCTGTGCACAGTCATAAGCACACTTAGATGAGCAGTTCTTACAGTTCTCTGGATTGGGTTTTGTCACATTGGGCCCATTTCGTTGTGCGTAGATTGATTTATTTGTGTTTATCTCTGTGTTTTATGTGTTATTGTTTCATACTGCATAGTTGTCGTAGTATTGTGAGCGCAGTGGGGTGGACCTGATGGGATTGAAGCCTAATCCTTAGGACCTATTTTCCTTCAGTGCTTTGACACTGTTGGTTGGGTCATTTGACCCATAAAAACCCATCCCGATATGATCTATAATGTGTTTGGTGGGACGTTACACCTTGCTCAATCAATCAATCAATTAGGCGTGGCCAACTCAGGAGTTGATTTTCGTTTCATGTTGCAAGATGTAAGTTTCATTTTTCATGTTCACCTGCTTCAGTTTGTCACGTGACAGTAATATTTCTGTGCTGCGGGGTGTATATGCATTTGTATGAGGTTACTGAATTTTTTCAGCTGGTTGCCTGGAATAAACATATCTTTACAGCCGTGCACACTTTTACACTGAGAATAAAACTAAGACCGGTGTCACTGAAAGTTCTACAAACCAAATTGAGAAAGATAATTTTAAAATGATTGGTGTCTATAGATTGTATGCATATTACAGAAATGACTTGTTGCTTGTAGGTGATTTGACTGACGAGAATGCTGCTGAGGAGGATAAGCCGCTCAACAGTGTTGCATTGGCTAAATTCCTCGGCAAAGCAGCAAAGGTAACTGTTTCGTTGACGGGAACTACTCTATGTTTTCTGTCAGTCTTTGATGAATACGCAGCTGCATCTGCTCTTAAATGCATAATGCTGAAATACGAAATGCTGACATGTTGAAATGTTATACTTTATGTAAAGTATTAACAGTGCAGTGATGTTGGCTTTTTGCTTGGGGTTGCACGGATCATAACCGTTGTGCATAGAGACTTGTAATCCTGCATCAATCCACCTACTGGCCAAGCCAAAACTAGGTCAGCCTGACCTAGTTAATGGGTTTATAGGTCATGTGCTGCCAGCTGAGTGTCGCTGCTCGTGGGCTGCTTGTTGATGTGGCATTCAGTAGAGCTCTGTAGAATAATATAGTAAGTAAGTAAACAAGTTTGTTAGCAGCAGAGTAAATTGCTGTAGTGTGAATATTTTTATTTAGAAATATTTGAATAATTTAATTTTGAAGAAGATGCCAAAGAATGGACAAGTGACAGAAGTGCTGTTAAGTGCTGTTTGTCATCACTGCAGCAGTGACACTGTTGTGATGGTGCCTGTGGTGTGAATTACCGGTAGCTACAAATGGCAAAGTTCAGAGTTTGGGATAAGGTTACCAGGGAAGTGCACTTATTTGTGGGAAAGCTGTAACCCCTTTAAAACTGTCTGTGGCCAAGGGTAGTCTTTATTCCAGAACCATTTCAGTCCATTCAGTTGTTTCAGCGTAATTTATACAGGAGTCAAACAAAACTGCCAGACAATGGTCCGTTGCTGCATATACCTACTGGAGGGTTAGTAAATTTGCTAATGTGGTTACCTGTGTAATACAGGTAATATGTCATGTGTAGGTAATGGCAATGCTGCTGGAAGAGAATGCACTCGATTCTCTGCGCAAGTCGGTCGTACACAAACAATCCAACATCGTTATCAGTGAAACTTTTGTTGTGCTAGCACCGGTGTCAGTTCTCGAAGGTTAAGATGCTCATGTTTTGTAGTCTTACATTGTAGTTTGTTAATTTATCAGTTTTTAGCTCAACTGGATGTTGCATTGCATAGGTTAACAACAGATGAGACTAGCAATGGTGAGAGTGCAGCACATTTGACAAGTGAAGACTGTGAAATTACAAAACCTTAGACAGATGTGACATGTTGTATTATTGTCATAAAGGTCCACTGGGATCAATGAATGTCAAATTTGCCCATTAACTAACCTCTAGTCATTTTAACCTTAGTTTAAATCGATGTTGCATTTCGCCAGTGGCAATTATCACCTAGCTATGCTCTGACCCAGTTAAAACCTGTGACAGCACTTGCTATTGGCTGACAAGTGTGACATGACCCATTACCATTGAAGGCATGCACTAACGTAAACACTGCTACATAGAAATAGTGCTCTGCTACATCACAGCCACAGGGGCAGCACTGCTCAAAAATAATGAAGCCTCCGCAAAACTTACCACTGCAAATGGCGGAACGTTTACGTCGAGCTCAGCCAGACTCAGTAGCCAATCACGTTACAGCACACTGGATCAGTGACTGACGTGCTTTAACATGATTGGTTACTGAGACTGGCTGAGCTCGATGTAAACGTTCGGCCATTTGTGGTGGTAAGCTTATCAGCGTCCACATGATACCACACGACGTGAACAGGAGGTATGGCATCTAAAATATATATGTGTGTGTGATCACACCCCTGTCGTCAGAAATGGCATTCTTCAATGAAATGATAAGTATGAGAGACTGCTTCAGACAGGTTAGTTTCCGGCATTATATCTCGCACGTTAGTGCCAAAGCAGTCGCTGTGAAATCAGGAAACAAATACGGTCACTCCCATCAACATCTTTGTTTTTTTAACCTGAGGTTAACCGGACGTCATTGCTTGGTAAAAGTTAACTGGAGTTTCGAGCACCTCTGTATCTTCGGATTTTATAGGCGCTATACAAATCATATTATTATTATTATTAATGGTTGATGAAGTGCTAACTGACTGTGGTGCAAAGTGGTTTTCATTAACTGTAGCTTAAAAGCCAGTAAAACTGAGAGTTAAATTTAAGTGACATCGGTGTGCGGCCGGACCTTAATGTCGACCTGTATGTGTGTTTATCTCAGAGCGTCACTGTGTCTTCAGCCAGTTCTCTCCAAATCACAGTCAGCTCTTGCTTGCCGCTTACAGCCCATCAGTGAAGGTCAGACATTGTCATCATCATGTTTTCTCTGCTGTTGTGTACGCGTTGATAGTTTTGACACTTAAATTGGTTTTGTGAACATGCTAACTGCAGTTTGTTGTACACCACAGTCGATATTCGTCTATTTGATGGCTATTTTTATGTTTTGCGATATAAAAAAATCTTACCACTTATCATTTTAGCATCTTCATCTTGTACTGCTGATAACAGTACTTTGCCATACTGACTTGGGAAACCCCCTCCCCTCTAATAGACAGCATCTGAGCTATGATGTTTGTCTGGAGGTAAGAGGGGAGATTATCAGAACTGTTCTGTGTTGTATGACCTATAATGTGTTTGGTGGGACATAAAGCCTTACTCAGTCAATTACTGACTTGGGAACTATTAATGGCCTGTCTCTTTGGCTCAACATGGTTGCATGCTCGACTGGAACAAGCTATTGAGATAGCCAGGATTCAACTCCTGTGTGTGCCAAGATTAATGATATGCATGCTTTGATATTAATTTTTCCGACAAGCAAGAGGTTTTAATGATGTTTCTCCATAGTTTATGACTGTTGGTTGCTCTGAAGTTATGACTTCATCTGGGATAAAAATATGTATGTTATTGTTAAATACACAGAGTTCTAATAATACACAGAGTTCTGTTGCCTGCCTTACACGCATTCCCACTGTCCAGGCATGCATTACATATAGTTACTAGGCTAAGGTCCTAAATCAAAGAAGTGTGTTTCGAGTAGTTTCTGAATTGTGTGAGGTCGGCTATGTCACGAAGTGTTGAAGGCAGTTATTCTGTTGTTATTTTGCCAACCAGCACAAACCCTGTAGGCGTGAATGTTGAAGTTAAGCAAATGTAAATGACGGCAACGGCCCTTCACTCGGTGATCATGGTGTTCTAGAAGGAGACTGCATTTTCCTTTTGAAGAGCCATGGAGAGGCGTTGTTATTATTATTATTAATGACTATTATCATTCATAATCATTATTATTGTCGTTAACAGTAAGTAGATCTATTGTCATGTGCGAAACTTCAGACCTCGCGGGATCGAGTGACATCTGCCGGAATTGTGTGTGTGTGGAACGTCTATGAACCACAGTTGCCTCAGAAGTAAGTCTAGCAGCCAGCTGGTATTATGATGTTGCTTTATTTAGATACTGTGTGCTTCAGTATTCAATACATTACAGTAGGACTTATATAGTGCCATAATTTTACAAATAGGCATGGAGATGCTTGGTCGCATATGATCTTCATTGTCATCGTAATGAATTATGCCACTCCGTACCTCACCTCATTGACTTTACTGACTCTTTGACTGTTTTTTTTTTGTTTTTTTTCTGCTTATTAGTTTTTTAATATTTATTTTTAAATAATTTTAGGCTCATTATTATGCAGTAGTCTAAGCTTGCTCCCTGTTAGCTTTTGATGCACATTAAATATTTATGTATCGTATTTTTTTCTGCGAAACTGCTGTGCTAAATGTGGAAGATCAGTCTGCAACTATTTGCTGGATCATTCATTCACTATATCTTCTTATGACTGCATTACGATAAAACTAAATCTGGCTTTAGAAGGGCCGATACTGTATTTAAACTAATGTGATCGAAACTTGGCCGAGACAGGAACTACCATCTCCAGGTCTAGTAGAATGTCGCTACATAAAGAAAACATGAGTGGTTAGTACGTGGTGTGGGGAAAGGACTGCTGAAACAGATGTTCCACGTTTGATTCAGGATTCTGGTCAGTCATTCTCAACCACAATGCTGCTGCTTCAGTCCAAACAAGCCAACCCTCGCGTTTGCCGGAATGGTGAGATCGTAATTTTTTTATTGTCGTAGGAAATGCTGTTTGAAGTTTGTCAGCCTTCTTGACAGGTCATTGCTCACTGCAGCAGTGAAGTGAAAAAATTGTTGGAATCAGTTCATATTTGCTGGTGTTGCCAGTGTTATTTCAGTTAGATGAAAGTGCATGCTCATAGCTCACTGTATAGTAGCAATGTTGCAGTTAGGAGTTCTCTCTGTAGCATGTTATGACAATCAACTCATTTGTTGTTTTTATTTCTGCACAGCTGAGACAAAACAGCACCATAAAATAACGTATCACTGGCTGTCATTCTAGTTACAATTTATCAGTTTTCTCCGTCTATTTAGATATATATTTTTATCTGTCGTGTACTTCCACATCGTCGTTGTACTGTTTGAAAATACCACTCTTATTAATCAAGATAAAAAGGTCAAAATAGAAGAACACAGAGCAGGTTGATCAGATTAATCGGAGAGGTATTTCTGAAGGCACAATGTTGCAGATAAATCTGATTCAGTATACAAACTCACCCAAGAGATCAGCAAATTAATGAAATTACCTATTCAAGGGGTGTGGCAAAATGCCCATGAATTTATTACGCAACTGGCTCATGCTGCCACACTGTGTTACGGATGGTAACACCAATATATACTGCATGCACTGTGCAGCTGGACGGTTCTATTATTGTCTGGGATTTACACGAGTCATCGTCCCTGAATGAGTCATACACTGATCATCATCGTAACGAGTTGCAGCTTCGGCAGCCGACGTATAATACAGGTAAGTGTCGTTACTCTCAGTTTACTTACCTGTGTACTGCTGCTGCCAGTATCACTGGTGGTTTATGTCAGACCGGCCTGTTACTGTAATTGTTGTGTGCTAGGCCGTATCATCCAAAGGTTTTAAAGTTTAAACCACTGCAGATAACTGCAGTATGGTATTTATGAGTGCTGTCCTGAATAGAAAAAAACAATTTTTATTTGATTTAGTTGACGCATATAAATAAGTTTTTTAATGTGAATTGATGCAGTACTGTACATTATGAGTGTAGCGGACTGTAATATTAATCGTTAACGGGTAACTACAAACGTAATGCGCTGTAAGTTGAAAAAAACACCAAAATGTGTGTGTCATATCTTATATTGAACTCAGCCAATAGTGATAAAATTTCAGACATAGCGTCCTGAATAAATTTGCCATGGGGTAATGTGAGTATTTTCTAACTCGCTTAAATAATATCGCTGTACAACTTGAGAAACTTAACTTCATGTTTTTCTGACAATTCCAATGCCAAAAGCCATATATACCACCACTCAGTCCTGTTGTCCAACCTGGCATCTGTCACTATTTACAAGCTAGCTCTTAGTTATATAACGACTTATTGATATCTTATTCTTTACTTTGTCACTAGCAGTATATCTGAAAGATTGTCTCATATCATTAGTTTTGCAGATTGTTTTTTGTGTTTGTGTCTGAAGCTGGGGTTCTTCACAGTGACAACCATCAGAGTTCCGTTATTGCACTTGCACCGATCATGGCATCGTCAAGCGGGTTTGTGTTTGCATTTGCTCGCGTAAACCAGCCACTGAATGCTATGCTGTTTATGAATGTCTGTCCAAACAAATACTTGCCTCGTTTACGTTAGTTAGGCAAAGATAAGTTTACTAAGTTAACTTACTCGGCTTTTGCATTGTAAGTTTTAATTCTATTATGTGGTGATGTAGTCTTAAGGGCATCACAATGAAGAGATCATAGGTTTGGCTCGTGGCTGTTCTGCAATGACATTGGGCAAGTTGTTCACACGCATCTATTACTAAGCAGTAAAATTTGATACTGATCAGAGGTTGGTTGGTTGAGCAAGGTTTAACGTCCCACTTGACACATTTTACTCATCAGAGCGTGGTGATGCTGCGCTGCTGGTAAGGTAGTCACGAGTCTGGTGGAAAGAGTGTTGTGCATATCATTTGATTGTTGGTTATAAAATTGTTTTCTGTAAACTGGATTGCACTCATAAATACCACACTACAGTTATCTGCAGTGGTTTAAACTAGGAAACCTTTGGAAGACATGGCCTAGCATACAACAATCACAACAGGCTGTTTATAAATATGACTAAACATAATGGGTGTTTATGCTGTAGTTAACAAATTATTAATTAGCAAGAAAAATTAGTGGTGAGTGATATGACGAAGCAAATGTAGCATGCTGTCTTTGGGGCAGTAATGAGATGTGTTTGTTTATCAGCTGAGATGTAGCACTGATGCTCAGTCGACATATTTCACTGTCGCACTTGATATGAGGCAACATTGCTGTATTTGTTGATTTGTAGAAGCAGGTCGGGATTCGAGGGTGACTCAGGCAAGACAGGTTAGTTAGACCTAGATATCATTAACAGACTCTGTCACTGCTTAGTTTTCACACAGTGTGAAGTCAGCTGACTGTGCATGGTCCAGTCATAGCAATCAGTTAGAAGAGTCTGGCCATCTAGCTTATTAGTGCAATCTGCTAGTGCCGTGCTGTCACGTCACAACTTGGCACACAAGGACGCCATGTTTGTTCCTGATGTTGTGTGACGTGTTTACGACAGCTGCACTTCTTGTTTTCAAAAGTGTGCAAGTTAACGACTATCTGCGCCCACTCAGCCATGCGACTGTTCCACGATTATCTACGTAACTATGCTAGTAATGAAATGGCCACATTTGCCGCCCAGTCTTGGCTACGTGACCACTGACCGCACTGTATTCCCCAGCTGCTTCGTCTCTTCTGCTCCGAACTGAATAAAAGTCCAATTTCACACTTTGTGGTATGGTGCTTCTAAAGTGGAGTTCATCATGTGTAGATAAACACTACTGCAACTTTGGAATATCGTTTAGGTAGTTAGCGTTCAAGTGGATAGTAAGTCTGGCTGCGAAATGTAAATTGGTGTCAAAAGTCGCCATAGAAACAGCCTGTCAACTGCCGTGAACTTGGCAAAGATGGCGTCCATTACAGCACACTAGTGACATCATGTGGCACTGTGCCGAAACCACAGTTGGCCAAACTCTTCTAATTGACTTCTCTTGGTCCAGTGTGCAGTAGCTGGTGGCGAGACTATATGAGACTGCATTTGACTTCCTATTGTGGGATGTTTCAAATATGCTGTTGTACCCATAGTCTGTCTGACTGAGTGCACAATATTAATGTTTTTTTTTGTTGACTTTCTTACGACATTTTTTGTTTTGTGGTAAAAATTGTATTCGTGTAAAATTATAATGCGTTAAATCTAAAGTGCGAAGTAGTAATTCAGCATATGTGAATGTGTTATATTCCGGATGGCAACGAGTGATAAAAAATATTGCTAATTTTTAGTGGAGTTTTTCTTTTTGCACAAATATGCATGTGTGTGTGCAGATTCTCTTGCTTTCCAGCTGGCATCACTTGAAATTGACTCAACTATTCACTTATGGGTGCGTATTTGAATACTGTTGTATAATTTACGATGAAAATAATTTGTTTGCTATTTAAATATTCTTCGCTAGCAGTACGTAAAGACATGACACATGGCCTTACATTGTCAGTAAAACAGCGTCATTGACGTTAACGTGTCAGACGACATTGTCGGCCTATGTATTAGGAATGCTGACAGTGTTCGCCGACATTGTCAGTCCATCAACATGCCATGCATACTCTTTCATTGTGATAGCACATGACGTAACAATGGATATTCTTTTAACTGTTTGTTTTTTTCTGATGTGGGCTCTCTGCTGACATCGTTGGCTGCCAAGATGTCAAAATGGGGACGTTAGAGAAGTTTTGTTGCAGCAGTGGGATTACTGTTAGTGAAGAGCATTTGATTAGATGATTGCAAAGGAGCAAAAAGTACTCCGAGAAGTAACAGTTTAGTTGAAAATTAATTAATTAGAAGTTTTTTAGTCGTTGAAAAAAAACTCTTAATGGTTAGACAGTTGATGACTAAAACTACAGCCACAAAGACACCAATAGTGAACACTAGTGACGGAATACAGCAATGACTGGTTTGCTACGGCAGGTTGTTGCTGAGCTGGGACAACCTGACGAAGCTGGCTCACTGACTGATCTTGGTCTTCGACCTGGTGGTCGCGTCAAGCTCATCAAAAGTAACACCATCCTGCTGGAGAACCCACTGAGGTCTATTCACACTACACATTGCTGGAACTTTTCAGATGGACCTGTTTGCTTGTAACTCTGTACATCCCGTTATGCATTTTTTTCATAATTGGTCAAAAGTTTGCAACTGTCATCGTCATAAAAACACCCCTCCCCTCCAGTAGACAACATCTGAGCTATGATGTTTGTCTGGAGGTAAGAGGGGAGATTATCAGAACTGTTCCGCGTTGTATTGTGTACTGAAGCTGTTAACAGTCATAAGCACACTTAGATGAGCAGTTCTTACAGTTCTTGGGATTGGGTTTTGTCATACTTGGCCCATTTTACTTTTATTTGTGTTTATCTGTGTGTTTTGTGTGTTATTGTTTCATACTGCATAGTTGTCATAGTATTGTGAGCGCGGTGGAGTGGACCTCATGTGATTGAAGCCTAATCCGTAGGACCTATCTTCCTTCAGTGCTTTGACACTGTTGGTTGGGTCATTTGACCCATAAAATCCTGTCCCCGATAGGACCTGTAATGTGTTTGGTGGGATGTTAGACCTTACTCTATCTATCTACCATCGTCATAAAACGTTTATAGTGTGTTGAGTGTTGATTACAAGTGAATGAAGAGCAGCTTTTTGTTACAGAATTGATGTTGAAAGATGACATTTTACTCGTTTAAAAGAAGCAGCAAGACCACTTTGCGTAGCAATCTGGTCCAAATGACAGGTTTGGAGTATGAAAAGGCATGCTCGCCGAATTTAATTGGCAGTCTTGGTATTGGGTAATTAGATGTAGACAGGGACCAAGAAACCATGCTGCAGCATCAGTACAGAGCAGTTTGTTAATGTGCACTGGACTTTAGTCGTCCCAGCAGCTGTTGCATAGGACAGTAACTGCCTGTGTACTCGTATGTGGATTTTGTAGTTTGCTTGTACTTTATTTTATCTCGTTATACTAATGCATTTATAGTTAAATTTTAAAAAGTCACTCTTTACGTCATGCTGTCTCTTACTTGTGCCTTCCTGTAACTTGTAAGCTGAAACTTTTTGTGGTGTATTGGGATAGTTTCAGACAAGTGGCTGTCTTAGTAGTATTTCTATAAATTAATTATTTTACTTTCATTTCCGTGTTTATGATAACTTTGCTGACCGTCACATTTGCTGCTGTCAGGGAGCGGTCGATTCAGTCCAAGTTCCGATCGTTTGCACTCGCTGTTCTGCCGCAGAACAACAATCAGTATTTTGTCTGCACTGACCTGGTAAGTCCACGTTGCAAGGCCATTGATATTCAGTTGATGATTTGCTGGTAGGGCTGCTACTATTGAGTAGTTTGCTGTGCAAGTACTCAGTCAAGTAACTTAGTGAGTACTTGAGTACTGGAGTATAACCGCCGCTGACCACCCGCTCCTGACAGTTCCTCCCAAGACATTCCCCAGGACATCTTCCTGTGAAAAATTAACCCCCAGAAAAATTTCCCCCAACAAAGCTTCTCAGAAATTCCCTGCCCCCAAAAAATTACGCTTCAACAGCGGGCTCTCAAATTATCAATGATCGACTGAATGTATTAACTTGCATGATTTTCATATTTTTTGTAATTTTGTATTTTTTTTGTAAAAAACATTCAACAGTGTGAATTTTTGATTGTAAAAATGTGAAATTTGAATGAGTTATTAACTGTCGGATTACTATAGCAAAGGTTGCTAACTTGCTGGGCCCAGGAATGTACGTTCCGGCTGTGAAATCAAATAATTTTGCAGCCGAAGCGCTCCAAGCTTAAATTTCCGGACCCCAGAACAGCGTTCCGGTGCGTTCCGGCTTACTTTAACCCGTGAACTTACCACCAAGTATGGTCGCCAATGACTGTGCCAGGAGATTTCCGCAGTGGAACATTATCCGTCCAGATCCAGATCCCAACTGAATGTCACAGCCCATGGTCTGGTTGATTTACAATTTTGATGTAATGTGTCAGACTTAACTCTTAACTGGTCAGCTTTTGATTGCACATTCAATTCTGCATATCATACTATTCATACTTCTTGAACTTGTGAGTTTTTGATTTCTTTTTAAATTAAATTTCTGCATTATATTGTGTGGAAGACTAAGCTGGCTGCCTGATAGTTATTGAGTGCATGTAATGCATTATGTATCTTGTCGTGTGGTATAACATTTCCTTTGTTGTGTGCGTAATACATGTACATTTAATGCATATTTCTTTGTTTCTTATCTTATTTAGTAATATTACTAGGCCTGGTAAAGATTACAATTATTTTAATAGTAAACTTTTTTCAAAATGACGAGTGTTAATTTGAGTTAACAAGAAGCTCAGCTATCGCAGAGAGACCGCGCTGCAGCCTGTTTAAACTATGGCAAAAATATAAGCGCAAAAAGCGTGCATCTGGGTTATTTTTTTAAAAGTCCAGTGGCAACAGTGTCGAGCACGCACTATCTAGGTTCACTCATTATGTCTATGCCAGCTTCTGTCATGTGA
>Ga0209562_1000229_pt1 | contig 22368 bp, 21 predicted proteins | sample WorMetvacBELIZE2_FD_187399 | JGI IMG/M metagenome (GOLD analysis project Ga0209562, IMG submission 187399) | Marine gutless worms symbiont microbial communities from Max Planck institute for Marine Microbiology, Germany - Olavius vacuus BELIZE.2... | ecosystem: Host-associated > Annelida >... | reverse complement strand
TCCCCCCTGCCCTGATTTTGCAAAAAACACAAAATCAGGAGTAAAATAATCAAATCAGAGACAAGGGCAAGCATAAATCTAGTCATAATTTGTCCCAAAAACTAAAAATTTTTATCGCATTAGTAACCTTTCAAGGTTTGTCCCAAAAACGGTCATTTTTTCAACAGGCCCATAAACATACCCAACCTGCAAAAGCAGCGTCTGTTTGCATATTAAGATCGGTCCGTTTGAAGAAGATTTTGTACATATCAAACACGGTCTCCACGTACGCATTCAGACGTATGTGTTTATGGGGGCAACAAATCGATTCAAAATATTCGGATAATCCGATATTCTTTTAGTTTAGTTGCGATCAACAAACAATATTAACCGCATCTTATTCTTGCATCTTTTGCTAGACCTATTCAGAAAAAGGAATGTAATTCCTCCAAGACAGCCAAAAGAGTAAGAATAGCTGCAAAGAACCTAATAGACTTATTCCACAAATCTTCTAAGCGGTCTATTGTCTGATGAACCCGTTCATTTGCCGAATTTCTGGTAGTGTCAAAACTACTCATGATGTTGGAGGCTTGCGTTTTCATCAGCCCGAAACCATGTTGATTAACAGCATTCATTTTATCCCTCCTTGTAATTGATTTTGTTAGGTCTATTATAAAGTATTTATTTTTTTATATCAATAAAAAGCCCTATATTGAAAATCGTTTTTTCTAATCGTTTTTTTCTTTGAAATTGAATGAAGTCATGTTCTATATGTCTGTTTTGCTTAGGAAGGACAGTATATTAAATTTTTTGTTTGAAGCGTACGTGTTCACGGAGTAAAAAATTGGAAAAATAAGTGCAAAGAAGTTTCTTTAATTTATATTATGGGAGTGTTGAGAAAATAGCATTTTTCGATGCAAGTGGTCTGTATGCATTAAATCGTCAACAGGAGGCTTTAAATTGCATTATTTTTATTTTCAGTGACTTATGATGTAGATCGGCCATTTTATCTTAGGCCAGTTTCGAAGGTTTTTATCACTGCCTTCTCATTTTTCAATAGGGCCATTATGTTCAACTGCCTGGGAGGAAGAGAGGTTATCTTAGACGAAGGGGAAAAGGTGAATAAGGCGCACGAAGGACCAAATTGGCATAGAAGGACAACGATACGCACGCATGAGGTAGGGTCTATTGCAATCCACTCCGATCGTTTTCATTTAACTTTGGCGAATTTGATTTATATCTAATTCATAAACAATGTTTCGTGCCAAAAGCTTTCAGGAATGAATTGAGCCCTTTTCAAAAAAATCTTCTCATTTGAAGACCACAATCAATCCCATGTTTAAACACAAGATTGATTGCAACGCTTTTGTCTTGAAAATATCTCGATGCATTTCTGAGAATTTTTGATATAAGATATTGTCTATGAATTAGATATAAATCAAATTTACAAGATTTGAATGAGAAACGATCAGTGTGGATGATCGTGGTCTCTGTTCTGTGAACATTTCTTAAATGTTTTATGTATAGAGGGATAGCTATTCTTTTGTAAATGATATAAATATTAAATTTTTTATATACAATTATGTTTTTTATTTTATATAAAAATCTTTTTGTATAAAATAAAGTTGTGAAGTGGTTTTATTTTTTCATTGTCATCTTGTAGGAAAGGAGGACCTATGCTTGGAACTAGCCCAGCAATGTGCTACATATATTGTCCGGAGGCGGTAGTCGTGGACCAGGAGAAGACCAACAAAAGTGGTTTTCTGGTAAGGAAGTATCGGGAGTCCACCCGATTGGTTAAATGTGTAGATGCTATTTGTGGCGAAGGAGCGTTGATTGGACCAGAGGAAGAGATGGGCGATGTCAAATTCATCCTTATCATTATCGGGTACTGCGTTCTTGCCTTGTGCGTTGTGTGTGTAGCTCTTGGGGTTTTACCTATTCTTCTTCTCTTACTTGCGGTGCTTGCAATACGTGCGAGAACCCAGTCACAAGATTCTTCATCTATTCCTTCCGACACAATCGTTGCAGCACATGGCAACGAGGAAAGCGGTCCCCTAGCAGAAGAAGCTTTGACACCAGGACTCTCGCCTCCGGAGAACAATTTCTCCTCGGGACCTGAGGTTTCTACATCATCATCTTCGCCCGTGCAGAGCGGCTCCACAGAGAAGGATAAGGTAGAACAACCGCGAGTAGAAAAGCAGATGTTGCTTGCTAATAATGTGGATATTTTCTATTTTGGGCACCGAAGTTGAGGAAGAATAAGGGAGGAAACAATGGAGCGTAGAGTGCATGGGGAAAGACAGCTCGGGACGGGAGAAAGTTAGAAAAATCTGTGAACTACTGCGTGAGGAGACTTTGGCCCCGGCTAAGAGGGAAGCTCAGGACGTGGTCGCCCAGGCAAAAGAGGAAGCGGAGCGAATTGTCAGGGAAGCTAAAAGGAAGGAATCACAGCTTCTGGAAGAGGCGAAGAGGAGGATTGAGGAGGAACATAATGTGTTTCGAGCTTCCATAAATGTCGCTTGTAAAAAGAGTTTGGGGATTTTAAAACAACAAGTTAGGGAGGAACTTTTTCATCGCGCGCTCGACCAATTCGTCGGGGATGCGATGCGGGATTCTTCCATCGTTGTCAAGTGTATCGAAGCGATCGTGCAGGCGATCAGAGAGGAAGGTCTGGCAACCGATGTGCTCGCGGTGGTTTCCTCCAGAATGTCCAAGGAGGAAGTGAATCAGCAGTTGGTGAAGGGAGTGTTGGATAGTTTAAAGGGGGGTAGCGTAGAAGTAGGGGAGTTTTCCGGGGGAGTGGAGATTAGGGTAGAAGAGCATCATTTTGTCGTCGACATGACAGAGGAGACACTGAAGGCCCTGTTGGCGCAGTATCTCCAAGAGGAGTTTCACTCGGCTATTTTTCAAAATTAGGAAGCTCGATCCGTGGCTATTTACGTTTTTTTGGGGGGTGTTTTGCCCCCACTCTGTTTGGGGGGGGGTGATCTAGATTTTTCCTTCGAGGCCCTTGCGGACCTTTACCAAAGAACCCTTTCTGAGAGAGACTGGAAGCAGGTGACGCAGGTGCGTTCCTATGTAGATCTCCAAAATGTGTTTCGTCTATTATGTCAACAGCCAATCGATCCCAGGGGCAATTTGGCTCGAGAAGAGTTAATGTTATCTGTGGATAGGGGGGAAGGTTTGCCCCCCTGTTTCTACACATTTTGGGATCGAAAGAGCAGAGAAGGGAAAGACTTCTATCCTTCTTCCGCAGAAGTGACTCAGGTTTTGTCCCAGTTTTTATCTATACAGAGTCAACGTAGCTCTGGATTTTTGCGTTTCTATTTTCAATTTGAAAGGAGATGGCGGTCTCTTGTAGCAAAGGAACGTGCGAAGCGATTGGGAAAGCAATGGAATGATGCATCGCAGAGCGAGGGAGACCAGGACCTTCTTACTCAAGATTTTTCTCTTGGAGAGGAGAATCAGTTGGGCGGGGAAGAGTTGGTCGAATACAGACCACTTTTGGAATGTCTAGCACATTTGTCTGATCACCCGATGGAACAGTATCGTTCTCTATTGCAGTTTCGCTATCATTCTATTATGGATCATATCCAAGATCAACCCTTTTCCCTCGATTATATTTTGGGATATGGGGTACTTTTGATGCTGATAGAGGATGATCGCTTCTTGCAAGAAAAAGCTAAGCAGGAAAAAGCCGAGCAGGGAGGGGTTGGGAGCCGTCTCTTGGACAGGGTCGTTGATGGAGAAGAATGTGAGTGAATTGAGGTCACGAGAAGGAGGGGAGGGAACTGAGGAAAGTGAGCCGTTTGGCGAGTTGATCAAGGCATTTGGAAACCTTCTGCACGTGCGATTCGAGGGACATGTGTTTCAAGGAGAGATGGGCCTGGTGGAGGTCGATGGTTTCTCTTTGAAGGCGGAGGTGATCGAAATCGCTGGCGATGTGGCCAAATTGCAAGTATTCGAGGAGGTGAGCGGCGTGCAGTTTGGTACGAAGGTGCGTTTTACTCGTCGATTGTTGGAAGCAGAACTAGGGCCGGGGCTGTTGGGGTCTATCTTTGATGGGTTACAAAACCCCCTAGAAGAGGTTGCCAATGCATCTGGTTTTTTTCTGCCAAGAGGCCTCTGTTTAGAGGCCCTAAATCGCCACAAGCGGTGGGATTATCAGCCAGTAGCTCAATTGGGTTCTTTTCTGAGGAGGGGGGAACTGTTGGGAGTGACGATGGAGGGAAGGTTCCGTCATAAGATCTTATTACCTCTTTCTTGGATGGGCAAATACCGAGTGGTTTGGACGGCTGAAGAGGGCTCCTATCCCCTTGACGCCCCCATTGCTCGAGTAGAAGATGAGAAAGGGCATGAGCATGAAGTCTCCCTATCTCAAAGGTGGCCGATTAAGATTCCATTGAAGGAGGGAAAGAAAGTCAAGGCGACCAAAATGATGGTCACGGGGGAACGTATCATCGACACTCAGTTTCCGATTGTCAAAGGAGGGACCGTCTGTATCCCTGGCCCCTTTGGGGCGGGGAAAACCGTTCTACAGCAACATTTAGCTAAATATTCTTCTGTGGATATCGTCGTTTTCGTCGCCTGCGGAGAACGAGCGGGAGAGATTGTGGAAATGTTGAAGACCTTTCCACGTCTTACCGATCCCTACAGCGGAGAGACCTTGATGAGTCGTACGGTGATCGTGTGCAACACTTCGTCGATGCCCGTTGCTGCAAGAGAAGCTTCTGTTTACATGGGGACGACCATCGCAGAATATTATCGACAGATGGGATATGATGTGCTTGCTCTAGTGGATTCCACCTCTAGGTGGGCGCAGGCGATGCGTGAGATGTCGGGAAGGTTGGAAGAAATTCCAGGGGAAGAGGCCTTTCCTGCCTATTTAGGTTCGAGCATTGCCGCCTTTTACGAGCGCTCGGGGGTATTGGAAATGAAAGATGGGAGCCGAGGCTCTTTGACGATTGCGGGGACGGTTTCTCCTGCTGGAGGAAACTTTGAAGAGCCAGTAACACAGGCAACATTGAGGGTTGTTGGGACTTTTTGGGGGCTTTCTCGCGCACGTTCAGATGCGCGTTGTTACCCTGCCATCGATCCTTTAATCTCTTGGTCCAAGTACATAGAGGATGTGGGGGAAGATTTGTTCGATCACGATCCGAAGTGGGCTAAGAAAGTTGGGGAGGCTTTTCATCTTTTACGCCGGGGGGAAGAAATCAAGAGAAGGATAGAAGTCATTGGAGAGGAGGGGATTACGATGGAGGATTTTGTCCTTTATCGGAAGTCAGAGCTGTATGAGGGAGGCTACCTCCAACAAAATGCGTTCGACCCTCAAGATACCTATTGTCCCTTGGAACGTCAGTTTACCCTTTTCGCATTGATGTATCAGATTTTTTTCGGTCACTTCTCTTTTCATCAGTGTGACGAAGCGAGGACATTTTTTCTAACTTTGCAGAATAAGGTGAGAAATCTTAATACTCTGCCACTACGTGGAGAGCGCTATCAGCAGGAATTGGAAGAGCTCCTCCGTTGTGTAGAGCAGGCGATGAAATCCGAGAAGATCGGTGCGTAGGGGGATGCGTATATGAAGAAAATTTATGATAGAATCGTCGACATCCGCGGCAACATCGTCACGGTGAAGGCATCAGGAGTTAGGCTGAAGGAATTAGCTCACATTTACCGAAGAACGGGGGGAATAACGTTAGCTTCGGTGTTGAGCATTGATGGAGAAAAAGTGGCACTTCAGGTCTTTGAAAATCCTCGGGGTATTTCGACAGGGGATCGGGTCTTTTTTCTGGGACACACCATGCGGGCGGTCGTCTCCTCTTCGCTGTTGGGCAGGCGTTTGAATGGGAGGGGATCTCCCATCGATGGGGGCCCAGATATTGTGGGGACCCAAGTTGAAGTGGGCGGCCCTTCTTTCAATCCTGTGAAGAGGAAGATGCCTCACGAGATGGTGGAGACCTCCATCCCCATGATCGACGTGTTCAACTGTTTGGTAAAGTCGCAGAAAATTCCTATCTTTTCCACCGCTGGTGAGCCCTATTATCAGCTGCTGATGCGCATCGCGAACCAGACTAGCGCTGATATTGTGATGATTGGAGGGATGGGTCTCCGATACGAAGATTATCAAGAATTTGTCGAGAATGCGGAAAAATCGGGAGCGATGGAAAAGACGACGATGTTCATCCATCAGGCAACAGATCCTGTCGTCGAGTGTCTGTTGGTGCCGGATATGGTGTTGGCCAGTGCGGAATATTTTGCGACGCGTGGCCACAATGTCCTCGTGCTGTTTGCTGATATGACGGTCTTCGCTGATGCGATTAAAGAGTTGATGATCTCCATGGATCAGATTCCCTCAAATCGAGGCTATCCGGGTTCTCTCTATTCTGACCTGGCTTCTCGCTATGAAAAGGCCGTAGATATTGACGGAAGCGGGTCGATCACCATTATCTCTGTGACCACAATGCCCGGGGGGGATGTCACGCACCCGATTCCCGACAACACTGGATATATCACAGAGGGACAGTTTTATCTTAACGAAGGACGTATCGATCCTTTTGGTTCTCTTTCCCGTTTGAAACAACAGGTTATCGGTCACGTCACAAGGGAGGATCATGGCGAGGTCGCCAATGCTCAGATTCGTCTCTATGCTGAGTCGAAGAAGGCCCAGGAACGGCAAAGCATGGGATTCCGCCTATCACAATGGGATGAGAAATTGTTGGCCTACCGTTCCCTTTTTGAAGAGAAAATGATGGATTTTGAAGTCAATATTCCCGTCGGCCAAGCGCTAGATTTGGGGTGGGAGATTCTTTCTCATTGCTTTGATCCGCAAGAAACAGGCATTAAACAAGAGTTAATTAATATATATTGGCCCAATGACGCAAACCAAATTCACAAAGAATGAACTGAGAAATCAGCAGAGCAAACTCAATCAACTGAAAAGGTATTTGCCTACTTTGCAATTGAAGAAGGCTATTTTGCAGTCAGAGGTCAATGGGGCTGAGTATGAAATAGATAGGTTAAGGCAACTCTATCGACAAGTTAGAGAAAAAAACTACTCTTACTCTGCTCTTTTGTTCGATAGAGAAAGCGTTCATCTCTTGCAAGGGTTGGAGATTGTTGAAGTCAGAAAGCGGTATGAAAATGTGGCAGGAGTGGACCTCCCCCTGTTTATTGGACTCTCCTTTCGTCTTGCCGATTATTCTCTCTTCCATACCCCTTTATGGATTGATCGAGCTTTGGTCATGTTGAGAGAATTGATTGAAATGAAGATGCATATTGAGGTATTGGAGGAAAAAAGAAATGTTCTGCAGAGAGAGTTGCGCGAGGTCTTTGTTCGCGTGAATTTATTTGAAAAAATTTTAATCCCTCGTGCGGAGAGTATGATCAAAGATATTGCGATTTTTTTGGGGGATCAGGAGCGCTCTTATGTCTCTCAGATTAAGGTAGCCAAAGCCAAAAAGATAAGGAATCAAATGGGGGAGGGGTCATGATCGTCAAGGTGAAGAAATATCTGTTTATTGGGGCGCGTGAAGATATTCATCGGTTCTTTAGGCGTGCACAAAGGAGAGGATGCATAGAGTTTCTCTCTTCCGGTGGGGAGGGACCTTTGTCCCTCCCCGATAAGGTACGTAAATCTCTACTTGCTCTTAAGATTCTCCGATCGGAGAGTGTACGCTCCTGTCCTCCCCCAGTGGATCAAGAGGAGTGTGCGATGGATCAAGTGATCGACTCCGTTATTGAGACCAAAAGATCATTGGAACAGGAGGAGGAGAGAGAGAAGGAGTTGCTTGAAGAGATCGATGCCTTCTCTCCATTAGGTGAATTTTCAATGCAAGAAGTCAATGCGTTGCGGGAAGAAACGGGATATTCCTTCCAGTTTTTTTGTGGAAAATTCAGGGATATTCCTTTGGATGAATTGGATCAGTGTTTTTTGATTTCTGAGGAGCGTGAAGCCGATTATTTTTTAAGTGTGTGCAAACAACCGCGTCTTTATCCCGGATGTGTGGAGCTCCACCCTTCTCGTTCTTTGAGAGAGTTGAGGGAGGAGTATTTGGCCTCTCGAAGGAGGAAGGAAAAATATCAAGGAAAGCTTAGGGAAAGTGTGGGATATCTCGATCTGCTGGAGAAACATCTCAAGGGATCTTTAAACCACCACCACCTCATTGAGGCTATCCATAAGGTGGATTATCATATGGATGACTCTCTCTTTTCCATAGAAGGATGGGTTCCTAGCCATCAAGAGTCGAAGCTCTTTCCCCTTTTGGAAGGGTTAGCCATTGTCGTAGAAGAGGGTTTCGTGGGAAAGGGAGAGAAGGTTCCGACCTGCTTTAAGAATCGGGGGTATGGTGCGGTGGGTGAGGATCTCGTGCGCGTGTATGACACTCCTTCCACTGAGGATAAGGATCCATCGATATGGGTTTTGTGGGCATTTGTGATCTTCTTTTCTTTAGCTATCTCCGATGCAGGGTATGGTTTAATCTACCTGATTGCAGCGGTGGTGTTGAAAAAATGTTTCCCTTGTGCCAGAGAGGGGGCACGACGTTTTTTTCGCCTTCTCACAATGATTTCCTTCTCTTGTCTCGTTTGGGGGATCCTATCGTGTTCCTACTTTGGCCTCGATTTTCGTCCCAATCATCCGGCCCATCGTCTCTCTGTGCTTTCCTGGCTTTCTCAAAAAAAGGCGGAGTATCACCTCAGCCATCGAGATCGTACTTATCAGCTTTGGGTTAGCCGGTTTCCCCATTTAAGTGAGGTAAACACAGCTTCTGACTTTTTATTGACGGGGGTAGAGACACATGAGGATGTTGCTAGATTTGTCATCTTTGACGATTTTCGAGACATCATTTTTATGGAGATAGCGTTATGGATCGGAGCTATTCACATCTGTATAGCGCTCTGTCGTTATCTTCCTTACCGCTACGCGAACTTCGGGTGGGTGTTAGCCATTGCGGGAGCCTTTCTCCTTTTTCCCGAATGGTTGCATGCTACCTCCATTTCCCATTTTATGGGATGGGTGCGGCCGAGTTACGGGTGTGTGCTGGGGAAACAATTGCTCTTTGGAGGGATGGGTTTGGCTCTATTTTTAAGTTTTTTCCAACGTGGGTGGAGGGGGTGCACAGAGGTGACCCGTCCTATCGAAATCTTTTCCGACGTGCTTTCCTACCTACGCCTCTATGCATTGGGACTTTCCGGGATGATTCTCGCTTCCACATTCAATGATATGGGAAGAAAAATTGGTTTGGTCCCCGGCGTGATCGTCGTGTTGATTGGACATGGGATTAATATCATCGTTGGGGCAATGGGGGGGACGATCCACGGTTTGCGTTTAAATTTTATTGAATGGTATCATCACTGTTTCCAGGGTGGGGGAAGGGTTTTTAATCCATTGAGGCTATTGAAGTAAGGAGAGTGCGTGGACATGAAAATTTGTCTGATAGGCCCAGCTTTGTTGTTAATGCTGGGATGTTTGGGAAGTATTATTGGGTGCGGGATTGCAGGAATGGCTTCGCATGGGGTCATGAGCAGAGTGGAGGAGGACCATGGTAAATTTATTGGTCTCTCCGCGTTGCCTTCCTCTCAAGCCATGTACTCCTTTGTTTTAATGATTTTGATGTTACCTTCGATTAAAAGTGGAGCATTGACGGTCGCCTCCTCGATTGGCATTGGAGGTTCCATAGGGGTTGCTATCATGGTCTCTGCGATCTATCAAGGGAAATGCGCGGCCACTGCTATTTATGCGATGGCGAAGGATTCAAAGATCTATGGAAAGTGTTTAGCTGCTCTGGGGATTGTGGAAGCGTTCGCTTTGTTTGCCTTTGTATTCTCTATTTTTCTTTTGAAAGCCGCTGCAGGGGGTGTTGAGAAGATAGCATTTCTTGATGCAACTGGTCTATATGCACTAAATCATCAGCAGGAAGCTTTAAATTGCATTCTTTTTTATTTTCAGTGAATTTATAATGTAGATTCGGCCATTTTACTTTAGGCCAGTTTCGAAAGTTTTTATCACTGCCTTCCTATTTTTCAACAGGGTTCTGCATAACTTCCCTCAGGACTTGTTTGCAAAGTTGATATGAGAGAGAGGGATAGGGTGGCTGTTTAAGACCGTTACACACAACCTCTGACTGGTCGACTTGATGTGAAAAACTAGCAGAGGGTTTTGCGTTGAACATTTCCTCGCTGTTGTCCGTGGGTGAGATCGACACGGATTGTGAGATCTGTTGGTTGAAAAGAAAGAGGAAATTGGGTAGGGTAGCGCTTCGTTGGGGTGGACTTGAGGAGGCAATGAAATATTATGTTTTCGCTTGCGGGAGTAGCCTGGCTCTTGGGTGGAAGGGGATGGAGTGAGATAAGGGGTCTTGTCGGGGCTGCGGGGTTAAAGGTCGTCCGATGGATAAGAGTGTGCTTTCCTGAGGGAATTGACTCCCTGGCTGTGGTGGGAACAGGTATGGTGTGTGGGGGGAATGTAGGGAATGTTTGGGGGGGGAAGTGGGCCTATTTTGGATTGGGGGTTGGTTTTCTGTGCGGTATCTGTGTTGCTCTCTTACTCGCTCGTTGTCGGAAGTCTGGAAACAGTCGCGGGGATCCCGCGGAACTACTGAATGATTCTCAAGTTGGCTTAAGAGCGGGAGCTCAATGATTCTCGTTCATATCGAAGTGTTTGGATATGGTGAAGGCTTGATGTTGTTGGCTCATTGAGTCTCGATACTATCGAGGGAGATGCATGATCCTCACTATCTCTCTTGCTACCCGTTCGGAGTGGTGTCTGATCAAGTTTCGTTTCATCAGCGGGTCTTTCTCCCTTCGCGCAATGGGCCCCAACAAAGGGGCGATAACCACTCTCTTTTCCTCCATATCATTAATGACCAAATCCCCCTCTTCTGCATATTGTTCGATGAGAGATTTGGGAGGGACTTGATGATTGACTAGAAGATAATCGAACACATCCTTCCCGATAATGCGCACGAGATCTCGATGGTAATCGCTCACCTTAAAACCGGTAGTCTGCCCTCTTCGGTTCATAAGATTCACAACATGGATGACCCTTGCTCGAGTTTCTTTCAGCGCTTGACTAATCCCTTCCACTAAAAAGTTGGGGATCATCGAGGTGTACCACCCCCCAGGAGCCATCACGATCCAGTCGGCCTCCATAATGGCCATGATAGCTTGATGATTGGCTTGAGGGTGGGGTTCTAAAAAAAGGGCACGATATCCTTGGTCGATGAGGGTGGAGAGATAAATTTCTCGTTCCCCATCCAAAACCGTTTGATTATTTAGGACCATCTTTAATCGTACCTGATGGGTAGTAACGGGGATCACTTCCCCTTTGATCGATAAGATTTTCCCTATCTCTTGGATTGCCTTTTCAAAGCTTCCCGTTAATTTTTCCAAAGAGGATAAGAAAAGATTCCCAAAACTGTGTCCCCCTAATCCCCCATGATCAAAGCGGTAGTTCATTAAATCTCTCATCAGAGAAGAGGAGGAGAGGGCGACTAAACATTGTCTGACATCTCCTGGAGGGAGGACTCCTAGCTCATCTCGCAGAATCCCCGTACTTCCTCCGTCATCAGCCATAGAGACCACAGCAGAAAGAGAAAGGTCATAGCGTTTCAGCCCACGCAAAACCACGAAATTTCCCGTTCCCCCCCCAATGACCACTATCTTCTTCATCATCTCAGGATTCTCTCTTTGAATTTGCGACGTTGTGGCCCATGTTATGCGTGCAGCGCATCTGAAGTCAATTTGGACATTTTGATTTTTGTTTTGACACAGAGCGGGCTTGCGATGATTCTTACGACATGAAAAATGGGGGAACCCATGGCCATCACACGTTTTAAGACGTCTCATTAGGTTCTAAATGATTGGGATAGCATCTGCCTGTTGCACACGATTTGTTAAAGACCTTATGCAGATTCCCTGAGGCTTTTCTTCCTTGTTTCTTAAGTTTTCTAATCCTTTGTTCCAAGTGTTGAGGACATACGAGTTAATCTCCATTGTTCTCGGACCTCCTTTTTCTTCTGAAAGTGTCTCCACAACATCTGAGCTTGTGAAGCTTATAAGCCAAATCATCGCCTTTCTCCCCTTGATCAAAAAGGTAAGATCCGGAGACGAGGTGGTTAGCCCCCGCCTTGATGCAAAGAGGAGCAGTGATCTCATCGATGCCACCGTCCACCTGAATATTAAAGGGGGAAGCCTGAGACGCATTTTTTGGAGAAAGTGTCTTCCTCTTTCGATGTATAGGAAGTCGGCAACACATCTCACGGGCTGTCTTGATTTTTTCAAGGGGTCCTTTCAAAAACCGTTGCCCAGAAAAACCCGGATGCACAGTCATAATCAGCAACTGGTCACATTGTTCGAGGAGGGCAGGGGTCAAGCATAATTCTGTCTCTGGGCAAAAGGCCAATCCCACTTCTAGGCCGCAACTGCGGATGTGACTCAACAATCCCTCAGCGTCATGCACTGTTTCTACATGAAAGGTGATACTGTCCGCCCCACTTTTTACTAACCGATCGACATAATCCTCCGGTCGGTCCACCATGAGATGTACATCCATCCAAAGGGAGGTAGCTCGATCCAAGGCAGACAACACTTGATGGCCAAAACTCAAGTTGGGAACGAAGTGACCATCCATGATATCGACATGGATTGCATCCGCGCCCGCTCTTTCTATTCTCTTTGCCTCTTCTGCTAATTTTCCGAAATCCGCTGAAAGGATCGAAGGAGCAATGTGGATATATTCTCTTCCCTGCATCGATCATGCCCTTGTCAGAATAAAAGAACGGGTCCTGGGCGGCAAAGAGGACAAATGGACACAACTACCCACAAAGCACGTTCCACTATCCACATATGGCCCTTTTTCACCTATCACACTGCTGTTTCCTATGAAAAACATCGACAAACACATCATTAGAAGGCCTCACCTAATTGAGAAAAGGGGTGCGCGCTCCACATACAAGAATGACACACCTGGTTCAATATGGCATACCGGTAAGATTTCAGCTAGACACAGTGATTCATTTGCTCAATCTCGTTAGATTGCGAAAATGGGGACAAATCTGCGGGCCGACTTCTCAAAGAATTCTCATCCACCCTGCCGTTCTCGATGCTTTTTCAAAAGCTCATCCGCTCTACCCACCATGTGAATAGGAGGAGGCGAGGAACGACTTTTACCTTCTAAGGAAGAAGGTTGTCCTCCCTCCCAACGTTCCCCGTCTATCACAGAAAAAAACAGAGTATTATACTCCTCTTCACACACATGTTTGATCAGAATATCCAGGTCCGAGAGACATAAAGCTCTGATCTGTCCATGCGTCGAAAGGTCTTCTCCAAAGCAAACGGCCAAAGATAGCTTGTCAGAAGAAACTTGCAATTCCTCCCTACATCGTCTAATCCTTTCATAGGTGCTTAGCCACCATGCTTTGCGCTCTTTCCCCGGTGGCAGAGAACATGGGGGTGGATTGATCGTTATGATGACCTCTACATTTGGGGACAAGAGATTTTTAACTGCCGCACACCACTTGGCATTCTCCAATCTATCCAACGGAAAAATCAATGAAAGGAGGGAAGAGGGTGAATTGGTAGAATGTTTAAACTCATCCAGAAAGCAGACCATTTTTTTGATTTCTTTTTTCACAACATGATAGAAGAGTCGCCATGACCCTCTTTGCACACTCCCTCCCAATAATTCAGAAGAGTTTGCTAGAAAAAAAGCCACTCCGACAGCATGCGATCTACCTGCGCCCTCACCCAGCGAGTGATTCAACCGTATCAGATCTTCCTTTATGCTCGAACTTACTGTCCCCAAACCTGACTTCCAACTGAAACTTTTTGCAGCTGAAACATTATAACCAAGCTGCACCTCTTGTGGTGTATGGGGACAAACAAAAGCAGGATAGAGAAGAGCCAAGCGTTGTTTCATTTCTCCTCTGCAGACCTCCTCATTCTCTGAGAAAAAGGAGCAGGGCACACTTTCCCTGCTTCTCCTAATATAAGGAGGACGCTTTAATATGATCCGTTGTACGCTCTTAACCTTCCTTCCCGTCAACGGATGGCGAGAGCGCCCACTATCTCTTTTTGAAGGGAAGTTGAGGAACAGGCCTAGTTGAGTAGCTCCAGTTGCAGATTCTGCGGCGAGGGGGCTGATGGCCAACAGATAGGCAACAACTGCCCACAACCCTTTCCTCATCACGCTCTACTCCCTTGAGAAAATTAACCGATGGTTTTTAGATCGATACTTTGTCCACGGGAAAAGTCTACCTCATCGGAGATTTTTGTATAAAGAAAGATTTAGGCGTAAACAGTATTTTTGTTAGTAACCTTAAAAGTTGATTCCCCTTCAGAGTTTCATGCTCGGCCGAATCATGATCTTCATGGTTAGAAGTTGTGCCACGGTCTTAAATCAGCGTAAACGGGATCCCAGCGTGTGGGGGGGCTTCAAACATATGGGGGGCCTGTTGAGAAAATGGCATTTTTCGATGCAAGTGGTCTATATGCACTAAATCGTCAACAGGAGGCTTTAAATTGCATTATTTTTATTTTCAGTGATTTATGATGTAGATCGGCCATTTTATTTTAGGCCAGTTTCGAAGGTTTGTATCACTGCCTTCCCATTTTTCAACAGGGCCATGGGATAAAGATTGGTTCACTTCGTCGTTATCGAAGGTGGCGCTTCCATACCTGTTATCCTGCGTTCCTTTCAAGGAACAACCCTCGCATCGTGTCCGACTTCACAATTTCGGTCATCTGTCCGATCGTGTCAATGGAGCAACAGAGATCGCTTTGGATTTTTTTTAGCAACTGAGCCCACTTTTTTTTGGCCGTGTGAAGCTGTTCCCACGAGTGGGAAAGGGAGTCACGTTCACGTTGTAATTGTTTTATCGAAGAATCCAAATTGGACAACCTCATGACGACCTGTTTTCTATACCTTCGAATGCACCCCTTTATTTCTATAATTTTTTTTCTTATCTCTTCAATTTTTTTCTTGAGCCATTGAAGGTAACGGTAAACACTTTTCCCCCTTGCTCTCCTCCGTTTGGTAGGACTAAGGAGACAAAAGATGAGCATGGAGGTTATTTGAACAACTGCGTTCCGCAATGAGGGGAAAAGAGACCAAGGCAGATGGGAGGCATGTTGGCACAATGGGTAAAAAAAGAGGAGAGGAAGGTGAAAGATCAGAAAAAAAAGTGGGGTGATTAAGGGAAGAGGGAACCTATCCATCCACTTCATCTTAGAAAGTTTAGCAATAGAGGCAAAATGTGAGAAAAGAGAACCCATAAGAATGGGCAAGAGGACACCTCTTGCGGAGGAGACAGGGAAGTAGTGGAGATAGCCGGTGCTTCCTGTTAGGAGAGTGAAGGAAAGGGACAACACGGGGGGGATGGCAGAACGAATCCACATGCTCAACTACTTCCTCTTTCAACAGACCAGCCATGTTCCATTATAGAAGGAGATGAAAGACATTTTGTCAATACATACGCCCCCTTGGACAGTTCAAAGAGAATAGAGGAGGGGGATTCATCGGAGGAGGGTCTGCAATATACATCCACCACCTCCAGAAGTATGTGTTCTCAAAAGTAAAGACCGTTGCATAACTTCTCTTGGAGTTCGTCGTTGACTACCAAGCTGTGTAATACAGCGGAAATAAAAAAAGAGGGAATATGTCCAAATCGTTTGTAATGAATATCTTATGATGATTACAAATCTCGGATTTCTCGCTCGAATTTTTATGGTTTTTCACATAAAGTCGACCAACCAGAGGTTATGCAACGGTCTTAAGTATGTGTTCACGGTGTAGGGGCCACTACGGTCCATTCTAAACATTTCCAAGGATAAATAGAGGTCTTCTCAAATATCAAGAAGAGGGATTTTTATAATGTTTTGTGTGCTTTTACCCCATTATTATACATGTTGAAAAAATGAAACATGAACAAGATTGTGCAATTTTCTTCTTAAAAAGAGTGAGCATAAGACATTGGTTGTCAACAAAATGAATCTATTATCAAAAAGTTGAATTGAGAGCCGGTCAGCATGACCTGCCCTCCATGAACAGATGCATTTTTCCTTGAAACAATATAGGCAAAACTGTCATAAGTCGGGGTTCGTGTCTTTGAATGGAGGGACGATGCGCTCAGCAACGTTATGGCCAGCTAGCCAGGCTCTTCCCGTTGCTTCCATATTGGCTGTCGGGTTGCGTTGCTTTTTCTTACGCAGCTTGTCTTTTGACCTGATTGAAGGAGTAACCCCGATTCTCACAGGGGGAGGCTGTTGGTGGATACATCGCAAAAGGGTTTCTGCTTCTCTCGGTTGGCGAAACATAGGCAAAGAGGTGGTATGGATTGCTGGGAGCCATCTATTCCCCCTTTTAGCGATAAAATCCCTTGATAAGCACCTTTGGACCTGCGTGTGGAGATTCTCCTGCATCCAATTTTTTGTGATGTTCATCGCCTTGCTTTTGGACCTACTACACCGAATAAATCATGTCTCAGACCTGCGGGGGCGTGCGAAAGAGCGGGAGAATCTATTCGTTCGATCTGATCGAAAAGTTCAAATATTGCGAGAACGGAAGAAACGATTGAAGGAACAAATATGGTTAAAGAGAAAATGGTTGAAAACGTTTGGGTTTCGAGGAGAAAATATTTGTTCTGTATCTTTGTGTGGGCCTGCGAAAAGCCTCGATCTCATAGACCGAATGGAAAAAGAAAGAGAACATAAGGAAAAGAAGCAAAGGGAACTACAAGAAAACCTGTGCAAAGAACAGAGGGATTTTCATGTTCATTGTGCTCAGCATGTTCGCTTAGAAAAAGGGATTTCTTTAAAGGAAAAATGTCAAATCTTGTCTAACAAACTTAAGAAGTGTAACGAACGCTTAGATCATCTTTCTGTTCAATTAGAAGAGGCTCCTGGTCTCAGTCGAAGAGCTGTTGAGCGTGTCAAGGAGGCATTGTCAAAAATAGATCAGGGCGGGGACCCAGATTATGCTTTTGAAGATTTTTTGCAAGATTGGTCTCAATTGGTGATATGTGATCTATCGACTAAAGTCTATTACCAAGAAGTTAGCCGTCTATTCGCCCATTTTTGTTTAAAGGAGGGGAAAACAAAGCCAGAAACGTGGGAAGAAGAGTGGTCTCAATGGGGTCCATTAGAAAAATTTTTCCCGAAGGGGATCATTATTCGACTATTTCAATCTTCCCGAGACGCTGTCGACCATCTTGTCGGTTCCTCTTGGCAGAGGACCCTTCTCGCCTTCCCCTATGTCACCGGGTTAATTTTCGAGGAGGGCGAGATCATTGTTCTGAAAGGGAGAAGAGAGGAAGCTCGACTATCAAGAGCAGTTGCGACATGGTTGATTGAGAAGAAGATATTTCCTCGCAGCCTGAGCGAATGGCGTGTTTGCAGGCAATCGGTCTCTTTTTACATAGAAAAGGACGCTTTGACTCTCTACTGTTCCCACATGGAACGGTGGGAGGTGCCGCTGTTTCAGGCTATCCTCTTTTCAAAATTTTTGGATCGAGAAATGTGTTTAAAGGTGATCAAAAAGGATTCCATTTTCTCATTTGCTCTTCTAGATGACTGTTATCGATGGATAATTCAACCTACTCTGTCCAGCCAAGAGTTTGTTCAGCACTCCTCTGTTGTGGTGGCGCGCATTCACATGTTTGGGCAGGGGTTGGAACATGCGGGAACGGCTGGGTGGGAGGGGTTAGAAAGATGGAAAATGGAATGGGAGGGACAAGGAGGGTGGGGAAAGATGTGTAAGATTTTGGCCCATCTTATTAGATGGGCGCTCGCTTTCTCTTCGGAGGGACGGGAAGATCATGAACTTATATCAAAGGCAATCCAAACGATCATTCATCTTCCCATAGACAAATCAACGAAAGCTGACGGTATTGATGAGGCCTTTCCCCGAGTGAACGCACTTTTTCTTCGATTCTTATATCTGTTTTTTTACTATTGTCCGGTGGAAGAGATGAACTACTTTGCGTTCGCCTTAGCGAGAAAAGGTCTAAGTAAGCATATCACCTCGGTCCATGAGGAGTGCTTAGCCCTCAAACTCACTGACCCTCCATTAGGCTTCAAACAATGGCTTTTCTATCGAGACCGAAATCAGGAAAAACGTTCGAGGGGTAGAAAAGGGTAAGTGTTGTGTCTAGAGATGGGTGGGGATCCCGCTTAAGAGGGGATTTTTTTCTCGCGCTCTCTATTTCTCCCGTTTGAGAGTGTGCGCAACAGACGATCTCGCACTAACCCTACAGTCGGGATCTGTTCAAAAATCATCTTGATAGCTTTTAAATATTGTTCTTCGCATGGTCTGGGGACAAGTCTCTCCGCCAAACGATCTATCAGCTTACATTGCGCTGCATCTAGTTGTTCTTTTTCCTCAGGAAAATAACATTGAATTGCTTCGCACGCCTGTTTCATGGCATCTGCAGTCTGTTGTACGCCGAGCGAGGGTATGAGGCCTGTTAAGACTCTATTTGACAGATCGGTTCTTAGAGGTTCGGTTGCACATTGATCGATACCTCTTAACATCAGTCCAATCATCTTTGGGTTTTGTGTTGTTAATGACTTGATCAAGTTTTTCACGAGAAGTTCTAATAGTTCATTTCTCAGCGACTCACTCGCACATTGCTCGATGTTTTTCAAGATTAAATCCACGATCTCTAGATACTTTGTAAATCTCTTAAATAACGATGGAACTAATGTGATGACGATTTTTTTCACCATTTGTTCTCGCAGAGAAATATTTTCGCACTGTTTGATGAATTTTAAGATCAATTCTATCACGATCGTAGGTCTTGCATCTAATGAAGGGATGATATTTTCTGAAATTTTATTTATGCAATTCCTTAGGCACCGGTCCGAACATTGTCCAAGGTTAATCCTATCTAAAATGAGCCCAATCACTTCCCCATCCCCTTCTGCACTTAGTAATGGAAGAAGTAGATTCGTTAGAAAACCATCCCACAACTTTTGTTTCTGCATTTTCTTTGAACACCGCTCGATGATCACCAAAACGAGTGTGACCATTTGTATAGGCGATGATTTCAATGGAGGAAACAAACTTGTTATGATATCAACTAATAGATTTTCTCGTTCTTTTTTGTTTTCAAATTGTATGGATATGTTTAACATGACCATAATTACGCCCAAAGGTTTTGACTTTAGGGATGCACTCAAGTTTTTTAAAAGAGCATTTACCGGCAAAGGTGTTGTGATCAAAGGTGAAACCCATTTGATAATGATTTGCGTTAACAATGTTTTTGATTCGTCATGCTTTTCGTATTGCTTGGCATACTGACTGACTATATCTAAAACCTTTCCCATCACCTTTAAATTTTGCTTATGCAATGATGGAATGAGTTGGTGCAGTGCATCGACCAATTGTTTTTTCCTTTTTTGAATATGTGAGTGTGAAGAAAGATCATTTAACACCTTCAAGACCACTTTTGAATCTAGCTCGTTTAATGATGGAATTAACTGACGCAAGATCTTTTCCCATTTTTCTTGCATTGCGCAATTCAATCTTTGTTGCCTTTCTGCGTTCAGCTGAGGGTCGCTGATAAGTTTGATAGTTCCTTCAATTATCGCTGGGCATTGCTCACTCAATAAGAAGATCAGACGCTTTAAAATGTTTTCGTGTAAATTTCTGTTTTTTATTTCTTTCGAGTAATTTATAGCACTGTATAAAACAAAATCCACTATCGTCTGGGGTTGTTTACCCAGGGACGGGGCCAATATCTTGACGATTTTGTTATGCCACTCCTTTTGATCTGATTTTGATATGCATTCTATGACTCCACTCACTGCTTCAACCATGCCTGGGGAGGATGGATTGAGTAGCGGAACAACCTTTTCCAAGATTTGAAATACCCATTCTTTTTTCAATGAGCTGCGCCCATATAGTCTAATGTTTGTCAAAAAAATGGTGATCACATCAGAAGATCGTTCGTCCAATACGGGGATAAAAACTTGCAAAATGCACTCCCATAAACGCGCCTGCTCCAGCTGATTTACGTTCTTGACACAGCATAACACATTTTCAATCACATCCGATGGTTGTTCGCTCAATACTGGGATTAACTGGTCCAAAATAGAAGTCCATAATAATTCCTTTTTTTCCTTTTTTTTTATGCTTTCGTGGGCATACAACACAACCTTTTCGATTACATACGGAGATTGTTCGCTTAATATTGGAATGAGTTTTTCTATGATGCAAGTCAGTAATTCCTCCCGCTCTGGCTCATTTATGTTTCGTTGGACGTAAGTCAAGGCTGTTAAAAACATATCTGGAGATTGTGCGTCTAGCGTTGAAATTAACGGTTCTAAAATGCGGATCGATAGTTGTGATTTATTCACGTTTTTGTGAATATATTCCAACATCATTTTGATCACACTTGAGGGGTGCGTATTTAATTCTGGGATCAACATTTCTACAATGTTAGTTAACAAACTTTCTCCTTGTGGTCCATCTATATTTTTGTAGATTTGATATAAAAGCACTCTAGTCACATCTGAGGGTTGTGCATTTAATGTTGGGGTCAATGATTCTGCAATTTGAACCAACAAAGGCTTCAGAAGAAGCTTTCCTTGTGGATCTTCAATGTGTAGATAGATGGTAACCAAAAGTGTTTGAATCACATCCGGGGATTGTGTGTGCAATGTTGGGGTCAACGATTTTGCAACCTGAACCAGCAAGCTTTTTTGCCACGATCCATGCATGTTTTGATGAACGCAATCCAAGACTACCTTGATTACATCTGCCGGTTGTGCACTCAATTCCGGAATTAATTTTTCTAAAATATGAGCCAGCCAATATTTTGGCAGAGGTCCATTTATGTTTTGATGGACAGAAACCAATATCTCTCCGATTATTTCTGGGGGTTTTGTGTTCAATATTGGCATCAATACTTCCCACATTTGAATCAACAGATCCTCTTGCCATGGCCAATAGGTGTTTTGATGGGTGTAGACTCGGGTGAAAATTGTGGCAATGACATCTGGAGGTTGTTCACCTAACATCTGACTTTCCAGGAGGTTATCCAGCAGCTCTCTTCTCGAGGGGTCGTCCGCGTGGTCTGCCTTATACGTTGACGAAATCAAATGTCTTAAAGCTTCACCTAACAACTCCCCCCGCCAAGGGCTAATTCGCCCAACTTGCCCTTCACCTTGTTGGACAATCCTCGGGTAGGGATCAAAGCGACCCACTCCACCGTCGCCCGCTACAGAATGCATAAAGAATCGCCTCCATTTTTAGATCAAGGCGGCATGGTATCATTATGTGCTATTTTAGTCTACTGGGTCGCGTTCACGGGGGTAGCGGAATAGACTGATACCCCTCCTTCTTTGCAGCCAGCAAACCACCACTAGACCTTCCATTTTTCAACAGGGCCTAAATAGCACTAATCTATCCTTAATCCTTGTCACTCTTGTCAGATTTCCTAAAGGAAGACAAAAAATTTTTTTACATACTAACCTCAATTCCCGGAAATTGCAACTAGTTTTCATGCTCGTTTAGTTTAACCGACTTAAAATCAACCATCCAAAACATCAAAAGCGAGGTTGCGTTTTTTATATATAGTTGTAGTATCGTATTTACGACTATGTTTTTGAGGAGAACCGAAATGGCTAGACTTTATCATCGACTTAATAAAAAAACCGGCGTTACCTACGTCTATTCAATCGAAAAGTCCTATTGGGATAAGAACAAGAAAAGCCCGAGAAACAAACAGATCTATCTGGGCAAGCTTGATGCAGAGACTGGGGAAATTATTCCATCAAAACGACGGTCCGGAACGATTAAGCGAGCTGTATCAACGCCAAACGTGACGGCTACTGTAAGACCGTTGCATAACTTCTCTTGGAGTTCGTCGTTGATCACCAAGCCATGTGGCACAACGAAAATAGAAAAGAGGAAAAATATGTACAAGCAATTTATAATGAATAACTTACTTAGACTATAGATTTTGGGTCATGCGCTTGAATTCCCATGGTTTTTCACACTAAGTTTATCAATCAGAGGTTATGCAACGGTCTTACTGCCAGAGTTGCAGGCCCTTATCTGCTCTTAGAAAAAATTACCCATATGTATGGTTTAGATAAGCTCCTGAAGAGGTGTTTTTCTGAGAAGTGGAAGTTCATGTTGAGCCTTGTATATTTTCTAGCACACAAGGGGATGCCCCTATCTAGGGCTGAGGCGTGGAGCAACTCCTGCCTACACCCATACAGGCCCTGTTGAAAAATGGAAAGGCAGTGATAAAAACCTTCGAAACTGGCCTAAAATAAAATGGCCGATCTACATCATAAATCACTGAAAATAAAAATAATGCAATTTAAAGCCTCCTGTTGAGGATTTAGTGCATATAGATCACTTGCATCGAAAAATGCCAT
>Ga0209562_1000228_pt1 | contig 22727 bp, 23 predicted proteins | sample WorMetvacBELIZE2_FD_187399 | JGI IMG/M metagenome (GOLD analysis project Ga0209562, IMG submission 187399) | Marine gutless worms symbiont microbial communities from Max Planck institute for Marine Microbiology, Germany - Olavius vacuus BELIZE.2... | ecosystem: Host-associated > Annelida >... | reverse complement strand
CCTGTTGAGAAAATGGCATTTTTCGATACAAGTGGTCTATATGCACTAAATCCTCAATAGGAGGCTTTAAATTGCATTATTTTTATTTTCAGTGATTTATGATGTAGATCGGCCATTTTATTTTAGGCCAGTTTCGAAGGTTTTTATCACTGCCTTCCCATTTTTCAACAGAGCCCTAAACGACCCAAAAGCTTATAAGTCTCAGCAGAGCGAGGGGGGGTCAATGTTAAAAAAGGTGTAATCCGGTGTCACTCCCGCCCACAGATAGCTCTTTTTCTTTGCAACTCTCCAGCTAGTCTCATCCGCGTGGATTTTTCCCTACTGCAAAACATGTTTTTGAATCTTTTTTTCCGGATTCTTCAGCAGATCAGCCGCTCTTTTGAGAAGATTACAAGTCGATCTTAGAGACACTTTGATCCCAAAATCGCTTGCCAAAGCGCTGAGCTTTCTTCTGCTGGTAAGGCCTTCCGCTGATTATGCTGCTAAAAAAGTTTGCAGAAAAGGACCAAAGCTATGTTTCGCTTTTTTTGGTAGTTGAGCTCGCACCTTTTTGCCACAACGCATACATTTAGGCCCTGTTGAAAAATGGGAAGGCAGTGATAAAAACCTTCGAAACTGGCCTAAAATAAAATGGCCGATCTACATCGTAAATCACTGAAAATAAAAATAATGCAATTTAAAGCCTCCTGTTGAGGATTTAGTGCATATAGACCACTTGTATCGAAAAATGCCATTTTCTCAACAGGCCCATTTAAGCGTGTGTATTCGATATTGGGTTATGTTTAGAGAAATTTCTACTATATCTGCTACTTGATGTAATTGAACGGATGTCACAGATTCTTCAAAAATTTTGCTATGACAGCCCGAACACTTTTTTGGAAAAAGATCCATGTTTTTAGTGATCTCATCCTCGGAATAGAGTGCCCTTATGTGGCCAGGATGGCCAAACTGACCCCCTGGTTTTCTACCTGTAGGTCTAGAAGATCGGTTCCTATGAAAAGGATCTTGTGACGGAGGTTTGGAACTGTTTCTGCTATTGGCCCTAAGTTTTTCTTTGAGGGCCTGATTTACTTTTTCTAGCTGAGCATATCCTTGTTCCAACTGAGCAGTTCTCTTTTTCTTGACCGGACCTTTTCGTTGTCATCTGGGTAGCCCTTCAAAGTTAACTCTCCTAATCAAAGAACCACAGTATGTAACAAAAAATTTTTTTCGTCTTCCTTTAGAAAATTTGACAAGAGTGACAAGGATTGAGGCTCGATTAGTGCTATTTACTGATCGCAACCAAAAGAATACCGGCTTGGTCGAATATTTCAGATCGATCTGCTACCCCCGTGAACGCGTACCGTTTCTCTCCTTTAGTTCATCAAGTTTGTTGCATAAATCAATATGTGAAAAAGGGAGCGATGAGTTTCCCTTCAAAAGGATAATGTTGTAAATAATTGATTATACACTGTAAATCTGAGAAGGGAATGAGTGGAGAAAAAGGCCAAACATGCGCAAAAATTATTCAGGGTTAGTTTAGATCACTTTGTGAAGCGTGTACCAATTCATTACCCGTGAATAGTTAATTGTTTCCGAATAGAATTGTTTGTCCTGGGATGATGCAATGATTTTGTTGTCTAGGATGTTCGAATATGACCATCGAAAAGCAAATCATTTTTTCTTTCTTTTCGTTAGGGCTAATCTCTCTTTCTTTCAAGCATTTGAGTGTGACGAACCAACAAATTTTTTTGTGTTGAATGTGATCTGCTCCACGATTTTCATAAAGAAAGTGGCAAAGGTGTGGGGGTTTGTGCTATGCTCCGCCCATCTCGCAGTGGTTTAGAGATTGAGCAGGGTATTTCACCTACAACCCCTCTTAAAGTGATGGCAGTACCGAAAAGAAAATATCGAGAACTTGTCTTTCAACTGATCTATAGTTACGATTTAAATGATCAACTTAGCTTAGAGAAGATCTATTCATTGTTGGATTACTTGATGGTGACCAAACGCACGATACGAGAGGCCTTCCACCACATGATGGAAGTGATGAGGTTCCTCTCAACAATCGATGCGGTGATTGGGCGGGCTTCCTCAGAATATCGGATAGAAAGGATCTCTTGTGTAGAGAAAAATATCCTGCGGCTGGGAGTCTTTGAGATCTTATATGATGATGAGATTCCTTTTAAGGTAGTTCTCTCCGAGGCGGTGCGTTTGGCGCGAAAGTTTGGAACTCCTGAAAGTAGTGCCTTTGTTCATGGAGTCCTCGATGGTGTCTACCATCATTGCTGTCGGCACGAATCAGAGGCTGAGAAAGATGCGGTTAACATTACAAAAAGCTAAGGAGTTGCATACTCTTTCTACTCTGGGTATCGGAGGCAAGGCGGAGCTATTTGTTGAAGTGCATACGATTCTAGAGATGCAGTTTGTTCTCTCCCTAATCCAGGAGCGTGCCCTCCGATTTTGGATAGTAGGTCACGGGTCAAATACGCTGTTTGATGATCGGGGATTTAGAGGGTTGGTGATTAAGAACTGTATCGACTTTTGTGAAGAAAAAGAGGGACAGATTCATGTCGGAGCTGGCCATGCTTTTTCCACATTGGGGATAAGGACAGCATTTCAGAATTGGGGGGGGGTGGAGTTCGCAGCATCTATTCCCGGCACTGTGGGAGGGGCGGTTTATATGAATGCTGGCTGTCATGGGAGAACAACCTCTCACCACTTGGTTTCCGTGGGATATGTGGATCGAAGGGGATGCTTTATGACATTGAGTTGTGAGCAATTGACTTTTGGTGATCGTTACTCTTCTTTTCATGAGATGGATGGAGTGATCGTGTCCGCGATGTTTCAACTCGTACCAGACGATCAGGCGAAGGATCGGCAAAGGGAGTGGATCCACTATCGATTGAAGGAGCATCCTGTGCAAGAGAGGAGCGGAGGATGTGTTTTTCGCAATTTCCCAGACATTTCCGCAGGAGCCCTAATCGACCGATGTGGATTAAAAGGGGCAAGAAGAGGAGATGCTCAGGTGGCGACACAACACGCTAATTTTATTATTAATCGAGGTCGAGCCACCTCAAAAGATGTGTTGGACCTAATCGACAAAATATGCCAGGTAGTGAGGACAAAAAGCCAGAGAGAACTCACCTTGGAACTGTGTGTGGCTCCCTACTAGCTGGGGCGGACATGCTTTATCGAGCAGACTTACATTGTCATTCTACCTACTCTGATGGATGTTATCATCCTATCGAACTGTTGCGATTGGCGCATCAACAGAAGATATCTGCGATTTCGATTACCGATCACGATACTCTAGATGGCTACCAAGAAGAGGTAATCAAAGAGGCTAAGAGGTTGGGAGTAGATCTGTTTGTAGGGGTGGAGTTGTCCGCATCTTTTCAACAGAGAACGATCCATGTATTGGGATATGGAGTGAAGAAAACCGCTCCTTTGTTGCGCTTGTGTGCAGAAAATCAAAAGAATAGAAACGAGAGAAATCAGCATATCTTAGCTAATTTAAGTCAGCGATCTTTACCTATTTCGATGGAAGAGCTGGATAGACATGGGGGAGAGGGGGTTATCGGAAGATTCCATATTGCAGAGATGATGGTGAAGAAGGGATATGTCGCCCACGTGAAGCAGGCCTTTGACCATTATCTAGGAGAGGGGAAGTGCTGCTTTGAACAGGGGGAAATGTTCCCTATACAAGAGGTGATAGAGAGCATTCATCAGGTGAATGGCCGGGCTTTCTTAGCTCACCCCCACTTGATCTATCCCCGAAGGTTGCTGTCGCAATTGTACCGGCTGAATTTTGATGGGATGGAGTGCTATTATGCCCTGCTCACCCCTCTGCAAAAGGCTAGATGGGTTAAAGTAGCCAAAAGTCGGAATTGGTTAATCAGTGGAGGATCTGATTTCCATGGTCCAGCTACCTCACGTCGTCACCTTGGCTGTTCCTGGGTTGATCGACAAGAGGTAGAGAAAATTTTTCACCTCTCCTGAGGGGAGGGAGACTGCTTCAGTTTAGGGTCGGGAAGATTTCCTCTCGTTTTCTCATAGTGAGTCTCCCGCTTTCCCCAATAGAGTAGGACCAGTCCAAAGAGGATGCAGGGGATGCTCAACAATTGCCCCATAGTGATCAGATGATGAGAAAGAAGAGCACTCTGTTCCTGTTTGAGATATTCAATGACCCATCGAAAAGAGAAGAGGGAAAGAAAGAAAAAGCCGCTAAGACGTCCAATAGGGAAGAACCACCTGGAAAACAAAAAAAAGAAAAGGCAAAAGGTGAAGAGATACCAGGCGGCTTCATATAGTTGCACCGGATGTTGTGACCACAGGGAGAGATGGTCGACCGGATTTCCAAATGTTATCCCCCAAGGTAGTATGGTGCTCTTTCCCAAAATCTCCTGGTTAATGAAATTTCCCATACGGATGAGGATTGAGAGAATAAGAGAGGGAAGGACAAGGAGATCGCAGACCCTCGGCAATGAGAGATAATACCCTTCTCTGCGCATATGGTGAAGGAAGAGCGAGAGGGCGATCAGCCCGCCTAGGACTCCCCCGTGGCTAGCCAACCCACCCTCCCAGATTTTGAAGATCTGCAAGGGATGTTTCAGATAGGTAAGAGGGGATTCGTAGAAGATCAGATGTCCTATTCTCGCTCCTGCGATGGCCCCCAGTGTGAGGTAGAGACTTAAGATGTCTGTGAAGCGCAGCCTCTTTTCCCGCAGAGTGCGAAGGTTGGAGGGAAAGGCAGCTTCCAATTGTAAACGGTTCCGTACCCTTTGTTCCATCGAAGGGGTAAAGAACGGGGTAAAGAAACGGGCGAGCCGATGAGAAAGGAAGGTAGAGGTTAGGCCCGCGACCCCTGCAGGAAGCTCTTCCAACCATTGGTTGAGCAGGTAGAGGAGAGTCTTCTTTTCCGTAGAAGATCGGCCCTCCAACCAATCTCGATAAAGCGGTTGAATTTGCGCACATTGGGAGAGATTTTTCTTTGCTGAAGGGGTCAAATGATCAAATGAGAGACCCTCACCGATCAGATCTCCGAGGTTGAACTGAGGGTACAGATGCAGATAGTATCTGAATATTGTGGAAAAGAGTCGATGTCCCAACACCAACCCACAAGCGAACAAAATCCCATACCAAGTGACCGGACAATGGACCCAGGGAATGGTAAAAGAGATGCGTGTAGGATTCCAGTACAAGCTTAACATGACTATTCCTTCCCCTTCCCTCCCTCTGCTCACTCAAGAATGGCTTGCCATGATAAGAAACCTGCTTCCAGAGAGATACCACAACATTTGCCCAGGAGAGGACTCGAACCTCCACACCGCGAGGCACCAGATCCTAAGTCTGGCGTGTCTACCAATTCCACCACCTAGGCAGAGCTGCATGGACGCCAGGCTATCACAAACGAAATTTTCTCATCAATGAAATCCTATTGTGGACAAGATGGGGAATTTGAGGCAAACTCGCACAGGAGTGGTTCAACCCTTCTAGCCGCATCAGGGTGTGGGTGGCCATCTACTCGGGGTTGTCTATGAAGGGATTTTGCCCGCTGGCGTCGGGATCTAAGGGGAATGTGACCTATCTCGGCACGGAGCGCACGAAGTTGTTGATCGATGTGGGCATTGGTATTCGGACATTAACACAACGGTTGTCCGATCTTTGTGTCGATATTCGGACGATCGACGCCATCCTCATCAGTCACGAGCATTTGGATCATATCCGCAGTGCGGAGAGGGTAGCGACCAAATATCAGATTCCTTTGTTGGCCAATAGCGAAACGGCTAAGGCGATGCTCTCAATCTTTAAGGGGGTTCCCAAATTTAAAATTTTTTCCACGGGGGAAGGTTTTGTTGTCGGAGACATTCACATCCACCCTTTTAGTATTCAACATGATACGATGGATCCCGTCGCCTTCACCTTTTGCGTTGACCAGCTTAAGATTGGAGTCTGTACAGACCTTGGGTTTGCAACGACATTGGTGCAGTCCCATTTACAAGATTGCGATTATCTCTGTGTTGAAGCGAACCATGACCCCTCGCTGGTGCATGGTTCTTCCAGGCCTCCCATTTGCAAGCAGAGGATTTTGGGAAGGCAGGGACACCTGTCTAATCTGAGCTGTGCACAACTGATTGACAAGGTGTATCATCCGAAACTCAAGCACATCTATCTCGCCCATCTCTCTCAGGAGTGCAACCATCCTCAACTTGCCATTGACTATGTAAGAAAGCAGCTGGGCGACCGACAGGTTGACATTTCCATCGCTCACCAGGATAAAATGAGTAAGAGCATCTTTTTTTAAGCGCGGATCTTAACCGTAGGAGAAAAGTGTTTTCTTCACCGCTACTGTTCGAAAATTTCTTGGAACTGCTCCTGTAGGATCGAGGGGACAACCTCCTTCATTCCCTTTGGGTCATGCATCAAAAAGTAGACGCAAGCATACATCATCCCCAGAGAGGGGCTAAATAGGGCGACGAAAAGGGCAATGCCACAAATGAAAGATCTCTTGACGTGCAAGCAGTATCGTCGCAGCCAACGCCTTAGCCCGGGCACACGGAATAGAGATAGGCTATTCAGGACCAATAACGCCGCGCCCAATATCAGAGCAAAATGACCCCATACAATGTCCACGATGAGCAAAATGAAAAATAAAAAACGTGCTGCAACAGCCGCGAAAAAGCTAGTAGAAGTGGAGGAGAGGATGGTTTCACGATCGGAAGACAAAAAACGGGGTAAGATCGGACGAGAAAAAGCTGCGTCTTCTTGTTCCCGTTTATCCCCATGTTCAAAAAGATCATAAATCGGCATACATCCTACCTCATCAAAATTATGATTACCCACCGTTCACTTGACAGGGTCGACTTGTTTTCACTCTAGCCTGCGACGACGGGTGGGCGTCCCACCGGCACACCTAACAAACAAGCGGTGCCTGCGGAGAACCAACCGGAGAAGTTACTATCCTTAACTCAGAGAGCTCAAAGTGACTTCTCACATATTCCTCAGCGCATATTTTCTCTTTTTCTCTCTTTTTAGCAAAACTGCCTTGAACAAAATTACCGCCAGTGATACGCTCGCTTTCCGAAGTTATTTCACCAGGATACACTTATGTCTAGGCAATGTCAAGTTACGGGGAAAAAGCCCCGTACGGGCAGGAGGTATACCACGAGGGGGATTGCAAAAAAAAAGAAGGGGATCGGTTTGCGCATTACCGGAAAGACGAAGCGCAGGTTTCTTCCCAACTTGCACAAAAAGAGGTTCTGGCTGGAAGATGAAAATCGTTTCATTACGTTGAGAGTCTCCAAACATGGTATGAGGGTGATTGATAAGCTCACCCTGCCCGAGGTGATGAAGCGCTTGAACGAGAGGGAACGTGGTCAAGGGAAGACTCGGTAAGGGGAGTTTTGTTCCTCCTCTCTGTTTGGTCGGAGGGTGTTCGTTGAATGAAGTTTGTTTCTGCTTCCTTGGTGAAAAGGGGGCTTCAAGCGTTGGCTTGCGGCGCGATAGCGGTTTCTCTCTTGTTCTACGCGCATTGCGTGGTTCTACCCTCGGAGGAGAGGGCTATCCTTTTTTATTCTAGTCATAGCCGGGATGATCTGAAGCAGGTTGTTCTCAAGGCATTGAGCAAGGCCAAACGTTCCCTAAGGGTGTCTACCTACGCTTTGACAGATCCCCATCTCTTTGCTTCTTTGCAGAGAAAGGCCGAAGAAAAGGTTGAAGTCCACCTTCTCTATCATGATAAAAATCTCCTGAAGAGTCAGCCCGTTACACAGGAATGTTTACATCTCACCTCCCGTAAGGGGAGAGGATTGATGCATGAAAAGTGGTTCATGATCGATGAGCATACGCTTTTTCTCGGTACAGCCAATCTAACGACCTCTTCTCTGACCATGCATGATAACTTTCTCATGGGAATTTACTCTCCCGCCCTTTGCGCGGAGCTGTTTCACCGAAAGGAAAACTACTACCATGCCCTCGTCGATGTACAACAGATAGACCTCTTTTTTCTGCCCAACTCACAGGCATTATCCTACCTTCTCACAGCGTTAAATCGGGCAAAAAGGTCGGTGATTCTCTCCCTATTTACCTTCACACACCCTGTCATTAGCGATGCATTGGTACAATTGCATCAACGTCGGGTGCATGTTGAACTCTATCTCGATCAGCGTGCAGCCAGAGGATCTTCAAAAAAAGTGGTAAAACAGTTGCAGGAGGCGGGGATTCAGGTGCGTGTCAGCCAAGGTTTGCCTCTTTTTCATCACAAATGGGGACTAATCGACTCAGATACCTTGATTTTAGGATCGGCCAATTGGACCAAGGCGGCGTTTGAAAAAAATCAGGATCTTCTTCTCTTTCTAACCCCTCTCAACCGCCAACAACAACGTCTCCTCAAGCGTATCGTGCGTATCATTGGACAGGAGAGTGTGCGGGTTGCCTCATAGAAGGAGCCGACCATGTGATTAGCAGGGCATGTGGATGTACGCATGCACATTATCCTAGGCGAACGTTGAAACAATCGCTTTTTCTGTGCGAATGGTTCATGTAGTTTAAACTTTAAAACAGAAAGTTTCAGTATGATTCTTTTTATATTATATCAAGATATAAATGGATCGGCCTATTTTAGACTGGTTTTGAAAGTTTTTATCAGTACTTTCCTATTTCTTCAACAGGCGCCCAGTATCGGTTGTACGCGTTCACAGGGGGGCGTCGTACGAATCTGCCCCCAATTATAGGTTTATTTTATTAAAAATTAATGTCTTATGCTAATTCTTTTTGAGAAAACATTGCGAAATTTTGTGCGTACTTCGCTTTTTCGACCTGCTAAATAGTAAGCCAATAGTATGCGAAACATTATAAACAATTCTTCTTTATGATGTTTTGAACACAAAATTGACTACAATCCTACAAGAGAAGGTTTCTTTGAGAATGTCCTAGTTTGTCCCCGGAGTTTTTAATGCAAAGACTTAGCTATGAGCCAGATATAAACCAAATTTGCAAAAGCCAAATGAAGAGCAATCAGGTGAATTGGATATAGTCTCTACCCACGTGAACGCGTACTATCGGTTGATCGATTATTCCCTCTGCGAACGCATATTGGGGATCTTCGTATAGATATTAGCTGAGCAAATTAACTGATTAATAAATGGTCGATTTGATGACATTAAGTGAACATAAACATTTAGTATGTATTCACGACATGCTTTTACTTATTAAAGCAGAAAGGAAAATACACAGAATTTCGAGCCTAACCACAACAATTAACGCTCGTTTGATATAATTTGTGCAGAACAATCATTTCTTATAAAAAGCGATTATTGTTGAAAATAAACTGTTATTTTGTATATACTATGAAAGTAGCTCGCAATAGTTAGTATGCAAGCCGGCGTTTAAACCCTGATCGGAATAGGAGTAATTGTTATGGCGTCTTCTACTGGTGTATTATTCCCAACAGCCCCATTAGCGAGCGATAGTTGTCCTCCGCCATATTCAGTAAACCCTCTTTCACCTCCTCCATACATCTCTAAGAGGGATGACTGTTCACCTCCTTTATACATGGAATCTAGCGATAGCCCAGGTGCAGTCGAGGATGAGTCCCTCTTCGGTTCGGTGTCCTCGCCACGTTTGCCGGAGACCAAAGAGACTCAGTCTTCCCGCTTTGATAAGCTGTCGCGTCCTCTGAGGGATTGCTTTGCTTCGATAATTTCTCTCTTTTGCACTGCTTGTGCTTTTATGAAGTTAAGTGTCGTTCTTCTGTGGAAAAGCAGATTTTGTTGTGTGGATAACAAAGAGTATTTAACGCTAACTTCCACTCAAGTGCGGGATCATATACAACATGCTCAGATCTGCCTTCAAGACAGTGCCGTTGAGCAGGAGACGCTCGATCAGAACAATTACCTCATAGCGAAATGCGCGCAGTGTCTTTGTGATCCCTTGACAGATCTGTGTTCAACTGATCGTATCGAATATTTTGGGAAGTTAACCTCCTTTATCGAGGGGTTAAGTAAAAATGATGCTCTGAAGGGATGTCGAGATCAGTTGATACGAATTTTAATGCAGATTTCCTGGACTGAAATTGGAGAAGAGGGTTCAAAGTTCCGTGCGAAAGTATTCGGTTATTCAGAACATGTACCCGATTCATCAAGGGGTTCGTACACCGGTGCGGAGATGTATTTTACCAGTCGATTTTCTAAAATAATAGCACCAGCGAATAGGCAATTGCTCTTTGAACTGCTGTGGACTCATGAGAAAGGCTCGTTTTCGTCAAAGGAAAAACAGTGGATGAAGTCCATTCCGGTGGGCGAGTGGATCTTACTAGTGGAGGAAGCAAAAACGTTAAGATGCCCTCCTAAATTTATGCGCAATATCTCATCTGTCTTAGAGGAAATGAATTGGACTTCAGAGGCAGTGGCCTCGTGGGTTGGCCAAGTAAGCAATAGCAAGGATTTGGTACTGCAATCCTTATTCGCATTGAGCAAAAAGGCCCAAAATGCAGTGATACCAAAGTTGGCCGAAGACATTATGTTTTGGAACGAAGAAGGGAGGGATGGGTTGTGCAAACGACTCCGTATCGCACTTAGTGTACCGCTGCAACCGGATCATCTACAAAGACAAACACTCACCAAGTGGGCTCTTCGGGGGGCATGTCTAGCCCATGCAACCCAGAGCTCATTTTTGGTAAGATAGTAGGGAAAGCGAGGTGGAATTGGGGTGAGTTTGTGTGAAGCATCTGTTAGATGGTATTGTCATGAAATGTTGTCATAGGTTTCCATAAAGGAAGTATGTCGTTCATGGAGGAAACAAATCGGTTCGCAATTTTCGGCTCTCCGGCTAGCCTCATCCGCATCGGTTCTTTCCTGGTGCAAAACATGTTGTTGAACCTGTTCTGTTCGATTTTTTAAAGATCAACCGCTCCCTTTGAGGATATTGCAGATCTTAGAGACGCCTTGATCTCAAAATAGCTTACCAAAGAGCTGAGCCTTCTTTCGTTGACAGGTCCTTCCACCATCTGTATTGCTAAAAAAGCTTGTAGATGAGGGCCAAAGCGACCGCTGCGCACATTTAAGACCGCTGCATCACCTCTGATTGGCCAATTTGATGGGGGATAGAAATGCACATGAAGAACCCAAAATCTAAGACCGTTGCATAACTGTCCCCTTAGAGCTTGTCGTTGATCACCAAGCCACGTAGCACAACGAAAATAGAAAGGGCCTGTTGAGAAAATGGCATTTTTCGATACAAGTGGTCTATATGCACTAAATCCTCAACAGGAGACTTTAAATTGCATTATTTTTATTTTCAGTGATTTATGATGTAGATCGGCCATTTTCTCAACAGGCCCTTTGTGTTGTTTACCGATTGCAATCAAAAAGAAATACCTTGGCCGAATATTGAGGATCGATTTGCTGCCCCCGCGAATGCGTGCGATGGGTTTAGCTTTTCTCATGAAAGATAAGTTCTGCAGGGCGGACCAATGCTCATCTTAAAGAGTGCCTACGAAAATCTTTTCATGACAATTATTTTATATTACATTAGAATGTGACCTAAGCATGGGGGTGTGTTGATTTTTTTAGATTAGAGATTGTGATGTTCTTAACAGTTTATTTTATTCCTATGCTCTCGAATTGGGGGAATGCTATGGACCCCGCTTCTTCCACGACGGTTTCGGAGGGAGATGAGTTGCAGCTGGGAACAGGTGGAGGGTCGGGTTCTGAAGTGTTGAAAAAAGAAGACTTGCAAACCTCTGTGGAAGCAACGGGTGATCCCTCCCAGGAGGCAAATACGAAACTACCTTGTCTCGAGACAAAGTCCTTATTGAGGATATGTTGTGATGTTCCTTTTGTAGCTATGTGGGAGGAGGAAGATAGCGTACATTCTCCTGATGTCGCCCCCCTTTCCTCAGAGGAAACTATGGAACACATTTGTCCCGAGATAGAGTCCTTGGACTTGAGGATGGTAGATAGTGGTGTTCCTGAAGTTGTGAGGGAGGAAGGTAGCATATATCCTCCTGATGTCGCCCCCCTTTCCTCAAAGGAGACTATGGAACCTGCTTCTGTGATGGCGGTAAGCGGTGTAGCCTCTGAGGAGTTGAGAGAGAATGATTCTCTGGTTGGTGTTGTTGATTTGAGCAGACCAATTGAGCATTCTGTTTCACCCGATGAGCGTTCTGATGATGCTCTCCCCGCCGCTTTGCCGGTGGTCGCAGAGAGTGTTTTAACGTCTGTGAATGAACAGAACGGAACAGATGATGCGGATCTACAACCTATGAATGAGCCGAAGGTTACGGAAAAGTTGGTGCGCTCCAAGCGGGAAGAAGTGCCTGCATTTGCGGAGGATCATTTGTTGGGGGTGGTGGTGCGGCCCTTGACCGATCTTTTCTTTATGCTTCCCATGCTTTCCATTTTTGGGGATTTTTTTGCGATGCTTTGGGGTGAAGGTCTTCGTGCAGTTCCTCCCACAGATCATTCCGGATTACTGGTACCGTTTCTTTGGGGACTTATCTTACGAGAAGTGCTTGGGGATGTAGCACACACGTCTTCCTCATCAGGCGGCCTCATCGTCTAATTCATTGGGCGGTAGAGGTCTATCATGAGATTTCCTATATGTTTCTTCCAGGCGTAGGTTGAGGGAACAAGAAGCGGAGTGTGTATGTTCCAGGGACTTTGTCCCAACGGGATCCTGTTTATCACCGTCCGTCAAGGGCCTAGCCCACTTTTTATGGGGGATGTTGTGCGAAAATTACCTGCAATCAACAGCCTGTGCTATTTTCTCTTATTTCAAAGGGCCGTGGGGTGTCTATGCGTTTGCGGGGGGGCTTCATCCCGAGGACGGTGAGAGATGAGAAACGATCTACTCACCGGCGTTTATTTTCCGGTTTTGATCGATAACCTCTGAGTTGATAAAAATTTTCAGAATCAGTTCAAACTAAAATAGCCGATCTATTGATAGGTCACTAATAAGACCATTGCATCACCTCTGATTATCCAACATGATGTAAAAAATCATAGAAATCCGAATGGACAACCTAAAATTTGTAATTATTATATTCTTTTCATTGAAAAAGACTTAGATATATTCTTTCCTTGTCTATCTCCGTTGTATTGTACAACTCGATCATCGATGACAAGCTCTAAAAGAGGTGATGCAACGGTTTGGATAGGAGAAAATAGGGATGATAAGACCATTGCATAACTTCTTTTGGAGTTCGTCGTTGACTACCAAACTGAGTAACACAACGGAAATAGAAAAAGAGGGAATATATCTAAGTCATTTGTAATGAATATATTATGATGACTACAAATTTTGGATTTCTCATTTGAATTCTTATGATTTTTCACATAAAGTCGACTAACCAGAGGTTATGCAACGGTCTTATGATTAGATTTCGATGAGAAATAGATGAGGCGATCAGAATCGCTTATGGGGGCTCATCGATTTATGCAATAGGTCGAATATGGTCTGCACTATGGAGTGTGCAACAACACTGAGCTATCCGCGGGGGGGAAGTCATACCAACCTTTCTCCGAATGTCTTGAAACTAGGGTGATCGGGCAGTGGGCAAGGCCAGGTAAAAATGGTTGGGAAGGGTTTCCCATGCAGTAGAATGTGGGGCCACTTCCCGTCATACACACCTGACGAAACCCCATGTATCTAAGATGTGTTTTTAATGTTCTGAGTTCCGGCTTCAGGGTAAAGGCGGATGGTTCTAAATCATTTTTTCCTAGGAAATTTTTTTCACCATATTGTCCTGGGATAGATTCTGCTTCCCTCGCCTGGGAGAAATGTGAGGGTTGGCAATGGCGGTAGACCAGTGCGGTGGAAAGTCCATAGCACGGTTTGATCAACCATAGGGGAGAAGAGAAGGTGAAGGGGGGGAGAGGGTAAATTTTTTCCCCTCTGCCTGTGGCATAAGCCGTTCCAGATGAGAAAAAAAAGGGTCCATCGGAGGAAAGGTGGGAAGAGAACTCTTGCAAAGCAGAAAGGGGGAGGGGTTTCGGTAACCATTGATTAATCCCCCACAAGGCGGTCGCAAGGTTGCTACTTCCCCCTCCTAACCCCCCCTCCAAGGGGATTCTCTTCTCTACGTGGATGCGTAGATGGACGTTCATCGCACTCTTCTTTCTGAAATAGGCCAGCGCTTTTAAGATGAGATTGCTCTCGTCACACTCCATCGGATATCCTGAACAGGTCAGTCGATCATGATGGGCCTCTACCTTTTCCATATGCATAATATCTCCCAGAGAGATCGTCTGCATCAGGGTCGCGATTTCATGGAACCCATCAGGTCTTTTGTGAAGGACAAATAAAGAAAGGTTGATCTTTGCAGGGGAAAAGAGGGAAAGGGTTTTCCCAGAAGGAGAAAAAAAGAAATCGAAATGGCGCGCTGCAGGCCGTCTTTTCCAACTTGTGAGCAAGCTGCGCTCAGAAGCGGACATAGTTGACTTCACCTCTCATTCCCACTTCACGAGGAGGAGTTAGATCCTTCCTCTTTGGCCTCTTGCCCACCTTTTTCCTCATGAGAGGGGGCAGAGAGGGAGGGGCTGACCTGGATACCCTGCTCGCTTTGGACTTCCAGAGTGAATAGGGCTTGCACTCCTTCCTTTAGAGACAAGGAGATGGGGTAGTCTCCAACTCTTTTGATGGAGCGGGGCAAAAGGACCTGTTTTTTTTCGAGGGAAACTCCCTCCTCTTTCTCGATCAGCTGAAGGACATCGGTGGCGGTGACCGATCCGTAGAGGTGGCCTTGTGGGTCACTCTTGACGACGATCGTTAACCTCTTCTCTTTCAATCTTTGTGCCCACTTTTCTGACTCTTCTCTATCCACTAGGGCTTGTTGTTGCCTTTCCTCCTGTAACTGCCTTTGCAATTTGACAGTGCGTGGGGTAGCGAAGGTGGCCTTTTTCTGGGGAATCAAAAAATTGCGCACGAACCCCGGCTTAGCCCGCACAATTTCCCCCTTCCTTCCGAGGTTTTTTACATCTTTGAGAAGAAGTAAAGGCATGGGAGAGGAACGAGAACGCTTTTCCATTTTATTCCTCCCCTTTGAACTGCAGGAGAGCCACATATCTGGCTAACTTAATTGCTTTGGATAATTGTCTTTGGTGAAAGTAAGAGACCCCCGTGATACGCCGAGGCAGGATCTTTCCCTTCTCTGTCACAAACCGTCTCAGTGTAGCGACATCCTTGTAATCGATACATTTGATGCCCTTGGCTGTGAATGGGCACTGCTTTCTCTTTCTGAAGAGGGAAGAAGAGCGGGGTTTCATAATAGGTGTTATCTCCCAGTTAAGTTTCGATTAGGGGTTCGAATTCAATTTTTTCTAAAATTTTGTCAGTACGTAATGTCATAAATCGGATGAGATCTTCGTTTAGTTGATACTCCCTCCACATGACAGAGATCGACTCAGGGGGGGCGGAGAAGTAGAGAACAAAGTAGGCCCCCTGCTTATGCCCATTGATCTGATAGGCCAATTTTTTCCTTCCCTGGTCATGCACTCGATGCACTTCCCCTCCTTGTGCTTCAATAGAGTGCGTGATGCGCTCGACCGCCTTTTGCATGGCCTCATGACTCAAGGAAGCATTGAGAATATACATTCCTTCATAGAGAGATCGCTTTTTCATAAGTTCCTTCGTTTTCTGCTAACCATTTTTCGAGCATCCCGACACCTCTTTTGAGAATGTGGGGAAGTTGCTCCTGTTCTTTTTCGGAGAAAGGGGAGAGGACAAACATTTCGAGGGATTCAGAATTACTCGGCCCAATACCTACCCTCAATCGCGCATATTCCCTAGTGGAAAGGGAGGATTCAACGCTCTTTAAGCCATTATGCCCACCAGAACTTCCTTCCCTGCGAGAACGTAGGGAACCGAATGGCAGATAGACATCGTCAACTACAACTAGCAGGTGAGAAGGCTTAACGTGAAAAAAATGGCACGCGCGCTTCACCGATTCGCCTGAGAGGTTCATATATGTCGTTGGGAGCAACAAGACTACTTCTTCTTCTCCCTGATCCTTATGAGCAACTTTACCTCTCAATGTGCGCACATTTTTGAAAAAAAACTCATGCTTTGCCGCAAACCGTTTTACGAGCATGAACCCCAGATTGTGTCTTGTCATCTCATACTTTTCCGTTGGGTTGCCAAGCCCCACGATCAAGAAATGTTGATTGAGCTTTTTCATTTGGCTAGAACAGGTCATTTCTTTTTGATGATAACAACGATTTCCCCTCTATTGGTCAAGGGGGAAATATGAGGACCGAAGTCAATCTCTCCGACACGTCTGGCTTCCCCTATAGTGAGATGCTGAATATCGAGAGAAAAATGGCGAGGAATATGTGCAGGCGCACAACGCACTTTCACATGGTGTATAATCTGGTGGACGCACCCTCCTAATTTCACCCCCACACAGGATCCACCCCCGACAAACACGACGGGGACCTTGAGAGAGAGGGGTCGATCTCCCAAAATTTGAAAGTCCAAGTGCTGAATCTTGTATGTGGTTGGATGGTACTGAATGCCCTTAACAACCGCTCGATCTGTCTTTCCGTCGAGGTGTAACTCAAAAATTGTAGTAGGAAGATGTCCCTTGGGCAAAGAACGTAGGAAGGCGTGAAAGTCTGCTCCATTGACAGTCACAGCTTGGTTCTTCGAAGTTGAAGGATAGATGATTCCAGGGATATCCCCAGAGGAACGAATTCGCGTCAAATCAGACTTCTTTTCCGCAGAACGCTTAGTCAATGTTAGTTTCATCTATTTTCTCCTAATCCTCAGAATCAGCCCGGAGAGCCAGCGTGCCCATCTAACGCCTAACCATTTTCAAAAAGGGTTAGGTTTGACGCAGAGGTCCATCTCTCTCTCGAGTGAAGGACTTGGCCCACTACACACCCCGCCGTAAAGGCCAGACTGCATCCCATCTTTACCACATGCATCAAGCGGGGGAAACCTGAAGTGAAAAACGATACCTTTTCCTCTTTCACCCAGGCCGCTCATACGCCGACCACAACCCTAACCTTTGGGACGGAAGGACTCGAACCTTCGATCACGGTACCAAAAACCGTTGCCTTACCACTTGGCCACATCCCAGAAGAAAAAACACCAAGCACGATCCTAAAGCTTTTTCTAATTATCTTCAAGTAGGATTGTCACCTTCCATGGTGCAACTATCTCGATCGCAGGGGAGGGGCGCAAACGGAAGGAGATGCATTTCCATCCTGCGCTGGTCCTAAGCGAGAAGAAGAAGGACTAAGATCTTTTTCTGGAGATACGGCGGAGCCGCCATCTCTCCCTGAGAGTTAAGGAGTGTTTTCCTTGAAGGGCAATCTTCTCTAAGCATGCATCGACAAACTTTTCATCTTTGATAATAGCCTTTCCCGTTTTCAGATCATACATCTTGGAGGGATAAATTTCTATGTCCATAAAGGAATGAAAACGATGTGTGAGTTTGCGTTTTAGAAAGATGATCTTTCGTTCAAACCGATGAAGTTGTGGGAAAGGACTAAGAATATTCCATGCCAGGACTGCGTAGAAGTACCCATACAATAAGGATCCTGTCGTGATGATAAAGGGGACAAAATCTCCGTTAGAGAAGTAGAGGAAAAGATTGATCAGCATTCCTCCGAAGACCAACCATTTTGCTTGAATAGGAAAAAAAAGCACCACATTTGCCCTAGGGAATAAAAACGTCCAAGCGATGAGCAGGATGTAGACCATTGTATTGGCACCTGCAAGTGACGCAGGGGAGTGTGACAGAGTCAGAGTGACATAGGCCAAGATGCCCAAGAATAGTGTTCCACCAAAGTAGAGGCCTACGAAGTGACGAACACTACGTGTGTGGATGATCGTGGAACCGATGGACCACACTAAGTATACGTTGAAAAACATATGTAAAACGATACTCAGGGAAATCGTGCCCGAGGTAAGAGGTTGAACGAAGGGATAGGAAAAAAATTGCCAAAGAAATCCTCGATGGATTCCCCAAGTGGTTAAACTTAAAATGTTTTGAGGGCTAGTGATGTGCAAGACATGGACGAAGAAAGAGTGAAACAGCAGAGAAAAAAAGCTGATCGATAAAATCAACATCACCGTCCATTTGACAACCGGAGGGGTAGTTTGAGGAGTGATTCGAAAAACTTGAGACCAACCCATAACCTCTTCTTCTTTATCTATTTAAGGATCATAGAGCCTCTCTAACTCAGAGCTCCAGACCGCCGCAGGCAGTATAACAGGTGTGAACGAATATGTACACTGGTAGACTCTTTTTGAACGAGGTAGGAGCGGAGCGGCTCATCGATTCCTGCCAAGGATGCGATCGTTCTCAAAGAGGAACATAGGTAGGTGTTCACAGGGTAGAACTATATCCGATTCACTTTGTGTATGCGTTCACGGGGGGTGCAAAAATATTCGGCCAAGCCACCATTTTTTTGGTTACGACCGGTAAACAGCACTAACTGGTATGCGTTCACGGGGGGTGCTTCGTATGAATCTGCCTCCAATTTAACTGTTCAGTTATATGTTTATCTTCTTGAAAATCAACGTCCTATGTTAATTCTTTTTGAGAAAACGTTGCGAAATTTTGTGCGCACTTCGCTTTTTCGACCTGCACAATAGTAAAGACCGTTGCATAACTTCCCTTAGAGCTTGTCGTTGATCACCGAGCCATGTGGCACAACGAAAATAGAAAAGAGGAAAAATATGTGTAAGCAATTTATAATGAAAAACTTACTTATGCTGTAAATTTTGGGTCCTTCGTTTGAATTCCCATGGTTTTTCACATTAAGTTGATCAATCAGAGGTTATGCAACGGTCTTTATATGCACTAAATCGTCAACAGAGGTTTTAAATTGTATTATTTTTTATTTTCAGTGATTTATGATGTAGATCGGCCATTTTATTTTAGGCCAGTTTCGAAGGTTTTTATCACTGCCTTTCCATTTTTCAACAGGGCCTTTAACTGTTTGGTTATAGGTTTATTTTATTGAAAATCAACGTCTTATGTTAGTTTCTTTTTGAGAAAACGTTACAAAAATTTGTGCGCACTTTGCTTTTTCAACCTGCGCAATAGTAAGCCAATAGTATGTAAAACATTATAGGCAATTCTTCTTTGTGGTGTTTGAACACGAAATTGATTACTCTTCTAAAAGAAAAGGTTTCTTTGAAAATGCCTTAATTTGCCCCTGGAATTTTTAATGCAAAGACTTGGCTATGAGCCAAATAAAGACCGTTGCATAACTTCTCTTGGAGTTCGTCGTTGACTACCAAGCTGTGTAATACAGCGGAAATAAAAAAAGAGGGAATATGTCCAAATCGTTTGTAATGAATATCTTATGATGATTACAAATCTCGGATTTCTCGCTCGAATTTTTATGGTTTTTCACATAAAGTCGACCAACCAGAGGTTATGCAACGGTCTTTAGGATCTTCAACTGTGCCCCTTTCTCTAGGTGGTGCGATCAAAAAATATTGGTCCACACGGCGGTAGATCGAATTTAAATTTCTTCCAAGAGTGATGCGGATTTTTTTGCATGTCCCCTCATTGTTTTAAGCGTAGAATAGCATTTATTCTGTCAAGGTACGTGTTCACAGGGGGCATCGTACGAACCTGCCTCCAATTGGCAAAGGATAAGGTTGGGTCAAGAAAAAGTGGTGGTTTTCTGGCTACAAAGAAGGAAGGGTATCGGTTTATTCCGTTATCCTTCATGAGCTCGTACGGTGATGCCACGGTCTTAAATTAAACGCTCATCACCACCCTGAAGGTGCATTCTACTTATGAGTGGTCTTAATAAATGGGAAATACTTCCATTTTAACATTTTAAGACTGTTGCATAACCTCTGGTTGGTCGACTTTATGTGAAAAATCATAAGAATTCGAATGAGAAACCCGAGATTTATAATCATCATAAAATATTTATTATAAATGATTTGGACATATTCCCTTTTTTTCTATTTTCGCTGTATTACATGGCTTGGTAGTCAACGACGAACTCCAAGAGAAGCTATGCAACGGTCTTATTTTGGATTTGCTTTTGATACTCTTCCGTGTTAAAATGAGGGGCGAAAAGGTATGGAGGGAGGCCAAAGATGCTAGATTCGGTGAATTCTCAGAATTTTCTTTGCGAACATTCTTCCGAGCTGGCGCAGCCATGCATCTCGTTTAGAATGTTCGCTTCATTTCGTGCGTTAGGGGCGCGTTTGTGTTCTTGCGTCCAAATCATATGGCTGCAGCTTCTAAACCTTGCCATTCCTTCTTCCCAACCGGTGTTTGAGGATGGTATTCTTGATACCTCCTCTGCACCCTCAGAGCAGCATAGACTTGTAGAGGAAAAACAGGGACAGGTTGAAGAATTTAGCAAAGAAATCGCTGAAAAACAGACACAGATCGCACAGCTCAGCGAAAAGGTGAAAGAACAAGGAAAAGAGAAGACTGTGCTTGACCAACGTATAGGAGGGTTGGAGGAACTAGTTGTTGTTGGGGCTGAACGAGGGGAAGAAATCGTGCGGTCGAGAGAAGAATTGGGGGCTTCTCACCTAGGATCTTCATATTTCTCCGTTCCAGCACCTAATAGCCTCGACGAGTTTCTGCGTGAAATGGACCGGAGAGAAAGGATCTTTCGATATACTGATAACCCCAATCACAAAGTGGTTTTGGAAAATTTTGTAAAAAAATTGTGTCCAGATATTGGACCAGAGGAAGCTTGGGCCTATGCTAATAAGGGCATCTCTCTTTTAAAAGAATATTTTGAGCATCAAACTATCACATACAGTGATGTTAATGAACTTCCCAGGCTGTTGGTCTGGGGTTGCACACTCTATGCTCTTGCTCAGAAAAAGAAAGTGTTGGAGGGAATGTTTGTCATCGAAGATCCAGATGGACAGTTGATGGAGTCATTGAAACAACACCCACACAAGTATCGTCGTTGGTCGAGCCATTTCCAAGAAAAATCTCCCCAGGAAGAGTACGGAATTGATCAACAGAAAGAAACGATGCCGACGTCAAAGCGTACAATATTGTTCGGTAGCATTACTCTCAGAGGGCAAAGCTTTTTGTACCTCAAACCTGAAAATTATGGGTGCAATTTTTCTAGCCTAACAATAGAAAATGTCGTAAACACAGTAGGACATACAGGTGAATATCTCCAATCTTGTTTGAGTAAATCACCCTTACCGTTTGTCCATCCCGTAGGAGGCAGAGATTCTTCTTTGTTGCATAAAGAGCATTTGGGGGAAAGGTGCGATCTCATCGAGCTATGTCACAACATAACAGAACAGATTCCCCCTTTAGGTCAGAACGGTGAAGAATTTCGTTGGTTTGATTTAAAACAAACGAGAAGTCTGGATGAGACAAAAATAAAGAAACATGGGATCTCAGCCATAATGCCTATTTTCGACCGAGTGAGAAAACAGGTGCAGTCCTCTCCCCCCACTAGCCTATCTCCAACGCAAGAGGAGATTCTTGATCGTATGGCTGTCCATCTTTCTAGTTGGCATGCCAAGGGACTCGATCACTTTCATCTTCGAAAGGGAAGTGAGATTATCATCACTCGAGACAATATGGTTACGGAATCTCCTTAATGTAAGAGTGTGAAGCAACAACACAGCGGCTAACGAGAATACATGTAAATCCTTGGTAAGATGGGCACGATGGGATTTTTCATGCTTCATCACACATAATTTATAGGGAACAAGGGATGAGAGAAAACCTGACCGAAGATCATGCAATGGTCCTAACATGAAATAAAGTTGTGCAATATAAGACCGTTGCATAACCTCTGATTGACCAACTTAATGTGAAAAACCATGGGAATTTAAGCGAAGAACCCAAAATTTACAGTTTAAGTAAGTTTTTTCATTATAAATTGCTTATACATATTTTCCTTTTGTCTATTTTCGTTGTGCCACATGGCTTAGTGATCAACGACAAGTTTTAAGGGAAGTTATGCAACGGTTTCATCCTTTAGTCCCCCGAGGGAATAAAGCGAGTTCTTGCGGAGACTGCTCAAACATTTGTCTACACGGTCCCAGTTAACAAGGTACGTGTTCACGGGGGTAGCAGATCGATCTGCAATATTCGGCTAAACCGGCATTCTTTTGGTTTCGATCAGTAAATAGCACTCACCTAGCCTTAATCCTTGTCACTCTTGTCAAATTTTCTAATAGGAAGACGAAAAAAATTTTTTTACATACTATGGTTATTTAGTGTAGGAAGGTTAACCCTGAAGGGCTGGTCCAGATGGTGAAGAAAAGGTTTGGTCAAGAAAAAGAGCATAAAATTCTCTGTTTGGAGAAAAGTCTCGTCATCTCGAAGCAGGAGTGTGCTCAGTGGGAAGAAAGAGCTGCTCAGCTAGAAAAAGAAAATCAGGTCCTCAAAGGTACGTGTTCACGGGGGTAGCAGATCGATCTGAAATATTCGGCCAAGCCGGCATTCTTTTGGTTTCGATCAGTAAATAGCACTCACCTAGCCTTAATCCTTAATCCTTGTCACTCTTGTCAAATTTCCTAAAAGGAAGACAAAAAAATTTTTATATACTATGGTTATTTGGTGTAGGAAGGTTAACCCTGAAGGGCTGGTCCAGATGGTGAAGAAAGGGCCTGTTGAAAAAATGACCGTTTTTGGGACAAAACTTGAAAAGTTACTAATGCGATAAAAATTTTTAGTTTTTGGGACAAATTATGACTAGATTTATGCTTGCCCTTGTCTCTGATTTGATTATTTTACTCCTGATTTTGTGTTTTTTGCAAAATCAGGGCAGGGGGGA
>Ga0209562_1000227_pt1 | contig 22751 bp, 23 predicted proteins | sample WorMetvacBELIZE2_FD_187399 | JGI IMG/M metagenome (GOLD analysis project Ga0209562, IMG submission 187399) | Marine gutless worms symbiont microbial communities from Max Planck institute for Marine Microbiology, Germany - Olavius vacuus BELIZE.2... | ecosystem: Host-associated > Annelida >... | reverse complement strand
GGCAAAAGCATTGATGCTGGGGTCGGCGAGCAGGATGACCTTCAGATCCAGATTGCGCAGGCTGGTGTAGCCGGCCATCTCCTGGCAGAACTGGTTGAGATAGTCCTGGAGCAGCGGGGCGTTGATGAGAATCGGCAGGTTGGACGATTCGTTGTAGAGCCAAGTTCGGCCGATGAGTTTTTCGTCTTCCGGGCTGAAATGGGCGAAGGCCTTGCCTATTTCCGGCACCTCGTTGGCTATTGCGAATGGCGTTGGAGCGACAGGAGCGAACAGAATCAGCGCCAGCAGCGCACGGACCAGCGGCGCTTTACCTTTTGTTTTGCAAAAGCGCGCCATGGCGCATTATTCCCAGATATCCAATTCTATGCCCTGCTCGCGCAACGCCGTGGCGCGAGCGTTGATATGGTTCTGGAAATTGTTGTCGCGGGCATAGACTTTGGCTGCGACAAAGTCGAGCGCGGTGGCGAAGTGAAAGGCTTTGAGAAAACTATCCATGCGCAGGCGTTCGGTCAAATGGCCGTTCTCGTCGAAATCGAACAGCAGCACACTTGGGTGATAGCTGATATTGAACTGTTCGGCAAGCCGCGCCGGGTTGGTGCTTTTGCCTGCAAAGGTGATGGGGGTGGTGTCGGCGGCATGCAGGCGCACAGCCCGATATTGATCCAGCAGTTTGCTGATTTGTTGCTTTTGCAGCAGTTTGTGCATGTGCCGGCAGTCGGCGCAGTCTCCCTGCTCAAAAAACAGGGCCAGTGGTTTGTCCGTGGCTGGTTTGGCGAGGACGGCGTATTCGGCAAAAGGGTAATCGCTTACCGCCAAAGAGATGTCAGGAGCTTGGGTGGCCTGCCCCTGGTTGAGGGCGGTCTGCACTGTTTTGATAAAGCTGTCCGGTTTGCGGTAGCCGTTGATGCGCGTTAAAAGATTGCTTGGATTGAGCAGGTCGGCCGATTGCAACAGGAGAATGGTGGGGGTGAACTGTACATTCAACTTTCGCGCCAGGGCTTTTTCGCTTATCTCTTCGCCATCTGCCAAGGTGACCAGCCGGTCGCCCCAGATATTGAGGTCTATGCCGAGGAAGTGTTTGCGCAGCAGGGCGTCGACGCGCGGATCGGGAAAGGCGGTGTTTTCCATCGCCAGGCAGTAGGGGCAGCCTTCCTGGTGGAAGTAGAGCAGCAGGTGCTTGCCCTGGCTTTGGGCCTCGGCCATGTCTTCGTCCAGGTCGAGAAAGCTGAGCAGAAAGTAGTCGGGCAGTTTGGCTGCGTGCGCTGGCGCGGCGAGCAGGGCAAACGCAAGCAGGAGGGATGAGATGATGGCGTTCATGGTTTTCATGGCTTTGGCAGTTGTTTGAGGGCGTTGACGGTGTAGCGTGCGAGCAGGTCAACTTCCAAGTTTACCCGCGCGCCAACCTGCGCGGTGTGAAAACAGGTCTGCTCCCAAGTGTAAGGAATGAGGTTGATGTTGAGGGTATGGTTGTCCACCTTGTTTATCGTGAGGCTTGTTCCATCCACGCACACCGAGCCTTTGGGAGCGATATAGGGGGCGAGTTCGCGCCCGAAGCCGATTTGCACCAGGTGGTTGTCGCCCAGTGGTTCGATTTTCCGGATGGTTCCAAGTCCATCGACATGGCCGCTGACCAGGTGGCCGTCTATGCTGTCGCCAAGGCGCATGGCGGGTTCGATATTCACCAGGTCGCCGGGGGCAAGATCGCCAAGGTTGGTGACTGCGAGTGTGGCGTTGGAGACATCGAACCAGAGGTATTGGTCCTCCTTGATCAGAGTAAGGCAAACGCCCTGCACCGCGTGGCTGCCGCCGAGTTGCAGGTTGTTTCTGTCGTTTTCTTGCTGTTTGCGTTCAAGCGCCAAGCGGATGCCCCCCTTGGTGGGTTTGATGGCTGCAATGCGTGCGAGGGTGTGGATGATGCCGCTGAACATGGCGGTTTTCAGGCCGGTTGCAGGGAGCGGCCGAAGTCGAGCATGCGTTTGAGCGGTTTGCTCGCCGCGCGGATAATGGTCGGGTCCAGAATGATCTCGTTGCTTTGCTCTTCAAGCACTGTGTGCAGTCGGTTGAGATCGTTCAAACCCATCCAAGGGCAGTGGGCGCAGCTTTTGCAGTCAGCGCTCTTGCCCTGGGTGGGGGCGATGATCAGGTTTTTTTCCGGCGCCGCCTGTTGCATCTTGTAGAAAATTCCACTGTCGGTAGCTACTATGAGTTCCTGCTGCGGCAGGCGCGCGGCGGCGGCGATAAGCTGGGAGGTTGAGCCTACCGCATCGGCCATTTGCAGCACAGCGTTTGGCGATTCGGGGTGCGCGAGCAGCCCGGCATGCGGGTGGAGGTGGCGCATGGCGTGGATGGCGTCGGCCTTGAATTCTTCGTGCACCACGCAGGCGCCGTCCCACAGCAGCATGTCCGCGCCAGTTTGCTCTTGCAGGTGCGCTCCAAGGTGCTTGTCCGGCGCCCAGATGATTGGTTCGTCCTCTTCGGTCAGGTGTTCGATCACTTCGCGAGCGATGCTGGAGGTGACCACCCAGTCCGCCTGGGCCTTGACTTCGGCAGAGGTGTTGGCGTACACAACCTTGCGGCGTTCGGGGTGGTTGGCGCAAAAGGCGCGGAACTGATCCGGCGGGCAGGAAAGATCGAGCGAACATTCGGCGGCGGAGTCGATAATGCGCACCGTTTTGTGGGGAGAAAGCATCTTGGCGGTCTCAGCCATAAAGCGCACCCCGGCGATGATGATCTGTTCCGCGTTGGCATCGGCGCCGAATTGCGCCATTTGCAGCGAATCGCCGACAAAGCCGCCGCTTGCCTCGGCCAGCGCCTGGAGGTTGGCGTCGACATAATAGTGGGCCAGCAACACCGAATCGCTTTCCGCCAGCATTTGTGCAACCCGAGCAAAGAGGGGCGAGTCCGTAAGATCATGCTGCACACGGCAGCGATCTATGGCGCTATCCAGCTCATGTCTGATGCCGGCGCGGTCGGTGACTTGCTCGGTAAAGTCCGGCTGGTTGCGGGAAAAAGGCCTTTCCATCTAATGCTTTGGGTGTTGGCAACCTATCAATATAAACGCTTTCGAGCAAGGATGGAGCGCAACTGTGCTCATTGTTCAGGCGAGTGATCAGGTATGAGGGGGCATGCGCCAAGGGCATGGATAATTTGCCATGGACGGGATTCGTGCGCTATTATGTTCATCGTATGAACACAGGCGTGTATTGATAGGGTAACCCCCTCAACCAGCTATACGCCATATCGCTTAAGCCTGCCTGAGCATGGTATGGCGGTAGCGTACCTGCTTTCAGATATGTATTAGCGGATGCCCATCATCCGATTCCTTGAAAAGCTTTGAGATCCGGGTAAAGCACAACTGACCTCCCTTGGCCGCCAACTTTACAACCGAATAATGTTCATCTGAGTAATGACTACTAATCTAAACGACAACACACGCTTCAGAGTATTGCGGTTGCTGCAAGATCAACCTGATCTCACCCAACGCGAAATCGCTGAGCAACTTGGCATAAGCCTTGGTGGCGTTAACTACTGCCTGCGCGCCCTGATCGACAAGGGGCTGGTCAAAATCCAAAACTTCCAAAAAAACCGCAACAAAATTGGCTATGCCTACTTGCTCACACCACATGGCATTAGCGAAAAGATGCTGCTGACCGAGCGCTTTCTAAAGCGCAAGATGGAGGAATACGAAACATTGAAGGGCGAAATAGCTGAGCTGCAAAAGGAGGTGCGGGCTGGATAATCGGAAATGGTGAACAAACAAAAAACGCCGTTGTTAGACGACTTGAAGCTGGCGGTTATCGGCCTTGGGTATGTCGGCCTTCCTCTTGCGGTTGAATTTGGCAAAAAACGTTCGGTCATTGGTTTTGACATTAACCAGGATCGAATAAATAAACTTAAAGCGGGCGAGGACATCACATGTGAGTGTAAACCAGAGGAATTGAAACAAGCCAAACATCTTACCTTCACCACCAATCCTGAAGATATCAAAGCATGCACTTGCTATATTGTTACTGTTCCTACCCCAATTGACGCATACAAACGCCCAGATTTGGGACCACTTCTTAAAGCAAGCAAAACAGTTGGCAAATTTCTCAAAACTGGCGACTTGGTTATCTACGAATCAACGGTTTATCCCGGTTGTAGTGAAGAAGATTGCGCTCCAGTTCTTGAGCAACAATCCGGTTTGCCATATCTCAATACCGAAAATTATCAGCAATGTGTCGAGGGGTTTTTTCTTGGTTACAGCCCAGAAAGGATGAACCCGGGGGACAAGGAGCACAGTGTAACCAACATAACAAAAGTTACTTCGGGCTCAACACCTGAAATTGCTGCTCTCGTTGATACTTTGTATGCCGAAATAATCAAGGCTGGAACCCACATGGCAGAAAGCATAAAGGTGGCTGAAGCTGCTAAAGTAATAGAAAATACTCAAAGGGATCTCAACATTGCATTGATTAACGAACTGGCCATTATATTTAATAAAATGGGAATAGATACCCACGCGGTGCTTGAAGCAGCTGGCAGTAAATGGAATTTCCTTCCATTTCGGCCTGGGCTGGTTGGTGGGCATTGTATAGGAGTTGACCCATATTACCTAACCCACAAAGCTCAGGCGCTTGGCTACAATCCGGAGGTTATTCTTGCGGGTCGCCGAGTAAACGATTCAATGGGTTCCTATGTCGCATCCCAGCTTATCAAGGCTATGATCAAAAAGGGCATCCGTGTAGAAGGCGCACGGGTATTGATTATGGGTCTCGCATTTAAGGAAAACTGCCCGGATTTACGTAATACAAAGGTTGTTGATATAATAAAAGAACTAACAGATTATAATTGCGAGGTTGATGTTTATGATCCATTAGCGTCACCTCAAGAAGCGATACAAGAATATGCCATAACACCATTGGTTTCACTACCAATTTCAAATGGTAGTGGAAAAAATGGTAAGAATATTGGTTATGATGCAATCCTCATTGCTGTAGCGCACAATGAATTTAGAAATATAAACAAAAAAACATTAAAATCTCTCACCAAGAAAAATAACATCACTTACGATTTGAAGCACATTATGCCAGTTTGTCAAGTTGATCTTAGACTATAACGTCTTTGGTTAACCAAATAAGTAGGAGTGTTTGAGTAATTAATGAGGGTAATCCAGTTTGTTAATTCCTTTGTCAATAGGCAAGGAAATATTGGTATAAGAACAGGACAGATTCTTGAAAAAATGAACAATGGTGGTGTTTGTGTATGTAGAGGTGCGGAAGGTCATGTTAGTGGAGTTGACTATCGTGAAATGGGGTGCATTGGACATATTCCTCGCATACTTAATGCTGTGCGCATTTATCTTATGCCAAAATTCAATCATCGTTTTTTTGATATTGCATTATTTGAATGCTTTGCTTTGTATCAATTTAAGTCAATAAAACCCTATAACGGTATAAATATTGCACATGTTTGGGACATTTGCCCTAAGTTGATAAGAAAGTTAAAAAGTAAAGGCTTGCAAGTAGTGCTGGATATACCCATGGCGCCTGCAGCATATGGTGAAAGGTTATATAAAGAAAACAAAGTTAGCTTTTTACGGCCAGGGAAAAGTATTCAAAAAATGCAATGGCGTGCTTTTTCTTTGGCTGACAGGCTTTTAGCTCCATCGCAGTTTGTTAAGCAAGAATTAATAAAGCTTGGGGTATCTAAAAAAAAAGTTACTGTTGTAGAGTTTGGGGTTACAGTCCACAAGCCTGGAAAAAAGAAATTGAAAAAAGAACATAATAATACAAAGAGCATTGATTTTTGTTTTGTGGGTAATGTTAATCGTAGAAAAGGAATTCCTGAATTGCTTAAGGTTTGGGAACAACCAGAGTTTTTTAACGATCGGCTACATCTATGTGGTCGTATACATCCCGATGTAAAAAAAAATATCAAAAAGGTAAAGGAAAGAGTAATTACACCCGGCTATATTAATACATTTGATTATTTAAAAGATTGCAATGTTTTTGTACTTCCTTCCTGGATGGAAGGTTCATCAAAGGCTATATACGAAGCTATGGCAAGTGGTTTGCCGGTTATAACAACCTATAGTGCTGGTTCTGTGGTTAGAGATGGTGTTGATGGTTTTGTTATAGAAGCAGGTGATGTTTGTGCTTTAACATATTGTATGTTATGGTTTAAGAAGTATCCAGAGAAAATTTTGATTATGGGGGAGGCGGCTCGTGATCGAGCGTTGGAATATACTTGGGGACGTTATGCTCACCGTGTTTTTCGTTGTTATGAAGGTTTGATTAAACATAAAAGGTAAAGCGTGGTTATGGTTGATTGGAGTCAAACATAAATATAAGCAAAGGGATAAGGATGGCTTTTCTCATATGCTCTTAACTTCAGCAGCAAAAGTTTTGTCTGGTCAATGGGCAAATATAGTGGTTCTTTTTTTAGAAGGGGTTTTATTAGCCAATGTGCTTGGGCCTGCAGGTTTGGGGAAGTGGGCTATTGTTCAGGCGGTTTTTTTTACTATTGGGTCGCTTTTATCTTTTCGCACATCAGAGGCATTAACTCGTTATTTGATTAAAGCAAGAAAAAAATCACAAATAAAACTTCAAGGCAAATTATTGACAGCGGCTCTTACAACAGATATCTTAGTTTTTTTTTTAATTACGGTTATTGGGGTTATGGTAAGCGTGGTATTTACAAAATTAATTTCTGTTGACGAAAAAATTCCGGAATTGGTTTTTGTAATATTTGGGTTATCTTTTTTACCAAAATTCGCCGCTAATACCTGGGTAAGCATAGCACGTATTGAAAATCAGTTTTGGAGGTTGTCTTTTTTACAATTTATTACGAGTTTTGCCCGTGTTCTTATATTGTTTTTTTTAGCTTTATATGGAGTCCTTAATCTCTATTTTTTATCAATAGTTCATACAACGGTTGCATTTTTAGTTGGGGCTTATCAATTAAGATCAGTTATATCTTGGATAAAAATGTGTTCAATACCACCAATTATATATTCAACACATATTTTGAAAAGTCATGAACTAAAAGATTATCGTTCACTTCTATTTGTTGGTTTTATTACAAGCAGTTTATCAAGTGTTATAAAAAACCTTGATATACTTATCCTAGGCGCTTGGCGTCAACCTGAGGAGGTTGGGTGGTACAAACTAGCTAAGAGTTTGGTTGGTTCTTTACAGTCTGCATCATCTGCTTTAAACCAAGTTGTTTTTCTTAACTTGAGTGAACTGGCTGAACAAAGTACTCTTCATAATGCCATGCTGTATATAAATAAAAATTTAAAATACATGTGGCTAATTTTCCTTGGGTTATATGTTGTTGGTGGAATGATTTTTTGGCTTTATACTCCATATATTTATGGCTCAGCTTTTGAACAAACAACTCAACTATTGCCTATACTTCTGTTCGGTTCTTTTATTTCAGCAATCTTTTTTTGGACAAATTCCATGCTGGTTGCCTTTGAAATGTTTCGTGGGCTTTTGCTATTATCTATTGCAAGCTCAATTTATGCAATTGTTTTATTTTTCACCCTTACACCACAATATGGTTATTTTGGCACTGCTGCAGCACTTTCCAGCACATGGGCACTTGGTCACATTGCAGCCTATATTTATATAAAAAGTCGTGGGGCGTAAGATTTACAATTCAGGGAAAAGGTGTGGGTTTGACTTAATCCAAATAAATCAAGAACGACAATACATTTTTCCTTATCATTATATACCAGAAGCTGTGGAAAAAGAAGCTTCAAAAACATTGCATTGGCCTTGGGGTTTGCATTATTTGGCAGGGCATGAAAAAGTATTGGGTTTTATAAACGAACTAAATCCTTCATCATTGCTTGATCTTGGGTGTGGTGATGGAAGGCTTTTAAGAGAGATACAACACAGATTTCCACATATTGAGTTAAAGGGAGTAGACTACTCAATGCAGGCAATTAAAATGGCTCGTATACTTAATCCGAAAATAGAATTTATAAATTGTGACATTACAAAAGAGATCAATTTTAGCCAAACATTTGATGTAGTGACATTGGTTGAAGTTCTTGAACATATTCCGCCTGAGAATGTATCTATTTTTCTTTTAGCTATAAAAAAAATATTGAAGCCCGAAGGTTTCTTGATTATTACAGTTCCTCATAATAACCAAAAATTAAATCCTAAACATTATCAACATTTTTCCGGGCCTTCATTAAAACATATTGTCGGTAAAAATTTTAACGTAGAGCGCGTAATTCATTTTGACAAATCTTCAATAATGAGCAAAATGTTTTCTAGAATGCTTGGCGGATCTGAAAGAAATTTTATAATAACTAATAGAAAATTGAATTATTTATTATATAAAAGCATTTTAAATGGTTGTATGAAGGATATTAATGAAAAATCGTGTCAAAGGTTAGCTCTTGTTGTAAAAAATTCAGGATAGTTTTAAATTTCAAAAATCTTTGTATTGATGGGTAGAAAAGGTAGATCGATGAATAGCAGTAAACAATATGATATCTATGAAAGAAAATCGTTTGGATTATATGAAGAAGGTAAATTTTTAAAAATTATGAAAAACTTAAAATGTAAAGAAAATGCAAAAATCATTGATTTGGCTGGCGGTGAAGGTCATTTTTACGATATATTGAGCAAGTATGATAAAAGTTATGATTACACATTGGTCGATTTTTCTGATAAGCAAATTCAAAAAGGCCGCAAAAAAAACATAAAAGTTAAGAACATGGATTTATCAGAAAAATTTAATTTAAATGATAAATCATATGACGTGGTTTTGGCTTCAGAAATAATTGAACACATTTTTGACACTCGGTTTTTTTTGTCGGAATGCTATAGAATACTTGCAGATCGTGAAGTTTTTGTATTAACCACTCCAAACGTTGCATCTATTGGCAACAGAATAGGACTCCTATTTGGCAATCGACCTGGCTGCATTGACTTTCGTGTTGAAAAATCAAGCGGCCATATAAGAGCTTTTGTTAGACATGAGCTATATTCTTTATTCGAAGAAGTGGGTTTTAAAATTATAAAATTTACTGGGCAAAGAATAAACTTACCATTTTTAAATAGGCGGAAAAGATATTATGCAATTAATTATCATTTGGGCGATTTTTTTCCAGCAATGGCTGTTGGTTTTATGGTGTTTGCTACAAAAACATGATCTATTATTTTTGCGCATTTAATTTATTTGTTACCTTCTTCAATTTTTTCCAAACTTAAACCTTTATATTAGAATAATGAGTTAGTGCCAATGAATTCCAATAACTTAACAAAAAGTAAAGATATTATTGTTGTGATGTATAGAACATATGGAATAAAAAATGGTAGAGGTTATCAACCAGTAAATATATTCGAAGGTTTATCTGAACTTGGGAAGTTAAAATTTATGTTGGTTTTTAGAAAGAGACGTAATGAGACACAAGATAAACGGCTTATAGGTCTACCATTTATATGTTTAGCAATTATGTGGTTGATAAGAAAAATATACGGTATAAGGGGGAGGGTACGCACAGGAGCATACCTTTATTATAAAGTTTTTTTTGATAAATTTGTGAGCATAAAGTTAAGAAAAACAACTAATAGCCTTGTAATTTTTAATTATTTTCCATCTAAACAATTGCTTTCATCACTTCGCAAAAAAATGAATAAAATATACATATATGTAGGACAACTTGAACCTAATTACTGGATGAAACAAATTGCTGTTGAATACAAAAAAAAATGGTCTAAAACCAAATGATGATCATGTTAAAGAAATAATGCATCACGATAAAATTTTGGAAATTGTAGATGGTATAATTGTTATGAGCAAGTTTTCTTACAATATTTATTCAAAAAGAATGGGTTGCAAAAATGTTGAAATTGTACCACCTGGTTGTGATTGTATTTTTTTTAATCCAGGAAACCCAAAAGTAAAAGTCGAAAACAAAATATTTGTTTATGTTGGGCGGGTTTCTTGTTTGAAAGGACTTATATATACTTTAGAGGCATTTAAAAAGCTTAATAGGCAAAATTGCAAACTATGGATTGTAGGACATATAACAAAATATGAATTAGGGTTGTTCAAAGATAAATTTGACGAAATAAAAAATATTGAGTATAAAGGATATATGCCTGTAGATGAAATATATAAACAATGTTTTGTTATGGTTCATCCAACTTTAACTGGAGGGTTTGAAAAAGTAACCTTTGAAGCTATGGCAGCAGGTGTTGCAGTTATAACTACACCTATAGCTGCACATTTTCATATTGACCGAAAAACAGGTTTTGTGATACCTGAAAGAAATACAAACAAATTAATTGAGAAAATGCGTTATTTTGTGGATAATCCTGAATCGGCTATAAAAATGGGCGCAGAGGGACGTAAAATAGCTTTGAAAAATGGATGGGATAGGTTTTAGAATGATTTTGTAGATGTTGTGCAAAGTATATTATGATTTTGTATAGCTTGCTAAACTCTTATATATAATAAATCATTTTGTGAAACAATTAGTTTATCTTACTCGTGTTAAAATTGACTCAAATGCAGCGCAAGCTAAACAGGTTCAGTGTATGGCGTGTGCTTTTAATGAGGTAATGGGTAATGATTTTATTTTGATTTCCTATGGAAAACCATCATCAGAAGGTGGATTTAATCATAAACAATTATCATGTGGCGGCAATCAATGGCTTCGTTATTTTTTTGTTTGTACTGAAACACTTTTAAAAACATTTAGTAATAATAAAAAAGTGTTTTTTACTCGTGATATTGCAGTAGCTGCACTCGTTGTAATGTTTGGGGGTTCGGCGGTTTATGAAGCGCACAAACAACCTATTGGATTGTTTCCAAAAGCAATATTTAATCTTATATCAAATTCTCCTAGGTTTAGACTTGTTGTAATATCAAATGCGTTGGCAAATTATTATAAAGAAAACTTCAAAATACCCAATGAACAAATTTTGGTAGCTCATGATGGTGCTTTTCCTGCTGAATATGAATATTTGATAACAAAGCCAAAAGAAGAGTTACGCAAAGAACTGAAACTACCTCTTGACCGTATTATAGTAATGCACACTGGAAGCCTTTATTCTGGTAGAGGCGCAGAGTTTTTTGAACATGTAGTTAGATGTTATAAAAAAATTTTGTTTATACAAGTTGGAGGTAGAAATAGCGACATTACAAAATGGAAGTGTTATTATGAAAATAAAAAAATTAATAATATTATTTTTGTAATACATCAAGATAATCGTAAAGTGCGGGAATTTCAAGTGGCGGCAGATCTTCTCTTTTATATGATAACAAAAAACACCCCTACATATTGGTGTTGTTCACCAATGAAGATATTTGAATATATGGCAAGCGGAACTCCTATACTTGCAGCAAGAATAGGTTCTTTAATTGAAGTGATAGACGACTCAAATGCTTTTTGTTTTAATCCAGATAGCCCAAATTCTATTAATATAGAACTTAATAATTTTCTTGTAAACAAGGAAGAAGCACAACGACGCGCAGAGAAAGCAAGACAAAAAGTTTATAACTTGTATACTTGGCATGATCGCGCTAAAAAAATCATAAACTTTGCCTATGCATAAAGAGATATAATGACTCATATTGCTGCTTTTTCTAAATTTCTTGCTTATGAAATAGGTGGGGCGGAAATAAGCACAAGAGAACTTTTAACAGTAGAGTCAAAAAAGGGTAAAAGGATTACTATTATTTCAATGGAGAATGCGCATTTTCTAGGCAAACCTGTGCCAAAAGCAAAACTACTAAATAACTGGCAATTAAAATTTATATATTCTACTATACAACTATCCAGATTTGGTTATGTTGAATATATACTTAATCGCAATAGAATAAAAAAGTACTTTTCTTATTTTAAAGCCGATGAACTGTGGGCGTACGGGATTATGGGACCTGCAGCAATCCTTGGTTTTCATGGACAAAAATGTTTTTTTATTCGCTCGGAGTCAGACCTTGGCATTATTGGAAATTATTTAAGTGGAATAAAAAAAATTGGAAAAAAACTTTACGTTATGTTTGAAAGCCCTGCTTCATTAATTTATCGCTACGATTTAAAAAAAGCATTGTTTGAGTCAAGGGTAATTGCAAATTCAAACTATATGGCTAAAAAAACAAATGATATATTTGGTATAAAACCAGAAGTAAAGTACCCTCCTGTTAATATAAAAAAAATACGTGAAAAGCTGGCCGCTATTAAAACCAAAGAAAGATGGGTTGTGTTTGTTGGCGACTCATCTTATAAGGGCTTTGATTTGGTATTGGATATTGCTCAATGTTTGCAAAATATAAACTTCAGGATTTTTTCACGTTTTGTAAACAAACAACATACGAAAGGTAATATTCTTTGGACCCCATGGCAAAGGGATTCTTGGCGTGTGTATGAGGGAGCATGTTTGGTGATCGTACCTTCTCAATGGAACGAAGCTTATGGCAGGATAGCGAGAGAGTCATATTTATTAGGAATACCTGTACTTGTTTCAAAAACAGGAGGTTTACCTGAGACAGTAGAATATAATAATGAGTGTATAATTAGAGAATTCAGTCAAGCTAGTTCTTGGATTACCGCCATAAAATCAATATTATAAATAGTTAATGTCTGCACATGTAAAAAACCAGAGATGAATGAATTAAAAAAATATATTTATTATTTATTTAATATCTTAAAAAGCTTTTTATATGATATACGTTTGTTTTTTTTTGATAATATTAAACAAAGAGCACAGGCTTGCTCTTATGATTCATATAGAACAAATAAACAATATCCTGGGTACTTAAAATACGGTGCAGCTATTGAAGGCGTCCGTTACCTTGCTAAAAAATATTGTATAGGAGAAGGACTTGATATTGGAGCAGGATTTTGGCCGCTTGAGTCAGCTAAAGTAATTGAAAATAATGAAGATGAAAATGCATATAAACTAAACCATAATGATTCATCAGTTGATTATATTTTTACCTCTCATTTATTAGAACATTTACATCGTCCAAAAGAGGCTCTTGAAGAATGGGCGCGAGTCTTAAAACCAGGAGATGGAACTTTGTTTATATATTTACCACATCCAGCTTGCACTATGTGGGAACCCAAAAACCTATCTGCCCATGTTTGGATGCCTGATCCATTAATTATTGAGGAAATGTTGGATAAGTCTGGATTTAATATTATAAAAATCTCATATTTGCCGGATGGAATGATGTCATATTATATTATTGCAAAACGAAAATGTAAATGAATGTGCGGATAAAATATATAATCAAGACCGGTTTAACGGAAGTTTTCTTTTTTGTTTGGCGCTTGTTGAATGCCAGATCAGAAACAACTCTTTTTAAAAATGTTGGTGTAAATGCCGAAGTAAATATTTGTATGAAAACCCCGCTTGGTATTGGTGATTTAATCATGATGTCACCACTACTTAATGAAATCTCTTACAAATTTAAAGAGAAAAAAATTATTTTAATAACACCTCATAAACCATTTATTAATCTCAGCAGAGTTAAATGGAAAAGATCACAAAAAAGTGATAGAGGTATAACAAGGATAGTTGTTTCACCTACATTCGTTTTTGCACATATGTGCGAGTTAAGAGGGGCTAGTTGGTATATGGGATATTTTTTTTCAAAAAACTATATATCAAATTCTTCAAAAATTAATTGGAAATATGACCCATCTAATGATCATTATTTGCATAGAACAGTACCAGTTTTGAAGGACCTAAAGTTATCTGAATTTGAACATGATGTGATATATCCACGATTATTGATGGAGAAAGCACCAAAAAATATACCTGAAGAATATATTTGTGTAGCACCTTTTGTAAATTGGAAAGCACGTCAATACCCATATACTTATTATTATGAAATTTTACGTTGGGTCGTAAGTAATCTTAAAATGAATATTGTTATTATTGGTGGAGTAAAGAAAATTGAAATAAAGCAGAACAAATATCTAACTGAAAAAATTAGTAAGCATGGAACTGTATTAAACCTTACCGGCAAAACTACTTTAAAGCAAAGCATAAATATAATACATAATTCGAAACTATATCTAGGTAATGATTCGGGGCCTTCGCATATTGCTTTTATAGAAGCAAAAAAATCAATAGTTATTTTCGGTTCGATATTACCTGAAAGTCGACTTCCCTTAAATAGCGATCTAAAAAAAAATATAATTACTATTGACAATCGTCAGGCGTGTCCATATTACCCATGTTACACAGGACTTGATGAACCTAAATGCAATAATGATTATATTTGTTTAAAATCTATTGCGCCAAAAAGCATTATTAATCATATTCAGAATGAATTAGATGCTTAATTTATTTTATATAATTGATCAATAATGTACATAAAACATCATAAGATCTATATCAATAAAACATAATTTAAAAAATTATGGAAAAATATGTTTACATGTAAAAAATATAGTATCAAGTTTTTATCGGCTTTATATCAGATTATCAAAAATACTCTCTCGCAAGGACATGAAATCTTTTCTTATTACGAATTTTCAATAATAAAAATAAATCAACGAGTGTTGTTTGTAGGCGCTGATAGTGAAATAAACTTTCTTGCTTTGAAATATGCAAAGAAAAACTTTTTTTAAAATTGTAATATTTGATATTCACTGCAAAAAAATTACCTGATATAATAGGGTATATATGTAACTATAAATTTAAAGAACTAGATTTTGATTTTGTTATTTTGGCCGAGGTATTAGAACATGTACATTCTCCACATAAGGCAATTGAAAATATCAAGAATGCATTGAAACCAAATGGGAGACTACTTATTACTGTTCCTTTTATATTCCCTATACATGATTTACCACATGATTGACCACATGATTATTTTAGTTTGTTTTGCCAAATGGCCAACTGAGTTGATGCTTTTCACCAATCTGCTACGATTTGATGATAATGTATGATTGGTCTTTCCGCAGAGGTGACAACCATTGATGTATAAAATTTTATGGAAAGAGTGCCTGAGAGGAAAATCTTTATTTAGATCCCTTCATAACTACTCATTGAAACAAATTGAATTAAAGGGAAAAGTAATTGATCTAGGTGCTAAAAATGGGAAAAGTTCTTATTATCGTTTCCTGAATGTTGAAAATGTCACCTATGTAGATTTTTATGAAAGAAATGAAAATATTATACAAATCGACTTGGAATCTGAATTTCCTTTAAAAAACAATCTTTTTGACCATGTTATTTTATTTAACACATTGGAACACGTATTTAATTATCAAAACTGTCTAAACGAATCAATACGTATACTCAATCCTGGTGGAAAATTACATGGCGTAGTACCTTTTCTTGTTCAGTTTCACTCCGATCCATATGATTATTTTAGATATACCCATCAATCTTTAGAAATAATATTGAAGAGAGCCGGCTTTGAATGTGTTAATATAACTCAAATAGGAACTGGCTGCATAACATGTGCGTCTCATTTATGTTCTCGTATTGTTAAATTTAAACCATTTGTCTTTATTATTTGGTTCTTTGCTATTCAAATTGACAAGCTTTTAACTTACTTATGGAAAAATAATAAGAATTATTATGTTGGTCTTTCATTTAAAGCCGTAAAACCACAAAAGATCTAATACGTTGCATTAATAAATGATAATCTTTGTAACTCGCTTTTCTATGAATTAACCAGAATAGTTTAGATGTGTGGGTTTGTTGGATTCTGGGGCTTTGGTACTCAAGTGAGTAGCATTGCACATAAGATATCAAAACGCATGGCACAAAAATTGACACATCGTGGTCCGAACGATGAAGGTGTATGGTTTGATAAAACAATTGAATTAACTTTTGTGCATAGACGTTTATCTGTCATTGACCTTTCCCCTGCTGGACATCAACCGATGTTGTCATCAACGGGGCGTTATGTTATTGCTTTCAACGGGGAAATTTATAATCATCTGAAGCTAAGAGAGAAGTTAGAAAAATATACTAACAAAACTATAAAATGGAAAGGTCATTCTGATACTGAAACCTTACTTGAGGCGATTGAGTCTTGGGGTGTAAAAAAGGCTTTACAACAATCTAATGGGATGTTTGCCTTTGCGCTTTGGGATAGAAAAAAACGAGTACTTTGTTTGGCGCGTGACCGCATGGGAGAAAAACCTCTTTATTATGGATGGCAGGGGCAGGGAGATAATGCTGTTTTCCTATTTGGTTCCGAGTTAAAAGCGCTTAAAATTCACCCAAGTTTTAATGATAATGTTAATACTGGAGCGCTTTCATTTTTCCTGCGTCATAGCTATATCCCAGCCCCTTATTCGATATATACGGATATTGCTAAGCTCAAGGCAGGACACCTCCTTATATTAGATGAGAAACATTTTAGGCAAAGAACTTTGCCTGAATCGCTAGTCTACTGGTCGTTAGTTGATGTAGTTCTTGCTGGTGTAGCTGACCCTTGGCAGGGGGACGATGAGGCAGCCATCATGCATCTTGATGTTTTGCTACGCACCATTCTTGAGGAGCAAATGATAGCAGATGTCCCCTTGGGAGCCTTTCTATCTGGCGGTGTTGATTCTTCAACTGTTGTGGCGCTAATGCAGACGCAATCTACTCGCCCAATCAAAACTTTTTCTATAGGCTTTCATGAAGCAGGCTACAACGAGGCAGTTCACGCAAAAGCTGTAGCGAAGCATCTTGGGACGGATCACGCAGACCTTTATGTTAGCTCTCAGGAAGCTCAGGCGGTAATTCCAAAGCTTGCTACTATCTATGATGAGCCTTTTTCTGATCCGTCACAGATTCCAACGTTTCTTCTCTCGAAACTTGCCAAAGAAAAGGTGACAGTTTCGCTTTCCGGCGATGCGGGTGATGAGTTGTTTTGTGGCTATAACCGCTACCTGATTGCTAAAAGGTGGAACAACATGCACTTAGTGCCGGTAGCATTGCGACGTAGGTTGGCCAACCTCATAAGTTCTTTTTCCCCCCACCAATGGGATCGTTTGGCCATGTGGTTGCCTGGCTCCGCTCTTCACGCTAATTTCGGCGATAAGTTGCATAAAGTCGCCAGCGTATTGGAATCACAAACAATAGATGAACTTTATCAGGGTTTAAACACCCATTGGTTGGAACCTGAAAAAAATATCTTAAATGGTTACGAAACGCCGAACCCGTTCTCGAATTCCATGCCGAACCTTACAGGCCTTGATGGGGTGCAACAGATGATGGTTCAGGATGCTTTGACCTATTTACCTGATGATATTTTGACGAAGCTGGATAGGGCTGCCATGGCAGTCTCCCTAGAGAGCCGTGTTCCCTATCTGGATCATCGCAATGTTGAATTTGCATGGCGATTGCCGCAGTCGTTAAAATTGCGAAGGGGGCAAAGTAAATGGATTTTGCGCCAAGTACTGAACAAATATGTGCCCAAGGAACTCGTTGAACGCCCAAAAATGGGTTTTAATGTACCAATCAACACATGGCTGAGAGGTTCGTTACGCGACTGGTCTGAAAGCTTGTTGAGCGAATCGCGCTTAAAGCAGGAAGGTTTTTTCAATTCAGATCCAATCAGGCGCAAGTGGGCTGAGCACCTTGAAGGCAAACGAAACTGGCATGCTCACCTTTGGGATGTGTTGATGTTTCAGGCCTGGCTTGAAAACGAACGGGCTGCTTGAAACCTAAGATTGTGATTGCGCGCTACAAGGCTTGGGATCTATTGAATTACCAGGAGCCAGTGATTTGCGCCATGCTCGATAAGGGGTATGAAGTTGTTGCTGTTGCTACTCCGGATGCTTGCGTAGCCCGTTTGGAAGCCTTGGGTTGCCGGTTTATTCCGCTGAACATGCACAACCAAAGTACGCATCCACTGCGTGATCTGGTTGTGTTGTGGAAGTACGTTTGTTTAATGCTGCGCGAAAAGCCGTTGGTGTTTCTTGGTTACACCGTCAAACCCAATATCTATGGCTCCCTGGCTGCTCGCTTGGCTGGCGCAAAGATAATAAACAATATCAATGGGTTGGGAACAGCTTTTTTACACAACAACTGGCTGGCCAGGTTGGTGACATTGCTTTATCGCCTTGCGTTAGCTTCTTCGTCTAAGGTGTTGTTTCATAATCAGGATGACAGGGAGTTGTTTGTTCGCTCGGCTATTGTCAGGGATGAGAATACCGGTTTGCTTCCAGGATCCGGCGTCAACCTAACAAGATTTTCACTACAACCCATGCCAAGCCTTGTGCAATGGAACGGTTTGCGTTTTCTCTTTGTTGGAAGGATGTTGTGGGATAAGGGAGTGCTTGAGTTGGTTGAAGCAGTTGGAAACGTTAAGCACAAGTATCAGCAAACTGTTTGTTGTCTTCTTGGCGCCGTGGATGAACGGCATCCATCCGGTATACCGAAAGCGAGGATACAAGCTTGGTGTGAACAGGGGTTGGTTACCTATCAACCGCATGTCGAAGATGTCAGAACTGAAATGATCAAGGCTGATTGCGTGGTGCATCCTTCCTATTACCGCGAAGGGTTGCCGAAGTCCCTGCTTGAAGCAGCAGCCCTTGGTCGTCCTGTTATCACAACGGACTCTGTGGGGTGTAGGGATGTGGTTGAGGATGGGGTGACCGGCTATTTGTGCAAACCGCGCGATGCTGAGGACCTGGCGCTAAAATTGCTTGCTTTTATTGAATTGTCACCCGAGCAACGTAGTGCAATGGGTAGGGCCGGCAGGGCTAAGGCCGAGCGCGAGTTTGACGAACAGATAATCGTTCGTAACTACCTGGAACTGCTTTCCACTCTGGTCTAGGAGAAAAAGCTGATGTTGTGCTGTAACAGCCCTTCACATTTATGTTGTTTTTTTGTATGCTGACCCCACAGCGTCATTGACTGTCGATCACTTAGTGAGAAGAGGGTTGGTGACGTTACATCGTTTACAATCATTACCCTTAAAGGAGATAAAAATGAGACTGCAATATCTCAAAATGCATGCTTCCAACCCTTTGTTGCCGGCTTATGTGCTTGTACTGCTGCTGGCGTTGGCCTTGTCCGGTCAAGCTTATGCGGCGGTTAATGTCAACACCGCCAACGAAAAGCAATTAACCGCCTTGCCGAACATTGGCAAGGTCAAAGCAAAAGCTATTATTGAGTATCGCGAAAAACATGGCCCTTTTACTAGCATGAAACAGCTTGGTAAAGTGAAGGGCGTAGGCAAGAAAACTCTTGAAAAGTTAAAAGGAAAGGTCACATTTGGAAAGACGGCGGATGCCCCTGCCACTGATACGGATAAACTGAATCTGAACACCGCCAGTGTGAAAGATTTGCAAAAACTTCCCGGGATAGGAAAAGCAAAAGCCAAGGCCATTATCAAAGCGAGAGAAGAACAGGGTGGTTTTGCCAGTTTGAATGATTTGACCAAGGTGAAAGGCATTAATGCCGGCACTCTTCAGCGTTTGCGGCCACTTGTAACCTTGAGTGAATAGCTGTAATTAGCAGATTTTTTTTACTTTTTCCTGAATATTCATAAAACACCCTTGGTTTCACGTATTAACCAAGGGTGTTTTCCATGACACAGAGATTATAGAGTGATAAGTGGCAACCTGTTTGAGTAGGGATGGCGACATTAGGACAAGTAAAGGTAACCATTGTTTTTCCTCAACTAAGTTGGGTTGTGGTTTGATACAGTTTCTACTCACTGCAAGAATTCGCTATTTACCAACCTTATTCCTGGTAACATGGTATCCACTGTAAGAAAATTGTTTTGCGTGGATATAGCAATACAACATCCTAGATAGGGATGTCTTTGAATCCGAGTGCTCTCAAAAAGAGATGAATTTAAGAAAAACTGAGAAAGAAGGTTCGCAGTCGAGTAAATCTGGTTTCAATGCTTCTTTGATAAGTTATATGCAAAAATAAACCTATCCGTTCCCCTTTTTTGGAATTGAGGGGGCGGTTTGAATTTAGTACAAAAACCGCCCTGAAGGAGGCGTATTTCTAACTCTTACGAGCGGATGGCAAATCGTGCGTTCATTTCTTCTTTGGTATAAGGGGCAAAAACTTTTGGTTTCATGCCTCGGCCGGACCACTCGTGCACTGTGCCGTCGGGCGCAACCATGCGGTATTTGGGGTCAACTTTTTTCCCAGCGCGTCTTGATGCTCCGCCGCGTCCGCCAACCAGGTCTTTGATATCTATGCCGAGTTCATTGGCTTTTTTACCAAACTCATCGCGCAAGGCTTGTATTTCCTGTTTTTTACGCGATTCAAACGCGTCGTCTAGTGCGCGACGCACATCGTTCAGCTGGGTGGATGAAAGGGAAGAAAACTCGTTAAGGTAACGATCGTATATCATGGCGTTCTCCTGTAATTACAGCGTGATAGGTTGGTTGAGCAAGCGATGTTCGATACCTATGTGCAACCTAGGTAATAATATCGCCATACACTTAACCGGTTAGTGTACACTAAAGTTTTCATTGTGAAAGGTAAAAATCCCTTTATCGAAAAAAAAGAATAGAAGCGCTGTTCCTACAATGGGTGATAACCCTAAGAATCGATTGGCAAGAGCCAACTAAGCTAGGGCTTATTGCCTGCTATACTGGCGCAATGCAGCAGGCTCCTCTCAAGTATACAGACGCGCCCTGGACTTTCCGTCTCATAGGGGTGAATATCGTTATTCATGCACTTGCCGCGTTGGATTCGAGTGGCATTATTACCGGTTACGGCGTGCTAGATGTAGCAGCTGTGTTGCTCGCCGATCAATGGTGGCGACTGCTGAGCGCTACTTTTTTGCATGGCAATGTGATGCACCTTCTGTTCAACTGTGTGGGACTGTTGATCTTTGGCTCCATGTTGGAACGCCTGCTGAGCGCAAATCGCTACCTGTTGGTGTATCTGTGCGGTGGAGTAGCGGCCAATGCGCTGGTGGTGGCTTATAAATTGCTCGAAGGGCAGCAGTACTATTCGGTTGGCTCGTCCGGAGCGATCATGGCGGTAATCGGCGCTACTGCTGTTATTGCAGTACGAATGTGGCAGATGCAAAGGACGCGAGTCTGGGTAATTCTGTTTCAGCGGATGGCAGTTATTGTCTCCCTGCAAATTTTGATTGATTTACTCGTTCCAATCAATTCCATGCTCACCCATCTGGCAGGCCTTGGGTGCGGCGCTTTGATGGGACTAGCGATTCTATCCATGCCGCGTCGAGCATAGGTGGGTACTTGAGCCCACTGGGGAGAATAATCATGGACTTTTACCCGTCATGACCGTGTAAATGGCTAACCTTCCCGGCCTGGTTTTTCAGATTAATCTATGCATATAGGGGTAGCAGGCACCGGTTATGTTGGCCTGGTGAGCGCGGCTTGCCTGGCTGACAGTGGTCATAGGGTTGTGGCCATGGATGTGGATGCGCAACGAGTCGCTCGTATTGTCGAGGGTGATATCCCCATTTATGAACCAGGCTTGGAGCCACTGGTAACGCGCGCCTTGGCGAACGGACACCTGACGTTAACCACGGAACTTTCCGCCATGATCAGTGATGCGGAAGTGGTGATGATCGCAGTGGGTACGCCAACGGATCCAACCAGCGGCGCGGCGGATATGCGATATGTGCGCCAGGTTGCCGAAAGTATTGGTGATAACCTGGACCACGATTGCGTGGTGGTGAACAAATCCACCGTACCGGTGGGTAGCAGCGAGTTGGTGCAGGGGATAATCGATAAGCGCCTGGACGCTCGCGGAGTCGAGGTACGATGTGAGGTGGCCTCCAATCCTGAGTTTCTTAAAGAAGGCAGCGCGGTGGATGACTTTCTAAAACCGGATCGCATCATCATAGGGTGTCGCAGCGCTTTTGCCGAGGAGCGATTGCGCGAGCTGTATCAACCTTTTAACCGCAACCACGAGAAGGTTGTAGCAATGGACCCGGTTTCGGCCGAGTTGACCAAGTACGCCGCCAACTGCATGCTCGCGACCAAAATCAGTTTTATGAACCAGATAGCCGGGCTGGCCGAGAAAGTGGGGGCGAATATCGAGTCGGTGCGTCGCGGCATCGGTTCCGATCCGCGCATCGGTTTCCACTTCATCTATCCCGGGCTTGGCTATGGCGGCTCGTGTTTTCCCAAGGATGTTCGCGCCCTGATCGCCACCATGCGTGAAAAACAAGTACCAACAGATTTGCTTGAGGTGGTCGAGCAGGTCAATGAACGCCAGAAGAAGAGATTATTCGCGCAGATTTGCACGTTTTATCATGATTCCTTAGTGGGAAAAACCTTTGCTCTTTGGGGGTTAGCATTCAAGCCGGATACCGATGATATCCGTGAGGCGCCAAGTCTGAACTTGATTAAATTGTTGCTCGACGCTGGGGCGATGGTGCACGTCTATGATCCGCAAGCAGCGACCAACTGTCGCACACTACTCGGTGAGCAACCGGGCATTACTTATTGCGACACGGCGGAAGCTTGTCTGAATAGCTGCAACGCACTGGTAATCTGCACCGAGTGGCGCGAATTCCGCAGCCCAGATTGGACGACGCTTGCACCAAAAATTGCCGACAGGGTGGTCTTTGACGGGCGCAACCTTTACCTTGAGCAAGATTTGAACAATCACGGCCTGTCTCATTACGCAATTGGCGTTTCACCGCGCCTTGTGTAGTCCAGACGTTGGCAGTTGTTTTTTTGCTCGGGGCTGTCCATATTGGATTTTTTCTCTTGCAACTTCCGAAATAATTCCATTTCTAATTAAAAACAGATATAATAAACTCTCATTCACCTTGAGAGCAACGCTATGGCCAGACCAATGACTGGTATTGAACACCTTGAA
>Ga0209562_1000226_pt1 | contig 22833 bp, 17 predicted proteins | sample WorMetvacBELIZE2_FD_187399 | JGI IMG/M metagenome (GOLD analysis project Ga0209562, IMG submission 187399) | Marine gutless worms symbiont microbial communities from Max Planck institute for Marine Microbiology, Germany - Olavius vacuus BELIZE.2... | ecosystem: Host-associated > Annelida >... | reverse complement strand
CAATACGTAGCAACTTTCGATAAGGGTGATCTTTACACACTAAATCATCAATGGGTGTCTCAAACATATCTTGCTCCTGTTTTCGTATGGATTTGAACATAGTCTTTGTACTCAATTGCTTATGAACAAATTGTACCTCTCAAATCCTTTTATTTTAAGCTAGTCTTGAAAAATTTTGTCGACATCTCCCATTTCTCAACAGGCCCATAGTGTCTTCCTTTTTTCAAAATTTTTTTGGAGGAACGCATTTCGAGAAAGTGAAAGACAGAAAGCCTAGTGATGGTTTGCTGGCTATAAAAAAAGGAGGAGCGTCGGGTTTATCCCGTTACCCCCGTGAACGCATACTAAGGCTCAGTGAGTGCTGTTTATGGGCCTGTTGAGAAAATAGCATTTTTCGATGCAAGTGGTCTATATGTACTAAATCGTCAACAGGAGGCTTTAAATTGCCTTGTTTTTTATTTTCAGTGATTTATGATGTAGATCGGCCATTTTATTTTAGGCCAGTTTCGAAGGTTTTTATCACTGCCTTCTCATTTTTCAACAGGGCCTTTATCGGTCGCAACCAAAAAAATGGTGGTTTGGCCGAATATTTGGATCTATTTGTTATCCTCGTAAACGCGTACTATGCAATGGCCTTTTCTGGAAGCGAACTAAACAAAAAGTTAATCTCTTTTTAAAGAGTTTGTGATGTTTTATTTTTTTTGGTATAATTAATTAGTTCTTTAAGGAGTTTTGTTGTGTTGACCTCAGCCTCTAGCATTTTACCTGCTTATGGAACCATGGGATGGACTGGCTTTTCTCTAGGATTTGCCATAACCGGAATCGCCTTCATATTGGGGCATCATGTTCTAAGTCTGGGGATAAATTTTGTCGCAAAAAAATGGTTGACAAAAAAAGATGCCGCCATTCTTAGTGATGTGCTGGCCTTCATCATTAGTGTAGTCTTATTCGCGACAGTGATTTCTCTTTGTCATTGTAGTTGGATAGTGATTTTGGTCTCTATCTCTATCATCGTTTTAATCAAAGCCGGTAGCTATGTAGAGCCGGTAATGCGCTGGTGGAGGAATAGAAAAGTGTGTGAGAATATAGAGTTATAGGGTCAAAAGGCAAAGCGATGAATAGGCATGTTGAAAAAGTGGCAACTTCGGATCAGCAAAGGTCAAGTGCAAACATATCTTGCCTCTGTTTTCGCATAGACTTTAACATGCTCTTTTATCTTTAGCTACTCATGAACGAATTATATGCTTCAAAGTTTTTCATCTTTAGTTGATTTTAAAAACAATTCATCAACATCTTCCATTTTTCAACAAGCTTCGAATCAAAGATTATGCGACGGTCTTAAAAACAAGATTCCTTATCAAGACCGTTGCATAACTTCCCTTAGAGCTTGTCGTTGACCACCAGGCCATGTGACACAACGAAAATAGAAAAGAGGAAAATATATATAGGCAATTTATAATGAAGAACTTGCTTAGACTATAAATTTTGGACCCTTCGCTTGAGTTCCTATAGTTTTTCACATTAAGTTGATCAATAAAAGGTTATGCAACAGCCTTAATTCTCAGTAATATTAAAGATCCAGCCCTCTTTTTTTGTTTGAAAGACAGCTGTGAGTCCCGTTAGAGGGGAAGGGCTCCCAGAAAGAAGAGATTGTAATTGGCATAACTGAGACCTTTCGCCTGCCAATTCAAAAATTAGAGGAGCTGTGTGATAAGATTAAGACGGTTCGGGATTTAGATTATGTTTTTGTTCACAGTAAAGAAAAGGATGAGGAGTTTTTAATTGCTTTAGTGCAAAAAAGCATCCTTTACTGTTTGTTTTTAAAAACCCATCCGAAGACCTTTGCTTTTTTGTGGGAGCCATCAACCGGAATTCTGGGATATTGCGATCCAACATCTTAACGGCTTAGAAAAGAAATATCCGTTGCATCTTGCACTAGTTGTATTTCTTACAATTTTGACTTACAATCTCCATCTATCTCTTCATACGGAGATGTTGGAGAAAACGCTTATAGAAAGGGAAGCAATCGGTATGCGTTCACAGAGGGTGCGTCGTATGAATCTGCCCCCAATTTAACTGTTCAATTATAGGTTTGTTTTCTTGAAAAACAATGTCTTGCGTTAATTCTTTTTGAGAAAGCGTTGCAAAACTAAGATCTTCGCATGACCTCCCCTAGAATCTATCGTCGGCCATCGAACCGTGCAACACAATAGAAATAGAAAAGGAAAAAATGAATTTAAATCATTCTCAATAAAAATCTTATAATGATGGCCAGTTTTGAGCCCTTCACTTGAACTCCTATGATTTTTCACATCAAATCGGCTAATCAGAGGTCATGCAACAGTCTTAACTTAGATAAGCACAACAAATTGCTGAAACGATGGACGGGTCTTTGAGACTTGTACACGAAAATGACCAAAAATTCTTAAACTTCAAACCCATTTTTTAAAAGCACTTAGATTTTTCTAAATGAAACCAAACGGTTAGGGTGCAACGATCCCCGTTTAAGAGAAAGAAGATAGAACACTGTCCATGTAAACGAGGAAAAAGGGCTAAAAGCTGGTGAATTCTGTTACGGGCCCATGTTTTTCTAGACGTTCCAAAATTCTAAGAAGTTGCCCGATATATCGCAATCGGTAATGCTCGAGAATCTCCTCACAACAAAGCACGACATAATCATCCCGTCCTCGTAACGTCGACAGGTATACTGCATCTTCCTGGCTAACATCGGAAATAGTCCTTTGTTTACTCTCGGTTTCTGAGGAAAATTTAAGCAGAATAGCCAAAAACATTGACCTTATTACCTTCCTCTTTTCTGTTAAAGGCCGTCTTGCCTCTAACGGTTTTTTCTCCGCTTCCATTAAAATCTGTCTTATCTCTTGTTCCAAAGACACTTTAATCTCTTCGACTTTTTTTTGTAGACTTTTTGTTTTTTCCTTGAAAAGGGCCATCTGCTTCGAGTGTTCCTCGCCTTTTTGATGTTTCTTTATCATTCTAAGGCAGTCGCCAGCGATTGCTTTTCGTTCTAAAAGTGCTTCCTCCAACATCTCCGTACGAAGAGATAGATGGAAATTATAAATCAAAATTTCAATAAATACAGCTAGTACAAGATGCAACGGATATTTCTTTTTTAAGCCGTCAAGATGCTGGATCGCAACATTCCAGAATTCCGGTTGATGGCTCCCACAAAAAAGGTAAAGGTCCTCAGGTGGTTTTTTTAAAAGCAAACAGTAAAGGATGCTTTTTTGCAATAAAGAAATTAAAAACCCCTCATCCTTTTCTTTACTGTGAACAGAAACATGATCTAAATCCCAAACCGTCTTAATCTCATCGCACAGATTCTCTAATTTTTGAACTTGTAGGCGGAAGGCCTCAGTTATGTCAGCTACAATTTTTTTTTTCCGAAAGCCCTTCTTCTCCGATAAACAAGATTCATAGCTGTTTTTCAAACAAAGAAAGAGAGCCGGATCTTTAACATTGCTGAGAATTTGCTTGACCTCTTCAACCGATTTAGCACAAGTCAACAATGACAGCACTTCGTTTTGCTCCTTGCGACGGAGGCCCTTCGACTCGGTCATGGCAGTATCCATATCTAAACCAAAGATGTCAAGACATCTTGAGACAAACTCTTTTTTAAAAAAACACTCGTACAAATGTTCACTACATCCCTCTCGAATCACGCTTATATCCCCATTCAGCAGCTCGAGCGAAGCCACAATTTTTTCGTTAAGCTCTTTTTCCAATTCAGGCGACAAAGTTTCATCAGGCTCTTTTTCCAATTCAGGTGATGAAATTTTGTTAAGCTCTTTTTCCAATTCAAGTAATAAAGACTGCTTTTTCTTTCTCTGATAAATGACCACACCCATCAGACAAAACGAGCAAAACAAGCTTATTGAACGTAACCGATAACCCCCGAAACATTGACCTAAATACAAGCCCCAGGACGCTGGCAAGCTTAATAACCTCGACCTCCCCTTCAAAGGCGTTCTTGCTCTGCACGGAAACTCCGTTCGATAAGGGATGAGAAAGCGGAAATTCCTGAGTGTCCTCCTTGGCAACCCCTCTATCATGGAGAGAGGGCCTTGCTTTGCGCAGTAAGTAAGGCAAGGCCGACAGAATCTCCCAACCAAAGAAATCATAATCTACATTCAAAAATTTGAGGGTGTGGGCACAAAAAACTACTTTCAGAACCGTTTGTCACATTTTTACCTCTTTCGCTGTCCCCGACGTTAGCATATATATTTATCAAGATTTTAACAAGACTAAAATCGAGACAAGCCCCAACCCTAATACTGGATTTCTTCGTTCATTCCCCTTTCCGCTCTATGAGTTTTATGTGAACAGACAAACATCGGTGCAGAGGAATTCTCAGTTCTGCACTTTGAAACCAAATAGCTATCACACTAATTGACCTTCTAGGAGGCAAGTTTGCGAATCCCTTTGCGGAATTTTTAAAGTCTTTTTGAGCTTTAACATTCGCTTTGGGGTGGATATCGAGCGGCCCGTCATCCATACAAGCTTTGCTCCTTTTAAACTATTGTACACAGTGGTCAAAGTGGGCCTTACATGGTATCTCTCTTCGATCAACGCCAAAATATCAACCTCGCTTATTTTTCCTCCGGGTTTGTTTCGTTACAATTCTAAAACGATTTGCTTAAATGTGGCTATTTCATTTGGAGGAATGCATGGTTTTGTACCTCTTCCCGGGTGTTCCTTCAGACCGTCAAATCCTTGAGTTCGGAATCGTTTAACCCAATTCAGTCAGAGTCCTGCATTGTACCCTGCAGTTGCAGCCTTAGTAAAATTCTTTTCCTCCTTGATATGGGCGAATGCAAGGCATCTTTATTCTCATCGCGGAGACTGCCTTCTATTTTGGAGAACTTGTCAAAATCATATTGTTCGATCTCTTTGAAAGTTTCAGTTTTTCTTCCACACATAAATTTTTCTTGCATACGTTCCATTTTTCGAAAGAGACCGATCCAATAGTAGATCATGATTAAATTTGTGAATGTGTTTTTTGAAGCAACATTGTTTTGCGGTTTTAATCAGTACCCTCGGGCGAAACTCCGCTCACCCCACCTTAGTCTTCATGCTTCCAAATTGTGCGCTGTTCACAGGGCAAAAAATTAAAAAAATGAGCGCAAAGAAATTTTCAAAGGGTGCGCTCAGCCACCTGAGAGGAAGAGAAGGCTCCTTCAAATGAAGAGAAAGAAATCAATCCACACATGGCACACGGGCCCACCATTTATGGGGTTTTTCCAACTCCACACACTCAGCTGCTTGAAAAAGAAAATAGAGCGCTATCCATGTGAACGAAGAAAAAGGGTTGAAAGCTGGCGAATCCTGTTACGGCTATTCTTCGTTTAGACGTTCCAAAAAATTAAGCAGTCGCCCGACATATTCGCAATTGGAAACACACGAGAATCCCCTCACAACAAAGAACGATACGTACGCGTTCACGGGGGCAAAGATTATATCCAATTCACCTGATCGCTCCTCATTTGGCTTTTGCGAAGTTAGTTTATATCTAGCTCATAGCCAAGTCTTTGCATTAAAAATCCAGGGACAAACTAGGACAGTCTCAAAGAAATCTTCTCTTGTAGGGTCGTAATCAATTTTGTATTCAAAAACATCACAAAGAAGAATTGTTTATAGTATTTCGCATACTATTGCGTAGATCAAAAAAAGCGAAGTGCGCACAAAATTTCACAATGTCTTCTCAAAAAGAATTAACATAATGCGTTGATTTTCAAGAAAATAAACATATAACTGAACAGTTAAGTTAGGGGCAGATTCACACGACGTCCCCCCTAAACGCATATGTCGTATCGTTGTTCGCGTTCACGGAGAAGCAACAGAAATTAAATCAATACCCCTCTTTCTTTATATCCAGCAAACCACTACTAGGCCTTCTATCTTTTACTTTCTCGAAACGCGTTCCTCTAAAAAATTCTGAAAAAAGGGGAGACACTGTAAGGCACAATCCACGCTGCCCCCTAAAATATACCCAACTTATATTTACAGAATTAAGGAAGGGGAAGACCTTATCTCGTAGAAAGATTCAAAGAGCTCGGTTAAGAAGAAAAACGCATTTTTCGACCTTTGTTGCAAAATGACGGCTACGATCATCAACCTTTCGATCAGTCTAGCTCTCCAAATCGGACTTCCTAAGGAAACTTTTCCGAGTATCACACAAGGACGAAGAGCCTTTTCAGCCAAGTTGTTCGTAGGTCTGACTCTCCTTAACTCTTCTTTTTAGAAGGTTTGATCTCTTGAACAGAAAGCAGGGGCGTCACAAAACTCTCATCAAACACGAAAAGAAAGATTGCCTCTTTCCCCAAAAACCTACTATTCTGCTCGCGCCTTCTCCCCTATAGAAGAAAGGTCGCCCCCTTCTGAATTTTCCTCGGAAAAAGTTGACTGAGAAGAAGGCAACGACTGACCAGGCCCTTCTTGCCCTTCTTGCCCCTTAACTAATTGCGTTTTCTTCGCAACGTCCCCTTCTTCAACAACATGATCGGAGACCGGCACTGTCTCCAAGAACTGTGCTTTCTCTGAGGGGGGTTCTGCCCCCATTTGCTCTATTTGTTTAGAGATTAGAGTCCTGATTTGCATCGATGTCAAGGGACCATCATTTGCTTTATATTGCAAAAGATCTCCCGTCTCAGCGTCAAACAACAAGTCCGCTTTCCACAAAAACTTCTTAACCGCCCCTCTCAACCGGATAACGACCTCAAGAACTTGTTTTTGCTGATCACCGAAGGTCATCTCCTTAACTTCCCCCTTTTCTGCTCGCATGTCATGCAAAGAGAGATCTGAAGGACGCACGATACAAAAGTTCAATTCCCTCTTCTGGGGAGACTGAACGAAATCCTTAAGCCCGAAATTAAAATCTTGAATCCAAGGCGCCTTGGGATTATACTGCCTTACCAATTTTCTTTCTTTTCCGGTAAACACTGTCAAACGGTCCCCCTCTCTAAGAATCTCATGTGTCTTACCTTCGTTCGGAGAAAATGAAAAGAATCTCCGCGTCTCCGTTGGACGAAAATCCACCTCCACACCGCCATCATCTCCCTCCATACGGAGGTGAAAGCCCTGAGAATCCTCTGTGAGGGATTGAGTCTTTTGAACCGTCCGTCCCTTGACTTCATAATCATAAACGTAGACGGTCTTCCCCTCCGTGGCAAACAACCCCCCACAAAACAAAGAAAAAACCGCAACTATAACGGAGAAAAAATACATCACAAACATCGAAGCTCCTTCACATGCTATATCCTCTACCTCGCCCGGATTGTACGAAAATTTGAGATTTTGGTGCTAGTGTTGATTGAGTTGGATTGTATAAAAATGGAGAAGTCAACTATCTTTTTGAATCAGCATCAACTATTTCCAGGCCTTTCATCATGCAAGTGAACAAGATCTTCACTCATTTTTTTCCCCTGCCCTTTTGAAAAATTTTTTCGTTTTTGATAAAAGCAAGTGCCTTACTGAGGTTGATAGAAAACATAATTTTCAAGCAGGCATTGTGATCTTAAAAAAAGAACTTCTAAGAGAACTGGGGAGGCAAGGGTTTTTTGTTTCCCCTGGAGAAGAAGGAGGAGAATTCACCAAGCGGATAAAGCTTTTGAAAAGAGTGTCTCAAGCTCATCTGCAAAAAATAAAACTAGATCAAAAAAATGTTCAAAAAATGGAAGATCTTTCATCAGATCAAATGAAGAATGTGATCGGAGGTCTGCCTCTGTGGATTCCGATCTACTACTCTAATAAAAACCTTATGGCATGGCAAGGAGCAGTAACTTGGATCTCTTCTCCCTCGGAGGGAATCAGTTTCCCTTCCATACAAATTAAGCCTTCTTTCAAAAAGGGGAGATATTTCGGCATTCCCCTTGAGGATATACTTCTTCATGAGCTATTACATGCTGTGCGAGCAAACTATCCTCCCTCCCGTTTTGAGGAAATCTTTGCTTATCACTTCTCTTCCCACAGGTGGCGAACATGGATAGGGCCCATATTTCGCAAGCCTTATGAAGTGTGGATATTCATATTAACCCTCCTTGTTCCCCTGAGTGGACAGTTTTTCGAAATAGTTTTTCTCTCAACTTTTTCCTCGTTGGTTTACTCTCTCTTCTGCCTTCCCTTGGTTTATCTAGGGTTTTTAATCATTAGGTTGGGCAAAGATCTTTTCATATTCAAAAAATCCTTAAAAAAAATTGGTTCTATTTTTTCTAAAAATGACAACCCCTTTTCGATTGCATTAAGGATGACTGACAAGGAAATTATATCGTTTGCCTATCAATCAATAGACAAATTAAAGAAATACATCAGAAAAAAAAGAAAGCTTTCTTTAAGGTGGCAACAAATTTTGTCCCAGTTTTCAGAGCGCAGCGACACAACTGAAAACAAAACAAGGAGGCTAACTCGCAAACAAGATCTCTGAAAACCACATTCTAATGAATGTACTATAGAAACAAAGAGCTAAATGGACAATAAAAATTCTGCATTTGAACCAGTCTTTTTCAGCCTGCTCAGTAAGAGGTTCATTGCATCCGCAGAGCTTAGATCAGCAAGATTTTGTCTAAGAAGAAAGATTTTATCTAACTCATCAGGGTGGTATAGAAGTTCTTCCTTTCTCGTACCACTTCTGACTAGATCAATCGCCGGGAAAATGCGTCGCTCTGCCAAACGACGATCCAAAACCAACTCCATGTTTCCCGTTCCTTTAAACTCCTCGTAAATCACCTCATCCATACGAGACCCCGTCTCTATCAAGGCGGTGCCCACAATCGTTAGTGATCCTGTACTCTCCTCCACATCCCGGGCCGCACCAAAAAATCTTTTTGGTTTTTGAAGAGAATGCGCATCTACCCCCCCAGTTAAAATCTTTCCTGAATGGGGTTGCACTGTATTGTAAGCCCGGGCCAACCGGGTGATTGAGTCGAGAAGAATGACCACGTCATATCCATATTCTACCAAACATTTGGCTTTCTCTATTACCATCTCCGCAATTTGGATGTGCCTTTCTGGTGGTTCATCGAAAGTGGAGGAAACGACTTCTCCCTTTACCATCCTTTGCATATCGGTCACTTCTTCTGGACGCTCATCGATTAATAACACGATAAGAATTGCTTCCGGATAGTTTGTTGAGATCGAATGTGCCATATTCTGCATGAGGATGGTCTTTCCGGTTTTAGGCGGGGCCACAATAAGCGCTCTCTGTCCCTTTCCGATAGGAGCGCTAAGATCGAGAACACGTGTTGACCATCGTTCTTTTTCCGTTTCCATTACTAACCTTTTTGAAGGAAAAAGAGGGGTAAGATTGGAAAAACAGATTCTCTGTTTCGATTTTTCTGGAGATCTTCCGTTGATGCGGTCTACTTTGTGAAGGGCAAAATACTTCTCTTTCTCTTTGGGAGAACGGAGAGAACCATAAATCGTATCTCCTTTTTTTAAATCAAAGCGACGAATTTGCGCCGGAGACATATAAATATCCTCTGCCGAAGAGAGATAATTATAGTTGGGAGAACGGAGGAAGCCGAATCCATCGGGCAAGGTTTCCAACACTCCCTCCCCTACTAAGACTTCATCAGGTTGGGAGAATTTATACTTAACAACTTCAAAAACTACCTGAGATTTGGTCAAAGAACCTAAATTTTCCAACCCAATATTTGAAGCATATTGCATCAACTCATCGATGCTCATTCGCTGTAGATCTGCAATCTTTGTGATGGTAACATTTTTCTTCCTCTCTATCTCTCCCTTCTTTGCTACCGTTCCCTCTTTTTTTGATCTTTGTCTTTCCGCTTCATCAGCCACTTTAGTCACGCTCTGCGCTTCCTTGCTCTCCTCATTCATGAAACACACTCTCTCCTAAATTAAATCAAAGACAGGCAAGGAACTCTTTCACATTCCCCTCCAAATCTTCTAGAGACCCATTGTTCACTATCGTAAAATTTGCTTGCGCACCCTTGTCCTCTACCTTCCAATGTCTATCCATCCTCCTCTCAAAATCCTCTTCAGAAAGCCCTCTTTTAACAAACCGCTCCCTCGCCAAGTTTTCCTCACACGCCACGGCAACCACGAGATCGAACCAACCCTCTCTTCCCACTTCTTGAACAAGTGGCAGCTCCACCACAAAGGCAAGAAAAGGTTCACAACTCCTCCTCACAACCTCATACTCTTTCTCAATTTCTCTGAACAAACAAGGATGAACAATTTCTTCTAAAGAGAGCAATTTTTCTCGATCTTGAAAAACAATGGAAGCCACCCTCTTTCGATCAACCTCATCCCCCTCCAGAACAGCCGGTCCTAAAAGATCGACGACCTTCTGCGCACAACTACCACCCTGAGAGATAAGCCGATGAGCAACATCATCGGAACTGACACAACAAGCTCCCCATTTTTCCAGAATCTTACACACAGTAGATTTCCCAGAAGCAACAGCGCCGGTGATCGCTACTTTCGGCAAGTTTAACACTCTCCCCAATTTTTACCAACCGTTATATCAACAATTAAAGGAACATTGAGATGCACCACATTTTCCATAATAGCTACAACTCCTTCTTTCACAGAAGCTATCGATGAATCTGGGAGTTCTATCAACAACTCATCATGGATTTGAAGGATAAGTTTGCAATGCTTTCTTTTCTCAAGAAATCGATACACTTCGATCATAGCTCTCTTAATCACATCCGCTTGACTTCCCTGAAGAGGAGTATTGACAGCCACCCTTTCCGCCGCAGATCGGATCATGCTATTAGAGTGATGAATTCTCGGAATAGATCTTCTCCTCCCTTCCATGGTTAAGACAAATCCTTTTTCCCTCGCTTGTTCTTTGCACTTTTCTAAAAAGCGTTTCACTCCCGGATAGATTTGAAAATATTTTTCTATAAATTGCGCAGCCTCTTTCACTTTAATTTCCAAGATTTTAGCGAGACCGAAGGCCTGCTGCCCATAGATCACTCCAAAATTTACTGCCTTGGCCTTTCTCCTCATCAAAGGGGTGATTTCGTCTTCTGGAAGAGAAAAGATTTCAGAAGCAGTCAAAGTATGTACGTCCTTTCTTTGGGAAAAAGCAGAAAGCAGTCTAGCATCCTCGCTAAAGTGAGCTAATAACCTCAACTCAATCTGAGAATAATCTGCAGATAGGAGAGACCAATCAGATTGCATAGGTTTACATGTAGACCGAACCCGTTTTCCCTCTTCTGTTCTAATGGGAATATTTTGTAAATTGGGATGTTGGCAAGATAGACGGCCCGTTTCTGCACCTAATTGTACAAAGGTTGGATGAATGCGGCCTGACTGCGAGTCAATTTGCAAAGGAAGTGAGTCAATATAGGTCGAACGCAGTTTTTCTAACGTCCGAAACTCTAATACTTTCTGAACTATAGGATATCGATCCCGTAGAGGTTCCAACACTTCTACCCCTGTTTTTCTTTTCTTTCCCATCGGCTTAATGGCTAACTTATCAAACAGAATCGAAGCTAGCTGTTTGGGCGATCTGAGATTAAATTTCTCCTCTGCTAAAAAATAGACTTTTTCTTCGAGGGCGTGCAACCATTGCGATATCTCCTCTGACATAGAAAGGAGTTGATCCCGATCAAAATAGACCCCAACACGCTCGATTCCTGTCAAAACAGAAATCAAGGGAAGCTCAATCTGATAAAAAACCCGTTCTAACTCTCGTTCTTTAAGTTTTCGCTCCAACTTTTTTTTCAAGGTAAGAATCCAACAGATCCTTTGACAACATAAAATTCCTCGATCTTTATCTTGTGAAGAAGACAACCCTCTGACTTTCTCCTCCTTAACAGAAACCTCTTCTTCAATTCTCCAATCAAGGACCAACTGTTCCAGGGAAAAAAAAGGTTTTTTTGAGTTGAGCAGACAGGCAGCAATCATCGTATCAAAAGAAAGCTGAACCTTAATTCCGTAATGTTCTAAAAAATGTAAAAGGGTTTTACAATGGTGGCTAAAAATTTCAACCTGAACCAACAAAGGTTTCATCTCTTCCATCAGTTGAGCAAAAGTCGTCGAACATGATGGACAAATGAACCAAACCTCTTCCCTATTCTCACAACCCACCCCTAAGCTCTGAGGAGCTACTTTCATAGAAGAATCCTCTGTTGTCGTCAGAAAAAAGCAGAGTTCTCTCTCTCCTTCCAAGTTTTTAAGCATCGATCGCACTCCTTCCCTTTCCTGAACAAAAAAGAGCTTCTGCTTTAGGATGGTCTCTTTTTTTTGAGAGGGAAGAGAGGAGGTTGATTCTTTCAATTCTTTTAGAAGGGAAAAGAAGTTTTTTTCTCGATACCATTCTTCAAGTTTAAAAATCTGTTTTGGGGCAAAGAGGAATCGTTCTTCTTCCCGATGGAAAGGGCAGTCTATTGCAATCGTTGCGAGTTGTTTGCTCACCCAAAGCTGCTCTTTCCCTCGTTGAAAAAGTGGTGCATATTTATGCTCTTCATGCTCTTTTAAAAAAGATAGAATTCCTTCCAAAGATCCATGTGTATTCAACAATGCGGAAGCGGTTTTATTCCCCACTCCAGGAATTCCTGGAATGTTATCCGAAGAATCTCCCACCATAGCTAAATAGTCGACAAATTGTTGGGGAAGAAATTGATATTTTTTTTTAATCCAACTTTCATCAATCAAAAGATTCCCTTTATGAGGATTGAGAACGAAAACATGTTTGGAAATGAGTTGAAAAAAATCTTTATCCCCCGAGCAAATAAACACCCGCCACCCCTTTCCTTCCATCCACTTAGCGATCGTGCCGATAAGATCATCGGCTTCCGCCTGAGAATCAACCAGATGAGGAAGACCCGCATAATCACAATAACGCATCGATTCCCCCAACTGTTGAAGAAGATCTTCGGGCATTCCCTTTCGGTGCGCTTTATATCCTTTAAAAAGCTTCCTGCGTTTTTCCTTGCCTTCTTTTCCATCAAAAACAATCACGAGATGAGTCGGAGAAAAATCTTTTATAATTTTCTGAATAGAGCGGATAAAACCAAAAAGAGCACCGGTTGATTCACCCCGATCATTGGTCATCCCTCCAATTGCATAATAAGAACGGAAAAGAAAATAGCTAGCATCCAGGATATAAAGTTCCTTCATAAAGGCCCAAACTCAAACGAGTTAAAGAGGGAGCAGAGACTTCCCCTTCCCCTGTTATCTTCCTACTTCAGCTCTCCCCTCCTCAATAAAATGTTCAGAATTAGGATAGAGATAAAGGGGTTGATTGAGAAGATGAGAGTCTAACTCTCCCAAATCTCTCCCCAAGAAAGAATTGGAAAAAGCTTTCCTCAAAAAATTACCAAAAAAACGGGAAAAGCTTTCTTCCATAAAGTCAGAAAGAGAAGACTGCAATCTCAATTCGACAACTTGATAGGGCTGTTTTCCAATTCCCGCTTTTTCTGCTAGATCTTCCAAAGTCTCTCGGTAACTCCCCACTTCATCAACATATCCCAACTCTTTAGCCTTAACCCCGTTGAAAATGTTTGCCCCATAAACATTGATCAATTTATCCCGATCTATAGGTCTAGACTTGACCACCAGATCGACAAATAATTGATAAGCATAGTCGTAAACATTATCCCAAATCTCTCCCTCATCTTTTTTCCAAGGGCGAAAAGGGTTGAACTCATCCTTATTTTTTCCTCTAATCAACGTCTTTTGGGAAATTCCAACCTCTTCCATCAATTTGGAGAAATTAAAAAGTGGACCCGTTCTCACCCCCACCGATCCAACTATTCCTATAGGGCTACAAAACACCTTGTCTGCCGCACAAGAAATCATCACAGCTCCAGAAGCACTCATTCCCTCCACATAAACATAGACAGGAACTTTATATTTTTCCTTGTAGCGAGAAAGCAGGGAATAGATCCCGTAGGAGTCAACAGATGAACCTCCTGGGCTAGAGACATTAAGCAAAATCCCTTTAACGCGATTCCCCCTTAATTTACCCCTTCTTGACCAGAAAAGTTGATCAGAAACCCCCTGAGCATTTAACTTCTTAGATCCGATCACCCCACGAATATTAATCTTTAAAATGACCGGACCAGACTTGGAAAAGTGAATAGAATCCTCCTCTTCCTCCCCAGCGAGGACCATTTTCGTTTTCTTTGTCGATTCAGGAGAACTTCCCAAAGAGAGGAGGAAAAACACAAAAAACAGACTCACAAAAAGGCCAACCATCACTGCGATCGTCCTAAAAAAACTTTTCAAAACAGAAAAAAGAATGGATTCACGAAAATTACCCATATACGCTCCTCACAAAATCACCAAACTTCCCCGAGCCTCCTCCTTAGACCTGCACAAAACAAAAAATAAGTCGCCCTCCACCCCTCTTCCAGGCAGGCTTAGAAAAAATCCTTTCCTCCGTCACTATAGGGAAGAGGAAAATTAAAATTAAGGATGAAGCTCGAGAAGTCTTCTTTTCGTTTCGCCTTGCTCATCAACTTGATGTGCAAGACATTGTCGATAAGTCGAGCTGTCTTGTAAGCCACTCTACGAAAAACAAAAATTTTCTTCCTATCGACAAGTTATAGACAAACTTTTTCCCTAAGTAGGACTAAGGGGAGAGAAAAAAATTTCCACACTCCCAGATGATGAAAAAAGCATTTTTTAAAAAATCTATTCTTTTTCCGTGATAAAGGTTTCCATCATGCAGACTAGGAAATGAGTTGCTAAATTGAAAGAATGTACTGTTGAGCTCACAGAGTAAAGGCTTTTTAGAAGAAAATCTGGGTGAGAGGATTTGAACCTCCGACCCCTAGCACCCCATGCTAGTGCGCTAGCCAAACTACGCCACACCCAGAAACCAGTACTAAGATTCTCTCTGCGATACAGCAGTTTAGGAGAAAAAATAGGGATTGTAAAGAAAAAAGCTTTTGGTCAATCGCCATATCCTTTTATACTGGGACGGGTATGGTTCAGCTTAATGAAGAGCAGCAAGTTGCTGTCCAGCATGTTGAAGGTCCTCTGTTGGTTCTGGCAGGGGCAGGATCGGGGAAGACTCGAGTAGTCACCCATAGGATTGCGCGGCTTTTAGAGGGGGGAGTCCACTCGTCAAAAATTTTGGCCTTAACTTTTACAAATAAAGCTGCTGATGAGATGTGCAAAAGGATCGAACGCCTTTGTAGTCATTTTGTTTCCTTGTTGACTTGTTGTACTTTTCATTCCTTAGGAGCTAGGATTTTGAGAGAGTCTATCGGAGGGTTAGAGGGTTATCGGAATGATTTCTTTATTTATGATGAAGGAGATGTTGGACAAATCATAAAGGATGGCCTATCTTCCCTCGGAGTAAAAGGAGATAAAAAAGCGGTTCGCTCCATTAGGGAGGAGATTTCTCGGATGAAGAATGATTTGTTAACAAAGGAAGAGTTTTCTGGTTCTCCTCTTTTTCAAAAAGTGTTTCCCTACTATCAAAAAAGATTGAAGGATTCAAACGCCTTAGATTTTGATGATTTGATCTATTTACCGATCCAACTTTTTAGAGAAAAACCTGAGTTTCTTAAGATATATCAGAAAAGGTGGGAGTTTATTTCTATCGATGAGTATCAAGACACGAATCGGTCACAACATCTGATGGTTAAACTTCTTGGTCAAAATCATCAGAATATTTTCGCGGTAGGAGATATCGATCAACTGATCTATTCTTGGCGGGGGGCGGATGTTAAGCATGTTTTTAACTTTGAACGAGACTTTAAAGGGGCTCGAGTTTTATCTCTGAAACAAAATTATCGGAGTACCTCTAGTATTTTGAAGGTAGCGAATGCTTTAATTAAGCATAATCGACAGAGAGTTTCAAAGGAGTTATGGAGCGAAATTGGAGAGGGGGAGCAGGTAGGGTTTTATTATGCTCAAGATGAGAGAGAAGAAGCTCGATTTGTTCTGGAGGAGATCGTAAAAAGGAGAGGTCGAGATTGCATCCCGCTAAGGGAATTTGTGGTCTTTTATCGGACAAATGCCCAATCCAGAGCTTTTGAGGATCTTTTTTTTCAACATCGGATCCCCTACGTAGTTGTTGGAGGTCTTTCGTTTTATCAGAGAAGGGAGATTAAAGATATTTTGTCTCTCTTGAGAGTGGTCCTTTCGGACGCAGATTTTCTCTCTTTTTCTCGAACGGTTAACCTTCCCTCGAGAGGGATAGGGAAAGTGACATTGCAGAAGCTAAAACTTCTCTCATCACGCCAGGAAATTCCTATTCTCTCTCTATGTCGAAAGATCATTTCGGAAGAGGACAAAGAGAACTGTCTCAGAGGAAAACAAAGAGAAGGGATAGCCGACTATCTTAGATTGATTGATGATTTGAGATCTATGGTTAAGGAGGGATTATCTCCAGGAAAAATCATCAAGAGAGCAATTGAAAAGATGGGCTATTTGCAGTTGTTGGAGAGAGAAGAAGAAAATTTTGAGGAAAGAAGAGAAAATTTAGAGGCTCTCGTTAACAAAGCAGCAGAATGGGAAGAAGAGAGAGAGGGAGAACCTTCCCTTTCTTTTCTTTTAGAGGAAATTTCTTTAAAGGCGGGAATGGAAGAGACGGATGAGGAGGATACTGTTCGTCTTATGACTTTGCACCATGGGAAGGGGTTAGAATTTGAAGTGGCTTTTATTGTAGGGATGGAAGAAGATCTGCTTCCTCATGCTAACGCGAGGGGAAGTGAGAGTGCTACGGAGGAAGAGCGCCGGCTTTGCTATGTTGGCATGACAAGGGCAAAAAGATTTCTCTATCTTACCTCTTCACTTTACCGTTTGATGTGGGGAACCCCCCAGGTGATGCGTCCTAGTCGATTTCTGAAGGAGCTTCCTAGGAGATATATAGCGAAATTATAGGGGAAAGGGGGTTTTTCGATCTTTTGAAGCTTAGAGAGAAAATGAGATGAGGGGAGTCAGCTTCTTTATCGTTGGGTAAAAAGATTGATCCTGTTATATGTCATCTGTTTTTGTGAGGAAGGATTGGTGTAACGGTCTTGATAATTGGAACGGAATAGGGTGGGTGAAAGGATGAAGAATGATAAGTTGAAAAAACTAGAGCGAGAGTTGTTTGATCTAGAACAATGGCAAAAATTAGGACTGGTTCCCCAAAAAGATATCAAAAAGCATCAAAAAGAGATGGACCTCATTAGACATAGAATTGCGGAAGAAAAAGAGCGGTTGCAAGCGATCAGAGAAGGGTGCGATGGGGAGGAATATGCGGTAAGTAGGCGATTGCAACAGGGGAAACAGGCCTATCAAGAGACTCAAACGATGGTGGGGGTAGAGGCGGACGATGAGGTTAATGAGTCTGATACCCAACTTCACATGGATATGACCTCTTATGAAACAGAATCGGTAACGATTGTGACTGAGAGTGGAGAGGGTGGAGGAAATACCTACATAGAAGAGAATGATGAGGATCCTTTTAGTGATAAGAATAGGTGGCGTCGGGGGATTTTGGAGGATCCAGATTCAGATTCCTGGTGAAGTGTAGCTCGTGAAACATCAGAGGGTCGTAGTTCTCCTCAATTTTCAAGAGAGGGTTCCCTATTTGGGTTTTTGCTGTGGGTTTTTCACCTCTGAAGGCAGTTGAAAGTACACATTTTCTTCAACATACTTCATCTCTTCGATTTCTAGAGAGCTCCAGACTTTTAATTGAGCGACACAAGACTGAACAATTTGTTCAGGCGTAGAAGCCCCAGCGGTCAAGCCTATCGCCCTGACTCCTTTCAACCATTTTGGATCGAGATCCGCAGCTTCATTAACTAAATGGGAACACACCCTTTCTTTTTTCGCAATTTCTCTTAAACGATTGGAATTGGAACTTGTTGGATCTCCTACGACCAACACTAAGTTTACATGTTGAGCAATCTGTTTCAGAGCCTGTTGTCGATTAGTGGTAGCGTAGCAGACGGAGGAACGAGGAAGCGTTCGAATGAAGGGATATTTTTCTATTAACCTTTTTGTCAACTCAGAGAGGTCGTCTAAATTAAGGGTTGTTTGTACGACGTAAAAGAGCTTTTCTTTTCGAGAGAAAGGAAGTTCTTCGATATCCGAAAGAGAAGAAATAACCCTGGTAACATGTGGAGCCTCCCCGAGGGCCCCCACCACTTCTACATGATCTTTATGACCAAGGATCAAAATGTGATATCCTTTTGCGGCGAACTGTTTGATAGCTGAATGCACTCGTAGGACCAACCCACACGTGGCATCGATCTCTACCAGGTCTCGTTCTCTAGCAAGGACTCTTACCGTTGGGGAAACCCCGTGCGCGGAGTAAATGAGGCGAGACCTTCTTGGAACTTTATTGAGATCTTCGACAAAAATTGCTCCTTTTCTCTGCAATTCTTCCACGACATGCTTATTATGTACGATATGATGTTTGACATAGATAGGAGCTCCCCACAGAGCCAAAGCTTTTTTTACTGTTTCAATTGCACGAACAACCCCTGCGCAAAAGCCTCTGGGATTTAACAGATAGAGTTTTATGGAAGGTAACATTATCTCTAAAAGGAGGTAGGAGTTGGACGATTATGGGTTAGCTTCCCTTTCATTCTATTTGGTTCTCTTCTATAAATCAACTGCGGCCTGTTTTCCCAACAGATATTGTGTTGGATGAAAAAAGATTAGACTCATGAGGGTAAGCAAACTCTTTTCCATAGGGTTTCGAATCTCGAAGGAAAAATTGACAAAATCGATACCGTTGCATAACCCTTGGTTGGTCGACTTTATGTGAAAAACCATAAGAATTCGAGTGCAAAATCCGAGTTTTGTTGTCATCATAAGACATTCATTACAAATGATTTGTATATATCCCCCTCTTTTTCCATTCCCTCTGTATTACACATCTTGGTAGTCAATAACGAGCTCCAAAAGAAGTGATGCAACGGTCTTAAATCTTGAATAAAAGGGAGGGAAAGTCGGTGTTATGTTTTGCCCAAAACCTTTGCGTTTTCCCAGAAAATCTCCTTAAAGTAAAACTGTTGCGAGTAGTACACGTTCAGGAGACAATATTTTAACCAGCAGTTTCTAAGGAAGTTTTGTTTGTTTTTTATAAAATTCAAATCGATCCCCAAGCCATGTGGCACAATGAAAATAGAAAAATATGTATAAGCAATTTATAATGAAAGACTTGCTCAAATCGTAAATTTTGGATCCTTCGCTTGAGTTCCCATGGTTTTTCACATTAAGTTGGTCAATCAGAGGTTATGCAACGGTCTTATGATTCATGAGTCCTGCCTTCGTTATAAGATTTTAACCATTCACGGGTTATCCCCTGCATTTCACACAAACTAAAAAACAAATTCATATCCAATACATCTTCGCGATACGTTCTATTAAACCTTTCAGTGATTTATGATGTAGATCGGCCATTTTATTTTAGGACAGTTTCGAGGGTTTTTATCACTGCCTTTCCATTTTTCAACAGGGCCTTTCAATAAAAGCGTTTTGAGAGTACGCGTACCTTCACTCAACATACCAATTATTTAGGCCTCACTTAACTTGCTTTTCTTTACGTGTAGATCTCCTGTGTAAACAGATTAACAGAAAGTTCTACTTACTCGCAGTCTTAATTTTAGGGAGATTGCCCTGCGGATGTTTTTTCTAAACGGGCCAACGAGAGTTTGTTCAAAGCTGACTCCAATATCTCTATCTTCTCTCTTATGAAACACTCTTTCTCTTGCATAGTTCTCCCAGTAACAGTAAGACTTCCACCACCCTGTGGAAAATGAACGTTAATATGATGGGCTTTCATCTTAATCTTCCCTCCCGCTTCTTGCACTTTCTCTAAGGTTTTTTTGAGTCTTTTTTTCTCACACTTTTTGCTACGACCTTTCCTTGCCGCCTCTGTCTTATCCGTAGGTGTATCAGAACGGCTTTTAACAGTTGGTTTTGAGGATTTCTCTTGTGATTTTTTCGAGCAAGGTTGTTTCTGAAGGTCTTTAGGAGGAGGCTCCTGTTGTATAGAGGAGGCTTTTTTTCCTACATCAGAATGATCTCCTGGGGAGGGGTGGAGATCCTCAACAACTGTTTCTGACAACTCCTGTTGTGCTGTCTCCCCCGGAGAAAACCCTCCCTCCGGCTCAAAGCATGAGCAAACCTCATTCCATTCATTTGATTCTAACCGTCCTTCTTCATGCATTTTCTGCCAATCATCCCAATTTTTTCGAAGAGTATGCTGTAAGCTCTCCAAATATTTTTGGTTCGTTGCTTCTAACCCAGAATCAGGAATAAATAAAGAAAAAACTACCTCTGACGGCAAACAGGGTTGTTCCTCATTAGATATATACTTCTTCTCTAGCCATATTAGCAGCATCACAATATTCAAGAACTGCCACGAAGGAGTGGAGTTGCTATAAACAAATAAGGCTCCCGCCCGTTGCAATGGCTCTTCAGATTTTCTAAATTGAAGACTTCCCACCTCAAGTCCGGCAAACGGAGCTCCGTCAAAGAAACACAACTTGCATAGATCTTCCTTTTTCCTATAATTGTTAACTCTAGAAATTGTCCAGGAATCACTCGTGGTCGGAAACACCTGTCTAGCGGGAGACTCTTCGAAAATTTTTCGCATTCTTTCTCGCATAACCTCTTGCAGTCTCTCCAACTCTTCTCCTGCCTTGATAAGGTCCTCTTTATCCTGCGGAGCTTCGCTGTCCTGAGGGTAACCTTCCACTATAGCCTTTGCCAGTTGGAAAGTTGGCCCAGAAAAACCTTCTTCTCCCAATTGCGTTATACGTTTCAACTGTTGCAGTCTTTTACTCTGCTCTTTGATTTTTTCTTTAAGCAAACTTTCTATTTTTAAACTATCATCTTCTTTTTGTTCTTCTCGAATTTGGGAGGAAAGGTCGATAACTTCTTTCCAACTTTTACTTGTCTCCCCCAGTATTTCATAGAGATGATTTGACAAGAATAACCCCTCCTGCATCTCCATCCTTGTCATCTTGTCGTTTACAGCGAACTGATGCAATCCACCCCTTCCCGCCCATCGATCAAACAGCGGAGGAAGAGTAGCATCCCCCCCCGGAGGAAAAAAATCTTTCCACGGAGAAAGTGCTGCGATTCTCGTTAAACAGTAACCGTCCCCTTCCTGGGGAAACTTAAGATCCAACAGACCTGCAAGGTGAGGAATAGGAAACACCAAAGGCACTTTCGCTGGACAGAGATGGGCCACATGGACTTCTTTTCCTATTTTCTGTTGTGTTTCTGCAAGACATTTGCTGGCTAAAGTCTCTGTATGCGAAGAATCCATCAGAGGTTCATTGAACAAGTGAAGAGTCTCTTTTCCCTCTGACTCTAGACACACAACTTTGCATCCAATGATCTTATTCTGTGCGATAAAAACACAAGAAGATTCAAGATCAAATGGACAGTTAGAGTCCTTCGATTGAACAGAGTGCTTCAAAGATTTGCCCTCATCAATCTGAGCTATTACTTGGGCCATTATCTCTTGCCCGAAGCTCATCGTGTGCCACAATGGCTCGTAATTTTTCCAATACGGGGCAAAATTTTGTTCGCACCAATAGCGGGCCAATCGATCTTTTGTTTTTGCGTCTGGGTTGTGTTGGAGGGAGAGAAGAGTGCCGATAGTGTGTTGTACACGTTCCCAAAGCGGGTTTGGGGTCCCGTCCGGTTCTTCTGAGATGAAATCGCGAAGTGAAGCAAAGCAATTAGTTTCATAATCGTGGTAATTGACCAGTATATCCATGTATTTGAATAATAAACACACCTTATATATAAAATCATTTTTTAAGAAAAGAAGTGTGGCCCGATTCTTTTTAGTAGTACCCTGTTCTTCTATCGCTGTTCCCCACTTCTTCACTTCTACAAAGAGTAGGAGCAAGCTCTGCATAATCGAGTGTACAGTCTTCTGTGCACGCAATAGCGACGATGATTGTGGGGTATAACCGCAAAAAAAGAGTGTTATTTTTTCAATCATTTTGCCAAGCTTCTCTATTCCTTCTTTTAAAGATGGATGAGCCATCCGTTGCTCAATTGTTTTGCCCGACCCATCAACTTCCTCTATTCCACCTGAAAACGGAGGCGCCTCACATTCTCTTAGCAGTGTACCGATTTGATCGGACATCTCGGATAAATACCGCACTGCTTTTTCAACTTCCTTTGACCCCGATTTGTTTCCCCTTTTCAGTAGTCCTTCTAATTCCGCTTTCTCACAAAACTGTTGTGTCACATTAACCGCTGCCACACCTATCCTCGCATTGTACAGACGGCACCCATTCTCACAATTATCCCCTAAAAAATCAACCGTTTTTTTTAATTTTATTTGAATTTTGCTAACCTTTTGAAAACCGTTGTATAACCTCAGAGCTTGATGATCAATGACAAGCTCTAAGGGAAGTTATGCAACGGTCTTTTTATAAGATTTTATTGTGAATGAGTTGGACATATTCCTTCCCTTTCTATTTCTGTTGTGGTGCACAATTCGGTGATCGATAGACAGGCCCTGAGGGAAGTTATGCAACGATCTTGGGTCCATAGATGCGCAAAACATTTCAACAGATTATGGGCTAGAGACCTAAAAATGCGCCTATAAGTCTCAAACGCGTATGGGAGGGACCATTTGCTCCGAAAATGCTATTTCCTCAACATTCCCAAATGGGCCTGTTGAGAAATGGGAGATGTCGACAAAATTTTTCAAGACTAACTTAAAATAAAAGGATTTGAGAGGTATAATTCGTTCATAAGCAATTGAGTACAAAGACTATGTTCAAATTCATACGAAAACAGGAGCAAGATATGTTTGAGACACCCATTGATGATTTAGTGTGTAAAGATCACCCTTATCGAAAGTTGCTACGTATTGTGAATTTTGAAAGATTGTGTGCATCTTTGAAGGTACTA